>Ga0222428_100467_pt1 | contig 14246 bp, 13 predicted proteins | sample 2B5Ametagenome_FD_182471 | JGI IMG/M metagenome (GOLD analysis project Ga0222428, IMG submission 182471) | Enriched microbial communities from leaf-cutter ant dump, University of Wisconsin, Madison, United States - 2B5A (version 2) | ecosystem: Environmental > Terrestrial > Nest > Insects nest >...
CGCGCTCGGTGATCTGCTTGACCGCTTCGGCCTTGAATTCTTCCGGATATCTCTGCTTACTCATGGCACCTCCTATTGGGCCTCAGGTTTGAGGCTCGAAGGTGTCTAGAAAACCCGGGGCGATTCATTCTCCGGGTTGAGCTATGAACTCCGAAATTCGGGGGCAACCTCACACTATGTGTTGGCCTTGCGGCTACATTTTCAAGGCGCGCCCCTCAAGATGCTGACTGGCCGAACGGCACTCCTGCCGATCCCGCAATGGCCGGCTATGGTGTGACCGCATCCCTGAACCAGAGGAGAAGGATCGATGAAACAATACGCAGTCGTTTTTGTACATGGCCTCGCCAAGAAGCCACCCGTGGAGAAACTCGAGGAACTGTGGCGTTGGGGCTTGGAGCGATCTCCGACGCCGCCCCCTTTCGCGGAAAAGGGCTCCGGTATCAATCTCAACACCAAGGGCGTACCGGCCGTTTTTAACTATTACGCTGACGTCTTTTATTCAGACGACTACGAATCAAGCTTCGAGTCTTACTACGAATCCGAGAGCAATGTCGTCGTCAAAGAAGAGACAGTCAAGCAAGTAGCAGGCGATCTGGCTGCGTCTGTACCGGCAACCCCGGAAGAGATTCAATTTCTTCAGAGACTCGAGCGCAAGATGCAAATGGCACCTACGCCTCCTGAGCCACTCGACCTCGATGATTCTCCTGCCGCACAGGAAGCCGCGCAGCTTGAGATTGCATCGTGGTTGCCCAAACCTGTTAAGGAATTCATCATCAAGAAGGCCGCGATGGAGGCTTACTATTTCTTGTTCGACAAGGAATACGTGCGTCCCAAGGACGGCAAGAAGTTCAAGGTCCGGGAAGAACTTCGCAACCGGCTGCTGGCTAGTATGAGGACGGCGCTGCAGCAAGGAGAAAAGCTTGTGCTCGTGACGCACAGCATGGGAACGATGGTTGCGTACGACGTGTTGCGCAATTGTCCGGATTGTCCACCGGTGGATACGTTGTTCACCCTAGGCTCTCCGCTGGGAATCACTGAGGTCCAAGAGCAGCTCCTGGCCCAAGGCAAGGAGCAGGTGGACTTTCCCCCGGCGCTCGGCCACTGGATCAATGTGTATGACCCGCTGGACCCGATTTGTGGGGCAGATCCTCAATTCGATGACTATGCGCCATTCGAGGGTAGGGCCGTGCAAGATGTGAAGGAAAGCAATTGGGGCAATTGGCGTCACACAATCACACACTACTTCGCGGGCAAAGAATTCCGAAAAATGTTCGCGCACGCCATTGGCGTTGCACCGAAATGAATCCCGCTACGGCTCGCGAGATTGCGGCTACGCTCAAGCGAGGCGAGTATGCTGACCCGCCGCTGCAGCTTCTGACCGAAGCAGTGAAGCTAATTGTCGATGAGCTTGCGCCGCATGGCAACCAAGTGCCTCAGTTCGATATCCGAAACGCTATGGATGTGCTGCGGAGACGCTGTCACTTCGAACACACATACTCAATTGGTCTTGCGTGGCGCGAGTCGCGAGGATGTGACCCGGTTGTCCAGCGTTTGCTGGTGCAAGCGACTGTTGAGCTCGGTGCATTTGACCGGGCTGAGGAGCTATTAGATGAAGCCGATACAGCGGCCGCCGCCGCTGGGAATTCGGTGGATTTTTCCGTTCACGCTGCCGACTATCAGGGTCTACGCGGACGAATCGCCAAGCAAAAATTTGTCTCGACCGGTGACGTGCAATTCCTTGTCGCGGCGATCGAGTCGTACCAGAAGCAATTCACTGCGAGGCAGAGCTTCTTTCTTAGCGTGAACGTGCTTGCGTTGCGTACCAGACTGCAGGACTTCGGGATCGAGCAGGCCGAGCCGCCGATGGCTGAGCTGGCGCTCGATGTCTTACGCCAAGCGACGGCCGTGGCCCACACCGATCCTACAGACCCTTGGGTGCTGGCAACGGCATCAGAGGCATGCTTGGCGTTGGACCGGATTCAGCCGCAAAGAGAGTGGGAGTGGTGCGACCAAGCCGAACTATGGCTCTATAGATTCCTCGAACATCCGCGAACTGGTCCTTTCGAGGTGGCCAGCTATTTCCGGCAGATACGTGAAGTGTGGCGGGGAAACCCGTTGGAACCTCACTTGTGCCAGGGACGTCTGGCCAGAATCTTCGAGCGTCATGTGATGCGTACTCAGCATCGGTGGTCGGTGGATGCCAAGCAATTACAGCGTTTGCATAACAACCCAACTGAGCTGGAAAAGAACTTCTCCGGAGAGCAGGCGTTCACCGTGGACGATCTGCGCAAGATGCTTGGCGTTTGCCCGAACATTGGGTGCGTTACCAGTGCAAAGGGGGTACGCATGGGAACCGGGTTCCTCATCGCAGGCACCGTCTTCGGGAGATCGGATGCGCTGGTTTTCGTCACCAACGCGCATGTAGTCAGCGACACCGTACCCAAAGCCCTGCGCAGAGAGTCAGCACGCGTCACATTTGAGGTTGAGTCCGAAAGCGCCCTGCCTCCCGCCGAGATCAGCGAGGTACTCTTTACGATGGAGCCGGGCGTACTGGGCCGCGCGGACGAGGCACCCGGCAAATTGGATGTGACGGTGTGCCTACTGAGCAGGGTGCCACAAGACGCCAAGGGGCTTCCCGTCGCTGAGGCTATTCCTCTACCCTCTTCCAAAACCAAAGCTTTTGTTGTCGGCCACCCGCAAGCTGGAGAAATGCAATTTTCATTGCAGGACAGCGTATTGATGGACGTCTGCAGGTACGAGCGCCTGATGCACTACCGTACGCCCACCGATCCGGGGAGTTCCGGCAGCCCCGTGTTCAATCAAGATTGGGAAGTCGTTGCACTACATCACGCCGGCTCGCAGTCCTGTCCGCGCCTGACGGGCGAAGGAACGTATGAAGCCAATGAGGGCATAACGTTGCAATCGATTCGTCGTGCTTTTTCGAGGTCTTAATAGAATTCATAGGGGAACTTCTTACCTCGCAGTGGCGCAGTGAGGCGTTGATCGGTGAAATAAAGAGGGGCCAGCTGTCGGCGAGCTGCGACAGCTCATACTCGTACGCAAGTGGGTCGTGTCGCAGATGCCGACTTGTCCGGCCTGTGAATCGTCCGCGAGGGCCTTCTATCGAGGTCGATACCAGCCTGCCGGCGGCGCGGGTCACCGGGCCTTGAACGAGCTGGTGGAGGTGCGCAGTGCGCCGCTGTCGATTCGCCTGGACAACGGCCCCGAGTTCATCGCCAACGCGCTGGCCCTGTGGGCGCAGTCCAAGGGCATCGCCCTCAATCACATCCGGCCCGGCAAGCCTACGCAGAATGCCTATGTCGAACGATTCAACAAGACCTACCGCACCGAGGTGCTCGATTGCTATGCCTTCGGCAGCGTGGAGGAAGTGCGTGACATGACGGCCGACTGGCTGCACCGATACAAACACCATCGATCCCATGAAGCCCTCGGCCGAATTCCCCCGGTCGAGTACCGTGTCAAACTGTTCCCCAACCTCTACTTCTGACTGGCTCAAGAAGTCGAGGGGACTTCAACGGCAAAGAACCTGACGTTTGCCGGCGGGAGCACGATGGTGATCGCAGAAGGGCCGCAACTGGGATCCTCGCGGGGCGCTAATCGCGCTGCTGCGCAGGCAAGGCGGGTCGTTCGCACCCGCCCGTGCTCTAATCTGTTGTTCGCATGCCGTCGGGCCGATGCGGCGAGATGACTCGCGGGTCCCTCTCAAGCGTCCTGTGCAATGGGCGAATGGGCGAATGGGCGAATGGGCGAATGGGCGAATGGGCGAGACGCGCTCCTGCACCTGTCGTTGACCTATCGGCCGTGGGGGAGGAATGCGATCTCGTCCTTAAAGATCGGGATGCGGCAATGCGTGCGGTTCAGCATACTCAGCCGTCAGGCAGTCCTGATCGTGATGTGAACAGGCGTCGAACGTAGCCAAGGCACCTCCGCCCTTTGTTCGTGGCGAGGGCGCGCAAAAGAACGGATGGAACCGCCATGCCCCGCGTTTTTCTCTCTTACACGGCCCGCGACCTAGCGGCCCATGCCTCGGTCGCCAAGCAAGCCGCCGTCGAGGCGGGTTGGGAGGTTGTCGATCACCGGGACTGGGCGCCCAACGGGCGACCCTCGGTTTCCGAGTGCATGAAGCATGTCGACGCTTGTGACGCACTTATCGTGCTCTCGGGGGCCCACTATGGGTGGGTGCCCGCGCGCGAGGAAGGAGGAGAGGAGACTCGCAGTATCACATGGCTGGAAGTCCTGCGTGCGCGCAGCCGCGGCATCGCCGTGATCCCTCTCCTGCTGAACGATGCGGAGTTCCAAACGGTCGCGGAGGGCGGCTCGCCTGAGCAGGTGACGGGGGAGAAACTTGCCGCATTCCGCGCAGAACTGCGGCAATCGCTCGTGCGGTTCTTCGGCGCGGATCCGAACAGTGCGGCTGCTTCCGTCCGCCAAGGCCTCGAGGCCTGGGATGGACGTGCCAATGACGAGCGCATGCCTTGGAGGCGCAGACTGAGACAGGCCGCGCCGTTGTTGCTGGTTCTGTGCCTCGTTGCAGCATGGATGCTGGCAGGACCGGCGATTCACGGTCGATTGCTCAGTACACCCCAGTTGTCACTTGCTGCCTGGTTGCGATTCTGGGGCACCGTCGTCGTTTGGACAGGTGCGGCTGTCGTCATCGGTCTTTGGGTGTTCTGGGCGGGACGAGGCCGACCTCAGACGCGGTACCGCCTATTCCCTCTGAGCCGGCGAGGCGACGTCGTCTTAACCTTGATGGTCGCTGTTGCCTTCGCCGTGGCAGGCTCGGGTGTTGTAGTACGCACACTGCAAAGGGATAGCGAGCTGGAAGCGCTTTTGGCCTCCTATTTGGACGGTGCGCGAGTATCCCGCACGAGCCCCCTGCTGTCGCCCGAGCGCTGGGCAAATGCCAGGCACGAAGGTGACGTCCGTGCGCTGCGGGACTTCGTCATTCCGGTGGAGGAGGCGCGGCGGAATCTCTCTCGCCGACTAGCTTTGTCCGAAGTACGGGAGTCACTTCGGAAGCTCACGGTTCCGATGGATATGACAGACCCGCACGTCATTCTGCTTGTCGCCATCGCTCGTTTTCACACCATTGCCATTTCGCAGGATGCAAAGCGTGCAATTTCTTACTACCAAACCGACATCCAGCCGACGCTGCCCAGCCGGAGCCCCGTATGGCGCGCTGAAGCGCTCTACGCGTTCGCGGGATGGACTGACTTTTGGGCATTCACCAACCTGATCGAAACACTGGACAGGACGGGTGCACCGAAGTACACAGAGGCGCAGGTTGCCGAGGCATTTGACAAGGTACTTGCCGAAGTGGAGCCTCTGACGGGGCGCCCCTCCTGGGTTGCTTGCGCGGCCAAGACGACTGCCAGCATGTCACGCTCGCGCACCTGCGTTAACAAAGCAGACGGACTGTGTGCAACCGTCGACCCGATGATGCGTGCCGCGATTGCCTGCCACGAATCCCGCGAAGACGCTGCGAGTGCTCGGGAGCCCAAGCGAAACCTGGCCTTGAGGCACCTCGCCGCTGAGAAGTACCACGAAGCCTATGACTACCTGCGAAATTCGTTTGACGAGACCGGGAGCGTACAAGATGGCCTTCATGCCATCGGCATCGAACTTCTGAGCCGCGTTGCGCCAGCGGGACAGATGTTGAATTCCGAGCTCATCGCGAAAGAGATTGGTAAGGAAGCCGATCGTCGCCAGCAAAATGAACAACGCGCCTGTCTGGATATCCTCGAGCGCACACGAGCTGGAGTAGACGTTCAAGGCGCACCGACATGCAGAATTGCATTCGCATGTTTCCTGACCGACAATCCGGCCGCGAATCTGAAATTTTGCGGCGTTCCCGATATTCCGCTTGCGGGGGCGGCAACCTTGCTGGGCGATAGTAAGCCGGTCGCGGTTGAGAAAATTCCCGCTCAGCTGATGATGCGTGGGGCCGTAAAGCCTAGCATTCCGGCCAAGGATGTTGTCGCAGAATGTGATGGCGACGTCGAAATGAAGCCAAGCTTTGTGGTGGATCTGCCCAAGCCCGCCAGGCTGATCTTGCGCGTGTATTCGCAGGGAGACTCTGTCGTGCTGATGCGGGGCCCCAAGGTATCTGCGTGTGGTGACGATTCTCCGATGCCCGGGCAGTTGCGAAGCAGGGATGCAGGGCTGCTTCTCGATGCTGAAGCGGGTCGGCACGAGTTCTACGTGGGCACGTTCGGGCATGAATCTCTCAGTTATGAGGCCCGGCTGACGCTGCGCCCGCAGCGCCCATGATTGCGGACGGCTTCCTGCTGGGGCTCCCTTCGGATCGGGTAAGCTTCGAATCTTTCCTTAGCGCCAGAGGCCAAGTTATATGGCCTCGTGATTCAGATATGGCAACTGTCTTCTTTTCCTACAGTGGCAGCCTCAAATCTGAAGTGCAACACCCCCTGCAGTGAGGTGTTCACATGCATCCCGCCAGCCGTTCGGCACTTGTCATCCCACGCGCCTGCGCTTCGACGCGGTACAGCCGCGCGATGCGCTGCAGGGCCTGATCGGCCACAGGACTGGTGCGGGCCTTGGTCAGTTCATCGAACTTGCGCCGTGCATGTGCCAGACATCCCGCCTCGGTGCAGCCCTTGCGTTTGAACACGGTGTCGTAGCCTGCGCAGTCGTCGCAACTGAGCGTGCGCCTCCATCGGGCCAGGAAGTCGGCCGGGTACCTGGAGCCCCGGCCCCGGCAGAAGTCGTAGATGACACCCGCCATCGCGTCATGCTCGCTGCGAGCGTAGGTCCAGCATCGGCCTTGCGATGCTCAACTCAATGCAGATACTTGCCATTGAGCGGCTGGGCGCCGCTTCGATGGCGATGGGCAGGAACGTGGTGGCGGCAGGCTGTGCTGAACCGCCCCGGGACGGTTCACTCTGCGAGGTGCACGGAATGACCAACTTGGTCGAGTTCAGAGCGAGGGGCTGCCCTCAGCCTAGACTTCGCATTTGGCGCTGTAGCCGTAACCAGCTGCACGGGCCCAGACCAGCAGAGTAGAGCGCTAGAAGCAGCAACGGAGTGACCGCGTCGGCGCCTTGTGAGCGCCCCTTGATCGATGGAAGTCCACCTTTGAATCGAACGCCTCCCCGTCAATCGCGAACCATGGAACAAGGGCAAGAACGTACACCAGAAGACTGCGCCCAAGTGCAGGCCATTCGAGCGCTTCGGTTGTGAAACTGGGGCCGACGTTGAGTCGAAGGTTCTTCTCGTATGGAACACGCGTGCCTTCGGGTCACTTCAATTCTGCAAAAATGGCCCGCTAGGAGTCTGAAGCGCCGCGATTCATTTGCCTAGTTCATCCGCCAAATTCTTCCATGGGACGAGACCGATCTTCTTTTCGGAGACCCACGCAGGCAACTGCGACGGCGGCTTGTCAGAAGCGTACATCGCGACGACCCGCTTTCCAAGGCTCAAGCTTTTTTCGACTTCCCATTTCACCCATTCGCTCTGCGGAGTGGACTCCGACAAGTACACGACGGTCACGGACGCGCGTTCGATACGCTCGGTAATCTTTTGACGGATGTATTCAGCACGCTCGCTATCGTAGGGCTCTCGGACTGAGTAGTCGTTGAACTCGATATCACTCTTTTCGTTCTTCGCATGAGCGCGTAGAAGGTTGACCTCGTCCAGGTCTTCCATCGCAAAACTGATAAACACGTTGCGCTTACCGCCTTGCAGAGCCGCCTTGGCCCGTTGTTCAAGTGCCCGGATGTCTCCCAGGGACCGTCGTCCGCCGCCACCGCCGCCCATCTCAGTTCTCCTTGAACTTGAATTCGTTACAAGAAATGCAGTCCATGCACGGCGTTGCCCCGCCCAGATGGCAGGAGTATGTACCGGAGATGCCTTTGCTTCTAGCAAGCTCGACGACCTCATGTTTGTGGAACATCGACAGCGGCGCAAGGACCCGGATGCGCCGCCCCATGCAGCGCTCAATCATTTGCTCTGCATCAACCAGAAACGCGGTCGTCTGGTCGGGAAAGAGACTCGTGTCCTCGTGCAGCAGGCCGATCGATACGGCATCGGCGTTCATCTGCATCGCGTGCGCAGCAGCAGTTAGCAGGAACAGCATATTACGTCCGGGCGTGAACGCATCCTCAATGACGCGCAGGCCAGTGTCGGTGAGGCCTGAGCGGATCAGACGGCCATAACCTGAGAGCTCGGCGACCTGCGGATCGGGTAGCCCGAGCCTCGTCATCGCGGAGCGGCATGCCGCGAGCTCGCGTTCGCGGGCTCGCTGCCCATAGTCGACGAATAGCGGGTACTGGTGGACGCCTTCCTCCTTGGCAAGACATGCGACGAGTGTGGAGTCCAGGCCGCCAGAGACGAGAGTGACAATGCTCATGCGAAATCCAGCTCCATATTGGGGTCTTTGTCCGCGCGCATCACGATCCAGATGGCCCAGTCGAGCAGCCCGACGTCATAGCCAATACGGGTGGCGTGTTCGCGCAATGATTGCTCCAAGCGCAAGTAGGTCGACATGCCGGACACGTAGGGCTGGGTGTGGTCGCCTATGCCGACCTCGGACATGTAATTGAGTACGTGGCGGTCAAGGATGGCCAACGAGTAGGTAAGCCCGGCATTCCTAAGGAACATGCTAGCCTGCTTCGGTCCTGCACCGGGTATGTGCTTGACGAGCCACTGCCGAGCCTGCGAAGCATCGCCGAAGTCTTGGACCAGTGCCGATAGGCTCGCCTCGCGGTGATACACCGCAGCATGGGCGGCGGCAAGCTGTTTCGCGCGCGATCCGGGAAAGCGGTAGCGCACGGGACGGCCGTCCAACTCCACCCGATGCATCAAGATGTCTTCGAGCGCGTCAGCCAGCGCAGCCTGGTCGCTGGCCTGGACAAGTAGCAGTTCTGCCTGGGCGATTGCGTCTGCGGCGGCCGAGGCGATGCCATAGGGCACTTGGCTGCTGAGGATGCAGCACGACAACTCCCACCACAATGCCCGCTCGTCGAGCGTGTCGGGCCGTGGCGTGTCGATGCGTGCCTGAATGTCCGGGCAGATGGCCGTCACGGCGCGTTCTAAACGGTGGGGAAGGGTGAGACTCATGGGAACAATGCCGGCATCTTTCGGGCCAGGATCCGATGCGAGGAACCAAGGATGCGCGCGCTGAGGGCTTCGAAGCTACCCTTGGCCGCTGCGTGGCGGAGTTCGTCTCTCAGTTGCGCGAAATAGTCCAAATTGTGGAACGCTGCCCGGGCGTTGAAATCGATATTGTCGTTCTTAAGCACCTCGGTCACGAGCGGGGACTCTGCTTGGCCACTCTGGTATGTGAACAAATCGAAGTGCTGGAAGTGGTTGAGCCGGTTGGTCTCGCGATCGACTACCACGCGGCACCACTCAAGTCCATCGAAGCTGTCCGCGCCGGCGGCGGCCAGTACAACGATGCTCCATGGATTGCCTGTTCCCAGCAGGTGCAGCGGTTGGTAAAACGGCAGCGTGTCGAGCGCTTGGCGGATGCGCTGTACGGTGGCCGCTCGCTCTGCTAGGCCGCGGCCTAGCTCGCGTTCAGGCACGGCGATCATCGGTGGGGTGAGTGCGTCGGCGACGCCATGGACAACTTTCGGGAGCGACGCCACATCGTGCCCGTGCTTGTGCGTAAAAGGCGCATGCACGATCGGGAGTACAGGCGCGGACGTGAACTTGCGATTGACCTCGACGGCATCGATGACCTGCCGGGTCGCCCTCTTCCAGCTCCGCGAAGGCTCCATGACGTCGAAACTGAACACCCAGTCATGCGGGACGTCCTTCAGTGCCTGCTTGAACTTCGGCAGTGTCCAGCTCTTGTCTTCCAAGCGACTCGCCTCATAGTTACCGGAGTCCACCAGTACGAGTCCGCCCCCGCGGCGGATCTTCGCCAGTTCGAGCAGCATCGCGTTGTCGCGCCGCGATGGAACCAGATCGTAGGCTGACACCAGGACCGCATCCGCGCCAAAGATGCGCAGCGCCTGCACGGCCGGTAGCGGCTCGACCTGCGTCTCGTGCGATGAGACCGACATGAACAGCGCGGGCAATCCGAGGCGGCCGTCTCCGATACTGCGGGGCCGCTTCGGTTTGACCGAGGGCGGGAGAACGGTTGCCAGCTTGCGGGCCAGTTGAAGGACTGCAGGATGGTTCGCTTCGCCGTTCCAGTGCGTGAAGTCGACGTCGCTGTAGACGTCGAAGGAGAAAGGCGCAGTGCAATTCTCCATGCGCACGGGAACGATGTATTTACCGGCGTTCTTGGCGATCACCAGTTCCCCATGTACAGCATCACTGGCGCTCGCGGCGTGCGTCCAGACTGGCACCATGCACGTAGCGAGACCGATCTCCTTCGGGATGACCTGGGTATATCTCCCCACCAGTGCGTCGTCCCACCAAACGCTCCACCTGTCCGAAAGCAGTTCTACGAGTCGGCCCACCTTTTGCAGGTTCTCAGGCGTCTTGCTCGAATGGCTGATGAAAATTTCTGCCATGGTGGGTTTGGCCGGAGCTGCTTCAGCCGCGCGGGGCCAATGCCGCCCAAAGCGCGAAGTAGATGGCCGAAGTGAAGTCGTCGATAACGCGGAGACCGCCCTGCGTTTGGGTGCCGGTTGCACGCAGTTCATCGAACAGGACGACCGGGATACCTGTCCTCTCAAGTCCACGCAGTCGCGGCCACAGGTCGCCGAGCAAGCCCTCGCCAATGACGAGTGCTGACATGATGGATGCCGGGCCAATCATCGACGCTCCGTCAAGGGCCGGACAAACCACGCGAGCTCCGAGCTCAAGCAGCGAGGACCGAGCTTCCTCCATCACGAAGCGGTGCCCGATCGTATCGACTGCGCCATCAAGCAGCACCACTGGCATTTTTTCCAGTGTGACGGGTTCGCGCGGCGCCTGCGCGTCGGCGGTCAATGGCAGGATGCCGCTTGCACAGTATGCAGCGACAGAAAGCGAAGCGCGATCCGCCGCGAGGATCGCAGGATGCTTGTGCTCGGCCCATTCCAGGGCGAACACGCTGCTGAACACGTCGCCCGTGCCAATCTTGAACACACGCTCGGACCAGTACGCCGGAACCTCCGACATAGCGCCGCCGCGTTCCATGACCAGCGCCCCGCGGGCGCCCCCCTTCACGACGACGACGTGAGCGGCTCCCGATTCCAGCAACGCGGTTGCGGCTTCGTGGACATCGCTTCTGCCGGAAAGCGCTCTGGCCTCGGCCTCGTTCAGCACCAGCGCAAGTTCGTCGGCGGACGACCCGTTGTCTGCGAACATTGCAGGACTTGCAGACGTCTGCGGGTCATACACAGCCCGGTTCGCGTGGACGATAGCCTCGCCCTCGAGGAAGCCAAACCTAAGTACCGCCTCGGCCGACAACTCGATGGGTGCATGCTGCACCATCGCCGACCTGCGCGGCTCGATGTGCGGAGTCGACAGCGGGTGAAAATACGCGAACGCAACGCCGTGCGATGACCACTGCAAGCGAAGTTCCACGCCGAGCCGTACCAACGCGTCCTGGCCGATCGACCCGAGGACCGGCGCGTAAGCATGCAACACCGTGCCGGGCGACAACTCGGCCGCCGCGGCTGCTGCGCGTCCGCCGGAGCCGTACTCTGCGTTCCAGTCGGGAACGAGGCATGTCTCCTTATACAGACCTCCCGCAATGTGCATCGTCCTCCCTGGTCGTCATCGGCTGCACGGAACAGCAACCATTTTAGGGTGCAATCCTCTCTATGAATCGCCGCATGTAAATAGGCGAAAACCTGTAGCACGGGGACTTGCTTGGGGCGACGGCGACCTGGCGGTCAGACGCCGGGTGACTTGTGCGCGGTGGCGGCCTCCAGTTGACGAGCGCCTCTGGCATCGAGTCGATGGATTGGCCGTGCGCCTGCCGGCCTTCGCGGTCGCGCACAGGTTCTTCAAGATCGACTCGGCTTCCCAGTCTTGCCGCAGGTGGTCAACATCAAGAACAATAGCGAGTTGCACCGCAAGGAACTTGAAGTCCTGATCACCAATGTGGGCCAGGCCACGCTCGAGAACTGGCAGTTTGAGATGAACCTTCCGCACGAGGTCATTCGCGACACGCGTGACACCCACGTGCGCCCACTTCTAGAAACGCTAGTCCACTGAATCATTGAAATCGGCTGTGTATGCTCCATCTTGAAAGGCATGCGCAGAATGAAATTGACGGCTGACGAGCGCAGCGAGCTGGAGGAAGTGACTCGCAAGCACAGTGGCAGTGCGACACTGGCCCGGCGCGCGCATTGCGCGCTGCTGTGGGTCGACGGTGAGCGTCGGGTAGACATCCACGCCAAGCTGGCCTGCAACGATGCCTTCGTCACGCGATGGAACAAGGTGTTTGAACTTCAAGGTCTCGCCAGGCTGGTCGCTGCACCCTGGCCGCGCGCCTGAAAGGTCGGTGGCCAGACTGGAGGCACGGGTGCTCAATCGAACGCTCAAGCACAAACCCAAAGATGGATCCACGCACTGGAGCAGCCGCAAGCTGGCGCTCGAACTGGGCGATGTGTCGTTCTCTGCCGTACAGCGCATCTGGCGCAAGCATGGACTGCAGCCGCATCGGCTGGCGCGGCACCTTGTCTCCAACGACCCAGACTTTGAAGTCAAGGCTGCGGACGTGATCTGCTTGTACCTGAACCCGCCAGCGCACGCCGCCGTGTTCTGCGTGGACGAGAAGATGGCAATCCAGGCGCTCGATCGCAAGGATCGCATGCTGCCGCTGGCGCCCGGGCGCGCTGAGAGCCATGGCTTTGAGTACAAGCGCAACGGCACACTGAGTCTGTTCGCTGCATTGAACACTGCCACCGGCGAGGTCCTGGGCAAGACCGCTGTGTGCCATACCAGCGAGCAGTTCATCGCCTTCCTGCAAGACGTGCTCGCCAGCCAGCCTCAGCAACGACAGACCAACGTCATCTGCGACAACGTCAGCAGTCACAAGACACTGCTCGTACAGGCCTTCCTACCCGAGCACAAACATGTCCATATCCACTACACACCGACCTACTCCTCTTGGCTCAACCAGGTGAAAAACTGCTTCTCGCGCACCCAGCGCGACGTCATCACCCGAGGTGTGTTCATCTCGGTCAAGGACCTAGACAAGAAGCTCATGCGCTACATCCGTGAGCACAACAAGGACCCAAAGCCGATCAAGTGGAAGTACGACAATCCGAATCGTCGACACCGCCAATTTCTCTGATTCAGTGGACTAGTGGAAAGTTGGTGCAACACAATGAGCCTCGCACGCGGCCCCGGCGACCGGTTCATTCTCAGGATCACGCTTGGAGATCCCGATGACGAACAACGCCGCCTTATTCATCCAGGTCAAACCCATACGCTGGTAGACCCCGACAAGCATCCTGCCATTGTCGTGGAGGTCGACCACACCATCTGGCATCAAGTCCACGGACTACCCATCGCATGGCGGATCTTCCTGCCAAACTCGCAACCAATCCAAGGCGAATGGCGCTTTGATGAGTGGTGCAACTTCTAGGGCTGGGCCAGTCCATTGCCCATATTACAGAGTATCAATGCGGCAGGCGCTACAGTCAAAGATGGTCACCAGAATCATCGTCTCCGATGGCCAAGTCAACTCAAGCTGTCTCGAGAACTGCACCCCTCTGCTCGATCCAGCACCGAACATCTTCAGCCCGCCAAGCAGATATGCCGGGCGTCAGCTTCACTGGCGCAGGAAACGTCCCTGCGGCCACTTGACGCCACAACGTCGACTTGGAAAACGGGATGAAAGTGAGAAGCTGCGCCTGCCGAACGAAGCCGGTTTGCGGCAGGGTGGGGGTGGACGAAATCGCGGGTTTGTTGGCCGAAGCCGCTGAGAGAGAAGTAGTCATTCGACATTTTTGCAGAGCCCAAGGTGCGATCTCCACCCATTGCCATCAGCGCACTCGCTCCTCTCTACCGACGCTCTTCATCCATTCTCAGTGCGGCGTCCATACCGCAAGCTGACCCAAGGCGTCCCATCCAGTCCTGATACAAGAAACGTCCATGCGGCATCGAGGCAATGCGCTCCCGTGGCACCACGTCATTGACTGCGTGACCTGCCCCGCCGCGCCCACTGTTATTGAAGATTTTCATGATCTTGATTTTGCCCCCGTAGTTCCGGACACCGTCCAGTCGCTAAGTTAGCCCTGATGGGCGGGGTGATTCTGCCGTCGTCGGAACTCCCTGGGCGACATCATCTTCAAACTCGAATGTGGGTGGATTTC
>Ga0222428_100468_pt1 | contig 14160 bp, 13 predicted proteins | sample 2B5Ametagenome_FD_182471 | JGI IMG/M metagenome (GOLD analysis project Ga0222428, IMG submission 182471) | Enriched microbial communities from leaf-cutter ant dump, University of Wisconsin, Madison, United States - 2B5A (version 2) | ecosystem: Environmental > Terrestrial > Nest > Insects nest >...
CCAGCCGAATTCGTGCATCAGCACGCCCAGCGTCACCGCCGAATCGACGCAGCGGCCGGTGATGACGACCTGCGCGCCGGCGTCCAGCGCCGCCTTGACCGGCAGCGCGCCCAGGTAGGCGTTGGCGGTGACGACCCTGGCCGGCAGCGGCGCGCCGCTCTGCAGCTCGCGCAGCGGCGGCTCGGCCTCGCGCAGCGCAGGCAGCAGCGGCATCACGTCGTCGCCGGTGACCATCGCGATCCTCACCGGCACGCCCAGTTCGTCGGCCAGCGCGCGCAGCGCGTCGGCACAGCCCTGCGGGTTCACGCCGCCGGCGTTGCTGACCACGCGGATGCCCTGGGCGATCGCGTCCTGGAGCACCGACCGCATCGCCACGGCGACGAAGTCGGTGGCGTAGCCCATCTCGGGCTTCTTCATGCGCGCCGCGGCCAGGATGGACATGGTCAGTTCGGCCAGGTAGTCGAACACCAGGTAGTCGATCCGGCCGCCGGCCACCAGTTGCGGGGCGCCCACGCTGGAGTCGCCCCAGAAGCCGGAGGCGCCGCCGATGCGCACGGTCTTCGGTTGCTTCATCGCTCGCTCCATCACGTGGACGCGCTCACTGCGGCTCGATGCCGGCCGCGCGGATGACCCGCTCCCACTTCTTCATGTCAGCGGCCTGGAACTGCTCCAGTTCCTCGGGCGTGCCGAAGGCCACCTCGCCGCTGGTCTTGGCCTGGAAGGCCTGGACCTCGGGCGATGCCGAGGCCTTGCCGAAGGCCGCGTTCAGGCGCTTGACCACGGCGGGCGGCATGCCGGCCGGCCCGTAGACGGCGAACCAGTAGCTCATGTCGTAGCCCTTCACGCCGGCCTCGGCCACGGTCGGCACCTCCGGCGCGGCGGCCAGGCGCTTGGCGCCGCTGGTGGCCAGCGCGCGCAGCTTGCCGCCCTGCACCTGCGGCACGGCGGTGGGCGCGTCGGCGAACATGAAGTCGAACTGCCCGCCGATCAGGTCGGTGATGGCCTGCGGGTTGCTCTTGTAGGGCACGTTGGTGATGTCCACGCCGGCCATCTGCTTGAGCAGCTCGCCCGCCACCTGGCTGGACGAGGAGCCGCTGCCGAAGTTGAGCTTGCCCGGCGTCTTCTTCGCCGCCGCCAGCAGGTCGGCCAGCGTCTTGTAGGGCGCGTCGGGCCGCACCAGCAGCAGCATCTGGCCCTTGGCCAGCAGCGCGATGGGCGTGAAGTCCTTGACCGGGTCGTAGGGCACCGTCTTGAACAGGTAGGGGTTGGCCACCTGCGTGGTGTTGGTGGTGATGAACACGGTGTAGCCGTCGGGCGGGGCCTTGGCGACGTACTGGGCGGCGATGAAGCCGCTGGCGCCGCCCTTGTTGTCGACCACGACCGGCACCTTCATGTCGTCGGACACGGCCTGGCCGTAGACCCGCGCCGACTGGTCCGTGCCGCTGCCGGCGGCGAAGGGCACGACGAGGGTGATGGGCTTGGCCGGGTAGTCCTGGGCCCGGGCGAGGGGCGCGGCCATCGCCAGCGCAGCGGCGCTCAGCATCAGGGCGGTGGCGGCGGATCGGCGGGAAGCGCGGAAGGTCATGGTGTCTCCGGGGGTGTGATGGTGGGCGTGGGCACCTGGTGGCGGGCGTTGTGTTCTCCCAGGCGCGGCGCGATGCCGCGCGCCGGCGGCCGGCCTCCGTCGATGCACAGCGGCATCGCGGTGAGCGAGAAGTCGGCGCCGGGCACCGGCGCCAGCATGCCCAGGGCCTGCACCTGCGGGTGCGCCAGCGCCTCGGGCACCGAATGCACCGGTGCGCAGGGCACGCCGGCAGCCTCGAAAAGCTCGCTCCACTCGGCCCGCGTGCGCGTGCGCAGGATCGGCTCCAGCTGCTCGAACAGCGCCGCCTTGTGCGCCAGGCGGGCCCGGTTGGTGGCGAAGCGCGCCTCGTCGATCCAGCCCGGCCGCGCCAGCGCGTGGGCCAGCTTGGCGAACAGGCGGTCGTTGCCGCAGCAGATCAGCAGCGGCCCGTCGGCGGTGTCGAAGGCCTCGTAGGGCACGAAGCCGGGATGGCCGGAGCGGTGCCGCTGCGGCAGGCGCCCCTCGTTGGCCCAGGCGTCGCCCTTCTGCGCGTTCCAGGCCAGTGCGGTCTCCAGCAGCGAGGTGGTCAGCAGGCCGCCGCGGCCGGTGCGCTCGCGCCGGTGCAGCAACGCCAGCACGCCGATCACCAGCCACATGCCCGAGCCCTGGTCGCACATCGAGGCGCCCGAGCGCATCGGCGGGTCGCCCTCGCCGCCGTTCGTGCTCGACAGGCCGCTGAAGGCCTGCAGCAGCGGCTCGTAGCCGGGCCGCATGGCCATCGGGCCGGTGGCGCCGAAGGCCGAGATCTCGCCGTAGATCAGGCGCGGGTGGCGCGCGCACAGGGTCTCGCCGTCGATGCCCAGCGCCCTGGGCACGCCGGGCCGCAGGTTGTGGATGAAGACGTCGGCCTGCGCCGCGAGGCGGTCGAGGTGCGCGCGGCCGGCCTCGCTCTTGAGGTCCAGCGCGACCGACTGCTTGCCGCGGTTGAAGATGTGGAAGTTGAGCGCATCGCCGTGGCGGAAGGCCGGGCCCATGCGGCGCGCGTCGTCGCCGCCCTCGGTGCGCTCGATCTTGATCACCTCGGCGCCCAGGTCGGCGAGGATCGCGCCGGCGAAGGGGCCGGCCAGCACCTGGCCCAGCTCCAGCACGCGCACGCCGTCAAGCACGCCGGCCATGTCGGTTCTCCATCGGTCTGTCTCCTGATCTGGCGGCCAGTCTAGGCAACGGCGTCTGATCTGTGAATCGCTACATTTCTATATCTGTGATAACTCCTGCGGATCAATGACATGCGCATCGACCTCAACGTGCGGCAGCTCGAAGCCTTCGTGCGCGTGGCGGAGTGCGGCAGCTTCCGGCAGGCCGCGCAGCAGCTCGGCCAGTCGCAGCCGGCGCTCAGCGGCGCCATCCGGCGCGCCGAGCAGACGCTGGGCGCGCGCCTGTTCGACCGCGACACGCGCCACGTGCGCATCACGGCCGTCGGGCAGGAGCTGCTGCCCATCGCGCGCCGCATCCTGCGCGACTTCGACGACGCGCTGGGCGACCTGGGCGAGTTCATGGCCGGGCGCAGCGGCTGCGTGACGGTGACGGCGCTGCCGTCCATCAGCGTCGCCCTGGCGGTGCGCGCGGCGGCCGCGTTCATGCGCACGCACCCGCAGGTGCGCTTCGCGCTGACCGAGGCGCCGGCCGACATGCTGCTGGCCGCGGTGGAGGAAGGCCGCGCCGACTTCGGCCTGAGCGTGCGCCCGGCGCCGCAGCAGCGCCTGCACTACCAGCACCTGCTCGATGATGCCTTCGTGCTGGTGTGCCGCCGCGACGACCCGCTCGCCGCGCGCCGGTCCGTTCCCTGGTCGGTGTTCGCCACCCGCCCGTGCATCGTGAGCGCGCCGCACAGCAGCATCCGGGCGGTGACGGACGCGGCCTTCCTGCACCTGCGCAGGCCGGTGCGGCCGGTGCTGGAGTTCCCGAGCGTGGCGGCCTGCGGCGCGATGGTGGCCGGCGGGCTGGGCGTCACCGCCCTGCCGCGGCTGGCGCTGCAGCTGGTGGACATGGCCGCCCTGGCGACCGTGCCGCTGGTGCAGCCGGCGGTGTCACGGCCGATCGGCATCGTCACGCGCATCGGCCGCTCGCTGTCGCCTGCGAGCCGGGCCTTCATGGCCGGCCTGCAGGCCCAGGCTCACTCGCCCAGCCGCGGCAACTCCGCCCCGTCGGCGGCCTGATCGCCCGGCGCGTGGAGCCTTCCCCCCACCGCGCCGCCGATCGTCGTCATGCCCCGGTTCTGCGGGCACGGCGGCGGCGCCACGCTCGCGCCAGCACACCAAGGCCCCAGAAGAGCGGCACGGCCACCACGGCCCAGGGCAGCACGGCGGCGACGAAGGTGATGAGCGCCGCAACGCTGCCGGCCAGCACCTCGCCGGCCTCGCGCATCGCACGGCCGATCGGCCCCGTGCGGGCACCCTGCACCAGCGCGCGCGTGGGCGTGAAGCGGACCTGGACGTGCTGCATGCCGGTCTGCTGCGCCAGGATCTTGCGCCGGGTGGCGCTGCTGTCGAGGTCGGCCTGGGTGTCGGCCAGCGTGCGCTGGATCTCGAGCAGGTCCGACATCTCGCGCTTGACCGACTTGTCCGCCAGCATGGCGCGCAGGCTGTCGCGGAACTCGGTGCGGTTGCGGATGTGGGCCTCGACGTCGACCACCTCGGCGGTCTTGTCCTCGCTGGTGGTGTCGTGCTGCACGACCTGCGCCACGCCGGCCAGGCCGCCGAGCAGCCTGCCCACGTCGGCAGGCAGGACGCGCATCTCGAGCGAGGCGGCGCCCGCCTGCTGCGCCGTCTCGCGCTGCAGGGAGGACGACAGCAGTTCGCAGCGCAGCGTGCCGCAGAGTTCGCGCACGCTGGTCCAGGCCTCGGGCAGCCTGTCGGGGGCGACCTCGACGCTCAGGTCGTGGCGCACCGCCAGGAAGCGCTCGGCCGGCGCCTCGGCGGCCGAATCCTCCCGCGCACGCGCAGGCTCGGCCGGCGCAGCCGCGCCGCCGGCCAGCCTGGCGCTGGCCGGTGCCTCGGCCAATGCCTGCGGCACCTCGTGCTTCTGGCAGCCGGCCGCCAGCAGGGTGCCCAGGGCCAGCAGGCCGGCCCTCAGGGCGCCGGGGAAGGAGAAAGGGAAGGATCGATGCATGGGAGGAGTGTCCGCGAGTGGTGATCGCGGTGATACGCGCGAGCACGCACAAGAGGGTTGGAAACTGCCCACCATTCGATCTCCGGCAGCCTTTTCCATTCGGGCACGCCTTGCGCCGGCGTCGCGTGCTCAGGCCTCGATGCGCAGCAGCTCCGCCCCTTCGGCCACCTGGTCGCCCGGCGCGTAGAGCAGTTCCTCCACCGTGCCGTCGGCCGGCGCGGCGATGGTGTGCTCCATCTTCATCGCTTCCATCACCGCCAGCGGCTGGCCCTTGGCGACCTTGTCGCCGGCCTTCACCGCGAAGGACACCACCTTGCCCGGCATCGGCGCGGTGAGGCGCCCGCCCTCGGCATGCGCGTCCCCGGCGTGGGCCATGCGGTCCACCTCGGTGATGCGCGTGGCGCCCTGGGGCGCGAAGACGTGCAGCACGTCCTGCTGCGCGTACACGTTCAGCGCGTGACGGCCGCCGGCGAACGAGACCTCGATGCGGCCGTCCGGCAGCCGCCCGATCGCCAGCGGGCCGGCGGCGGCGTCCGCCGCCAGCGCCTCGCCCTCGGACACCGCCAGGTGCAGCGCGCCGCCCTGGCCGTAGCGCAGCTCGGCGACCGCCGGCCGGCCATGGAATTCGAAGTCGAAGCGGCGCTGGTACGTGCCCAATGCGCGCCAGCCGTCGCGGCGCGCGAAGGGGTCGGCCGCCATCCGCCCGCTCAGCGGCCACTCGTCCAGCACCTGGTGCGCGACGGCCGCGGCGGCGGCCAGCGGCAGGCCCAGCGGCTCGCGCTCGAACAGCACCGCGCGCTCGCGCTCGATCAGCGCCGTGTCCAGCTTCGCCTGGGAGAAGGATTCGGTCGCCAGCACGCCGCGCAGGAACTGCACGTTGGTCGCCACGCCGACGATCTGCACCTGCGCCAGCGCCGCATCCAGCCGCGCCAGCGCCTCGGCGCGGGTGGCGCCGTGCACGATCAGCTTGGCGATCATCGAGTCGTAGAAGGGCGAGATCTCGCCGCCCTCGCGCACGCCGTCGTCGATGCGCACGCGGCTGCGCTGGAAGGCGGTGTGCGGCTGCGGCTTGCGGTACACGGCCAGCGTGCCGGTGGCAGGCAGGAAGTTGTTGTCCGGGTTCTCGGCGCAGATCCGGGCCTCGATGGCGTGGCCGTGCATCTCCAGCTGCTCCTGCTTCAGGGGCAGCGGCTCGCCGGCGGCCACGCGCAGTTGCCACTCCACCAGGTCCAGGCCGGTGATGGCCTCGGTGACGGGGTGCTCCACCTGCAGCCGCGTGTTCATCTCCATGAAGTAGAACTGCATGTGCGCCCCCTCGCTCCCCGCTTCGCGTGGTTCGCTGCCCCCCGAGGGGGTGCTCGCTTGCTTGGGGCGGCCCGGCGCGGCGCTCGTGGCCTCCGGCGCGCCGTAGCCGCCGGTCTGCTCGACGATGAACTCCACCGTGCCGGCGCCCACATAGTTGACGGCGCGCGCGGCATTCACCGCCGCCTCGCCCATCTGTCTGCGCATCGCCTCGGGCATGCCGGGCGCGGGCGCTTCCTCCAGCACCTTCTGGTGGCGGCGCTGCACGGAGCAGTCGCGCTCGAAGAGGTAGACGTAGTTTCCTTGCGTGTCGCCGAAGACCTGGATCTCGATGTGGCGCGGGCGCTGCACGTACTTCTCGATCAGCACCGCGTCGCTGCCGAAGCTGTTGATCGCCTCGCGCTGGCAGCTCGCGAGCGCCGCCGCGAAGTCGGCACTCTTCTCGACGATGCGCATGCCCTTGCCGCCGCCGCCGGCGCTGGCCTTGATGAGCACCGGGTAGCCGATGCGGTCGGCCTCGCGCTGCAGCAGGGCCGGGTCCTGGTCGGCGCCGTGGTAGCCGGGCACCAGCGGCACGCCGGCCCGCTCCATCAGGCGCTTGGACTCGGCCTTCAGGCCCATCGCCAGGATCGCTTCGGCCGGCGGGCCGATGAAGACGAGGCCCGCCTCGGCGCAGGCGCGGGCGAAGTCCTCGTTCTCGCTGAGGAAGCCGTAGCCGGGGTGGATTGCCTCGGCGCCGGTGGCCTGGGCGGCTTCGATGATCTTCTCCCAGCGCAGATAGCTGTCCTTGGGCGCGCTGCCGCCCAGGTGCACGGATTCGTCGCAGGCGCGCACGTGGTTGGCGTGCGCGTCGGCGTCCGAGTACACGGCCACGGTGCGGATGGCCATGCGGCGCGCCGTCGCCGCGACCCGACAGGCAATCTCACCGCGGTTGGCGATCAGGATCTTCTTGAACACATCGTTCTCCTTGGATTCAGGCTTGCGGGGCCGCCGAGGCGCCTCCGCCGAAAAACGCACGCAACTTGCGCAGCACCGCGCGCAGGAACTTCCACAGCACCACCAGCAGCACGGCCGACAGGAGCACCATCACGAGCAGGGCGACGCCGAAGGCCACCGGATGCTGCGTCGCCAGCCACACGATGCCGATCACCAGCCCGTCCTCGAACAGCGAGGCGAACCAGTTGCTGAAAGGCTCGGGCGAGGTGTTGATCGCGGCGCGCGTGGCGGCCTTGGTGGCGAAGGCGGTGGCGGCCAGCGAGCCGCCCATGAGGCCCGCCACCAGGGTCCACACCGCGCCGTCGCCGCCGAACACGCCGGCCGCCAGCAGCGCGCCGCCCGGGATGCGGATGACGCTGTGGACGGTGTCCCACACGCTGTCCAGCCAGGGGATCTTGTCGGCGAAGAACTCGACCAGCAGCATCAGGCCGCTGGCCGTGAGCACCACCGGATGCGCCAGCAGGTGCAGGCCCGGCGGCAGCACGATCCAGCCGGCCGCGCCCATCGCGCCGACCAGGAACACCACCGCATACAGCCGGAAGCCGCTGGCCCAGCCCAGCGCGCCGGCCAGCGCCAGCAGCGAAGGCATGTCCATCTGCCCCAGCGCCTGGCTGGCGTGCTGGCTGGCCGCGCCGGCGGCATCCGCCAGCGCCGGCTGCGGATGCAGGCCGATGCGGTGCAGCCACTGGAGGACGGCGTCGAACATGATGGGCGCGGATCAGCGCGAGACCCAGCTCGGCTTGCGCTTCTCGAGGAAGGAGCGCAGGCCCTCCTGCCCTTCCTCGCTGGCGCGCAATGCGGCGATGCGGCGCACGGTCTCGTCCGAGAGCGCGTCATCGATGCGCTCGCCCGTCACGTCGCGCAGCAGCCGCTTGCATTCGTTCACCGCCCCGGGCGCGGCGGCGGCGATGTTCTTCAGCACCTCGTCGACCTTGGCGTCCAGCGCGTCGGCCGGCACCACCTCGTGCACGAAGCCGATGCGGTGCGCCTCGGCGGCGGAGAAGCGCTCGCCGGTGAGAAAGTAACGCTGCGCCGCGCGCGCGCCCATCGCGCGGATGACGTAGGGGCTGATGGTCGCGGGGATCAGGCCGATCTTCACTTCCGACAGGCAGAAGTTCGCGCTCTCGGCCGCGATGGCCACGTCGCACACCGACACCAGGCCCATGCCGCCGGCGTACACGTCGCCCTGCACGCGGGCGATCACCGGCAGGCGGCTGGCGTGCAGGGTGCGCAGCATGCGCGGCAGGCCGGCCGCGTCCTGCAGGTTCTGCTCGGGCGTGAACTCCGCGGCGCGCTTCATCCAGTTGAGGTTGGCGCCGGCGCAGAAGGCCGGGCCGCGCCCGCCCAGCACCACGGCGCGCACGCCCGGCGCAGCCTCGGCCTGCGCGAAGGCCTCGCCCAGCTCGCGGATGAACACGTCGTCGATGGCGTTGCGCATCTCGGGGCGGTTGAGCCAGATGCGCGCGACGGCGCCGTCGATCTGCAGTTCGAGTGTCGTGAAGGACGTCATGGGGTGCGTTGCTCCTCTTGCAGCATGTAGACCAGGTCGAGCACGGGGCAGGGATGGCCGAGCGCGGTGAGCGCCGCCGTGACCTGGCCGCGGTGGTGGGTGCCGTGGTTGAAGACGTGGGTGAGCGTGGCCGCGAAGGGCAGCGACGCCGCCACGCCCTGGGTGGTGGTGTAGTCCAGCGTGCCGTCGAAGCGGCCGGCCGGCCAGCGCGCGATCAGCGGTTGCCAGCGCGAAACACCCTCCAGCAGTGCCTGCGCCAGCGCGGCGCGGTCGGGCTGCGCCTCCTCGTCCAGCGCCATGCGGGGCGACACGCCCTCGTCGAAGCGCCGGAACCAGATCAGGTGCTCGCCCACCAGCAGGTGGTTGAGCGTGCCGTGGATGCTCTTGAAGAACAGGCCCGTGTCGCGCCGGTAGTCGCCCTCGTCCACCCGCGCCACCGCGTCCAGCAACCGCCGCGTCGCCCAGGCGTTGTAGCGGGCCAGGGTGGCGAAGTGCCGCGTCCAGCTTGGCACGGTCAGCTCCCCCACACGCGCAGGCCGCGGTGCGTGGCGATGGCGTCGAAGTCGCGGTCGCTGTGCAGCAGCAGGTAGTCGTGCTCGATGCAGAAGGCGGCGACCACCACGTCGATGGCGCTGCGCACCGTGATGCCGCGCGCGCGCAGGTGGCGGTAGTGCTCGGCGGCGGCCAGCGCCAGGTCTTCGCCGCCGCAGGGCTCGACGCTCAGGGTCTGCAGCAGCAGGCGGGCCTGGCGCATGGCGCGCTCGTGGCGAAAGCCGCGCAGCACCTCGTACAGCACCAGGTCGGGCACCACCAGGCGGGTGTGGCCGTCGGCCAGCAGGCGGCGCAGCTCATCACGCGCCGCCGAATCGCGGGCGTTGAAGTAATCGATCCAGACGCTGGAGTCAACGACCAGCACGGCGCGCCACCTTGCGGTCTCCGACAGGCGCTGGCGCATCCGCCTTCTGCCGCGTCTTTCGCACGGCGTAGCGGGCGCGAGGCTCCTGCACTGCCGGCGCCTGGGCAGGCGCCTCGGCATCGTCTTGCGCCGACTGTGTCCAGTCGATGGACTCATCGCCTTCCCACTTCAACTTGCCTTCCCACTTGAGGATCTCGCGGTAGGCCGCCTGCCGCGCGAGCAGGCGCAGGCCGGCTTCCACCGTCTCCTTCTTGGTGGTGAAGGGCCCCGCGTGCATGGCCTTGGCCAGCAACTCGTCGTCGATATCGATGTTGGTACGCATTATGTGTATAAATCTCTCAGAACACACACATCGTACACCTTACATGCGGAACACGCCGAACTTCGGCTCGGGGATGGGCGCGTTGCGCGCCGCCGCCAGGCCCAGCGCCAGTACGCGCCGGGTGTCGGCCGGGTCGATCACGCCGTCGTCCCACAGCCGGGCGGTGGCGTAGTAGGGGTGGCCCTGGTGCTCGTACTGCTGGCGGATGGGGGACTTGAAGGCTTCCTCCTCTTCCGCGCTCCAGGCGCCGCCCTTGGCTTCGATGCCGTCGCGCTTGACGGTCGCCAGCACGCTGGCGGCCTGCTCGCCGCCCATCACGCTGATGCGCGCGTTGGGCCACATCCAGAGGAAGCGCGGGCTGTACGCCCGGCCGCACATGCCGTAGTTGCCGGCGCCGAAGCTGCCGCCGATGATGACGGTGAACTTGGGCACATTCACCGTGGCCACCGCCGTCACCATCTTGGCGCCGTGGCGGGCGATGCCCTCGTTCTCGTACTTGCGGCCGACCATGAAGCCGGTGATGTTCTGCAGGAACACCAGCGGGATCTTGCGCTGGCCGCACAGCTCGATGAAGTGCGCGCCCTTCTGCGCGCTTTCGCTGAACAGGATGCCGTTGTTGGCGACGATGCCCACCGGCATGCCCTCGACCTGCGCGAAGCCGCACACCAGCGTGGCGCCGAAGCGCGCCTTGAACTCGTGGAACTCGCTGCCGTCGACGATGCGGGCGATGATCTCGCGCACGTCGAAGGGCTTGCGGGTGTCGGTGGGGATGACGCCGTAGAGTTCTTCCGGGGCGAAGGCCGGCGCGTGCCCGGCTTCGACAGGCTCAGCCCGAACGGCTGGTGCAGCATTGAGATTCGCGACCGCGCTGCGCGCCAGCGCCAGCGCATGCAGGTCGTTCTCGGCCAGGTGGTCGGCCACGCCCGACAGGCGCGTGTGCACGTCGCCGCCGCCCAGGTCCTCGGCCGTCACCACCTCGCCTGTGGCCGCCTTCACCAGCGGCGGGCCGCCCAGGAAGATGGTGCCCTGGTTCTTGACGATGATGGACTCGTCGCTCATCGCCGGCACGTAGGCGCCGCCGGCCGTGCACGAGCCCATCACCACCGCGACCTGCGCGATGCCCTCCGCGCTCATGTTCGCCTGGTTGTAGAAGATGCGGCCGAAGTGCTCGCGGTCGGGGAAGACCTCGTCCTGGTTCGGCAGGTTGGCGCCGCCGGAATCGACCAGGTAGATGCAGGGCAGCCGGTTCTGCTGCGCGATCTCCTGCGCGCGCAGGTGCTTCTTCACCGTCATGGGGTAGTAGGTGCCGCCCTTCACCGTGGCGTCGTTGCACACGACCATGCAGTCCACCCCGTTCACGCGGCCGATGCCGGCGATCAGGCCGGCGCCCGGCGCATCGCCCTTGTACATGCCGTGCGCGGCCAGCGGCGACAGCTCCAGGAAGGGCGTGCCCGGGTCCAGCAGCCGGCTCACGCGCTCGCGCGGCAGCAGCTTGCCGCGGGCGGTGTGCTTGGCGCGCGCGGCCTCGCCGCCGCCCTGCTCCACCTTGGCGAACTGCGTGCGCAGGTCGTCCACCAGCGCGCGCATGGCCTGCGCGTTGGCCTGGAATTCCTCGGAGCGGGGGTTGAGTTTGGAGACCAGTTTGCTCATGAATGACTTTCCGTGATGGGTGGCGCCGCGCTGCGCGATGATGCATGGCGGGCTCCGCCCGCTCCTGCCGTCACCGTTCTTCGCTTCTCTTCTTCTTCGTGCATACCGTCGAAACCGTCCTTCTGGTGCTGATGCTGGGCGCGCTCACCGGCATCGCCGCGCGCTACCTGCGCGCCATCCCGCTGCCGCTGATCCAGATCGCGCTGGGCGCGCTGCTGTCCTGGCCGCAGGGCGGGCTGCACATCGCCTTCGATCCGGAGCTGTTCCTGCTGCTGTTCATCCCGCCGCTGCTGTTCGCGGACGGCTGGCGCATCCCCAAGCGCGAGTTCTTCGCGCTGTGGCAGCCCATCCTGCGGCTGGCGCTGGGCCTGGTGCTGTTCACCGTGCTGGGGCTGGGCTGGCTGATCCACTGGATGATCCCGGAGATGCCGCTGACGGTGGCCTTCGCGCTCGCCGCGGTGGTCTCGCCCACCGACGCGGTGGCCGTCTCGGCCATCACGCGCGGGCTGGGCATGCCGGCCAAGACCATGCACCTGCTGGAGGGCGAGTCGCTGCTGAACGACGCCTCGGGCCTGGTGGCGCTGAAGTTCGCCGTGGCGGCCACGCTCACCGGCCTGTTCTCGTGGACCGGCGTGGCCTCGGAATTCCTCTGGATCGCGCTGGGCGGCCTGGGCGCGGGCGCGCTGCTGGGCTGGGGCTTCGCCCGCGCACGGGCCGCCGTCACGCGCCGGGTGGGCGACGTGGCGGCCACGCAGATGGTGCTGCTGCTGGTGCTGCTGCCCTTCGCGGCCTACATCGTGGGCGAGCGCATCGGCGTCTCGGGCATCCTGGCGGCGGTGGCGGCGGGCATCACCACCAACTTCGCCGACCTGGAGCGCAGTGAGTTCGTCTCCGAGCGCATCCAGACCGAAGGCACCTGGGCCATGATCGAGTCGGCCTTCAACGGCGCCATCTTCCTGCTGCTGGGGCTGCAGCTGCCGTCCATCGTGCAGACCATCGGCGAGGCCAGCCACCACGGCGCCTGGGCGCTGGCGGGCTATGTGGCGGCCATCTCGTGCGCGCTGCTGCTGCTGCGCTGGATCTGGCTCTCGCTGGCCGTGCAGGGCAGCCTGCTGAAGGCGCACCTGGCGGGCAAGATGGCCGTGCGGCCCTCGTGGCGCCTCACGCTGGCCACCACGCTGGCGGGCATCCGCGGGGCGGTGACGCTGGCCGGCGCGCTGTCCGTCCCGCTGATGCTGGACGAGCGCGCGCCCTTCCCGGCGCGCGACCTGCTGGTCTTCCTGGCGGCGGGCACCATCCTCTTCACGCTGGTGGTGGGCAGCATCGGCCTGCCGCTGGTGCTGCGCCGGCTGCCCCTGCCGGCCGAGCCGCCGGAGGCGCGCGAGGAGCGGCAGGCCCGCCTGGCCGCCTGCCGCGCCGCCATGGCCGGCCTGGCGCCGGACCCGGCCGAGCACGAGGGCGCCGACCCGCGGTGGCTGGCCCAGTACCGCGAGGCGGCCGGCCGGCTGACGCAGGACTACCGCAAGCGCATCGACCTGCTGGACGACGGCGACGACCCGTCCGCGCCGGCCACGCCCGAGGCCCAGGCCGACACGCCCGAGGCCGTGCACCAGCGGCGGCTGCGCTACGTGATGGAGCTGGAGCTGCGCCTGAAGTGCACGCGCATCGAGCGCGACACGCTGTACGCCGAGCGGCACATGCACCGCATCAACGACGAGTCGCTGCGCAGCCTGGTGGCCGAGCTGGACCTGGCCGAGGTGTCGCTGCGCAAGCGGCTGAAGGTGGCGCGCCAGGCCGCGGGACTGCCGCCGGGCGGGTGAGACGGCGCGTGCGCAGCGCATGGCGTGTCGTGGCGGCGGCCGGCTTCAGGCGGTCTTGTCGGCCACCAGGCCGAGGTCCTGCGACATCTGCTCGCGGATCCTGAACTTCTGGATCTTGCCCGTCACCGTCATCGGGAAGGCGTCGACGAAGCGGATGTACTTCGGCACCTTGTAGTGCGCGATCTGGCCCTTGCAGAAGTCGCGGATCTCCTCCTCGGTGGGCTGCTGGCCCGGCTTGGGGATGATCCAGGCGCACAGCTCCTCGCCGTACTTCCTGTCGGGCAGTCCGACCACCTGCACGTCCTGCACCTGGGGGTGGCGGTACAGGAACTCCTCGATCTCGCGCGGATAGATGTTCTCGCCGCCGCGGATCACCATGTCCTTGATGCGGCCGACGATGTTGACGTAGCCCTCGTCGTCCATGGTCGCCAGGTCGCCGGTGTGCATGTAGCCCTCGGCGTCGATGGCCTCGCGGGTCCTGGCCTCGTCGCCCCAGTAGCCGTGCATCACCGAGTAGCCGCGGGTGCACAGCTCGCCGGGCCGGCCGCGCGGCACGACGGAGCCGGACTCGGGATCGACGATCTTCACCTCCAGGTGCGGCTGCACGGTGCCGACGGTCGAGACGCGGCGCTCCAGCGGCGTGTCGGTGCTGCTCTGGCAGCTCACCGGGCTGGTCTCGGTCATGCCGTAGGCGATGGTGATCTCGGTGAGGTGCATGCGCTCGACCACGCGCTTCATCACCTCGATCGGGCAGGCGGTGCCGGCCATGATGCCGGTGCGCAGGCTCGACAGGTCGAACTCGGCGAAGCGCGGGTGGTCCAGCTCGGCGATGAACATGGTGGGCACGCCGTGCAGCGCCGTGCACTTCTCGGCCTGCACCGCCTCCAGCGTGAGCAGCGGGTCGAAGCCGTC
>Ga0222428_100470_pt1 | contig 14046 bp, 10 predicted proteins | sample 2B5Ametagenome_FD_182471 | JGI IMG/M metagenome (GOLD analysis project Ga0222428, IMG submission 182471) | Enriched microbial communities from leaf-cutter ant dump, University of Wisconsin, Madison, United States - 2B5A (version 2) | ecosystem: Environmental > Terrestrial > Nest > Insects nest >...
CGCCGCACCTGGTGGAGGCCGTGCGCGCCAACGCGGCCGACCTGGGCTACGGCAGCATGGACGTGGTGAGCGGCGCCGGCCACGACGCCGTCTACGTGGCCCGCGTGGCGCCCGCGGCCATGATCTTCGTGCCCTGCGCAGACGGCATCAGCCACAACGAGATCGAGGACGCCGAGCCCGCCCACCTGGAGGCCGGCTGCAACGTGCTGCTGCGCGCCATGCTGGCGGCCGCGGAGGTGGTGTCGTGAAGGTCCTGATCGCGCGCCTCAACCACGAGACCAACACCTTCTCTCCCGTGCCCACGCCCCTCGAGGCGTTCGCGCCCACCTACGGCGAGGACGCCTACCGCGCCAACAAGGGCATGCGCACGGCCATGGCCGCGTTCATCGAACTGGCGGAAGGCCTGGGCGCCACGCTGGTCACCCCGGTGTCGGCCACCGCCAACCCGAGCGGCCCCGTGCACGCTGCGGCCTACGACGAACTCACGCGCCGCATCGTCGAGGCCGCGCCGGGCTGCGACGCGATCCTGCTCGACCTGCACGGCGCCATGGTGGCCGAGAACACCGACGACGGCGAGGGCGACCTGCTGGCGCGCGTGCGCGCCGCCGCACCCGGCGTGCCGCTGGGCGTGGCGCTGGATCTGCACGGCAACATCACCGAAAAGATGGTGGCGAACGCCGACGTGATGGTGGGCTTCAAGACCTATCCGCATATCGACATGTACGAAACCGGCGAGCATGCAGGCCGCCTGCTGCTGCAGATGCTGCGCGGCCAGGCGCGCTACTGCGTGCGCTGGCACCGCCTGCCCCTCATGAGCCACACGCTGCGCAGCACAACATTGGGCGGCCCCATGCGCGACGCCGTTGAAGCGGCACGCACATTGGAGCGTGGCGGAATGCCCGCCGTGTCGGTGTTCGGCGGCTTCTCGCTGGCCGACATTGAGGCGCCCTGCATGAGCGTGGTGGCCACCTGCCGCGCGGAGGACGCCGCCGCGCAATCCCAGGTGGACGGCCTGGCAAAGCAGATCTGGCAGCGGCGCGCCGAATACGTGTACCGCAGCGAGCCGCTGCCGGAGTCGCTGCGCCGCGCGCAGGTCCTGGCCGAAGGCGCCTCCCGGCCGGTGCTGCTGCTCGACCATGGCGACAACTGCATGTCGGGCGGCACCTGCGACACCATGGACGTGCTGCAGGCCGCGCGCGCACTGGGGCTCACCGGCATCGCCGTGGGCCCGCTCTGCGATCCCGAAGCCGTGGCGCAGCTCGTCGCCGCCGGCGAAGGCGCCGAGGTGGAGATCGCGCTCGGCAACAAGGTGCCGCTCGACAGCATCGGCTTGCACAAGGAGCCGCTGCGCCTGCGCGGCACGGTGCGCGCCGTGAGCGACGGGGCCTACACCGTGACGGGCCCGATCTACACGGGCCAGCGCTGCCACATGGGCCGCGCGGTGTGCTTCGACACCGGCGATGCGCAGATCGTGGTGGCCGAGCAGACGCACGAGCCCTGGGACCTGGGCGTGTTCCACTGCGTCGGCATCGATCCCACGCGCTTTCGCTTCCTGCTGCTCAAGTCGCGCATGTACTGCCGGCCGGTGTTCGTGCCGCTGTCCGAGGGGCTGGTGGAGTGCGACAGCCCCGGCGTGACCACGTCGGACTACGCGCGCTTCCCGTTCGCGCGGGTCCGCCGCCCCGTGTTCCCGCTCGACCCGATCTGAGCGGCGCCGGAACGATTGCACGCACCCCGATCACAAGTGTTTCACTTGACGGCGGACTGACAGCCGCGCGGCCTACAATCGGCTCCCCCTACCTACTGCTGACGGGGCGCAGGGGCTGCCATGCCGCCGCGTCGGCCATGCTTTCGCTGGAGACGCTCGATGCCCGACAACACGGCCACCAACCTTACCGATAAACGCGCCCTGCTGCGCCGTGCGGCACTGGAGTACCACGAGTTTCCCCAGCCCGGCAAGATCACCATCGCTGCCACCAAGCAGATGATCAACCAGCACGATCTCGCGCTGGCCTACTCGCCCGGCGTGGCCGCGCCCTGCGAGGAGATCGTGAAGGACCCCTCCGCCGCGTTCCGCTACACCGCCCGAGGCAACCTCGTGGGCGTGGTCACCAACGGCACGGCCGTGCTGGGCCTGGGCGACATCGGCGCGCTGGCCGGCAAGCCCGTGATGGAGGGCAAGGGCGTCCTGTTCAAGAAGTTCTCGGGCATCGACGTGTTCGACATCGAGATCAACGAGAAGGACCCGGACAAGCTCATCGAGATCATCGCCTCGCTCGAGCCGACCTTCGGAGGCATCAACCTCGAGGACATCAAGGCGCCCGACTGCTTCTACATCGAGCGCAAGCTGCGCGAGCGCATGCACATCCCGGTGTTCCACGATGACCAGCACGGCACGGCCATCGTGGTCGGCGCGGCCGTCCTCAACGGGCTGAAGGTGTCGGGCAAGGACATCCGGCAGGTCAAGCTGGTGGTTTCGGGCGCGGGCGCTGCGGCGCTGGCCTGCCTGGGGCTGCTGGTCAAGCTCGGGCTGCCGCGCGAGAACATCTGGGTCACCGACATCGCCGGCGTGGTCTACCAGGGCCGCACCGAGCTCATGGACGACGACAAGGCCCAGTTCGCCCAGAACACGCCGCTGCGCACGCTCGCCGAGGTGATCGAGGGCGCCGACGTCTTCCTGGGCCTGTCCGCCGGCGGCGTGCTCAAGCAGGACATGGTGCGCAAGATGGCGGCGCACCCGCTGATCTTCGCGCTGGCCAACCCCAACCCGGAGATCACGCCCGAGGACGTGAAGGAAGTGCGGGACGACGCCATCATCGCCACGGGCCGTACGGACTACCCCAACCAGGTGAACAACGTCCTGTGCTTCCCCTACATCTTCCGGGGCGCGCTGGACTGCGGCGCGACCACCATCACGACGGAGATGGAGATCGCCGCCGTCCACGCCATCGCCGAGCTGGCGCAGGCGGAGCAGAGCGAGGTGGTGGCCGCGGCCTACGTGGGCGAGCCGCTGGCGTTCGGACCGGAATACCTGATTCCCAAGCCGTTCGACCCGCGCCTGATGATGAAGATCGCGCCCGCCGTGGCGCAGGCCGCCAAGGACAGCGGCGTGGCCCAGCGCCCCATCGCGGACATGGACGCCTACCGCGACCACCTGCAGACCTTCGTCTACGCCTCCGGCACCATCATGAAGCCGATCTTCACGGCGGCCAAGCAGGCCACCCTGAAGCGCGTGGCCTTCTCCGAGGGCGAGGAAGAGCGCGTGCTGCGCGCCGCGCAGATCCTGGTGGACGAGCGCGTGGCCCGGCCCACGCTGATCGGCCGCCCGGCCATCATCGCCCAGCGCGTCGAGAAGTTCGGCCTGCGCCTGAAGGAAGGACAGGACTACGACGTGGTCAACGTGGAGCAGGACCACCGCTACCGCGACTTCTGGCAGACCTACCACCGCATGACCGAGCGCAAGGGCGTCACGGTGTCGATCGCCAAGATCGAGATGCGCCGGCGCCTCACGCTGATCGGCACCATGCTGCTGCACAAGGGCGAAGTGGACGGCCTGATCTGCGGCACCTGGGGCCACACGGCCCACCACCTGCAGTACATCGACCAGGTGATCGGCAAGCGCACGGGCGTGAACACCTACGCCTGCATGAACGCCCTGCTGCTGCCCGACCGCCAGGTGTTCGTGGTGGACACGCACGTCAACTACGACCCCTCCGCCGAGCAGCTGGCCGAGATCACCATCATGGCAGCCGAGGAAATGATGCGCTTCGGCATCAAGCCCAAGGCGGCGCTGCTGTCGCACTCCAACTTCGGCTCCAGCAACCAGCCCAGCGCCGTGAAGATGCGCCAGACGCTGGACCTCCTGCGCGAGCAGGCCCCCTGGCTGGAGGTGGACGGCGAGATGCACGGCGACGTGGCCCTGGACGAGAAGGCACGCACCACACTCATGCCCCACAGCACCCTGGCCGGCAGCGCCAACCTGCTGGTCATGCCCAACATCGACGCGGCCAACATTTCCTACAACCTGCTCAAGACGGCGGCCGGCGGCGGAATTGCCATCGGCCCCATCCTGCTGGGCGCGGCCGCGCCGGTGCAGGTGCTCACCGCCAGCGCCACGGTGCGCCGCATCGTCAACATGACGGCCCTCACGGTGGCCGACGCCAATGCGTCCCGATAAGGCAAGAAGCCAGAGCAAGCGCTAACTATTAACTTCCGTTAACCCCACAGGCGCCTGCCCGCTTTTTGGGCAGGCGCTTGCTTTTTGGGGCCATTTTTGTCACACTATCGGCTCGAAATTTCGGGTAAACCCGTAGTTTCCGAAAGGTGTAGTGGATGTTGAAGGCTGTCGCCATCCGGGCGTACAAGACAGTTGTGGCGTGCGCTCTGGGTGCTGCGTTCGTGCTCGCACCGGCTGCGGCGTCCGCGCGACAGTCCTCCGATTTGCCCGGGGCCACTCCCGTGGCGCTGGCCGATCTGCCCCTCCAGGGGCGCAAGACCTATGCGCTGATCCTGCAGGGCGGGCCGTTCCCCTATGACAAGGATGGCACGGTGTTCGGCAACCGCGAGCGGTTGCTGCCCCTGCACAAGCGTGGCTACTACCGCGAGTACACCGTGAAGACGCCGGGTGCGCGCGGCCGGGGTGCACGGCGCATCGTCTGTGGCGGCGCTCCGCGCACGCCGGACGCCTGCTACTACACCGGCGACCACTACGCGAGTTTTCGGGAAATTAGGGAATGAGCGCCGAAAGCCTCGCAGCGGGCCGTGGGCCGGCGCGCCATGCCATCGGATCTTCGTCCGACAGCCGCCCCCACGGGCTTGTCGGATATGCCTATCGTGGACCTCTGAAAGAAAGAGCAACGGAGATGGAAACGCCACTTCGTAAAGAACAGGACACTCTCTTGCGCGGCGTGCGCACCAACATCGTGCAGTCGATCCGCGCCTTCCGGGTGCAGGACCTGCAGGACACGGCACGCGCGCTGGGCCAGCACTTCCTGTATGCCAACCTGGCACACGCACAGTCCAAGCAGGACGTGCTCGACCTCATCGCATCGCAGTTCACCTTTCCGCCGCACTTCGGCAAGAACTTCGACGCGCTGTACGACTGCATGACCGACCCGCTGCACAAGTCGGGCCCGCAGCCGGGCTTCATCGTGGTGCTGGAGCAGATCCCGGCCACAGCCAAGTTCGACAAGGAAGCGCGCGAGCAGCTGCTGGACATCTTCCGCGACGCGGCCGAGTACTGGGGCGACCGCAAGATCCCGTTCCGCTGCTTCTATTCTTTTCTGTAGCCCGTTCCGCAACCGCTGGCCAAGCGGAACGGGCCAGCGAGGCCGCCCTCAGCGCCTCGTCTCCGGCCATCGAGATCGAAGTCGATCTCTCGGGCGAGAAGATGCCCACCGACAAGCTCGTGGACGTGTCGCCGCTGGCGCTGCGCATGAGCAGCCCGTTCAACGCGGGCTATTGGCTCGCGGCAGCGTAGCCGGCTCCCAGCCAAATCGGGCTCCAGCGCTTGCCAGTCAAGCGCTGGCAGCTCCTAGTTTTGCTGCGACTGGGCCAGCGCGACGTATTCGGCCACGGGCACTTCCTCGGCGCGGCGCTGGGTGTCGAAATCGCCCGACCAGTTGCGTGCCTCGAGCCAGCGGCCCAGGGTGTGGCGCAGCAGCTTGCGCCGCTGGCTGAAGGCCACCTGCACCAGTTCCTCCAGCAGCGCCACGTCCACCGCCGCGGGGTCGGCATGCGGCACCATGCGCACTACGGCGCTGTCCACGCGCGGCGGCGGCTCGAACGCCTCGGGCGGTACGAACAGCACATCTTCCATCGCGTAGCGCCACTGCAGCATGACCGACAGGCGCCCGTAGGCAGCAGTGGAGGGCGCGGCCACCATGCGGTCGATGACTTCCTTTTGCAGCATGAAGTGCTGGTCCTCAATGGACTGCACGTGCTCCAGCAAATGGAACAGGATGGGGCTGGAGATGTTGTAGGGCAGGTTGCCCACCACTCTGATTTTTGGAGCGCCCAGCGCTTGCGCCACCTGCGCAAAATCCACTTTCAGCACATCGGATTCGATGACCTGCAGTTGCCCGTGCTGGCGCAGGCGCGCGGCCAGGTCGCGGTCCAGCTCGATCACGGTGAGGCGGCCCAGGCGCTCGACCAGCGGCTGGGTGAGCGCCGCCAGGCCGGGGCCGATCTCCACCATGGGCTGGCCGGGCTGCGGGGCGATCGCCCCCACGATGGCATCGATGATGCCGCTGTCGGACAGGAAGTGCTGGCCGAAGCGCTTGCGCGGGATGTGCTTCATCTCATTGATCCGTGGCGCTGCGCATGAAACCAGCGCGCCCCAAGCCAGGGCAGCCGAGCAAGGGCCGCCCCGCAGCGAGGGCTGCGTCCCCCTTCCCAGAGCGCGCAGCGCGTGGAGAGAAGGGGGAAGCCGCGCAGCGGCTCAGGGGGTTGCACCTCATCACTGCGGCGGTTCGCGGTATTCCACGTAGGCCCGGCCGCGCGCCTCCTGGATCCAGGTGGAATAGGCCTCGTCGAGCTTCTTCTCGCGCACTGTGTCGCGCACCATGTCGCGTTGCTCGCGCTGGGTGAGCTTGGCCTCGCGGCGGCCCATGAGCTGGATCAGGTGCACGCCGAAGCGCGACACCACGGGGTGGCTGATCTCGCCGGGCGCGAGCGCATCGAGCACCTCCTCGAACTCGGGCACGTAGCGCCCGGGCGAGGCCCAGCCCAGGTCGCCGCCGTCCTTGGCGCTGCCGTCCTGCGAATACTCCCGCGCCAGCGCGGCGAACTCGGCCTGGCCGCGCACCACGCGGTCGCGCAGGTCTTCCAGCCGCGCCGCGGCCTCGCGCTCGGTCAGGCCGGCGTTGGTGCGCAGCAGGATGTGGCGCGCATGGTTCTGGATGGCCGTGGTGGCCACGCCGCCGTGGGTCTTGTCGATCACCTTGAGCAGGTGGAAGCCTGCGGGCGAGCGCAGCGGCCCCACCACGCTGCCCACATTGGCGTTCTGCACGGCGTTCACGAACAGCTCGGGATAGCGGTCGGCCGGGCGCAGGCCCAGCAGGCCGCCGCTCGTGCCCTCGGGCGCGTCGGAATATTCGCGCGCCAGCGCGCCGAAGTCGCCGCCGGCCTGCAGCTTGGCGAGCACCTCCTGCGCGCGCGCGCTGCGCTCGGACGCCTGGGCAGGGCTGGCGTTCTCCGGCACCTGGATGAGGATGTGGGCCAGGTTGAGCTCGAGCTTGTCCACCGCGGCCGACTTCTGCTGGTCGCGCAGGTACTGGTCCACCTCCAGGTCGCTCACGCGCACGCGCGACTCCACGTCGCGCTCGCGCACGCGCAGGGCCAGCAGCTGGCTGCGCAGCTCCTCGCGGAAGCGCTCCTGGCTGATGCCCTCGGCCTCCATGCGGCGGTGCATCTCCTGCAGGCTCAGCTGGTTCTGCCGCGCCACCGACTGCTCGGCCTGCGTGACGGCGTAGTCGTCCACCTTGATGCCGCTTTCCTTGGCGAGCTGTACCTGGATCTTTTCCAGGATGAGGCGTTCGAGCACGTCCTTGAGCAGCAGGTCGCGTGCGGGCAGGCTGCCGCCCTGGCTGGCGACCTGCTGGGCCAAGCGGTCGGCCCGCTGGCGCACCTCGTTGTTGGTGATGGGCTCGGAGTTGACCACGGCCACGATGTAGTCGGCCTGGCGCGGCCCGGCCTGGCTGGGCGCGGCCGAACCCGCGGGCGGCAGCAGGGTGGCGGGAGAGGACAGGCGCGGCACGCCGTTGCCGGCCGAGGGCCGCAGCCCCTGGGCCTGCGTGAGCGGTGCCGCGAGCGCGGTCCAGCAGGCCAGGGCGAAGGGGAGGACGCGGTGTTTCATGGCGTTCAATCGTATTGGGTGAAGCGGCTGGGCAGGGCCACGTTTTCGCGCAGGAACTCGTAGCGCGGCACGTTCTGCTTCAGGCTGGTGAGCGGGTTGGAGCCCAGCGACAGGCGCGAGAAGCCGATGAACTCGATCTGGAACATGACGCGCGTGTTGCTCGACGTGTAGCTGCGCTGCAGGCGTTCGAGCACCACGCGGCCGATCCAGCAGCAGCTCTCGTATTCCACGCCGACCACGGTGTCCACGAATTTGCGGTCGCGCAGGCTGTAGTTCAGGCGGCCCACGCCGTACCAGCGCCCGGCGCTGGCGGTAGGCTTGTCGCTGCGGTCGCCCCACAGGTCGTTCAGGGGCCACTGCCAGCCCACATCGAGCTGCTCGCTGGGCTCGCTGATGAAGTCGGTCACCCGCTGCAGGCGGTAGGCCGCGCTCACCGTGCGGTACTTGCCGGGCGAATAGCGCGCGGCCACCGTGGAGCGCAGGGAGCGGCCGGTCTTGGGGTTGTACTGCACGGTGGCGTCGAAGCCCCACTGCGGCGTCCAGTTCAGGCCCGCGCCCAGCAGCACGTCCGACAGCCGGTCGTTCACCGGGGCTCCGCCGGGCATGGTCACGTTCTGGTCGGAAAAGCGCAGGCGCTGGGCGATGCCGAAGCGCGCGGCCTCGGCGCCGGTGTCGGCGTCCAGCAGGCGCGTGGTCACGCCCAGCGTGAGCAGGTTGTTGTCGGCGATGCGGTCGTTGCCACCGAAGGCGTTCTCGGTGTAGATGGACGCGAAGTTGAAGTCGGTGGCCGCCGTGTCGTACACCGGCAGCATGCTCTGGTCGCGGTAGGGCGTGTAGGTGTAGAACGCGCGCGGCTCCAGCGTCTGCAGGAAGCTGCGGCCGAAGTACGCGGCGTCGCGCTCGAACACCAGCCCGCTGTCCAGGCTGAAGGTGGGCAGCGTGCGCGAGGCCGAGCGCTGGCCGTTGGCCAGCAGGTCGTCGAACTCGTAGTTCGTCGCATGCAGCTGCAGCCGCGGCGTGATGAAGCCCGCGGGCGCGAGGAACGGCCGGCTGACCTGGGCCATGGTGTAGCTGCGCCGGCCGTTGGGCTGGTTGTAGAAGCGCCGGTCGGACTGGAAGTGCGTGTAGTCCGCCTCGACCGTGGCATCGAAGCCGCCGGCGAGCTGCAGCGGCGCATAGCGCCAGTGCAGCTGGGGCATGCGGTCGTAGGGCGGGGCGATGGGCGCGCTCACATCCTGCAGCGTCTGCCACTTGAGCGTGCGCAGCACCACCGAGTGGTCGTCCCGCGCCCAGCTCAGCGAGGCGTCGCCCGGCAGCAGGCGCTGGGTGAGCTGGTCGGTGGAATTGCCCGGCCGCATGCCGGTGCGCTGCGTGAAGTCGCGCCAGTAGTCGTCGTCGCTCACGCGCTTGATGTCGACGTTCAGCCCCAGGCCGCCCAGCGGCGTGTCGAACGCCTGGCGGTGGCGCAGGCTGTAGGCCCAGCGGTCCCGGTCGCGCAGGCTGTCATTGGGCATGTAGTTGACGCCCAGCTCGCCGCTGTAGCGCGGCTCCAGGTAGCGGAACTCGGCGCCCAGCGACACGCCGCGCTTGCTCATGAGCACGGGGGTGATGGTGGCGTCGCGGTTGGGCGCGATGTTCCAGTAGTACGGCTGGGCGTATTCCACGCCGCTCAGGTTGTCCAGCCCGATGGTGGGCGGCAGCAGGCCGGACTTGCGCCGGTCCGACAGCGGGAAGGTGATGCGCGGCACCGGCAGGATGGGCACGCCCTTGAATTCCAGCACGCCGTCCTCGGCCGTGCCCACGTCCTCCGCGCGGTCCAGGTGGATGCGCTTGGCGCGCAGGATCCAGTCGGGCTGCCAACTCGTCTCGTCGGTGCGCTCGCAGGTGGTGTAGGTGGCCTCGTGCACCACGGAGCGGTCGCGGTCCAGGAAGTCCACGCGCGCCGCCTCGCCATGGGCCGAGGTCTCCAGGAAACGGTAGCGCGCCTCGCTGAAGAAACCGCTGAAGGCGTCCACGCGCAGGTCCAGCTCGGTGCCCTCGTAGCGGTTGCCGGCGCGGTTGATGCGCACGTTGCCGCTAGCCTGAGCATGGTCCTCGGGCACGTCGTAGTCCATGCGGTCGGCCTGGATCACGGTGTCGCCGCGGCGCAGCTCGGCGTTGCCCTCGATGGTGGCGCGGATGTCCGGCTGGCCGGTGACCTGGTCGCCGCGCACGAACACCGGCATCTGCTGGCGCACGCCGTAGGGCAGCGTCTCCTGCAGGCGCGGGCTGGGGCGCAGCGCCGGCGGCGCCTCCTCGGCCGCGGCCTGCGCCTGGGCCAGCGCCGACAGCGGCAGGCCGCACAGCATCAGGGCGGCCAGCCGCGCGAGCGGGCGCAGCAGGGGGGCGGGCGGGTCGGAGGGCAGGAAAGGTCGATCCATGGAGTGAGGCGAGGGGCTGCGCGGCTTCAAGCAGCCAGGCCGGTTTGTAGAATCGGATTATCCATGAGCCACCCCTCCCCTTTTCCGCCGGCAGGCAGCGCTCGCGCGGCCGTCGCCTGGAGCAATCCGGCCCGCCAGGCCGCCTTCGAGGCCTGGCTTTCCCCCCTCGTTCCCGCCCACGGCCTGCTGCCCGCGACGCTGCGCCCTGCGTCCGCCGACGCGAGCTTTCGCCGCTACCTGCGGCTGGACACGCCATCCGGCGACAGCCTGGTCGTGATGGATGCGCCGCCGGAGAAGGAAGACTGCCGCCCGTTCGTGCACGTGCAGGCGCTGCTGCACGCGGCCGGCCTGCGCGTGCCGCAGGTCCTGGCCTGGGACGAGGCCCATGGCTTCATGCTGCTGACCGACCTGGGCGCCCAGACCGCCATCGAACGCCTGGATGCGCGCGACCCGCAGGCCGCGCACGCCTGGTATGTGCAGGCGGTGGACCTGCTGATCGACTGGCAGCGCGCCAGCCGGCCCGGCGCGCTGCCGGCCTATGACGACGCCCTGCTGCGCCGCGAGCTGCAGCTCTTTCCCGACTGGTACATCGCCCGCCACCGCGCCGTCCCGCTCACCGGCGCGCAGCAGGCCGTGCTGGCCAAGGCCTTCGACGCCATCGTCGCCCAGAACCTGGCCGCTCCCAGCGTGTTCGTGCACCGCGACTTCATGATGCGCAACCTCATGGTGGGCGAGGACGGGCGCCTGGGCGTGCTGGACTTCCAGGACGCGGTGCTGGGCCCCGTGACCTACGACATCGCCAGCCTGCTGCGCGACGCGTTCATCAGCTGGGAAGAGGATTTCGTCATCGACATTACCGTGCGTTACTGGGAAAAGGCCCGGCGCGCGGGCATCCTCGGCGCCGCCAGCAGCAGCGGCTGGGGCGCGGACTTCGGCGAGTTCTACCGCGCGGTGGACTGGATGGCGCTGCAGCGCCACCTGAAGGTGGCCGGCATCTTCGCGCGGCTCACGCTGCGCGACGGCAAGCCCAAGTACCTGCAGGACGCGCCGCGCTTCATTCACTACATCCGCCAGACGGCCGGGCGCTACCGCGAGCTGTCGCCCCTGCTGCGGCTGGTGGACGAGATCGAAGGCACCCAGGCCCCCGTGGGCTACGCCTTCGGACGCGTCTAGGTTTACCAACGAAAACGGCCTCCAGCGCTTATCCATCAAGCGCTGGCAGCTACTTTTTTTGAAGCACATGCCCCGTTTCCACTGTCCCCTGCCCCTGGCCACCGGCGCGCGCATCGCGCTGCCGCCCACGGCCGCGCGCCATGTGCAGGTGCTGCGCCTGCAGCCGGGCGACGCGGTCACGCTGTTCAACGGCGAGGGCGGGGAATGGTCCGCCAGCGTCACCCGCATGGGCCGCTCCGACGTGGAGGTGGAAGTGGGCGCACACGCGGCCATCGAGCGCGAGGCTGCGCGCGCCGTGCACCTCGTCGTGGGCATGCCTGCCAACGAGCGCATGGACTGGCTGGTGGAAAAGGCCACCGAACTCGGCGCCGCCAGCATCCAGCCCGTGGCCGCCGCGCGCAGCGTGCTCAAGCTGGCCGGCGAGCGCGCCGCCAAGCGCCAGGCCCATTGGCAGGCCATCGCCGTGGCCGCCTGCGAGCAGTGCGGGCGCAACCGCGTGCCGCCGGTCGCCGCCCCGCTGCCGCTGGCGGACTGGCTGCGCCGGCCTGCGGCAGAAGGCGCGCGCCTGCTGCTGTCGCTGCAGGGCGGTGCCCGCCCCCTGCAGGAGGCCGCTGGCCATGCGGGCGCGGTGTGGGTGCTGCACGGCCCCGAAGGCGGATTGAGCGCGCAGGAAGAAGACGCCGCGCTGGCCCAGGGCTTCGCACCCGCCAGCCTGGGCGCGCGCGTGCTGCGGGCCGAGACGGCCTCCGTCGCCGCGCTGGCCGTGCTGGGGCTCTGATGCACAGCGAGATGGACGAGAGCGCCGCATCCGGCGCTGAACTGGGCGCCGTGGCCGACTTCTTCCGCGACGGCTACCTGTGCGGCGACGCCGCCGCCGACGCCCCCCTGCTCGGCCGCATCACGCGCCAGCAGCCGCTCACGCAGGCCTTGAGCGGCCTGTTCCACGGCCCCGCCGCGCTGGTGCAGCTGCGCGTATGGGTGTTCCTGCAGCTCGCCTCGCAGGGCGACGCGCAGTGGCCGCGCGAGCGCATCGACGAGCTCTTCAACGCCCTGCGCCCCGAGGCGCTGGACACCGTGCTCAAGCGCCTGCGCGACGTGGGCCTGCTGGCCTGGGACGAGACCCAGCGCGCCTATGCCCTGCCCCCGCTGGCCCAGCGCGTGGCCGCCCTGCTGACGCCGCTGGCCGCCGACGCCCCCGCCGCCGACGAGGAAGGCGACGCCGACGGCGGCGAGCTGGCCGCCCTGCTGGGCCAGGTGGTCGGCGCCAACCAGCTCGGCAGCGTGGACGCCGCCCAGGTGCAGATGCTGCACGCGCAGCTGGCGCGGCTGCACGGCGAGTTCGCCGACGCCATCGCCAGCGGCTCCGAATTCCGCCTGCGCGAGGCGCGCAAGCGCTACGACCGCGCCGCCACGCTCATCGACCGCGCGTCCGACGCCATCAGCGCCCTCATCGGCAACGCCCAGGGCCACCTGCTGCTGGAGCGCGCCGCGCGCGGCCTGGGACAGGCCCAGTCGCGCCTGCTGGCCATGGCCAGCCAGTTCAACCGCGCGCTGCAGCAGGTGGACCGCCAGCGCGTGACGCTGGGCACCACCGGCATCACCAGCACCGACGTCAAGCGCTGGCTGCAGACCGCGCCCGCGCCGCACCGCCTGCTGGACGGCGCGCTGGCCCAGCCCACGCAACTGGCCACGCTGGCGCCGCACGAGCTGCTGGACGTGGTGGAGGCCGAGTTCGAGCGCGACCGCCCCCAGGCCGCCCTGCCCGACACCCTGCCCGCCGCCCAGAGCGCGCCGCCCGGCACCCTCGCCGCCGTGGCCCTGCCGCGCGAACTGGGCGACCTGAACGCGCTGCTGGCCGAGTGGACCGGCGGCGACCCCGGCGCCGCCCGCACCGTGGCCGACGCCCTTCTGGGCCCGCGCCCCGGCGCCGCGCGCTACGCCCAGGTGGCCTACAAGGCACAGCTCATGCCCCTGCTGGGCGACCCGCAGGCCGCCGTGCTGCCCGGCCTGACCGGCGAGCTGGCGCGCCAGCCCTGGCGCATCGCCTGGGACGGCGCCGCCGAACCCATCGACCACCACCAGGTCGCACTGCTGAGCCGCGGCACGCTGGTGCCCGCCAAGGAAGACACGCATGGATGACGCCGCCCTGTTGATCGCCGAACTGCTCACCCGCCGCTGGCTGCCGCGCAGCCACCCGCGCGTGAAGCGCGCGCTGGTCGACGCCGAGCTTTTCGCCCAGGTCGAGCAGCGCCTGGCCCAGTCCGGCCTGCGCTGGATGGACAGCATCTACGCCGACCACGTCAGCGTGGCCCTGCTGCCCGCCGCCCAGAACGGCGTGATGGGCGAAGCCGGGCTCAACGCCAACAACAACCTGGAGCTGCCGCGCGACGCGCAGGCGCTGCTGGTCGTGCTGTGGGCGCTCATCGTTTTGCCCAAGCGCGAGCGCCAGACCAGCCGCGCGCAGGAAGGCGACGCGGGCCAGAGCGACTTCTTCCCCGCCGCCAAGCCCCTGCCCCAGGCCGCCAGCGTCAGCCCCGTGCTCTCGTACAAGGCGCTGCTGGAAGACTACGGCCCCCAGCTCGGCAAGAAGCTGCGCCT
>Ga0222428_100471_pt1 | contig 14026 bp, 27 predicted proteins | sample 2B5Ametagenome_FD_182471 | JGI IMG/M metagenome (GOLD analysis project Ga0222428, IMG submission 182471) | Enriched microbial communities from leaf-cutter ant dump, University of Wisconsin, Madison, United States - 2B5A (version 2) | ecosystem: Environmental > Terrestrial > Nest > Insects nest >...
CGCTCGCGGCCGAATACAACGCCGTCACGCATGCCGTGGCGCAGGAGTTTGGATTGCCGCATGCCGGATGGTGGGAGGCATATCGAGAGGGAGATGCGGCCCCGGATGGTGTCCATCGCACGCAGGCGGCCAGTGACCGGCTGGTGGGCTTGCTGATTGCAGCCATTGACCTGGCAGATGTCTTTACGCCCGCCGGAAAGGCTATCCATGCAGGATGACTACGGCAACGCGCTGACCGGCGCGAAGACCATCAACGAACGCCTGCAGGTGCTGAGCGCGAGCATGGACGAGGTGCGCGGCAGCCTGCGATCCGGCGACGAGCGCATGACGCGCATCGAGGACAACGCTGCGACCCTGCGCGCCGAGCTGGCCAGCAACACCCAGGCCACAAAGGAGGTGGCGGACAACACCCGCGAGCTGGTGGAGCTGTTCCAGTCGTTCAAGGGTGCGATCAAGGTCCTCAACTGGCTGGGCAAGCTCGCCAAGCCCATGGCCTACATCGTGGGGCTGGGGACGGCCTGCGTGGGTTTCTGGGCCGCACTGAAAGGCAAGTGATGAACTCCAAAGTATCGCAATGGCTTGCATCGCGGCTGGCCGCCCTGGTGATCGGCGCGGGCATCGCCGCCGGCGGCTACTGGGCCACCCAGGCAACCGACGAGGCCCTGCGCGACGAGTACGTGCAGGCCGTGGCCACTGACCCTGCCACGAGCGCGGGGGTGAAGGTGGCCATGGTCATGGGCGCCTACTACGAATCCAGCGGCAAGCACATCGGTACGCCCTACGTGGACAAGCTGGGCAAGGGCCAGCCGCTGACGGTGTGCAACGGCATCACCGGGGCTGGCGTGGTGGGGGGGCGCTGGTACAGCCCCGGCGACTGCTACCTGCTGGAGCGCAAGCGCTATCTGCAATCCGAGCGCGAGGCGCAGGCGCTGCTGACCTACTGGCGTGGCTATGACCCGTTCGTGCAGGGCACGTTCATCGACTTCGTGCACAACAAGGGCGCCGAGAACCTAGCCGCCAGCACCATGCGGCGCAAGGCCAACGCGGGCGATCTAGTGGGCGCGTGCCGCGAGAACCCGCGCTGGAACAAGGGCACGGTGCGTGGAGTGTCCACGGTGCTGCCGGGCCTGCAGCTGCGCGGCGACGCCAACGACGAGATCTGCCGCGAGTGGCGCGCGGCTGGAGGTGTCCGATGAACCCGATTCTGCTCGCCCTGGGTATCAGTCTGGCCGCGAATGGCTTGCTGGGCTGGGCCTACCTGGGCCAGCGCGACAAGACCACGGCAGCGCGCGGCGAGGTCACCGCCATGCAGCAGCAGCGCGACGGCGCGCGCGAGGCTGCCAGCGCATGTAGCGATGCCGTGGACGATCTGCGCACGCTGGCCGACAGGCGGTTGGCCGCAGCAGCACCAGCACGCGCCGCCGCCGCGAGCACTGCGCGCGACCTGCAGCAGCGGGCCGACTACACGCTGGGCCTCAAGCCACGCATCCCGACCGATGCCTGCGCGAGCATGCAGGCGCTGGGCGACGAGTGGCTGGCGGGGAGGGCGAAGCCATGAGGCATGAAACCAAAGTCCGGATTCTCGCGGCCCTGCAATGGGCGTGCATCGCCCTGATGGTGCTGCTGGCCTTGACGGGCTGCGCCAGCGCCCCGCGCGTGGAAATGCAGCGCGTCAACGTGCCCGTGCCCATCGAGTGCCGCGAACCTGTACCCGACCGTCCTGTGATGCCCACGGAGGCTATGGCTCCAGGGGTATTGCCGTTTGACCTGCTACGCGCTGCGCTGGCCGAGATCGATCGGCGCGAGGGGTACGAGGTGCAGTTGCTGGCCGCGCTGGAGAACTGCGCCAAGCCTTTGGTGAACCGATAAAAAAGCCCGCCGAAGCGGGCTGTGTGCGGCTGTCCTAGCAGCCATACCTGGCGTAGACACCAGGTCGTCCTACGGCCCTTATAAATTAAAGGCCTTGACCGGGGTACGAGCGGCAGTGTGCACAAACATGCTCCAACCGGCCACGCCGGCGTCGCACATAGGCGCAAACGCTCACACCCTTCGGAAATGTGCAATGTGGCATCGCATGTCCCTCCGTTGTGTTGGTTTTCACACGGCGGGGCTTGTCAACCATCACTGCAGCTTTTACACTGCGAGCGTCCGTCCAAAGACACTTGATGGCTAGGCCCCGCCAGCTGTCCGAAGGCCTCTAGCTCATAACTAGAGGCTTTCGTTTTGGTGCGTTCTGCACAATATTTCCTCCTTTTCTATATTCAGTGGTTTACAGTTTTGCCACTTGGTTGTGGCGATGAGTCGCTGCAGGGAGCGAGACTCCGAAGAACTGGGCGATGCGCTGCGGCGTGTTTAACCCTTGGGCATGGATCACTGGCAAGGGCATAGTCATCTCCGCCGCAAACTGATCCGCCTGCCACTCAGAGTCTAGGAAGGGCTTCGGTTCAACTCTGCCCCGTCCCAGCGCCTTGGTGTGACCGAGGATGAAGTGCCCCAGTTCGTGGAATACTGTGAACCTCGTCCGTGGGTCGTTTCTGCGGGCCAGACGATAAGTGGAGTCTTTCAAGGCGATGGTGGCAGTCTCCGGCACGCACATAGCCTCCACCCCAGGAATGGGGAAGTCATGGTCGTCAAGGACGTCGACCGTGATACCGAATTCCGACAGCGACTCCAGGAAGTTATCCAGCGGCGGTGGGCGGTCTGGCAGGTTGAGCACCTCCCGAGTGTTAGCTGCGACCTGACGAATATTTGCTGTACTCCGTGGGGTGACGATGTGCCCCCGCAAGCGATAGGGCTGGTTGAAGCTTCGCATTATTCTTTCTTCCCTTCCGTTGCGGCCAACAAGGCGGCCATCTTTTCCAGGGTCTCGCCGTCCATGTCAGACCGGGCAAAACCTGCCACCAACATCTGATGCTGAGGGGACAGGCCCTCCAGTGAAACTGTCCTGTTAGAGACCGCCACCAGCGTGGGCAAGTCTCGAAGCACGATCCCGTGCGTAGTCAAAAAGTCCCCAATCCTGCTAACCAGGTCTTGGGGGATTTTCTTTCGCCCAGTCTCGATCCCACTTAGAAACCCCGGAGACACACCGATAGCGTCAGCCATCGAGCCGAGCGTTTCATTCGCATCGATCCGTGCCTTCCGCATCGCCTTTCCGAATTCAGTGAGTGCCATGATTTGTCCTTTTAAGCGTTGCCGTTATCTTCCTTGGGGATGCCGTTTGTCGTGAGAGTGATGAAATTGTACCAAGTTGGTAAATATTGCGCAACCCCCCCCGACTGCATTTGTGTTTGCGGTGACGCTCAAGCCTTGACGGTAGCCAGGCGCCCGGCTGCGATGTCCGCGCGCAGCAGATCGTTCGCGCGGGTCTGCCACCCTGGCCCGGTGGCCTTCAGTGCCGCGAGTACATCCGGGTCAAACCGGATGTTCGTGGCCACTTTGGCATCCACCTTCACCGAGCCCTTCGGCCTGCCGCCCTTGTTGCGTGCGGCAATGATCTCCGGCGTATGCACGGCGGCGAACTTGCCGGCGGCAACTTCGGCCAAGGACTCGCGCAGGCCGGGCATGCTGTGGCCCGCGTCCGTTTCTGCGGCTTGGGCCATCTTCTCCAGGTCGGCCGCCTGGAGGTCTTTCAGGCTCTTGATCGTCATGGTCACTTCCTTTTCACTTCCTTGGGCAGGATGTTTTCCCGCTCGGCCTTCGTGTACACCGCCAACAGAGCCAGTTCACCGGCCTCCATGAAGGTGATGTAGATCACGCGGGCGCCGCCGCGCTTGCCCTTGCCCGCCACCGTCCAGCGCACCTTGCGCATGCCGTTACCACCTTGGATCACATCGCCTGCCGTGGGGTTTGCGGCGATGTAGGTGATGAACTCCAGACGCTCAGTTTCCGACCAAACGGCCGCCGCTTGCTTTTGGAAGGTGGGGGTTTCGATCACGGTCAGCATGGTGTTTATTGTATCCACAAAAAACGTAAAGGCAGCAGGAATTTTGTAGATACAGAAAAATATTTGCGTGCCGATGTACAGGAAGCTCGTCATCGACTTTTCCTGGAAATGCTGTAAATTCATCCAGTATTTAACCAGGAGCCCACTCATGGAAACCGCAACCGCATCCCCCTACATCGTTGCCCTGCGCGACGCCCCGTCCAGCCTGCCGCTCGATGAGAAGATCGGCGCGGAGGCGCGCTATGCCCGCGAACTGGAGAAAGCCTTCGGCAGCCCGGAGAACGTCGCCGCCGCCCTCGATTCGGTGCTCTCGCTGGAGGGCGCAGACGTGGTGTCAGGCGCGGACAAAAAGCTGGCCGAGCGCTGGCAGAAGGCATCGGGCATGGCCCGCGACCGCGCGCTGGCTCAGATCGGTGAGGTGGAAGAGGCCTACTTCGACGTTCGGCTGGCCTGATGGACCAGATCGCTATCGCCGTGCTTGGGGCCTTGGCCGCCTGGCTGTCCCAGGCCCGGGGCGCGCAGGCGCGGCGGTGGGCGCCCATCTTCGGCATGCTCGGGCAGCCGTTCTGGTTCTACGCTTCGTGGCAGGCCCAGCAGTGGGGCATCTTCGCGGTGTCGGTGCTGTACGCGCTGGCGTGGATGAAGGGCCTGTGGGTGTACTGGCTGGCGCCCCAGCAGAGCGGGGTGGATACGATCCAGCTTTCACCCGACAGCAAGCGCCCATGATCCTGACCCTTCAAATCAGCAAGATCGAGCCCGGCCACTACCACGCCGCAGTCCTGAACGGCCGCTCGGAGATGGATGAATGGGAAGCCTCCGGCATCGGGGAGGCCATCAGGCAATGCGCCCAAGCGAAGATGCCCGAGCTGTCGGGCTTTCACATCTGGTATGAGCACGTTTGCGCGGGCACGGTGCCGCTGCAGAACATGCGCATCGACCCCGAGGGCATCGCGCAGCGGCTCATGACGCTGCATGGCTCTATCCGGGGCTGATTTCATGTGGGGCACAATCGTCCGGCCCAATTAAGCTTTAACTCAGGAGAATCCATGTCTGCAACTGACCTGTCCAAAGTCAAGAGTGTTGTTCAACGCAACGACGCCCAATCTTGTAACAAGTATTTGGCCGCTGGTTGGGTGCTTCTGAGCACGATCGGTGGGAAGGATGAGTCCGACTACCCGATCACCCAATTTGCTTTGGGCTGGACCAAAGATGGAGATCCGGTGCATCCGGACTGAAGCCAAATTGATCGATGACCCACGGGGAACTACCCGGGGAACTCGTTGGGGATTGGTGTCGGGGTATGGGGTGCGCTTTCCTCTGAAGCCCCGACATTTTCCGACTACAATCCCCCTCAGAAGTGGTTCGAGTCCAATCGCGCCTACCACTTCTCCCCTCTGAGATAGACCAGTCTCAGAACGCAGCGGGAGATTTATGGGAGATTACCCGGCCTTGAGCCGGGTTTTTTCTTTCTGGGCTTTCACGCCTAGGATTGCCTCGATCTTCGCCTTCTCCCGGCCCCGATCAGCGCCATCGATCCACTTTGCGTAGACTTGGAACAGCATGCGTGCGTTCTTGTGTCCCATCTGGCGCGCGATGTAGGCGGGGTTCGCTCCGGCGGACAGGGAGATGGTGGCGTAGGTGTGGCGTGTCTGGTACGCGCGGCGCCAGCGGATGCCGCAGGCGCGCAGGGCCGGGCGCCAATAGGTATCGCGCTGGCTGCGCTCATCATTCCATGGTTTGCCCGTGATCGGGTTCTCGAATATCTGACGGCCCAGTTCCTGGTCCGTGGGCGCCGAGCTTCCGACCATGGTCCAGGGCTTCATGGCATCGAGCGCGGCCAGCGCACGCGTCATCAGGTCCACGTCACGAGCGTTGTAGGTCTTGAGCGGCTTGACCTCGCCGGCCGTGCGCGCGCGTTGGACCCGGATGGTGCCGGCAGCCCAGTCCACATCGCCCCAGCGAAGTTCGATAAGCTCTTCCGGCCGCATGCCGGTCGTGAATGCCAGCTCGAAGTAGGCCCACACGCGGATGTCCATATGCTTCTCCATGTGAGCGAGCACCTGTTCCATCTCGGCGGGGCTGAGCGGGTCGGGCGGCTGTGCCTGATGCTTGCTGTTCTCGATGCCCTCCATAGGGTCGCCCAGATTCAGTTCCCGGCCGGCGAGGGCGAAAACGCCCCGCAGTGGGATCAGGTAGTTGTTCAGCAGCTTGGCCGACTTCCAAGGGGTCTTGCCCACCTTCGCTGCAACTACGGAGTGCGTGAGGTTTTCCATGGCAGTGTCCTTGCCGAGAAGCCCTTGCCATATTTCCAACGCGTTCCGGTACTGGCTCAGCGTGTTCTTCGATAGCCGGCCCTTCGTGTCCAGCCATAGCGCGCACCATTCCCCAAAATTGTGGGCAGGCTTGGCCTTCTTGGCTTGCTGCGAATCCGGAAAATAGTCGGCCCAGTCGAATGTGCCACGCGCGATGGCCTTGCGTACTCTGTCCACCAACTTTTCCGCGTAGCGGAGGTTCGCAGGGGTGGGCGGAAGCGCCAGCCGCACACGTTGCCATGTGCCGTTCAAGGTGAAGTTCACCCGGATGGATTTCTCTCGGGGTTCTACCCCGCTGCCGTCTCGACCCATTTGTCAGTCTCTTTCGTGTCAATGTAGATGACGCCATCGGCGCGGCGCCAATGCTTTCCCTCAAGCCATACGTGGCGTTCCATCTTGCGGCGGATGGCCTTCTCGGTCAGGCCAGAGATAGCCGCGTAGAGACGGATCGTGACGTACCGGGCCGGGGCGACCATCACGGCTTCTGTCATCGCTTGTGTCCTTGGGCTTGTCGGGCCAGCCACCGGAAATGCGGAAGGCCGGCTTGGTTGTAGGTGGCCCACAGCTCGGCCCCGGCGGGGCAGCGCTCAAGGCGGGGGTTCTTCCCTGCTGCGATGCACGCAGGGCAGTTGGCGTGGTGGAGCTGGCAGGCCGCGTCGGCGGCGTGCCAGTCGGGCAGAGGGGTAGTCATGCAGCCATCCGCAACTGAGCGGCCTCCGGGTAGTTCGCGGCCACAATCAGGCGCATGGGCAGCGGGCTCACGCTGTTGCCTGCCATGCGCACCTGGGCCGTCTTGGTGAGCGGCTTGCCAGCGGCTGTGCGGTCGATCACGTAGCCCGGGGGGAAGTCCTGGGCGTTGTAGAGTTCGCGCGGCACCAGCATGCGCAGCGTAATGTCCACGATCACCCAGGGCTCGCCCTTGAGCCAGGCCCACCAACTCGCCGCGCGTGACCGCGAGCGGGTCAATGCGCCGGATGTCCTCGCGGTAGTGCCGGGTCTGCGGGTGGTTGACCTCGTGCATGCCTATGGCGTCGGCGTCGTGGTTGATCGCCACATCGACATGGCGGCCGATGGCCTGCTCGATGCCGGTGGAGGCGCCGCCGCCGCCGGCAAACAGGTCGATGACCAGCTTGGCGGACAGGGCCAGGATGAATTGGGGGGTGAGCATTCGAACTCCAAAAAAGAAAGGCCCGCGCGCGGCGGGCCTCAAGGCGGGTTGCTGATCGCTCAGACGGGCGACGGCATCGGAGTGGCATGGCCTACGCAGTGCGGCGACTCGGTGACCAGTTCAGGCTCCAACGCATCGAACAGCGAGGGCATCGTGGCCTCGCGCTCGGCCGCACGCAGGTAGTGCACCTGGTCCGCGAAGTAGGCTGCGTTCAACTCCGAGCCGCGCGCACGGCGCCCGTGGGCAATGGATTCGATCCTTCTGACGGTTCCTGTAAGCGGTACCGAGATAGCCGCTACCATGGCCCAAAGCATGGAGAGGGTGATGAAGGTTTCATTTGAATTTGACGCGCGGTTGGTGCTCACGGCATCAGTTTGCGGCCTTATAGCGGTTTTCGCGCTGCATGTTGCATACCCACGCCTCTTAGATTACTGGCCGAAAACTTCTTCCGATTTGGCCGCATGGATTCAGGCGGGGGGAACGGTAGCTGCAATAGCTGCCGCAATATGGGTCTCTCATGAACAGGACAGACGCAATAAGCTGGCCACCGAAGCGCAAGTACGCCTTTTGGTAGCCAGCATGGATGCTCTCGGCCGCGAGTTCGCCAGTGTCCTCGACAAGAACCCCCGCATAGATCCACATGAGCTTGCAAAAGCGTGCAATATGCGCGCGAATATTTTCGATGAGTACGTGAGGGACTTCCGCTCTTTGAGTTTCACTCATCTTGCGCCGAATTGGACTGTCGCGGTCACCGGGCTTAGAGCTGTCGCAATTCAAACTCGTGACAGCCTACGGGAAAGTGGGACCGCTTTGGATAATGGACCACTCCTAGTCGTGCCTTATTACTGCCAGCATATTCCTGAGGTGGTTGATCGGTTGCTCGAAGACGTAAGGGGCCAAGCCAAGCTGATAGGCATGCTGCATGAGGTGACTCAGGACAAAGAGGCAAGCCTAGCTTGATGCGGTGTGGAGTTGGGGGTTGGGCGGGCAGGCGAGCGCTGCGCTTGCTGTGTCATTGAATGCTCCTATGAAATAAGCCCCCGCAGGGACTTGGTGCTGTCACATTTCCGGAAGCCGCTTTGCATCGGGCTTCACCGTTCCAAGCGCTTGGAGAACCTGCTCATCCCAGGAGGCATGCGTCAGAAGGTGGCTCAACGCGCCCGCGATCAGGGGGGGCTTGGGGTGACCCAATCCGAGTTGCGTTGTCAGGATCGAAAGCAAATTCGCATAGGCTCGCGTCTTGACGACGCCCCACGACGTCCACTCGGACGGCATGCGGGCTGTGAGCAGCCGCTGTGCCTCTTGCGCTTTCTCCACCATCGCGGTTTGCAACTGCCTCGCCGTTCTGTAGTGCTCCCTCGATTGGTCGCTCAAGGGCTTGGCCTGCTGGCGAAGTGCAAAGGCATCCACTTTCAGCTCCGCGCCTTTAGCGGCACGGCGGAGTGATGCCGCCTTGAGTCGCTTCTGCTGCGCATAAGTGCGCTCGCTAACGTACTGCCGGAACAGATCCAGCGCAGCGGCGCCGGGATGGGTGTCGTTCATCATGATGTTTCTCCCAGCTCCGTGCGGCCCTCGCCGCCCAGCGCCTCGATCAGGTCGGGGATGAGCTTGGACAGCTCGCCCGTGGCGATGGCCACGTCGGCATCGAAGCCGCCATCGTCCTGGCCCTGCCCCTCGAACACCGTGTCGAGGAAGGCCACTTTCTTGAGCTGCAGGCCCTCGGTGAGCACGAAGCTCACGCGGTCGTCCCAGGTCATGGCCAGCTTGGTGGGCAGGCCCATGCCCCAGGTTCGCTCTTGTGCCCGATGAAGCGCCGCAGGTGGCGCAGCAACATGGGCATGCACGTTGTGAAGGAGCCTGCCAGGCGCTGCCGATCCAGCCCCACCGCGCTGCACTGGTCACAGACCCCATCCCTGCCATTGCATCCTGGTCGGCTGCGGCCCCGTGTCGCTGGGCCTGGGCTGGTGTGCGTTGTTGCTCGTTGAGGTGTAATTTAGCGATACGCAAAAGAGAAGTCAATAGCGTTACGCAAAACAGTCGCCTACACTCCTCCCACGCCTGCACGTCGCAGGCGCAAAAAAAGCCGCCTCGGTGGGCGGCTATGGAAGGAGTAGATATGGAAGCTGATGAACTGCTGTTTGAGCTACGCGGCCCCAGTGGCGAGGTGTGGCGTCTCTACCTGGATGGTCGGGCCGAGGGCTTCCCGGAGGGAACCGTAGTCGCGAACCATGCGTTACCGCTGGCTTCTCGGATGCTCGGGGAAGTGAACAAACAGCCCGTCTCCCTCCCCGCACAGTAGCCCCATGCTGTACTCATTGAGAGCAGGCTTCTCGCATGGTCGGGCTCCAAACTGTGTCGCAAGTGCGCTGGCGGCTGGGGTTCGCCCGTCAGAACGGCGGATACGGGTTGTCGATCACCTGCGCAGGCCCTGCGCCATCGAACACCACTTCCCCTGTTGCGCGCACTTTCACGATGGAGCGACCGCCCTCCTGGTTCTCCACGCTGTAGGCCTCGGTCGGCAACGTCAGAGGCCGCTCATCCAGCACTGTGGGATTTGCCCAGAACGGAAAGCGGAGCAGGGTAGGGCCTACAGGGTGCTCCGGTTGCTGAGCGCCCTCGAAGGGGCGCATGTACATGCGCTGGCTCAATTCTGCGGCGGTTTCCGGGATTTGCCGCGTGACCTTCGTGTGGTCTATGCGGACCGCCTCCGGATGCTCCTTGCGGATCTGCTCCTCGCTGGCCTCGTGCCTGGTCGTGAACCACTTCCCGAGGTGGTTCTTCACTCGCCACCTGTAGTAGTCCACGGACTTCATGACAGGCGCACCTCGAAGTAGGCTTCCTCGACTTCGCCGATCTGGGCCAGGGCGCGGTCGCGGGCGACAGTCGAGGCCTTCTGCCAGCGCTCGGCCAGCTTCTTGTCGGCGGCCGTGATGACGTCCGCGCCCTCCAGCGAGTAGATGGAGTCGAGCGCAGCGGCCACCTGGTCGGGGCCGCCCAGCGCGCGCTCCAGCTCGCGGGCGTAGCGGGTCTCCGCAGCGATCTTGGCGGCAGCCGGCAGGCTGTCAGGGGCGTCGCGCAGCGCGACGATGTACTGGGTTTCGGTGACGGTTTCCATGGTCAGCTCCTGGTAGAAGACTGTATATTTAAACAGTATTCTGTGGAGCTGTGTGGGCTGTTACATGGGAGGGTTCGCCCCAGGCTAACTTTTCGAAGTGCGCGGTTTAAGGTCTTTATTCGGAGTACTGTGAGCGTAGGCAAGTCGATCCGACTTGCCACCCTAGACCGGAGGTCTATATGTCAACACGCGCCATCCCCATCGGTAGTCTTTCCTTCTGGGAAGTCACGAAGAACATGCTGTTCCCCATGGCCGGCAACCCGCCGCCACAAGAGCAGCAAAAGCCATCGCCTCCAGGCAAGAAGGAGGAGGAAGAACAGCAGCAACAGATTTCAGCTCTGCGCCATACAGTGATGGCGCGTGAGATCTATGGGTAAGCGGTAGCTCTGCCTGTGCGGTCGCCTTAGGGCGACTTTTTTTCGCCCAGGCTCAGTACACCCCGTACCGCCAGGAGAAGTACAGGGCCGCCAGAATGCCAATGATGGCCAGGATCGTCATTGCCCTTCCCATGATGCCTCCTTGGTGAAAGCGCATGGTAGCCCCAGACGTGAAAAAGCCCGCTCGGGGCGGGCTAGGTGTTGGCCGTGGGCACTTACGCGGCCCACGTTACGGCACATCCTATGCAGGAAGCTCTCTTTGTTTTTCTCGTCGTGAGGGCTCTTGTTCGACGTGCCGTTGCGTTCGGCGTTGCCTGCAGGCAATTGGTGAGGCAATCCCACCAAGGGCGGATTGTAGCAGGCTGCCTCTCGCCCATGAAAAAGCCCGCACGGGGCGGGCTGGGCCCGTGTTGCCGCGCGACTAAGCCGCTTCGCCCGTGCCATAGCCAGGCGAGTTCAGGCGCTCTTCAACGTCGTCTGTAAAGTCCATGATCAGCTGAATCGGCTGCTCGTCCGGATGCTTGCTGTTCCAGACCAATTCATCGATCTTCAAGTGAACTGCATCTCCCACCATCTGCTGCCGTCGGTCCGACAGGGAATACAACATCTGCGGGCGAGTGGCGTCCTCCATATCAAACCACAATACCGACTGCCTGCCGTCGGACGAGCGCTTTCGCATGGCGTGGTTTGCACGGTAAGACAGACCGGTCTTCGGATCGGTTCTGTATTCCGCGCGTGCGGCGTCCGCCAACTGGGCCGCGAAGAGTTCGCGCGCGGTTTTGGGCTTGGGCATCGTGGCACCGCGCTGAATAGCCCAGTCGGCGACCTTGTCCATGTCGATGGTCTTTTCGCCTGTTTCAGCCTTGTAGCGCTGGATCAACGCCTGTAGTCGCTCATTTCTATTCATGGGACCTCCTTAGCGCGTGCCCACAGGGGCAACGTCGCCCCAACCATCAACGATCGCGCTAGGAAGTACGCGATCACGAATCTTTGCCATGTGCGACCTGAACAGTTCATAGCGTCCAGTCTTGTGTTGAATCTGCCCGGCTACAAGGGCCGGGTGGACCCCTAGAACCTTTGCCAGTCCTAAGAAATCCCGCTCAGGGAAAATCGGCGCCTTGCGGTTGATGAAGCTGTCGATGCGAGCGGATGGAGCACAGAAATCAGACGCTGCGTCGTTTGCGAGCTTCTCCTCTTCGTCGGTGGCTTTGCCATCGAGTTCGACGTCCAGGGACGGCTGTAACTTTCCATGGCCTTGCAGGATATGCTCGAGTTCATGCCGCAAGACAAACCAGAAATTATCCATTCGGTCGAATCGCAGTGTCATTCCGATTACAGGGGAATGATCGTCTAGCCAAAGACAGGCGCCGTCAATTTTCGAGGACTTGAGCCCTTCAACAATCACGAGCCGAATGCCGCACTCTTGCAAAATCCTGGGGGCATGCCGCGCTTCCTCTGGAGCAGAGAGAAGCGCCTTGAGTTTGGGGATAGCCGCACGCGCCGCAGCTTCCGTGTATCGCGGAACCAGTAGCTCCTTTGCGATTTGCCGCACCCGATACAGCCACGCCAGTTGCGCGGCAGACGGCGGCTGCCCCGCCGATGTTTTCTTTGCCGCGTGAGGTGTGGATGCTATCTGGATGGGGTTCTGCCCTTCGAAAAAATCAAAGAGTGATGCCTCGACCCCGGCCAGATCACGCATGCTCTCTGCCTTGATCCAACGGCGCTGGATCAACTCAGCAATAGGCAATTCTGCGAACAGTTGCGCGCGCAGCGCGCGTGACGGGTCGGGGCGGCTAACCAATCGCGCACGCGCTAAGTCGTACTCTTGCTGGAGGGCCAGAAACCTAGCGGCATCAGTGCCAAACACTTCTTCGAGTGAGATGGCGATCTCTGCGCTGACGGCTTGGCGGCCGGAGATCAGTTTGTTCAAGGTCGAAGTGCTCATACTGAGAACTGTCGCCAGAACGTTCTGACTCCAACCGCGCTCTTTCAAGAGCGATTCGATCAGTTGGCCTGGGGTCTTGAATTCTTCCTGCACGACCTGATTGTGCCATGAAATTTCGAAATTTCGAAATTTCGCAACTTTTCTATATGGCCGCCCACCACCTCTCTCGGCACTCACTCATATCAAGGGGACAGGTTCCTTGCGCTCGCGGTTGGCCTTCCGCCACTCCCACGGCGCCACGGCCCCCCAACAAAAAAGCCACCCGAAGGTGGCTCTTGGTCAGCGCTGGCGCCGCCGCATCCTTGAGAAGCCCAGCATGGCCAGGATGGACGACAGCCCGATCAAGGCCCATTCAGAGAGCGTGGGGATTGCTGCTGGTGCAACTATGGCGCTATCGTCCGCGCATACAGCGTAGTAGCCGACCCAGCCAATCCCTTGATGTGTCAGCGTGAGTGACGTAATCGAGGCGGGAGGAGAGTTGGTCATAGAAACAATAGCTGAACCTTCCCCCGATAGATTGACCACTTGCCCTCCGGATGCGCTAAGAGTGGCGCCGCCGGTTGCGCCCGGAATGGGACCGCTTACGTCGGCTGCAATGACCGAGTAGGCCCCCGTGTTCGTGCTGATGGACGTGCTTTCGCCAGCATCGATATCCGCCATGTGAATGCGCATTGATGAGGTCGCTAGCGGCTTGCTGAATGTATACGTGCAAGCTGCGTCATCCCAGATCTCAATGGCCTGCATCCCGCCAGGGAAAGCGGTGGCGGATGTGATAGTACAGCTCCCAGAGGTCGTAACGGTCACTGCACCGTATGTGCCTGGCCCTGCGAAGCACTGGGTGGCCGCCTGTATGGGCATGGCTGCCAACGTTGTGATTGCCAAAGCTACAAGCTTGAGTCTCATCCGCGTCTCCTCCGGTCAGGCGCTGTCTATTGGTGGTGAGGGATAATAGTAACCGTAAGAAAGTGTCAGTGCGATAGCTTTTTTCGATTTCGCCACTCCCACGGCGCTACCGGATCCTGATCTGCCCACAGCCCTGCGCGCTTGGCCCTGGCTTCTTGTTCCGCAAACTCGTACTGTCCGCGCGCCTCGGGCGTCTGCTCTTTGGCGTAGGAGCGATACCACCAAGCCATGCCCTGGGTGACCATGGCAAGCCCGGCATCGAG
>Ga0222428_100472_pt1 | contig 14005 bp, 14 predicted proteins | sample 2B5Ametagenome_FD_182471 | JGI IMG/M metagenome (GOLD analysis project Ga0222428, IMG submission 182471) | Enriched microbial communities from leaf-cutter ant dump, University of Wisconsin, Madison, United States - 2B5A (version 2) | ecosystem: Environmental > Terrestrial > Nest > Insects nest >...
CCTTGATGAGGGCCTGGTTCAGGTTGGCCTCGCCCTGGATGACGTTGATGAAGTCGTACACCACGCGGCGCTCGCAGCCCATGATGAGGTCGAGGTTGCGCAGGCCGACGTCGAAGTCGATCACGGCAGTCTTGTGGCCGGCCAGGGCCAGGCCCGATGCGAACGCGGCGCTGGTGGTGGTCTTGCCCACGCCCCCCTTGCCGGAGGTCACGACGACGATTTTGGCCATGGTGTGCGGTTCCCTTGCGTTGGTCTGGAAATATTGAAAATTAAAGCGGTTCGATGAGCAGCTTCTCACCGTCGAGGCGTACTTGCGCGCTCTTGCCACGCACGTCGTCGGGCAGCGCTGTTTCGGTGGTGCGGTAGATGCCGGCGATGGACACGAGCTGCGGCTCCAGGCAGGTGCTGAAGATGCGTGCCTCGGTGTTGCCGCGTGCGCCAGCAATGGCGCGCCCGCGCAGCGGCGCGTAGACGTGGATGTTGCCGTCGGCAATGACCTCGGCGCCGAAGCTGACCATGGCCAGCACCACCAGGTCGGTGCCGCGTGCATACACCTGCTGGCCCGAGCGCAGCGGCTTGTCCACTACCACGGCGCCCGGGGCGGGTACGGGCACTTCGCGCACCACCTCGACCTCGCGCACCACTTCACGCACCACCTCGCGCGGGCCATGCTCGGCCGCCGGGCCGCGCTGCGCCTCGGGGGCGGCGATCAGCCCCAGGGCATGGGCCGCCTCCATCTGCGCGGCGCTGCCGCCGCGCACGGCCACGGGGCGCGTGTGGTAGCGCCGCAGCTCGGCGATGAGGGCGGCAAAGTCGATGGGCTGGGGGGCGTCGTGCACCGCCGCCAGGTCGATCAGCACTGGATCGTTGTCGAAAAGCCCGGGGTCGTCGCCCAGCCGCTGGGCCAGGTCGCTCGCCAGCTGCGCCGCATCGGTGGACTTGAGCACCACAGCCACCACGGGCAGATGGGTGCTTTTGAGTTCAAAGCTGGTGCGGGCGTGGTGGCCCGGCGTGTCAACGGCCATGGGATGGTGCGAAAAAGGCGCTGCTCAAAGGCGCGAAGTGTACCGTGCAGCCCGCTCTGGGCCCGCCCAGGCGCTGAAGGGGGCGGAAAGTCATCATGGTTTCACACGGGGCACAAGAATGTCGGTGGTCAGTTCATTTCCCCGCACGATGCACCTGTGACCATGAAAAATTCTGCCGCCGCCTCCGGCATGCCCGCCGCTGGTGATCGCGTAAATCATGTTCAGCCCTTTGCTATCAAGCGCCAGCAGCTCCATTAAAGAGAGCAAAGTCAGAACTTCGGGATGCGGATGCGGCTGATCATCAGCGCACCCGAGAGTGCGAACAGCAGCACCAGCGGGTGCAGCGTGAAGCTACCGATCATCAGCTTGCCGAGCCAGAGCTGTTCGCGCACGGCGCCCATGCCGGCGGCGAGTGCCAGCAGGCCCACCAGGACGATGGAGGTGGGGATGGGCGTGCCCTCAAAGTATTTGACCTTGCCACTGTCGTCGGCCAGGGCTTCGGCGGTGACGTTGAAGCGTGCCAGGCGCGATACGCCGCAGGCCACGAAGAAGGCCAGTACCACGCGGTCGTACAGCCCCTGCATGCCGCAGCCGTAGGCGATGACGGCGGGTGCCACGCCGAACGAGATCACGTCGGCCAGCGAGTCCAGCTCGCGTCCCATGGCCGAGCTTTTCTGGCGCCAGCGCGCGATGCGGCCATCAAGCACGTCGAACACCAGCGCCGCCAGCACCAGCGCGCAGGCGTAGAACACGTGGCGCACGTCGTGGTGCTCGATGTAGCTGAGGGTGGAAAACAGCGCCCCCACGCCGCACACGGCGTTGCCCAGCGTGAACCAGTCCGCCAGGTGGAATTCGCGGATCATGGCAAAACGCTTGGGCGCGTGGGGCGGGGTCGTCATGGGCAGGGTTCCTGGGGCGTGCGGCAAAGGGGCGCTGCCCCCCATTATGAAGAGCGCCCATGCCGCCCCACCTCGGTAGGGCGGTGCCGGTTCCACGCGAAAAGAGCTTCCAGCGCCCATTCCACTGCGCTAGAAGCTCTTGTTTTTATAGCAACCACCCTGGCTGGCGCTGCACCTGGCCCGGTGGCTGGGGCACTCAGTTGCCGCGGTAGGTCGAGAAGCCGTAGGGGCTCAGCAGCAGCGGGATGTGGTAATGCGGCACCGTGCCGTCCACGGCGAAGATCACCGGCACTTCCGGGAAGAACGACGCCGTCTTGTGCGCAGCAAACCACTCGCCGGTCTGGAACGTGACGCGGTAGGTGCCCTTTTCCAGCGCCTTGTCTTGCGGGTACAGCGCCGTGATGCGGCCCTGCTCGTTGGTGACGCCGCTGCTCAGCTGCGTCCAGGCCTTGCCGTCCTGCTTTTCCAGCAGCACCTTCACGCCGGGCGAAGGCAGGCCGTCCTGCAGGTTGAGCACGTGCACGCTGAGCGGGTTACCGGCGGCAAAGGCGATGGCCGAAGCGCCGCACAGGGCGATGCCGGCGCACAGGGATTTGAACGTTGTCATGGTCATGTTTCCTTTTCAGGGAGTGGGTGGGAAATCGTTGGTCGTCGTCATTCAGGGGGCCGCCGCAGGCAGCACCTGGGCAATGGCCTTGAGGGCGCAGCCCTCGTCCTGGGCCGCACCGCCCGAGCCGCCGACGCCGATGGCGCCGATCACGTCCTGGCCCACGGTCAGCGGCACGCCGCCACCGATCAAGAGCAGCGAGCTGACGGTGTTGAGGTTCTGGGAATCGGGGTTGGCGCGCGCGTTGGCCGCCAGCAGGCGCGTCGGCGTCTTGGTCGAGAGCGCGGTGAAGGCCTTGCGCACGGCAGCATCGGTGTTGTGCGGGCCGACGCTGTCGTCGCGCTGCACGGCGATCAGGTTGCCGCCCCGGTCCACCACCACCGCCACGGCCGAGCGGCCATCGGCATGGCAGGCGGCCAGCGTGGCGTTGACCAGCGCGTTGGCCAGCGCCAGCGACACATTGGGCTGCTGCAGCACCAGGGCGGGCTGCGCGGCCAGGGCGCTGGTGGCTGCGCCGGCGCACAGGGCGGTGGCGGCCACGGCGGTCAGGGCCTGGCGGGCAAGGCGGCGAAATGGCATGGGCGGTTTCCTTTCAGGGGCTTGGCGAATCGAAGAGCCCCGATGGTGCTTGCCAGCCCCTGTCAAACCCATGGCACGCGCATGACAAAGTTGTAATGCACGCGCACGCCGTTTGCGCCTACCCTTGGCCCCCTGGAGGCACACGCACATGCGCATATTGGTGGTGGAAGACGAGGTCAAGGCGGCGGACTACCTGCGCAAGGGCCTGGGTGAATCGGGCTACCTCGTTGAGGTGGCGCACAACGGCATTGACGGCCAGTTCCTGGTGCAGGAGAGCGAGTTCGACCTGGTCATCCTGGACGTCATGCTGCCGGGTCTGGACGGCTGGCAGCTGCTGCAGATCATCCGGCGCAAGAGCCAGGTGCCGGTGCTGTTCCTGACGGCGCGCGACGCGGTGGAAGACCGCGTCAAGGGCCTGGAGCTGGGCGCCGACGATTACCTGGTCAAGCCGTTTTCCTACGCCGAGCTGCTGGCGCGCGTGCGCACGCTGCTGCGCCGCGGGCCGCCGCGCGAGGCCGAGCAGTTCCAGGTGGCTGACCTGCAGCTTGACGTGCTGCGCCGCCGCGTCACGCGCGCGGGCGAGCGCATCGTGCTGACCAACAAGGAATTCGCCCTGCTGCAGCTGCTGATGAGCCGCCGCGGTGAGGTGCTGTCGCGCACGCAGATTGCCTCGCAGGTCTGGCAGATGAATTTCGACAGCGACACCAACGTGGTCGACGTAGCGATCCGGCGGCTGCGCGCCAAGGTGGACGACCCGTTTGCCCCCAAGCTGATCCAGACCGTGCGCGGCATGGGCTACACGCTGGAGGTGCCCGAATGACGCCGTGGCCGCGCGCGCTCAGCCTGCGCCTGGCGCTGATGTTTGCGCTGGTCAGCGTGCTGCTGCTGGGCGCACTGGGCCTGTACCTGTACCAGTCGCTGGCGCGCGAGATCGCCTGGCGCGACGACGAGGCGCTGGTGGGCCGGGTCGAGCGCATGCGCGCGCTGATCGGCGACAGCGACAGCATCGAGGCGCTGCGCCAGCGCCCGCAGCTCTACGCCAACATGCTGGGCAACCGCGAGAGCCTGCTGTGGGTGCTCGACGGCGCGGGCCGGCCGCTGATCGAGGTCAACCCGGAGCACCTGCCGGTGCCCGTGCTGCCCCAGGGCACGGGCGTGCAGCTGCGCGGCAGCGCGGGCACCGAGCCGGCGCGCCTGGCCTGGCAGCATGTCATGCACGAGGGGCAATCGCTCACGCTGGTGGCCGGCAAGCTGCTGGCCGAGCGCACGCAAATGCTGGCCGCCTACCGGCTCAAGCTATGGCTGGCGCTGGGCACGGGCGCACTGCTGGCCTTCGGCCTGGGCTGGGCCGTGAGCCAGCGCGGGCTGCGCCCGGTGCGCACGCTGGCGGCACGTGCCGCCGCCATCGACGTGCAGCACCTGCACCTGCGCGTGCAGGGCGTGGAACAGGTGCACGAACTGCAGCAGCTGGGCGAGGCGCTCAACCAGATGCTGGCGCGCCTGGAGGACGGCTTTGGCCGGCTGTCACGCTTTTCCGAAGACCTGGCGCACGAGATGCGCACGCCGTTGAACAACCTGATGGGCCAGACCCAGCTGGCGCTGCAGAAGACCCGCACGGTCGAGGACTACCAGGCGCTGCTGGCGTCCAGCCAGGAAGAGTACGAGCGCCTGGCGCGCATGATCGACAACATGCTGTTTCTGGCGCGCGCCGAGCAGCCCGATGCCGCGGTACGCCGCGAGACCCTGGTGCTGCACGACGCGGTGGCACAGCTGTGCGACTACTTCGAGGGCATGGCCGAGGAGCGCGGCATCACACTGGTCAATGCCGCGCACGGCACGCTGGACGCCGACCCGCAGCTGCTGCGCCGGGCCCTGGCCAACCTGATGGCCAATGCGCTGCGCTACGGCGCCCCCGATAGCCCGGTGCACATCGCTTGCAGCGCGGCGGGCGAGGCCTTGGAAATCTGCGTGGCCAACCAGGGCGCGCCGATTGCGCCCGAGCATGTGCCACGGCTGTTCGACCGTTTCTACCGCTGCGACCCGGCGCGCGCCCAGCCTGGCGACTCGGGCGGGCTGGGCCTGGCCATCGTGCGCTCCATCACGCAGATGCACGGCGGCAGCGTACGGGTTGAAACCGGCGACAGCGGCACGCGCTTCGTGCTGGTGTTTCCGCGGCGCGCTTGAAGCGGCCAGGCTCACGCACTGCGCAGCGTGGCGACACTGGCAGCGCGCTCTGCGGCAAAGGCCACGTACCACGGCAGGCAGCCGGGGTTGGCCATGGCGTCGCGGTTGACCACCTTCTCGATCGGCTGGCCCAGCAGCAGCTTCTTGATCGGCAGCTCCTGCTTCTTGCCGCTGAGGGTACGCGGCACCTCGGGCACCTGCAGGATGTCGTCGGGCACGAAGCGTGGGCTGAGTGCCGTGCGGATGGCGCTGGCGATGCGCGCGCGCAGCGCGTCGTCGAGCAGTACGCCCGGGCGCAGCACCACGAACAGCGGCATGTAGCTCTCGCGCCCGAGGTATTCCAGATCGACCACCAGGCTGTCGAGCACCTCGGGCAGTCCCTCCACGGCGCTGTAGATCTCGCTCGTGCCCATGCGCAGGCCGTGGCGGTTGATGGTGGCGTCGCTGCGGCCATAGATGGTGCAGCCGCCCTGCGCGCCGATCTTCAGCCAGTCGCCGTGGCGCCACACCGCGCCCATCTCCGCCGGGCCGTCGCCGCCCCCAGGCTGGCGGCCGTGGCCCGCGGGGTACATGTCGAAGTAGCTCGCCAGGTAGCGGCTGCCGTCCATGTCGCCCCACAGGTACAGCGGCATGGATGGAATAGGTTGCGTGCACACCAGTTCGCCCACGGCGTCGTGCACGGGGCGGCCCTGTTCGTCCCAGGACTCGACGGCGGCGCCGAGCATGCGGCACTGCATTTCGCCCGGCACCATGGGCAGTTCGCGGTGGCCGCCGATGAAGGCGCCGCAAAAATCGGTGCCGCCCGAGAGGTTGTTCCACCAGATATCTGGCGTGCCCAGCGTGGCGAACTGCGCCGAGCCCCACGCCTGCACCTCGGGTGCCAGCGGCGAGCCGGTGCTGCCGAGCCAGCGCACGCGGCCCAGGTCGCCGCAGTCGGCCAGCTGCAGCCCGGCCTTCATGCAGTTGGCGTAAAAGGCCGCGCCCGCGCCGAAGCAGGTCACGCCGGTCTCGGCGGCGAAGCGCCAGAGCACGCCCCAGTCCGGGTGCTCCTTGCTGCCACCGGGGTTGCCGTCGTAGATCACGCAGGTGGTGCCGCCCAGCAGGCCAGCGACCTGGGCGTTCCACATCACCCAGCCGGTGGAGCTGTACCAGTGGTAGCGCTCGCCGAAGGAGTTGGGGGCATAGCTGGCGCCCACGTCGTTGTGCAGGGACTTGAGCTGCAGCGCCACCAGGATCATGCCGCCGTGGCCGTGCACGATGGGCTTGGGCAACCCGGTGGTGCCGCTGGAGTAGACGATCCACAGCGGGTGGTCGAACGGCAGCCACAGCGGCTCGAAGGCTGCGACTTCGGCATCGTTTCGGGCGGTAGCGCTTGCGTAGCTTGCGCCATCAGCTATTTTTTTAGAAGCATCCAGGTTGTTCACCAGCAGCACGTGCTGTACCGTGGGCAGGGCTGCGCGCAGCTCGGCCAGCACGTCCATGCGGTCGATGTCGCGCCCGCCGTAGGTCACGCCATCGGCGGCAATCAGCACCTTGGGCGCAATCTGGCGAAAGCGGTCGAGCACGGCGTGCGTGCCCATGTCGGGGGCGCACACGCTCCACACCGCGCCCAGGCTGACCGTGGCCAGGAAGGCGACGACGGTCTCGGGAATGTTGGGCAGGTAGGCCGCCACGCGGTCGCCCGGCTGCACGCCTTGCGCGCGCAGGTGCAGCGCCAGCGCCGCCACCTGGCGGCGCAGCTCGGGCCACGCCAGTTCGCGCTGCAGGCCCTTTTCGTTGCGGCTGACCAGCGCGGGCTGGCCCGCCGCATGGGCCGGTGCCACATGGCGCAGCACCTGGCGCGCGTAGTTCACCTGCGCGCCGGGAAACCACTCGGCGCCCGGCATGCGGTTGCGTGCCAGCACGGCGCGGTGCGGTGTCGGGGATTCGATGGCGAAGTAGTCCCACACGCTTTGCCAGAAAGCATCGAGCTCGGTCACCGACCAGCGCCACAGCGCGTCATAGCTGGCGAATTCGAGCCCGTGGCGCTGGCGCAGCCAGTCCTGGTACAGGCGCAGTTGGGGAACGTAAGGGGGTGTTGTGCTTGTCTCCATGGGGCGCAGCGTAGCGCGCACGTCCCCATGGCGACGTCACCCGGTTGACAGGGCGCGTGCCGCGCCCCGAGGGCGGCTGGCGGGGCACAGAGGGGGCGGGCGGGCCGTGGCCCGCCATGGCGCCTACCGTGCCGGGCGGGTGAAGATCTTCCCGGGGTTCAGAATGTTCTGCGGGTCCAGCGCCTGCTTGATGGCCCGCATCATGGCCACGGCCCCTTCCCCGGCCTCTTCCTGCAAAAAGCCCATCTTGTGGATGCCCACGCCGTGCTCGCCGGTGCAGGTGCCTTGCATGCGCAGCGCGCGCGCCACGAGCTGGTGGTTGAGCTGCTCGGCGCGTGCGCGCTCGTCGGGGCTGTCGGGGTCGATCAGGTAGCCGAAGTGGAAGTTGCCGTCGCCCACGTGGCCCACCAGGAAGTACGGGATGCCGCTGGCATCGGCTTCGGCCACCGAGTCCAGCAGGCAGTCGGCCAGGCGGCTGATGGGTACGCAGGTGTCGGTGCTGATGGCCTTGCAGCCGGGGCGGCTCTGCACCGCGGCGAAGTAGGCGTTGTGCCGCGCGGTCCACAGGCGCGTGCGCTCCTCGGGCGTGGTGGCCCACTCGAAGGCATTGCCGCCCCATTCGCGGGCGATGTCCTGCACCACTTCGGCCTGTTCCTGCACGCCCGTGGGCGAACCGTGGAACTCCATCAGCAGCAGCGGCTCTTCGCGCAGGTGCAGCTTGCTGTGCGCGTTGACCATGCGCACCGCGTTCACGTCGATCAGCTCCACGCGCGCAATCGGCACGCCGAGCTGGATGGTCTGGATCACGGTGCGCACCGCCGCTTCGATGCTCGGGAACGAACAGATCGCCGCGCTCACCGCCTCGGGCAGCGGGTACAGGCGCACGGTCACTTCGGTGAACAGGCCCAGCGTGCCCTCGCTGCCCACCATCAGGCGCGTGAGGTCGTAGCCGGCGCTGCTTTTCTTGGCGCGCGTGCCGGTGCGAATAACGTCGCCGCTGGCCGTCACCACCTCCAGCGCCAGCACGTTTTCGCGCATGGTGCCGTAGCGCACGGCGTTGGTGCCGCTGGCGCGCGTGGCGGCCATGCCGCCGATGCTGGCGTCGGCCCCGGGGTCGATGGGGAAGAACAGGCCCGTATCCTTGATGGCATCGTTCAAGGCTTTGCGCGTGATGCCGGGCTGCACGGTGACAGTGAGGTCGTCGGGGTTCACCGACAACACGCGGTTCATGCGTCCCAGGTCGATGCTGATGCCGCCCTGCACGGCCAGCAAATGCCCTTCGAGCGACGAGCCCGCGCCGTAGGGGATCACCGGCACGCCGTACTGCGCGGCAAGGCGCACGGCGTCCTGCACGTCCTGCGTGCTTTCGGCGAACACCACGGCGGCGGGCGGCGGCGCCTGGAGCGAGCCTTCGTCGCGCCCGTGCTGCGCACACACCGCGGCGGCCATGCTGCACTGCGCGCCAAAGCGTGCGGACAGCGCTGCCAGGAAGGCCGGCGGCACATCGCGTGCGGGAGAGGGCGTGGGGGCGTGGCTGTCCATGTCGAGAGGGGGTGGTGGGGAAGCGAAAAAGAATACCACCGCCAACGTGCGACGCCGTGGCCTGCGGCAAGCCGCGCCACGGCGTCGCTAAGGGGGCGGAATGTGCGGGTCAGGCCGAGGGGATGGGCGCGCCGTCGTCGTCAGAGCGATGGCGCTGCGGCGCTGGGCGGCTGTCGGGCTGCCAGGCGCGCAGCACCTGGGCCTTGCGGCCGGGCTCGGCAGAGTAGGCCCAGGCCGCTGTGCCCTGGCCCAGCGAGAGGGCGGCGAACAACAGCAGGCTTGCGGTTTCGAACGGGAACTGGGGACGTGGTGTGGCCTTCATCGGGGAGAGACTCCGTAGGAAAGTGGAACACGCACCCATTGCACCGCAGCGTGGAGGTGTCGGGCCAGTCTTTTTGCCTGCTGTTTCCCGCGCCAACATTTGCGAGCGTTATGTAAAGCCCTGGGCGCGCAGGGGCAATGGCGGCCCTCCGGGACAATTCGGCCCCCCCCTGCATTTCTGGAGACGACCCCATGGGCAACCGCCTGACACAGATCGCCACGCGCACCGGAGACGACGGCACCACCGGCCTGGGCGACAACACGCGCGTGTCGAAGAACAGCCGCCGCCCGCATGCCATGGGCGACGTGGACGAACTGAACTCGCACATCGGCCTGTTGCTGTGCGAGCCGCTGCCGTCCAGCGTGCGCGAGCTGCTGATCGACGTGCAGCACCAGCTGTTCAACCTGGGCGGCGAGCTGTCGATTCCGGGCTTTGCGCTGCTCAAGGACGATGCGCTGCTGCAGCTTGACCAGGCGCTGGCGCACTACAACGCGCAGCTGCCGCGCCTGCAGGAGTTCATCCTGCCCGCGGGCACGCGCGCCGCCGCGCAGGCCCATGTGTGCCGCACGGTGGCACGTCGCGCCGAGCGCGCCGTGGTGGCCTTGCAGGAGGCCGAGCCCATGCGGCCCGCGCCGCGCCAGTACCTCAACCGCCTGTCGGACCTGCTGTTCGTGCTGGCGCGCGTGCTCAACCGCATGGAGGGCGGTGACGACGTGTACTGGAAAAGCGAACGCCTGGCCCGCCAGGATGCTACTGAATGAATAGCTGCTAGCGCTTGCCAGGAAAGGGTTAGCGGCCGATTTTTCTTGAAACCGACACAGCCTCCCAGGCAACCGCTCAGGCGGTTGGTCTCAGGATCGCCATGGTGATGCGTGACACGCAGGTCAGTTCGCCGGCCTCGTTGACCATGTCGATCTGCCACACATGCGTGGTCTTGCCGATGTGCACCGGCCGCGCCGTGCCGGTGACCCAGCCCTGCGTGGCCGCGCGCAGGTGGTTGGCGTTGATGTCCAGGCCCACGGCGCGGTGGCCTGCGGGGCAGGCGCAGGCGGCGCCGACCGACCCCAGCGTTTCGGCCAGCACCACGCTCACGCCGCCGTGCAGCAGGCCGTAGGGCTGCTTGGTGCGCGCGTCCACGGGCACGCGCGCGCGCAGGAAATCGTCGCCGATCTCGGTGAATTCGATGCCCAGGTGCGATACCGCGCAGCCCTGGTTCCAGGCGTTGAGTTTGTCGAGGGTGAGGGGTTCGGTCCAAATGGCCATAGGGTCTCCGGGTCTTTTGCGAGGGACAGTTTCGCGTAATAGGGGCTTCCTAGAATCGCGCGCTTGTGTGGCCATTATTGGCCGCCAGGGGCCGCCCGCTGTTGCGCAGGCGACAGCGCGCCAGGCCCTTTCTGCCTGTTTTTGTGATTGTCCTGTCCATGCATCGCCGCCAGTTCGTATCCCTTGCCGCCCTTGCCGCACCCGCCTTCGTCCGCCAGGCCCTGGCCCAGGAGGCCGGCCTGACCGCCAAGACCCTCACCATCGGCTGCTCCGCCGCCACCACCGGGCCCCTGGCCAGCTCCGGCCTCGACATCCAGCGCGGCACCGAGGCCGCCATGGCCCAGATCAACGCGCGCGGCGGCATCCACGGGCGCGCGCTGCAGCTGCTGATGATGGACGACGCGTACGAGCCCGAGCGCACCGTCGCCAACGTGCGGCAGATGCTCGCGCAAGGCCAGGTGTTTGCGCTGCTGTCGTGCTTCGGTACGCCGAACAACCAGGCCATCCTGCCGCTGGTGGAGGAGTCCGGCATTCCCTACGTGGCGCCGCTGTCGGGCGCGATGTCGCTGCGCAAGGGCACGCGTAACGTGTTCCACGTGCGCGCGAGCTACACCGACGAGATCGTGCGCCTGGTGCAACGCCTGACCGGCATGGGCCTCAAGGGCATCGCCGTGGTTTACCAGGACAACGCCTACGGCCGCGAAATGCTGGACGACGCCACGCGTGCCCTGGCCGCACAGGGGCAGAAGCCGGCGCTGCAAGTGGCCGTGGCCACCGACGGCAAGAACCTGGCGGGCGCTGTGGCCCAGGTGGCCGCTGCCCGCCCCGCGGCGGTGCTGCTGGCCACGGCGGGTACGGTGTCGGTGGGGCTGGTGCGTGGCCTGCGCAAGAGCGCGCCGGGCGTGCTGCTCACCGGCCTGAGCCCGACGCTGCCCAGTGATAGCTTGCGCCAGCTGGGCGAGGACGGCAGCGGCATTGCGCTGTCGATGGTTGTGCCCGACCCGCACCGCGCCAAGCTGCAACTGGTGCGCGACTACCAGTCCGCCATGCGCGCGCAGGGGCACCAGGAATTCACCCCGGGCAGCCTGGAGGCCTACGTGAACACGCGCGTGCTGGCCGAGGGGCTGGAGCGCACCGGGCGCGACCCGTTGCAGGTGCGCCTGAACGCCGCGCTGGCCGCCATCCGTAATCTGAACCTGGGCGGTTTCATGGTGGACTACAGCGGCCAGACGCCGTTCGTCGGCTCGCGCTACCTTGATCTGGGGGTGCTGGGCAGCGCGGGGCGCTTCGTCTAGCGCGCTTCTTCTTTGATAGCTGCCAGCGTTTGTCCCCAAAGGGCTGGCAGCCTTTTTCCTTCTTATTTGCGCATGTCGCCGGTGTCCAGGCAGCGCTGGTGCCAGCTCAGTGCCTCGCCCAGCAGGTGCGGCGTGTGCTGCGCGCCTTGCTTGCGCGCGCGGTCGAAGTAGTCCTGCAGCAGCGGGCGGTAGTCGGGGTGGGCGCAGTGGTCGATGATGGCCTGCGCGCGCTGGCGCGGCGAGAGGCCGCGCAGGTCGGCCAGGCCCTGTTCGGTGACGATGATCTGCGTGTCGTGCTCGGTGTGGTCCACGTGCGAGCACATGGGCACGATGCAGCTGATCTTGCCGTCCTTGGCCACCGAGGGCGTGACGAAGAACGACAGGTAGCCGTTGCGTGCGAAGTCGCCCGAGCCGCCGATGCCGTTCATCATGCTCGACCCCATGAGGTGGGTGGAGTTGACGTTGCCGTAGATGTCGGCCTCGATCATCGAGTTCATGGCGATGATGCCCAGGCGGCGCACCAGCTCGGGGTGGTTGCTAATCTCCTGCGGGCGCAAGATGATGCGCTCGCGGTAGAAGTCGATGTTCTTCTCGAAGTCCTCGTAGGCGCCGCGCGACAGCGAGATGGCCGTGGCCGAGGCGCGCTTCATCTTGCCGGCGCGCAGCAGGTCCAGCATGCCGTCCTGCAGCACCTCGGTGAAGCCCAGCAGGTTGTCGAACGGGCCGTGCAGCAGCCCGGCCAGCACGGCATTGGCCACGTTGCCCACGCCCGACTGGATGGGCAGCATCTGCTGTGGCAGGCGGCCGTGCTTCATTTCGTGCGCCAGGAAGTCGATGATGTACTCGGCGATGCGCTGCGAGTTGGCGTCGGGCTGCGAGAACACGTTATCGCGGTCGCCGCTGTGCGTCTCCACCACGGCCACCACCTTGCGCGGGTCCACCTGCAGATAGGGCTCGCCGATGCGGTTGTCGGCATGCGTCAGGCTGATGGGCACGCGCCGCGGCGGCAGGGCGGTGCCGTAGTAGATGTCGTGCATGCCTTCCAGGCGCAGGGGCAGCTTGGTGTTGACCTCCAGGATCACCTTGTCGGCAATTTCCAGCCAGGTCTTGTTGTTGCCCACGGCGGTGGAGGGAATCAAGAGCCCGTCGGCCGTGACGCCGACGATCTCGATGATGGCCACATCCAGGCGCCCGAGGAAGCCGAACCACGCGTGCTGCGCCACGTGCGACAGGTGCATGTCGATGTAATCGATCTCGCCCGCATTGATCTTCTTGCGCGCCATGGCGTCGGAGTTGAAGGGCAGGCGCTGCGCCATCGCGTCGGCCGCGGCCAGCAGGCCATCGACCTCGGGCGCGGTGGAGGCGCCGGTCCACACGTTGATGCGGTAGGGCCGCCCGGCCTTGTGCTCGCTCTGCGCGTGCGCCGCGATGGCCTGGGGCAGCGCCTTGGGGTAGCCCGCGCCGGTGAAACCGCTCAGGCCCACGGTGGCGCCGTGCGCCACGTGCTGCGCGGCCTGCTCGGCCGTCATGCTGCGGGAAAGAAAGTCTGCGTGGCGCACGCGTTCAGCCAAGGCCATGGGAAGCATCTCCAGTCACGATGAAAAAAAGCCACCCTTCAAACGAAGGGCGGCTGCGGGCCCGGCCCGCGCCGCGCGATGGTAACGCGCGCGGCGCGCAAGGTTAGGGGTAAACCCTGAAATCCCGATGGCCGGACTCACACGTCAGGCCCACGTAATCCAGCGGGTTATGGGGCGCGCCGCAGCAGTGCGTGCAGCAGGATGGCGCCGAAGGTGGCGGTGCCGATGCCGCCGAGGGCGAAGTCACCGAACTTCAGCGTGAACTCGCCCGTGCCCAGGATGATGGTGATGGCAGCGACGATCAGGTTGGTGTTCTGCGAGAAGTCCACGCGGTTGTCCACCCAGATCTTGGCGCCGGCGATGGCGATCAGGCCGAACACGACGATGGATACGCCGCCCATCACCGGCAGCGGAATGGCCTGGATCAGCGCGCCGAATTTCGGGGAAAAGCCCAGCAGCACGGCAATCAGCGCCGCCACCAGGAACACCGCTGTGGAGTAGATGCGCGTGGCCGCCATCACGCCGATGTTCTCGGCATAGGTGGTCACGCCCGTGCCGCCGGCCGCGCCGCTGACCATGGTGGCCACGCCGTCGCCGATGAAGGCCCGGCCCATGTACT
>Ga0222428_100475_pt1 | contig 13904 bp, 9 predicted proteins | sample 2B5Ametagenome_FD_182471 | JGI IMG/M metagenome (GOLD analysis project Ga0222428, IMG submission 182471) | Enriched microbial communities from leaf-cutter ant dump, University of Wisconsin, Madison, United States - 2B5A (version 2) | ecosystem: Environmental > Terrestrial > Nest > Insects nest >...
AGCGCGGCGAGCGCCGGGGCCAGGGGCTGGGCCGGAATGTCGAAGCGCGCGGTCTGCGCGGCGGCGCACTGCAGCTGCAGCGCCAGGGCCGCCGCCATGGCGGCATGGGCAACGCCGCGCAGGCGCAGGGTGTGGGGCAGGGTGGCGGGGGATCGCATGGCGGGTGAGTCCTTCGTTCAGGGTGAAATGTTGGCTTTCACCTTGCTGGACGAACGAGATGCGAAAACCCTGAAGGTTTTTTGCGCTGGGCCGTAAAGAATATCAATTTGATAGCTGCCAGCGCTTGATGGGTAAGGGCTAGAGGCTTATTTACCGCCCCGCCAGCAGCATGCCCCCGCCGCTTTCGCGCACCACGCGCACGGGCAGCACGCTGGGCAGCGCCTGCAGCCAGTCGGCCGCCTCGGCAATTTCCACCGTGCCGCTGATGCGTAGCCGCGCGGCGCGGGCGTCGGTGCGCAGGTCGAAGCGGGCATAGCGCGCCAGGCGTGCCGTGGCCTCGCCCAGCGGCACGGCGTCGAAGTGCAGGCGGCCGTGGCGCCAGGGCGCGGCGGTGCCGGGCACGGCCTCGGGCGTGCCGCCGGGCGTGACGCGCAGGCCCTCGCCCGCGCCCAGGCCGTCGGCCAGCGTGGCGCCGCCGCGCTCCACGCGCACGCGCCCGGATTCGACCTGCACCAACACGGCGCCGCCGGGCTCGATCTCCACGCCGAAGCGCGTGCCCAGCACGGTGACTGTCACGTCCAGCGCCTGCACCACGAAGGGCCGCTGCGCATCGTGCTGCACGGCGAAGAAGGCTGCGCCTTCGAGCAGCCGCGCGCCGCGGCGGCGGGCATCGTAGGCGAAGGCGATGCGGCTTTGCGCGTCGAGCGTGAGGCTGGAGCCGTCCGGCAGCGGCTGGGCCAGGCCGCGCCCGCGCGCGGCGGCGTAGCTGCCGTCCCAGCGCAGCGCCTGGTCGTGCCACAGGCGCCAGCCGAGAGCGCCGGCCACGCCGAAGCCGCCCAGGGCGAGCAGCGAGGCCAGGCTCTTGCGCCGCCCCTTGGCGCGGGCCTGTGGGCGCGGGTCGCCGCGCCAGTGGTGCAGGGCGGCTTCGATGCGGTCGCCAGCGGCGGCCAGGTCGCGCTCGATGGCGCCCAGCGATACGCCCAGCCGCGCGGCGATGGCCCCTTGGCTTTCGCCCTGCACGCGGTGGGCCAGGAAGGCTTCGCGCGTACGCGCGGGCAGGGCGGCCAGCGCCGCTTCGACGGCGGCCAGCGCCTGCCGGTACATGAGGCCGTCGGCCACGTCCGGGGCGTGGCTGGCGGCGGCGCCGGTGGCGGCGTTCTCCAGCGCGTGGCCGTGCAGCCATTGCGCGCGGCGCTGGCGGTCCAGGCCGATGTGCGCGGCTGCGGTGCACAGGTAGGCGCGCGCGTCCTTCACGGCATCCTCCACGTGCACGCCCGCCGCGCCGCGCTGCTCGGCCAGGCGCAGCCAGGTCTCGTGGGCGATTTCGCGCGCGTCGTCGCCGTTGCGCGTGCGGTGGCGCAGAAAGCGCACGAGCGCGTCGTACCGCAAGGGGAATTCGTCAAGGAGGGAGAGGCGGGCCGGCGTGCGCATGGGGCGCGAGCATAGCAAATGAGAATGAATATCAGTATTTGCACGCAGCATTCCCGCGCCCATCGGGCGGCGCCCGCACCCGGCATACTTGGCGCTTTGCGCCTTGGCGCCGGGCAGCGTTTTTTCCTCCATGCACACCTTCCTCTGGCACGACTACGAAACCTTTGGCGCCAACACGCGCCGCGACCGGCCCGCGCAGTTCGCCGGCATCCGCACCGATGCCGAACTGAACGAGATCGGCGAACCGCTGATGCTGTACTGCCAGCCCGCCAACGACTATCTGCCCGACCCCGAGTCCTGCCTCATCACCGGCATCACGCCCCAGCTGTGCATGGAGCGCGGCGTGCCCGAGCACGAATTCGCCGCGCGCATCGAGGCCGAGCTGGCGCGCCCCGGCACCATCGGCGTGGGCTACAACACCATCCGCTTCGACGATGAGATCACGCGCTTCATGTTCTGGCGCAATCTCATCGACCCCTACGCGCGCGAGTGGCAGAACCAGTGCGGCCGCTGGGATTTGCTGGACGTGGTGCGCATGGCCTACGCGCTGCGCCCCGACGGCATCCGCTGGCCCACCAAGGAGGACGGTGCGCCCAGCTTCCGGCTGGAAGACCTCTCCAAGGCCAATGGCCTGGCGCACGAGGCCGCGCACGACGCGCTCTCGGACGTGCGCGCCACCATCGCCCTGGCGCGGCTGGTGCGCCAGCACAACCCCCGGCTGTTCGACTTCGCCCTGGGCCTGCACAAGAAGGACCGCGTGATGGCCGAGCTGCGCCTGCCCGCCACGGCGCAGACGGCACGGCCTTTTCTGCACATCTCGGGCATGTTTCCGGCGCAGCAGGGCTGCATGGCCCTGATGTGGCCCCTGGCCAGCCACCCCACCAACAAGAACGAGCTGCTGGCCTGGGACCTGGCGCACGACCCCGCCGAGCTGGCCACGCTGCGCCCCGAGGACATCCGCCTGCGCCTGTTCACGCGCCAGGCCGAACTGCCCGAGGGCGTGACGCGGCTGCCGCTCAAGAGCGTGCACCTGAACAAGTCGCCCATGGTGGTGGGCAACCTCAACACCCTCACGCCCGCGCTGGCGCAGCGCTGGGGCATCGACGTGGAGCGCGCCGCCCGGCACGCGCAGGCCGCCCGCGCGCTGCCCGACCTGAGCGCCACCTGGGCTGCCGTGTTCGAGCGCCCGCAGGAGGGCGCGCCCGACGTGGAGCAGGACCTGTACGGCGGCTTCGTCGGCAACGAGGACCGGCGGCGCCTGGCGCAACTGCGCCAGCTCTCCGGTACCGAGCTGGCGCACGCGCGCACCGGCTTCGACGACCCGCGCCTGGGCGAGCTGCTGTTTCGCTACCGTGCGCGCAACTTTCCGCAAACGCTCTCGGCCGCCGAGCAGCAGCGCTGGCAGCAGCACTGCGCGGCCTGCCTGCTGCAGGGGCAGGGCGGTGCGCTCACGGTGCAGGCGCTGTTCGACCGCATCGACCAGCGCATGGAGCAGGCCGAGGAGCGCGAGGACGAACGCGCCCACGACATCCTGAGCGCGCTGTACGACTGGGCCGAGGCCATCGTGCCCGAAGCTTGAGATGCGACACCCCCTGAGTCGCCTTCGGCGCCTTCCCCCTCTCTCTACGCGCTTCGCGCTCCGGGAGGGGGACGCAGCCAGCGCGGCGGGGCGGCCCTTGCGCGGCTGCCCGCGCTGGGGCCACGCCGGTTTCTGAGAATCCTTTGCCCATGGCTGCCACCCCGCCCATCGACCTGAACGCGCCGCCGCCCGACGGCCCGCACTACCTGCAGTCCGTGACCGACATGGCCGAGCGCTGCCCGGTGGTGGCGCACAGCGCCATCTACAACGACAGCGGCATCAAGCTGGTGGAAAAGGGCGCGCGCATCGACGCGCGGCTGTACGACCGGCTGGTGCAGCACCGCCTGCAGGACGGCATCGACGGCCACCTGAGCGCCGAGGACGCCGTGGACCTGCCCGCCATCGCCGCCCTGGCGCGCCAGCGCTGCCAGGAACCCCTGCTGCAGCGCATGGCCCAGGCCGTGGGCGGCGAGGCGCGGCTGCTGGCCCCGCTGGCGGCCCTGCCGCTGCCCGCGCCCATGGCCTTCAAGCTGACGGTGATGCGCGAGCAGCAGCCCGCGCTGCTGGCGCACAGCGTGGGCGTGATGCTGGTGGCCCTGTACCTGGGCCTGCAAAGCGGCCTGGACGCGCCGGGCTGCGCGCCCCTGGCCGCTGCGGCGCTGCTGCACGACATCGGCGTGCTGCACATGGACCCCATCTGGCGCGACCCGGCGCACAAGGTGGCCGGCGCCGGGCGCAAGCACCTGGTGGCCCACCCCGTCACCGCCATGCTGCTGGTGCGTGCCCAGCCGGACTACCCGCCCGCCGTGGCGCAGGCGGTGCTGGAGCACCACGAGCGCATGGACGGCACCGGCTACCCGCGTGGCCTGGAGGGCGCGCGCATCTCCGCCATGGGCCAGGTGCTGCTGCTGGCCGAGGTGGTGGCCGCCTTCTTCGAGAAATACGCCGATCACCCGGCCCAGCGCCTGTCGCTCACCTTGCGGCTGAACCACCGCAAATTCCCTGCGCCGCTGGTGGCGCTGGTGCTGCCGCTGCTGGCCGATGCCAGCACCACGGGCGCCGACCCCCAGGCCATGCAGCACGAGGCCGAGCAGCACGCCAGCGCGCTGGCCCAGGCGTTCGCGCGCTGGGCGCAACTGCGCGCGCCCCTGGCGGCGGGCATGCCCGAGGCCGGCGCCTTCATCGACGCCCGCCTGGCGGCACTGCAAAAAGCCCTGACCGAGGCCGGCGCGCACCCGCGCCAACTGGCCGACATGCTGCCCCTGCTGCAGGGCGACGGCCAGGGCCTGGCCGAGCTGGCCCTGGTCGGGGGCGAAGCCCTGTGGCAACTGCAGGCCCTGGTCAACGCCGTGCAGCGGCGCTGGCCCCGGCTGGCCGAGCGCGCCAGCGCGGGCGATGCCGCCGTGGCCGACTGGTGCGATGCCTGCGGCCAGTGGCTGGCGGGCGTGTGAGACATGCGCGCATGGCGTTGTGCATGAAAATGGCCTCCAGCCCTTGCCAGCCAAGCGCTGGCAGCTATCAAATCTGAAACCATCGACCCCATGCACAACCCGCACGACCCCCGCGTTCTGCCGCTGCGCGACGGCGTGAGCCCGAGCTGCGTGGTGCTGCCCTCGCGCGTGGAGGGCAGCCTGCTCGACTTCCTGGCCCAGCGCCTGCCCGCCGTGCCCCGCGACGACTGGGTGCGCCGCATGGCCGCGGGCGACGTGGTGGACGAACACGGCCAGCGCGCCACCCCCGAGCGGCCCGCCGTGCCCGGCCTGCGCCTGTACTACTACCGCGCGCTGGCGCACGAGGCCGCTATCCCGTTCGAGGAAACCGTGCTGTTCCAGGACGAACACCTGGTGGTGGCCGACAAGCCGCACTTCCTGCCCGTGGTGCCCACCGGGGCCTACCTGCAGCACACGCTGCTGGTGCGCCTCAAGCGCAAGCTGGGCCTGCCCGAGCTGTCGCCCATCCACCGCATCGACCGCGACACCGCCGGGCTGGTGCTGTTCTCGGTACAGCGCGCCACGCGCGGGCGCTACCAGGCGCTGTTCCGCGAGCGCAGCGTGCGCAAGGTGTACGAGGCCGTGGCGCCGTGGCGGCCGGAACTCGCGTTCCCGTGCGAGCGCATCAGCCGTATCGAGGAAAGCCCGCAGTTCTTCCGCATGCACGAAGTGCCCGGCGAGCCGAATGCCCACACGCGCATCGACCTGCTGGAAGTGGCCGCGCCCTGGGCGCGCTACCGGCTGGAGCCCATCACCGGCAAGCGCCACCAGTTGCGCGTGCACATGAACGCGCTGGGGCTGCCGCTGCGCGGCGATGCGTTCTACCCCGAGGTGAACGATCCGCCAGAGGGGGACTATTCCAATCCGCTGCAATTGCTGGCGCGGCGGTTGGATTTTTTCGATCCGGTGACGGGGGAGGGGCGGGGGTTTGAGAGTGGGTTGGGGTTGAGGGGGTTGGGGTAGGGTTGTGTGGCGGGAAGCGACCCGGAGCTGTCCTTCAGCGAAGACCCGCAAAGCCGTCAGCTGATGGAGTACGCGGCATGACTTGGCTCACAACTCAGTGCGCAAGCTATAGTGTTTGAGACGGATTCGCTCACGGACCTCATCCAGCAACCGTGTGGCGCGCAACACAGGAGGGGCGGCGGGTTTCATGGCTGAATTTTGAACTGTATTTTCATACAGCATATGCACTATCAAGCTAGGCTACAAGCCGTTTCCCACGTCTTTTTCGTGCCAATTTAGACCGCAAGCGCCAGATATGGCCTGCGGCATGGTGCGGTCTACATTACGTTAGGCATCACAAATGCAGCACCTTAGGCGGTTCCTCGGTCTGGCCTTCGCACTTGCCGTTCTGGCCGGGCTGGTGGCACTCGCGATCTACGCGGTTGTCTCGTTCTTCTCGTACGTAAGCGCGGTTCCCAAGGAATTGGGTGCCGCACTGGTGGCTGGAGCCACAACGATCCTAGTAGCAACGATCACCATCATGGTTGGTCGCTACTTCGAACGGAAAAAGGAACTCGACGCGCTCTACCGCGAGAAGAAGACAGAGGTCTATGACGAGTTCTTGAAGGTCTTCTTCCAGGTTTGGTTCTCGGGCGGCAAGACTGCTGAAGGCGAACAAGAGCAGGATCTCGTCAAGCTATTTCGGGAGTTTTCCGTGAAGCTTGTTCTGTGGAGCGGCCCGGAGGTCCTGGAGGCATTTGCCCGCTGGAAGGAGAAGATGGCGGAAGGTCATGCCAACGCGGAGGGCGTGTTCGAGACAGAGAACTTTTTGAACGCGATCCGAGCCGACCTTCGCCATTCGAACAGTGGCGTCCGCCGCGGCTGGTTCGCGCGCCTGTTCTTGCAGGAGAGTGCCCTTTTCTTGACTATGGCCGCGAAGAACCCGAAGGTATCCCTCACCGAACTCGCGGCGGCCGAAAAGCTCCTTCGCGACCTCAAGGCCAAAGAGTGATGCCTAACCCCTCGGCCAACGCGAGGCCCAGCGGCGGGGCACTTGGCCCGCGAAGCCGTGTGGTTCATCATCGGCCTCGCGGGCCAAGCACCCCACCTCCGGGCCCGCGTTACCTCGAACGTTGAACGGCCGCTTTCATTTGCGGTGACTGGCGGCTCCTGGCCGAAACCTGCCATCTTTTCCCCCCGAAAACCAGCGCTCCCTACACCGCCCCATACGGCGCAAACCGGCTCTGGTTCTCATCCACCTCCAGCCCCCGCCCGATATACGGAAACGCCCGCTGCGGACAGGCTTCGCGTTCGCACACCTTGCAGCCCATGCCGATGGGGGTGGCGGCCCCGGGGTCGTTCAGGTCCAGGCCCTTGGCGTAGACCAGGCGCGGGGCGTGGCGGATGTCGCAGCCCAGGCCCACTGAAAAGGTCTTGCGCGGCGCGCCGTAGCCGCGCCGGCCGCCGCTCACGGTGCGCGCGATCCACAGGTACTTGCGCCCGTCGGGCATGCTGGCGAGCTGGCGCAGCACGCGCTCGGGCTGGCCGAAGGCTTCGTACACGTTCCACAGCGGGCAGGTGCCGCCCGTGCGGCTGAAGTGGAAGTGCGTGGCCGACTGGCGCTTGCTGATGTTGCCCGCCCGGTCCACGCGGATGAAGAAGAACGGCACGCCTGGCGCGCCCAGGCGCTGCAGCGTGGACAGGCGGTGGCACACGGTCTCGAAGCCCACGCCGAAGCGCTGCTCCAGCAGGTCGATGTCGTAGCGCAGCGCCTCGGCGGCTTCCAGGAACACGCCGTAGGGCAGCAGCAGCGCCCCGGCGAAGTAGTTGGCCAGGCCCACGCGGGCGAGCTTGCGCGAGGCGGGGTCGTGCGCGAAGGGTGGGGCGTCGGTGAGCTGGTCGATGGTGTCGGCCACCTCCAGCAGCGCCAGTTGCGTGGCGAGCTGAAAGGCCTGCTGCGCGGGCTCCAGCGTGGAGGCCAGCTGCAGCGTGCGCTGGCCGGGGTCGAAGCGGCGCTTGCTGCCTTCGGCGCTTTCCGCGCCCGGGCCATCGCTGGTCAGTACCACGCGCACGCCGTGGCGCTGCTGCAGGCGCTGCGCCAGCCATTCGCCCAGGCGCCCGCCGTGCACGCGCGGGGCGTCCTGCGCCAGGGCCTCGGCGGCGCGGTCCACGGCGTCGAAGTGGTTCTGGTGCGCGAAGAAGAAGTCGCGCACCACCTCGAACGGCATGGCGCGCGCGGGGGCCACGCTGCCCACGAGGTCGGAGCGGCCGTCGCCCAGGCGCAGCGCCAGGGTTTCCAGGCGCTCCTGCGCCTCCAGCGCGCGGCGGTGCAGTGCGATGACGGCGCGGCCCAGCGCGGGCATCTGCGCCGCCACCTCCTGCAGCTCGGGCACGGCCACGGGCTCGGCGGCGTCGGCCAGGGCCTCGCGCAGGCCGGCGATCAGGCGCGCTTCCTCGTCCTCGGAGAACTGCTGGATGTCCACGCCCAGCGTGCGGTGCAGCTTGAGCAGCACCTGCACTGTGAGCGGGCGCTGGTTCTGCTCGATCTGGTTCAGGTAGCTGGGCGAGAGGCCCAGCGCCTGGGCCAGCGCGATCTGCGACAGGCCGCGCTCGGCGCGCAGCTTGCGCAGCTTGACGCCCATGAAGGTTTTTTTCATGCCGCTGCTCCTGGGGTTTTCAGTGTGGTGGTATTCGCAGAATTCGCAATTCGCGGGGTTTTGTTTCGCAAGATTTCGCCTTTTCAGCCCTGTTCCTGGGGCTCTATTCTGCGTAAATTGCGAAGCATGACAACACCCCCAGGAACCGTAGAGACGCGCGAACTGGTGCTGCCGGCGCGGGCCAACCACCACGGCACCTTGTTTGCCGGGCAGGGCCTGCAGCTGATGGCGCAGGCCGCCTTTCTGGCCGCGCGCGGCCTGGCGCAGCGCGAGGTGGTGATGGCCGGCGTGACGGGCGTGGATTTCCTCGCGCCCGTGCCGGTCGGCAGCCAGCTCACGCTGCGCGGCTGGGTCAGCCGCGTGGGCCGCAGCTCCATGACCGTGTGCGTGACCGGGCTGGCCGACCAGCCGGGCATTCCGCCCGAGGAGGTGTTGAAAGGGGTGTTCGAGATGGTGGCGGTGGATGCCGCCGGCCGTCCCGTCGCCATCGCATGTTCTTATCGCAACCAGGAGACCCAACTATGAGCACCCCCACCGCCGAGGCCGTAGCCGCCCCCAAAGTCAAGAAGTCCGTCGCCCTGTCGGGCGTCACGGCCGGCAACACCGCCCTGTGCACCGTGGGCCGCACGGGCAACGACCTGCACTACCGCGGCTACGACATCCTGGACATCGCCGAGGTGTGCGAGTTCGAGGAAATCGCCCACCTGCTGGTGCACGGCAAGCTGCCCACGCGCGCCGAACTCAAGGCCTACAAGGCCAAGCTCCGCGCCCTGCGCGGCCTGCCCGGCAGCGTGAAGGCCGCGCTGGAGCAACTGCCCGCCGCCAGCCACCCGATGGACGTGATGCGCACCGGCGTTTCGGCCCTGGGCTGCGCGCTGCCCGAGAAGGACGACCACAACCTGCCGGGCGCGCGCGACATTGCCGACCGCCTGATGGCCAGCCTGGGCAGCATGCTGCTGTACTGGTACCACTTCAGCAATTCGGGCCGCCGCATCGAGGTGGAGACGGATGACGACTCCATCGGCGGCCACTTCCTGCACCTGCTGCACGGCGCGCCGCCCTCCGAGGGCTGGGTGCGCGCCATGCACACCTCGCTGAACCTGTACGCCGAGCACGAGTTCAACGCCTCCACCTTCACCGCGCGCGTCATCGCCGGCACGGGCAGCGACATGTATTCGAGCATCTCGGGCGCCATTGGCGCCCTGCGCGGCCCCAAGCACGGCGGCGCCAACGAGGTGGCGTTCGAGATCCAGAAGCGCTACGACAACCCCGGCCAGGCCGAGGCTGACATCCGCCGCCGCGTCGAGGCCAAGGAGGTGGTGATCGGCTTCGGCCACCCGGTGTACACCGTGAGCGACCCGCGCAACGTCATCATCAAGGGCGTGGCCAAGCGCCTGTCGGATGAGGCGGGCAGCACCAAGATGTACGACATCGCCGAGCGGCTCGAATCCGTGATGTGGGAAGTCAAGAAGATGTTCCCCAACCTCGACTGGTTCAGCGCCGTGAGCTACCACATGATGCAGGTGCCCACCGCCATGTTCACGCCGCTGTTCGTCATCGCGCGCACCAGCGGCTGGGCCGCGCACGTGATCGAGCAGCGCGTGGACAACAAGATCATCCGCCCCAGCGCCAACTACACCGGGCCGGAAGACCAGAAGTTCGTGCCTATCGAAGAGCGCCTCTGACAAAAACCATAGCTGCCAGCGCTTGCCATAAGCCATTTTTAGCGTAATTTCATGTTGAAAATGGCTGTGGACAAGCGCCAGCAGCTATCAGAAGAATAGTGAACCTGCCCGCCCCATGACGAACACCGCCCACCGCAAACCCCTTCCCGGCACGTCCCTGCAGTACTTCGACGTGCGCGAGGCCGTCGATGCCCTCCAACCCGGCGCCTGGGCCAGGCTGCCCTACACGGCGCGCGTGCACGCTGAGAACCTGGTGCGCCGCGCCGATCCGGCGCAACTGGCCGGCTACCTGCGCCAGCTCATCGAGCGCAAGCGCGAGATCGACTTTCCGTGGTTCCCCGTGCGCGTGGTGTGCCACGACATCCTGGGCCAGACCGCGCTGGTCGATCTGGCGGGCCTGCGCGACGCGATTGCGAAGGAGGGCGGCGACCCGGCTGCCGTCAATCCCGTGGTGCCGGTGCAGTTGATCGTCGATCACTCGCTGGCCGTGGAGTGCGGCGGCTTCGACCCCGACGCCTTCCGCAAGAACCGCGAGATCGAGGACCGCCGCAACGAGGACCGCTTCCACTTCATCGAGTGGACGAAGAAGGCCTTCGCCAATGTGGACGTGATCCCGGCGGGGAACGGGATCATGCACCAGATCAACCTGGAGAAGATGTCGCCCGTCGTGTACGTGCAGAAGGATGGAGAAGGCAGCGTGGCCTTTCCCGACACCTGCGTGGGCACCGACAGCCACACGCCGCACGTCGATGCGCTGGGCGTGATCGCCGTGGGCGTGGGCGGGCTGGAGGCCGAGAACGTGATGCTGGGCCGCGCCTCGTGGATGCGCCTGCCCGACATCGTGGGCGTGCGGCTCACCGGCAAGCGCCAGCCGGGCATCACCGCCACCGACATTGCCCTCGCGCTGACCGAGTTTTTGCGCCGCGAGAAGGTCGTGGGCGCCTACGTGGAGTTCTTCGGCGAGGGCGCGGACAGCCTGTCGATCGGCGACCGCGCCACCATCTCGAACATGTGCCCCGAGTACGGCGCCACCGCCGCGCTGTTCTTCATCGATGCGCAGACCACGGCCTACCTGCGCTTGACCGACCGCAGCCCCGAACAGGTGCAGTTGGTGGAAACCTACGCCAAGGCCGCCGGTTTCTGGGCCGACGACCTGAAGACCGCCGAGTACGAGCGCGTGCTCGCGTTCGACCTCTCCAGCGTGGTGCGCAACATGGCCGGCCCGAGCAACCCGCACCGCCGCCTGCCCACCTCGGCGCTGGTGGACCGCGGCATTGCTGGCGCCATCAAGCTCGAAATGGCCCGCGCCGAGGAGGCCGAGGGGCTGATGCCCGATGGCGCCGTGATCATCGCCGCCATCACCAGCTGCACCAACACCAGCAACCCGCGCAACGTCATCGCGGCCGCGCTGCTGGCGCGCAACGCCAACCGCCTGGGCCTGGTGCGCAAGCCCTGGGTCAAGACCTCGCTGGCGCCCGGCTCGAAGGCCGTGGAGCTGTATCTGAAGGAAGCGAACCTGCTCGGCGACCTGGAAAAGCTCGGCTTCGGCATCGTCGCCTTTGCCTGCACCACCTGCAACGGCATGAGCGGCGCGCTCGACCCCAAGATCCAGCAGGAGATCATCGACCGCGACCTGTACGCCACGGCCGTGCTCTCGGGCAACCGCAACTTCGACGGGCGCATTCACCCGTATGCCAAGCAGGCGTTCCTGGCCTCGCCGCCGCTGGTGGTGGCCTATGCGATCGCGGGCACGGTGCGCTTCGACATCGAGAACGATGTGCTGAAGGTGGTGGATGGCAAGGAGATCCGCCTCAAGGACATCTGGCCCAGCGACGAGGAGATCGACGCCATCGTCGCCCGCGCCGTCAAGCCCGAGCAGTTCCGCGCCGTGTACGAGCCCATGTTCGCCATCCGCAAGGACGACGGTGAAAAGGCGGCGCCGCAGTACGACTGGCGCCCGCAGTCCACCTACATCCGCCGCCCGCCGTACTGGGACACGGAAGGCGTGGGCGCGCTGGCGGCCTTCCCGCGCACGCTCAAGGGCATGCGCCCGCTGGCTCTGCTGCCCGACAACATCACCACCGACCACCTGTCGCCGTCCAACGCCATCCTGCTGGACAGCGCGGCGGGCGAGTACCTGCACAAGATGGGCCTGCCGGAAGAGGACTTCAACTCCTACGCCACGCACCGGGGCGACCACCTGACCGCGATGCGCGCCACCTTCGCCAACCCGCAGCTCGTCAACGAGATGGCCGTGGTCGATGGCCAGGTGAAGAAGGGGTCGCTGGCGCGCATCGAGCCCGAGGGCAAGGTGGTGCGCATGTGGGAGGCCATCGAGGCGTACCTGAACCGCCGCCAGCCGCTCATCATCATCGCCGGCGCTGACTACGGCCAGGGCTCCAGCCGCGACTGGGCCGCCAAGGGCGTGCGCCTGGCGGGCGTGGAGACGGTGGTGGCCGAGGGCTTCGAGCGCATCCACCGCACCAACCTCATCGGCATGGGCGTGCTGCCGCTGGAGTTCAAGCCGGGCGTGAACCGCCTGACGCTGCAGCTCGATGGCACCGAGACCTACGATGTGGAAGGCAAGCTGGAGCCGCGCGCCGACCTCACGCTGGTCATCCACCGCCAAAACGGCCAGACCGACCGTGTGGCCACCACCTGCCGCCTCGACACCGCCGAGGAAGTCTCGGTCTACGAAGCGGGCGGCGTGCTGCAGCGCTTCGCGCAAGACTTCTTGGCATCCAATCGGGCTTGAAGTCTTGGCAGACAAGCGCAAGCAGCTATCAAAATCGATATGACCCAGCACCTTCCCCAGATCCGCGTCCCCGCCACCTACCTGCGCGGGGGCACCAGCAAGGGCGTGTTCTTCCGCCTGCAGGACCTGCCCGAGGCCGCGCGCCAGCCCGGCCCGGCGCGCGACAAGCTGTTCCAGCGCGTCATCGGCAGCCCCGACCCGTACGGCGCGCAGATCGACGGCATGGGCGGGGCCACCTCCAGCACCAGCAAGTGCGTCATCCTGAGCAAGAGCACGCGCGCCGGGCATGACGTGAACTACCTCTACGGGCAGGTGTCCATCGACAAGGACTTCGTCGACTGGAGCGGCAACTGCGGCAACCTCTCCACCGCCGCCGGGGCGTTCGCCATCCATGCGGGCCTGGTGGATGCCAGCCGCATCCCCAGCGATGGCGTGTGCGTGGTGCGCATCTGGCAGGCCAACATCGGCAAGACCATCATTGCCCACGTGCCCGTGGCGGGCGGCCAGGTGCAGGAAACCGGCGACTTCGAGCTGGACGGCGTGACCTTTCCGGCCGCCGAAATCGTGCTGGAGTTCATGGATCCGTCGGACGATGGCGACGAGGGCGGGGCCATGTTCCCCACGGGCAACCTGGTCGATACGCTGGAGGTGCCGGGCGTCGGTGCCTTCCCGGCCACCATGATCAACGCGGGCATTCCCACCGTGTTCGTCAATGCCGCCGACATCGGCTACCAGGGCACGGAGCTGCGCGAGGACATCAACGGCGACCCGGCGCAACTGGCGCGCTTCGAGCAGATCCGCGTCGCCGGCGCGCTGCGCATGGGCCTGATCCAGACCCCCGAGGAAGCCGCCACGCGCCAGCACACGCCCAAGATCGCTTTCGTCAGCCCGCCCAAGGACTACACCGCCTCCAGCGGTAAAACCATCGCGGCGGCGGATGTGGATCTGCTGGTGCGCGCCCTGTCCATGGGCAAGCTGCACCACGCCATGATGGGCACCTGCGCCGTGGCCATCGGCACGGCGGCGGCCATTCCCGGCACGCTGGTGAACCTGGCGGCGGGCGGCGGCGAACGCGCGGCGGTGCGCTTCGGCCACCCCTCCGGCACCCTGCGCGTGGGCGCCGAGGCGAAACAGGACAACGGCCAGTGGACGGTCACCAAGGCCGTGATGAGCCGCAGCGCCCGCATCCTCATGGAAGGCTGGGTG
>Ga0222428_100477_pt1 | contig 13797 bp, 12 predicted proteins | sample 2B5Ametagenome_FD_182471 | JGI IMG/M metagenome (GOLD analysis project Ga0222428, IMG submission 182471) | Enriched microbial communities from leaf-cutter ant dump, University of Wisconsin, Madison, United States - 2B5A (version 2) | ecosystem: Environmental > Terrestrial > Nest > Insects nest >...
GCCACTTCGGCTTCGAGGGCGCGGCCTGGTACTGGCACTTCGTGGACGTGGTGTGGCTGGGCCTGTACATCCTGGTGTACTGGATGTGAGGCTGCCGCCTTGCGATGGAAAAAGCGCCGCGAGGCGCTTTTTTTACGCAGGCGGCGCTCCTGTTTCAGGGCGCGTCAGCGCGGCGTGGCAGGCAGGCCCGTCGGTTGGATGTACCCTAGCTTCCAGGCCGCCAGCAGGCACAGGAAGAGCACGACGGACAGCCCTACGCGCAGCGCCAGGGCGCGCGCCATGCGCTTGCTGCGCTGGGCGTCGTCGTCGCGGCTGCCGCGCATCATGAAAAAGAGCGCGGAGCCCAGGCTTGCGATGATGGCGAGGAACGCCAGAGCCACCAGGATCTTCATGCGACCCATTATCCAACGACCTTTCGGCTTGCGCTTCTGGCTGATCACGATGGCTGCCCTCGCGGTGATGGCGGTCACCGCCTCGCTCGGGCGCTGGCAGCTGTCGCGCGCAGCGCAGAAGCTGGCGCTGCAGGCCGCCATCGACGAGCGCAAGGCCCTGCCGCCCTTGGCGCCGGGCGAACTGCTGCAGGGCGGAAGCGACGACGACGTGCTGCTGCACCGCCGCGTGGTGCTGCGCGGCCAGTGGCAGCCCGAGGCCACGGTGTTCCTGGACAACCGGCAGATGCAGGGCCGGCCCGGCTTCTTCGTCTTCACCCCGCTGCGCCTGGAGGGACGGCAGGCCGTGGTGCTGGTCCAGCGCGGCTGGGCGCCGCGCGACTTCCAGGAGCGCACGCGTCTGCCCCAGGTCGCCACGCCACAGGGCACCGTGGAGGTGGCCGGCCGCGTGGCAGGTGCGCCCGCGCGGCTGTACGACTTCGCGCCAGCCGGGGAGGGCGAGGGGTCTTCGCGCATCCGGCAGAATCTCGACCTGGCCGCCTACGGGGCCGAGTTCTCCCTGGCGCTGCCGCCCCTGACCGTCGTGCAGACGGGCGACGCCAGCGAGGGGCTGCGGCGCGACTGGGCGGCGATAGACAGCGGCGTCGACAAGCATTACGGCTACGCATTCCAATGGTTCGGGCTTTGCGGCCTGGTGGCAATCCTCTATGTCTGGTTCCAAATCGTCCGACGCTTCCCTGGCCGCGCGCGCGCCTGAGGGCCAGCAGCCGCTGGGCCTCACCGTGCACAGCCTGCCGCCCGCGGGCGACGCGGTGGCTGCGCTGCAGCGCTCGCGCAGCGGCCGCTGGCAGATGCTGGCTGTGCTGGCGGTGTGCGCCGCGCCGGTGATCGCCTCGTACTTCACCTACTACGTCGTGCGCCCCGAGGGCCGGCGCAACTATGGCGAGCTGGTCGAGCCGCAGCGCGCCATCCCCCCGCAGGCGTTCGCCCGCACGCTGGGCGGCGCACCGCGCGCGCTGGAAAGCCTGCGCGGCCAGTGGCTGCTGGTCAGCGTGGCGCCCGGCGCCTGCGCCGACGCCTGCCGCAACCACCTGTACCTGCAGCGCCAGCTGCGCGAGAGCATGGGCCGCGAGAAGGATCGCATGGACTGGGTGTGGCTGGTGTCCGACGATGCGCCGCTGCCGGGCGACATCGCCCCCGCGCTGGGCCAGGCCACCGTGCTGCGCGTGGACCCGGCCACGCTCGGCGCATGGCTGCAGCCCGCCGCGGGGCAGGCGCTGGCGGACCACCTCTACGTAGTGGACCCCATGGGCCACTGGATGATGCGCTTCCCCGCCCACATGGACCGCGCCGGCGCCGCCAAGGCCAAGCGCGACCTGGAGCGCCTGCTGCGCGCCTCGTCGTCCTGGGACCAGCCCGGCCGCACGGACGGGGCGGGGCAGGAACAGCCATGACCGACGCCCAGCCGCTCTACGACCTGGCGCCGCTCATCGAGCTGATGGCGCTGGGCGTGGTCATCGCCCTCGGGCCGCTGGCCTGGGTGTGGTGGCGCGGGCGCGGCAGCACGCCCGTGCGGCGGCTGCAGGCGCTCACGGTGCTCACGCTGTTCCTGACTTTCGACCTGGTGCTGTTCGGCGCCTTCACGCGCCTGACCGACTCGGGCCTGGGCTGCCCCGACTGGCCCGGCTGCTACGGCAACGCCAGCCCCGTGGGCGCGCATGCCGAGATCTCCGCCGCGCAACAGGCCATGCCCACCGGCCCGGTCACGCACGGCAAGGCCTGGGTGGAGATGATCCACCGCTACCTCGCCACCGGCGTGGGCGTGCTCATCATCGCGCTCACCGTGGGCGCGTGGCGTCAGAGTCGCCGCGGCCAGCCGCTGGCGCACAGCCCCTGGTGGCCCACGGCCACGCTGGTCTGGGTGTGCCTGCAGGGCGCGTTCGGCGCGCTCACCGTCACCATGAAGCTGTTCCCCGCCATCGTCACGCTGCACCTCATTGGTGGCTTGGTGCTGCTCGCCCTGCTGTGCGTGCAGGCCGTGCGCCAGACGCTGGCCGCGCGCGGCGCGGCGCCCGTGGCCCTGCCGCGCGCCCTGCGCACGCTGCTGGCAGTGACCGTGCTGCTGGTCGCGGCGCAGGTCGTGCTGGGCGGCTGGGTCAGCACCAACTACGCGGTGCTGGCCTGCACCACCTTCCCGCAATGCCAGGGAAGCTGGTGGCCGGACATGGCCTTCGGCGAGGGCTTCCAGCTCTGGCGCCCGCTGGGTCTGCTGCAGGACGGCAGCCACATCAGCTTCGCCGGGCTCACCGCCATCCACTATGCGCACCGGCTCGCGGCCTACGTGGTGCTGCCGCTGCTCGCGCTGCTGGTCTGGCGCCTGGTGCGCGCGGGCGCGCTGCGCGACCCGGCGCGCTGGCTCGCGGGCCTGGCGTTGCTGCAATTCGCCACCGGCCTGTCCAACGTGGTGCTGGACTGGCCGCTGGTCGCGGCCGTGCTGCACACCGGCGGCGCCGCCGCGCTCGTCGTGGTGCTGACCTGGGCGCTGGCCGCCAGCCGCGCCGTGGCCCATGCCGCACCGGCGCCCTCCATCGCAAAGAGAGTTTCCGCATGAGTGCCGCCCCCGCACCAGCACATCCGCCGTCGCACGCCCTGCCGTCGCGCTTCTCGCAGTTCTATGCGCTGACCAAGCCGCGCGTGGTGCAACTCATCGTGTTCTGTGCCTTCATCGGCATGGTGCTGGCCGTGCCCGGCCTGCCCAGCGGCCCGCAGTGGGCGCTGATGGCCGTGGCCTGTGCAGGCATCTGGCTCGTGGCCGGGGCTGCGGCCGCCTTCAATTGCCTGGTGGAGCAGGGCATCGACGCCCGCATGAAGCGCACCGCCTGGCGGCCCACGGCCAAGGGCGAGCTGTCCAACACGCAGACGCTGCTGTTTTCCGCCGCGCTGTGCGCGGCCGGCTCCGCGTTGCTCTACGTGTGGGTGAACCCGCTGACCATGTGGCTCACCTTCGCCACCTTCGTGGGCTACGCGGTCATCTACACCGTCATCCTCAAGCCGCTCACGCCGCAGAACATCGTGATCGGCGGCGCCTCGGGCGCCATGCCGCCCGTGCTGGGCTGGTCCTCCATGACCGGCGAGGTGGGCCCCGAGGCGCTGATCCTGTTCCTCATCATCTTCCTGTGGACGCCGCCGCACTTCTGGGCGCTGGCGCTCTACCGCGTGGATGACTACCGCAAGTCCGGCCTGCCCATGCTGCCCGTCACCCACGGCAACGAGTTCACGCGGCTGCAGGTGTTCCTCTACACGCTGATCCTGTTCGCCGCCTGCCTCATGCCCTTCGTCTACGGTATGAGCTCGTGGATCTACCTGGCCGCCGCCATCGTGCTGGGCGCGGGCTTCTGCCTGTACGGCTTCTGGCTGTGGCGCGATTACTCCGACCAGCTCGCGCGCAAGACCTTCCGCTTCTCCCTCATCCACCTGAGCCTGCTGTTCGCGGCCCTGCTCGTGGACCACTACGTGCTGTGATGCAAAAACGTGATGCTCTTAAAAGAATAGCTGCTAGCGCTTGCCTGGTAAGCGCTACGGCCCTTTTTTCTGCTTGCTCTCCCCAGGCGCCTACGTTCCAGGGCGTGGACGTGACGGGCGCGGAGTACGCCCGGGACCTGCCGCTCACCGACCACAACGGCCAGCCGCGCCATCTGCGCGACTTCGCCGGCAAGGTGGTGGTGGTGTTCTTCGGCTACACGCAGTGCCCGGACGTGTGCCCCACCTCCATGTCCGAGCTGGCCGAGGTCAAGCGCGCCTTGGGCGACCAGGGCGGTAAGCTGCAAGGCATCTTCGTCACCGTCGATCCCGAGCGCGACACGCCCGAGGTGCTCAAGGCCTACATGGCCAACTTCGATCCCAGCTTCCTCGCGCTGACCGGCACGCCCGAGCAGCTGGCTGCCGTCGCCAAGGACTTCAAGATTTACTACAAGCGCGTGGAGGGCCAGACGCCCACGAGCTACACCATGGACCATTCCGCCGGCAGCTACGTCTACGACGCCGCCGGCCGCCTGCGCGTCTACCACCGCTACGGCAGCGGGGCGCAGGCGCTGGCGTCCGACGTGCGCGCGCTGCTGCAGGAAGCCCCCTGAGGCGGTGTGAGCGGATCCGCCTCGATGGGGCACGCCGGTGCAGCCCGCCCGGCCGCGCCGGGTTCATTCACACTTTCTGAACCGGGGCCGCGCGGCGGCCCGAACCGCGAAGCGCGTCACATTGGCGTGCGATAGTCCCGCCGCGTGGGAGCAATCCCCGTGCGCGCCGGTGCGCGAATCCCTAGAGTGGCGGCGCCACTGTCCAAGGAACCCGCACCCCATGCGCCGAAATGAGCCCACCACGCAGCGCGAATACGCCCTGGGCGAGGACGAGACGCTGCTGTCCGTCACCGACCTCAAGGGACGCATCGTCTATGCCAACGATGCCTTCATCCGCGTGAGCGGCTTCGGCCAGGAGGAACTCTACGGCCATGCCCACAACGTGGTGCGCCACCCCGACATGCCGCCGTCGGCCTTCGCCGACATGTGGGCCACGATCCAGCGCGGGCTGCCCTGGACGGCCCTGGTGAAGAACCGCCGCAAGAACGGCGACCACTACTGGGTGCGCGCCAACGCGAGCCCGCTGCGCCGCGGCGGCGCGGTGGTGGGCTACCTGTCGGTGCGCACCAAGCCCTCTGCGCGCGAAGTGAGCGAGCACGAGGCGGTCTACCAGCGCATCAACGCCGGCGCGGGCCACCTCGCGCTCTACCGCGGCTTCGTGGTGTTCAGCCGCGGGCTGCGTTCCTGGCTAGCGGGGCTGCGCTTCCTGGGCGTGGGCACGCGCCTGTCCGCGGCCGTGGGAGCGCTGGCGGGGCTGGGCGCGCTGGGCATGCTGGCCGTGGCCGCCCAGGCGCATGCCGGGGCGTCCGCCTTCGCTCCGGCGCTGGCGCTGTGGCTCGCGGCCAGCGCGGCCCTGGCCTGGTGGCTGCACCGCAGCGTCGCGCGGCCGCTGGGCGCGGTGCTGGAGCAGGCGCGCGCGGTGGCCAGCGGGCAGCGGGCGCGCCCGCTCTACGCGGGGCGCGGCGACGAGATCGGCGAGCTGATGCGCAGCCTGCAGCAGGCGGGGCTCAACCTCATGTCGCTGGTGGACGACATCCAGGGCAAGGCCGGCGCCGTGCGCGCCTGCGCACAGGACATGGAGGAGGGCAATCAGCACCTGTCCGGGCGCACCGAGGCCGCCGCCGCCAGCCTGGAGCAGGCCGCCGCGGCGACGGAGGAGCTCTCGGTGGCCATCCGCGCCAACAGCGACAAGGCCGGCCACGCGGCCGACTGCGCCGCCTCGGGCCTGGCGGCCGCGAGTGAGGGCGTGCAGGCCATGGCGCGGCTGGGGCAGGGCATGGAGGGCATCGCCCAGGCCAGCCGCCGCGTGTCGGAGATCAGCACCATGATCGACGGCGTGGCGTTCCAGACCAACCTGCTGGCGCTCAACGCCGCCGTCGAGGCCGCGCGCGCGGGCGCGCAGGGGCGCGGCTTCGCCGTGGTGGCCGCGCAGGTGCGCGAGCTGGCGCAGCAGAGCGCGCAGTCGGCGCACGACATCAAGGCGCTGATCGAGGCCTCGCAGGCCCAGGTGCGCGGCGGCTCCGAGGCCGCCGACCGCGCGGGCCGCACCATGCAGGACGTGGTGGATGCCATGCAGCGGCTGGCCGCGATCGTGCAGGACATCCGCCACGCCAGCCAGGAGCAGGCCGACGGCGTGGGCCAGATCCACCAGGCCATGGCGCAGCTCGAGGAAATGACCCAGAACAACGCGGCTCTGGTGCGCCATGGCGTGGACCTGGGCCGCACCCTGGCGCAGCAGGCCGTGCGTCTGGACGCGGCGGCCTCGGTCTTCCAGACAGACGCGGCATGACGGGGCGCTACGCCGAGCCCTTCGGCTCCCACGGTCTCGTGCGGCTGGACGCGGACGCCGCGCTGGTGCGCGCCGCCATGGATGCCGCGCCCGACGGCATCGTGCTCGTGCAGCACGATGGCGCCATCCTCTACGCCAACGCCGCCATGGCCGCGATCTCGGGGTATGCGCTGGCCGAGCTGCTGGGCACGTCCGTGCACCGGCTGCTGCCGCGCAGCCACCGGATGCGGCACGCGGAGCAGATAGCCGGCTATTTCGACGGCCCTTCGCGCCGGCCCATGGGCATGGGGCGGGACCTGTGGCTGGAGCGCAAGGACGGCAGCCTGATCCCCGTGGACGTGGCGTTGGGCCACACCGAGCAGGGCGGCGGCGCGGCCGTGGCCTTCGTGCGCGACATCACCGAGCTGCGCCGGCTGGAGGCGCGCATGCACTACCAGGCCACGCACGACACGCTGACGGGCCTGGTCAACCGCTGGCAGTTCGGCCAGCGGCTGGAGCAGGCCATCGCCGAGTCGGCGCGCCAGGGCGAGCCGTTCGCGCTGCTGCTGCTGGACCTGGACGACTTCAAGGCCATCAACGACGGCTACGGCCACGCGGCGGGCGACCAGGTGCTGGTGGAGGTGGCGCGGCGCCTCAAGGGCGCGCTGCGCGCGAGCGACACGCTGGCGCGCCTGGGGGGCGACGAATTCACGGTGCTGCTGCAGCCGCTCGCTGGTCCCGCGGAGGCCGAGCAGCGCGCGGCCGAGCTGCTGCAGGTGCTGTGCCAGCCCTGCCGCATGCACGGCTTCGAGCTCAACTTCGGCGCCAGCTTGGGGCTGGCCCTGTGCCCCGCCGACGCGCGCGACGCCGCCACCCTGCTGCGCTACGCCGACATGGCCATGTACCAGGCCAAGGAGCGCGGCCGCGCCAACTTCGCGTTCTACACCGACTACATGGGCCGCCGGATGGCCGAGAAGATCCTGCTGCACGACCGCCTCAAGCTCGCGCTGTCCTACGGCGGGCTGGCGCTGCACTACCAGCCGCAGGTGTGTGTGGCCACGGGGCGCGTGCAGGCCGTGGAGGCGCTGCTGCGCTGGAGCGACCCGGAGCTGGGCGACGTCTCGCCCGAGCGCTTCATCCCCGTGGCCGAGGCCACGGGCCTCATCCTGGCGCTGGGCGCCTGGGTACTCGACGCCGCCTGCCGCCAGACCGCGCAGTGGGCGCGCGCGGGCCTGGCGCTGCGCGTGGCGGTGAACCTGTCGGCCCAGCAGCTGCGCCAGACCGACCTGGTGGACCAGCTGCGCGGCAGCCTGGCCGTGCACGGCACGCCGCCCGGGCTGCTGGAGCTGGAGGTGACCGAGTCCGAAACCATGGCCGACCCCGAGCAGGCGCGCCAGGTGCTGTGCAACCTGCAGGCGCTGGGCGTGGGTGTGGCGCTGGACGACTTCGGCACCGGCTATTCCTCGCTGGTGCACCTCAAGCAGCTGCCGGTATCGCGCATCAAGATCGACCGCGAATTCATCCGCCCGCTGCTGCACAGCGAGGCCGACGCCACCATGGTGCGCGCCATCATCGGGCTGGCCCGCACGCTGGGCCTGCACGTGGTGGCCGAGGGCGTGGAGGCGGTCGAGCAGCTGCGTTTCCTGGAGCAGCACGGCTGCGAGGCCTACCAGGGCTGGCTGTATTCCAAGGCCGTGCCCGCGGCGCAGGTGCTGGCCCTGCTGCGCAGCGCGGGCACCCAGGAAGACAGCGTGCCCGCCGCGCTCACGGAATAAGAGCCAAAAACGGCTCCAGCGCTTTCAGGGGAAGCGCGAGCAGCTATGTTTTCTGAAGCGGCGGGTTGCCCGCCGCGAGCGCGAGCAGCCGCGCGCGGTGGATCTCGCAGTGCCAGCGGTCGTGGCGCACCACGCACTGCTGCTCGCCGAGCTGGCGCAGCGTGCGTGCGATGGTCTCGCGCGTGGTGGCCAGCAGCGTGGCCAGCACGGTGTGGCTGGGCAGGCGCACGAGCGTGCTGCGCTGCAGGCTTGCCAGCTGCAGCAGCGCGCCCGCCAGTTGTCCGGCGGTGCTGCGGATGCGCACCACGCGCGCCCAGTCGGCCAGCTGCGCGTTGATGTCGGCGCATTCCCAGGCCAGGGCGAACAGGAATTCCGCATCCGCCAGCGCCTGCGTGCCCACGGCGGCCACGGCCACCTCGCACACGCGCCCGGCCGACAGCGCCTGGCACGACAGTGCCTCCGGCCGCTGCAGCAGCGCCATGCCGCCGAGCAGTTGGCCCCCGCCGAACATGCCCACGGGGCGCTCCACGCCGTCGTCCCCGCTGCGCAGTGCGAGCACCGTGCCCACCTTGATGACCTGGAAGGTGGCGGCGGCCCGGCCCTGCTGCTGCAGCCGGTCGCCCTTGTGGAAGGAGCGCTCCGCCACATGCGGGCTCCAGCGCTGGCGCACGGCTTCGCGCTGGCGGCCCAGCAGGCATTGGTTCTGGCAGGCGCAGGCCAGGCAGCCCAAGGGACGTTCGACGGTCATGGCGGGGGTGGATCGCTGTGGTCGGGAAACCCGCGATCATTGCCGCCTCTTTGCTGCATTGCAACAAAATGTAGCGCTATCCCGCGCCCTGGAATCACTCCGCCTTGATCTGGCGCAAGCGAATGATCTCGCCCAGCGCCCGGGTGTCGGCCTGGATGCGGTTGGCCAGCCCTTCGGCGGAGGAGCCCACCGCCTGCCAGCCCTGCTGGAACAGCTTGGCGCGCACCTCGGGGCTGCGGGCGATGCCGCCGATCAGCGCCGCCAGGCGCGCACGCACCGGTGCGGCCATGGCCGCGGGCGCCGCGAAGGCGTTCCACATCTCGAGCTGCACGCCTTGCACGCCGGCCTCGGCCAGGCTGGGCACGCCGGGCGCGAGCGTGCTGCGGCCTGCGGAAGTGACGCCGATCAGCCGCAGCCGGCCCGCGCGCTCCTGCGCCAGTGCCAGCGCCGGCGGCAGCAGCGCCATCTGCAGCTGCCCGCCCAGCATGGCCGTGGCCACCTGCGGATAGCCGGGGTAGGGCACGTGCACGGGGTCGATGCCCGTGCGCGCCTTGAGCAGCTCCATGCCGAGATGGCCCACGGTGCCCACGCCGGGTGTGCCGTAGCTCCAGCGGTCGCCGGCCTGGTGCGCCGCCGCGAGGAAGGCGCGCGCGTCGCCGGACGCAGGCACGCCGTCCTGGCCCACGGGTGCCGTCAGCAGCAGCGGCGACGTGCCGAGCAGCGACAGCGGCGCCAGGTCCCGGGCGGGGTCGTAGGGCAGCTGCGGGTTGAGCAGCTTGGCGATGGTCAGGTTGCCGTTGATGAACAGGCCCACCGTGTGCCCGTCCCGCGCCTGGGCCACGGCATGGGCGGCGATGTTGCCGCCCGCGCCCACTTTGTTCTCCACCACCACGGGCTGGCCCAGCGCCTGCGCCAGCGGCTCGGCGAAGGTGCGCGCCGTAAGGTCGGGGGAGGAGCCGGGCGGAAAGCCGACGATGATGCGCAGCGGCCTGGCGGGCCAGGCGTCTGCGAAGGCGCTGGGAAGGGCGAGGGCCGGGGCCAGGGTCAGCAGGGTGCGGCGTTGCATGGCGCGTTCTGGGGGGAGCAAAGAAAAACGCGCAGCCTGAGGGGCTGCGCGTTCGGTGGGAAGCAGGTCAGGCGTATTCGGCCAGCGCCTTCTTCATCTTCTTCATGGCCGCGACCTCGATCTGGCGGATGCGCTCGGCGCTTACGCCGTACTCGGCCGCCAGCTCGTGCAGCGTCATGCCGCCGGAGCCGTCGTCCTGCACGTTCAGCCAGCGCTCCTCGACGATGCGGCGGCTGCGCGCGTCCAGGTTCTCCAGCGCGGTGGCGATGCCGTCGGTCGCCAGCATGTCGCGCTGGCGCGTCTCGATCATCGCGGTGGGTTCGTGCGCCGCGTCGGCCAGGTAGGCGATGGGGCCGTAGGCCTGCTCGCCATCGTCGCCGGGCGTGGGGTCCAGCAGCACGTCGCCGCCCGACAGGCGCGTTTCCATCTCGATGACTTCCTCGCGCTTCACGTTGAGCTGCTCGGCCACGAGGTCGATCTCATGGTCGGACAGCGTCTCGCGGTGCGTGTCGGCATCCAGTGCCTCGGCCTTGAAACCCTGCTTCATCGACCGCAGGTTGAAGAACAGCTTGCGCTGGGCCTTGGTGGTCGCCACCTTGACCATGCGCCAGTTCTTGAGGATGTATTCGTGGATCTCCGCCTTGATCCAGTGCATGGCGTAGCTCACCAGGCGCACGCCCTGGTCGGGGTCGAAGCGCTTGACGGCCTTCATCAGGCCCACGTTGCCCTCTTGGATGAGGTCGCCGTGCGGCAGGCCGTAGCCGAGGTATTGGCGCGAGATCGACACCACCAGACGCAGGTGCGACAGCACCAGGCGACCGGCGGCCTCGACGTTGTTGTCTTCCTTGAGCTGGCGCGCATAGCGCTGCTCCTCCTCCTGCGTGAGCAGGGGGATGCGGTTGACGGCGGAGATATAGGCGTCCAGATTGCCCAGCGGGGGAACCAGGGCCCAGGGGTTGGCGGGCGCCAGCGTCGTCGTCGCGGTGGGTGCAGTCTGGAAGGCCATACCGGGAGTCCTTTCTTGCATGGTGTTCATATTAGCACTCCGTTAGAGGGAGTGCTAAAGGCGGAGTTCCCGTGTGGATGCAGGAAATCGCCCACAGAGAGAAATAAGGTAAAAATCGGCTCCAGCGCTTATCCATAAAGCGCAAGCAGCTATCAAATTGGAAGTCCATGACCACCACCATCGCCGTCGTCACCACCACCGTCGCCAGCGCGGCCGATGCCCGGCGGCTGGCCTCGGGGGCCGTGCAGGCGCGGCTGGCCGCCTGCGTGCAGGTGGAGTCCATCGCCTCGCACTACGTCTGGCAGGGCGCGCAGCATGAGGACGCCGAGTGGCGCCTGGCGTGCAAGACCCTGCCCGAGGCGACGCCCCCACTGCGCGCCTGGCTGCGGGCGCAGCATCCCTACGAGGTGCCGCAACTGCTGACCCAGGTCGTGGAAGCCGAGGCGGATTACGTGCAGTGGGTGGCCGGGCAGGTGGACGGCGGGCTCTAGGTCGCTTGCGGCACCGACGCGCGCGCGGCCTGCTCGAACTGCGCCAGCTCCATCGGCCGCCCGAACAGGTAGCCTTGGAATGCGGTGCACCCGTGTTCCAGCAGGAACTGGTGGTGCGCGGCGGTTTCCACGCCCTCGGCGATGACCTGAAGCCCCAGGCTGCCGGCCAGCGCGATGATGGTGCGCGCGATGGCGGCGTCGCGCGGGTCCTGCAGCACGTCGCGCACGAAGCCCTGGTCGATCTTGATCTGTGCGAGCGGCAGGCGCTTGAGATAGCCGAGCGAGGAATAGCCGGTGCCGAAATCGTCCAGCGAGAAGCCCAGGCCGTGGGCCTGCAGCGCATGCATGGTGGCGATGGCACCGTCCACGTTGTGCAGCAGCAGGCTTTCGGTCAGCTCCAGCTTGATGCGCGCCGGGTCTGCGCCGGTGGCCTGCAGCAGCGCGGCGACCTGGTCCACGAAATCTTCCTGCAGGAACTGGCGGGCGCTCACGTTGATGGCCAGGTTCAGGTGCCGCAGGGCCGGGTCGTTCCGCCATAGGGCCTGCTGGCGCAGCGCCGTCTCCATGACCCAGCGGCCCAGCGGCAGGATCAGGCCCGTCTGCTCGGCCAGCGGGATGAATTCGGCGGGCGAGACCATGCCCTGCTCGGGGTGGCGCCAGCGCACCAGCACCTCGGCGCCGGTCACCCGCCCGCTGCTTTCCACCTGGGGCTGGTAGAGCAGCAGGAACTGCGCCTCGCTCAGGCCGTGGTGCAGCTCGGCCTCCAGCAGCGCGCGGCGGTTGACGGCCTGCTGCATGTCGGGGTCGAAGAAGCGCAGCGTGTTGCGCCCGGCGTCCTTGGCGCGGTACATGGCCATGTCGGCCTGCTTGAGCACCTCGTCCACCGAGTCGGGCACGTGGGCCAGCAGCGTCACCCCGATGCTGGCGGCGCCGTGGTAGGCGTGGCCGTCCAGGTCGTAGGGCTGGCGCAGGCGGTCCAGGAAGTGCTCGCACAGCTCGCGTGCCTGGGCGGCGGCCTCGTGCGCATCGGTGCCCAGGTGCTGCAGCACGATGACGAATTCGTCGCCGCCCAGGCGTGCCACGGTGTCCTGAGCGCGCACGGCGTCGGACAGGCGCTGGGCGGCCTGGCGCAGCAGCAGGTCGCCCACCTCGTGACCCTGGGTGTCGTTGAGGGTTTTGAAGTTGTCCAGGTCCACGAACAGCACAGCGGTGGTCTGGCCCGCGCGCGCGCCGCTGGCCAGCACCTTGCGCAGCCGCTCGGCCAGCAGGCGGCGGTTGGGCAGGTGCGTGAGCGCGTCGTGGAACGCCAGGCGGTGGGCCTCCTCCTCGGCGGCCTTGCGGCCGGAGACGTCGATGTCGATGCAGAACATCTCCGGCGGCTGGCCGGGGACCTGGATGAAGGCGTGGCTGGAGAAGACGTGGACCGGCGCGCCACCCTTGCGCTGCAGCTGCAGCTCGCCCGAGGGGATGGGTACGCCGGTGGCGAACATGCGAGCCATCTCCGAGCGCACGCCATCGTGCATCGGCGGCGGGATGATCAGCTCCAGCAGGCTGCGGCCCAGCGCTTCGTCCTGCGTGTAGCCGTAAATCTGCTCGGACGCCTGGTTCCAATAGGTCGTGGTGCCGTCGGCCCGGTAGCCCTGCACCGAGATGGAGGGGATGTTGCGCAGCACCGTGCGAAAGCGCAGTTCCGATTCGCGCAGGGCGCTTTCGGACTGCTTGCGCTCGGTGATGTCGCGGGCCAGAAAGACGGCGGAGGTGGCATCCATGCGCTGGGCGCGGCCCTCGAAATAGCGCAGGCCCGCGCGCGTCTCCAGCGCGTACTCGATGCCCAGCGTGCGGCCGGTGCGCAGGGCTTCGCGGATCAGTGCCAGGCCGCTGTCTGCCAGCGTCGCGGGCAGCACGTCGTGCAGGCGCTGGCCAATGGGGGCGTGCGCCTCTGCGGCCAGCAGCGTGTCGTCAGGAGAGAGCACGTCCATGCAGCGCCCTTCATCGTCGATCACCAGCAGCAAATCGGGAATGGCCTGGGTGATGGCATGCAGGCGCGCCGCCGTGGCGCGCAGGGCCTGCTCGGTGGCCAGGCGTTTCTCCGCGTCGCGCAGCAGCAGGCCCAGCGCCACGGTAGCGGCGGTGAAGGTGAGCAGGAAGGGGAGGGCGACGGTCTGGTTGAGCTCGCGTACCACGGAAGCGGGCAGCGCCTGCAGCAGCGCCAGCACCGCCGCGTGCACCAGCAACCCGAAGACGGCCAGCGTGCTGGGCCCCACTCCGAGCAGGCCGCGTGCGCGGGCCTGGCGGTAGGCCAGCCCCGCCAGCGTGCACACCAGGATCACCTGCACGCTGGTCGCCGCCCCGGCGCCGCCCAGCGACAGCCGCCCGGCGATGGCCATGGCCGCCGCGATGGCCGCCACCAGCGGCCCGCCG
>Ga0222428_100478_pt1 | contig 13755 bp, 8 predicted proteins | sample 2B5Ametagenome_FD_182471 | JGI IMG/M metagenome (GOLD analysis project Ga0222428, IMG submission 182471) | Enriched microbial communities from leaf-cutter ant dump, University of Wisconsin, Madison, United States - 2B5A (version 2) | ecosystem: Environmental > Terrestrial > Nest > Insects nest >...
TGAGCAGCGCCATGACGATGCGCCCGCCGTAGCGGTCGGTCCAGATGCCCAGCGGCACGCGCACCAGCGAGCCTGTGAGCACGGGCATGGCCGTGAGCAGGCCGAACTGGGTCGAGTTGAGGTTCAGCATCTTCTTGATCGGGATGCCGATCACGCCGAACATCATCCAGACCATGAAGCAGACAGTGAAGGCCAGCGTGCTCACGATGAGCACGGACCAGGCCTGGCGGTTGCGGCGGGAATCATCTGCCGCAGGGTGCGACGCGGTTGTCATGGGTTTTTCCCTCTTGTGCAAGATGGCACCGATGGTCCCGCGAACCCGCCCGCGCGCCCATCCTTCGCTGGAAGGCTGGGGCCTGAGCAAAAGAACGAGGGCGGCCAGGGCCGCCCTACTCCCAAAGAACTAGCGCACCGGGTGCGCTCAGAAGCTTTCCCAGTCGTCCTGCGCCGCTTCCTTGGTCAGCGCGGATGCGCGGGGCGCAGGATGCAGTGGGGCGGCAGCCGGGCGCGCGGGCGCGGGGGCCGGCGCCTTGGGCGGCAGCGGCGCGGGCCGGGGGGCGGCTGGCGCGCTACCGCCCTGCAGGCGGAAGACGGAGACGGCGCGCACCAGTTCGTCGGACTGCTGGCGCAGGCTTTCGGCGGCGCCCGCCATCTCCTCGACCATGGCAGCGTTCTGCTGCGTGGTCTGGTCCATGTTGCTCACGGCCTCGCCTACCTGGGCCACGCCGTTGCTCTGTTCGGCGCTGGCGTGGCTGATGTCGGAAATCAGGCGCGTGACCTTCTGGATCTCGGTGATGGCCTGGTCCATGGTTTCACCTGCCCGCGCGGCGCGCGCATTGCCCTGGTGGATCTCCGACACGCTGGCGGTGATGAGCTGCTTGATCTCCTTGGCCGCCTCGGCACTGCGCTGCGCGAGGCTGCGCACCTCGCCCGCCACCACGGCGAAGCCCCGGCCGTGCTCGCCCGCGCGGGCCGCTTCCACGGCGGCGTTGAGCGCCAGGATGTTGGTCTGGAACGCGATGCCGTCGATCACGCCGATGATGTCGGCGATCTTCTGGCTGCTGGCATCGATGCCCTGCATGGTCTGCACCACCTCGCGCACGGCCTGCCCGCCTTCGGTGACCACGCGCTGGGCCTCGCGCGTGAGCTGGTCGGCCGAGCGCGCATGGTCGGCGTTGTGGGCCACGGTGCTGCCGAGTTGCTCCATGGCGGCGGCCGTTTCCTCCAGCGCGCTGGCGGCACTCTCGGTGCGGCTGGCCAGGTCCTGGTTGCCCTGGGCGATCTCGGCGCTGGCGATGGCCACGCCGTCGGCGCGGGCGTGCACGGTGCGCACCACTTTCTCCAGGCCGTCGGCGGTGTTGTTCATGTCGTCAAGCAGGTGGCCGATCTCGTCCTTGCGCTCGTGCGCGATGCGCACGGTCAGGTCGCCCTCGGCGATGGCATCGGCCATGCGGCTGGCCTGCACCAGCGGACGCACGATCATGCGGCGCACCAGCCACCACCACACCAGCGCCAGCACGGCCACGGCGCACAGCCCCAGCGCAGCGAAGACGGCCATGAGCTGGCGCGTCTCGGCGACGAACTCGTCCTTGTAGGCGCTGGAGGCATAGACCCAGTTCCACGGCGCGTAGTAGCCGAACACGGCCAGCTTGTCGCGCTCGCTCTGCGCGCCGGCGTCGAGCCAGGGGTAGGCGATCACGCCCTGCTTGCGCTCGAGCATCTCGCGCACGAAGGCCGGCCCCTGGCCACCGCCCTCGGGCTTGACCATGTTCTTGCCCTCCGCGCTGGGGTGCACGGCCAGCAGGCCGTAGGCCTGCGGATCGGAGCGCAGCACGAAGTAGTAGCCGCTGCCGCCCACCTTGAGCTGGCGGATGGAGGCCTTGAGCTGGCCCAGCGCCTCGGAGAAGTCCATGCCCACGAACGCGATGCCCACGGTGGCGCCGCCGGCGTCCTTGAGCGGGCGGTAGTGCGTCATGTACTGGCGGCCGAACAGCGTGGCCAGGCCCATGTAGCTCTGCCCCGCAGTGACGGCGTCGAAGGCCGGATGGCCCTGGTCCAGCAGCGTGCCCACCACCGCCCGGCCCTGGTCGTCCTTGAGCGACGAGGCCACGCGCAGGAAGCCGGCGCCCTGGCGCGCGAACACGGTGGCCACGGCGCCGGTGGCGCGGGTGAAGCGGTCCAGGCGCGCGCTGTCATCGGCGAGCGGCTCGCTGCCGAGCGTCTCGTGCAGGCTGTCGGCCAGGAACTGGATGCGCTGGCGCTGCTCCTTGTCGCTGGCCTCGATGAAACGGCCCAGCATGGTGATGCCCTGTTCCATTTCGCTTTGCAGCTTCTGGTGCATGGCGCGCGTCACGCCCCAGGAGATGGCCGCGACCAGCACGGCGAGGATGGCGGCGACCCACACGAAGTTGGTGATCGCCAGCTTGGGGCCCAGACCCTGGCGGCGCCAGAAACGTTGACCGATGTGCATGCTCTGCTTTCATGGAGGGGCATGGAGGAAAGGCTCCAGCCCACGGTTACATCTGTTGTCAAATGTATCCAGGCGCTCCGCAAAAGCACTTGATGCGTGTCAATGAATCCGCGCTCCACGCGGGTACCTTCAGAGGGCGCGCTGGCGGTCCGATGCGTACACCGCGGCCTGCACGCGCGAGCTCAAGCCCAGCTTGCGCAGGATGTGCTGCACGTGGATCTTCACGGTGGTCTCGGCGATGTCGAGCGTGCGCGCGATTTCCTTGTTGCTCGCGCCGCGCGCGATCTCGCGCAGCACGTCCTCCTCGCGCGGCGACAGGGGCGAGGCGGGCCCGTCCGGCAGCGGCTGCGCCTCGGGCTCGGGCACGCCCTGCGACTGGAAGGCGGCGACCAGCTTGCCCATCATCTCGGGGCTGACCACCGGCTCGCCGCGCGCGGCGCGGCGGATGCCCTGGGCGAGCAGGTCTCCGTCGATGGTCTTGAGCAGGTAGCCCTGTGCGCCGTTGCGCAGCGCGGCGGCGAGGTCCTGCCCGTCCTCGCTCACGGTGAGCATGATCACGCGGCTGCCCTGCGAGGCCTCGCGCAGGCCGGCGATGGCGTCCACGCCGAGCACGCCGGGCAGGTGGTTGTCCAGCAGGATCACGTCGGGCCGCAGCACCGGCAGCTGGCGCAGCGCCTCGCCGGCGTCGCCGGCCTCGCCCACCACGCGCAGGTCCGGCTGCTGCGACAGCAGGGCCACCAGGCCGCGGCGCAGCAGGGTATGGTCGTCGATCAGGAAGACGGAGATGCAGGAGGTCATGGCGTGGTAGCAAGGGAAAGGGGAAGCGCTTCGCCGTGGATGCCTTCATGGTCCTCCTCGCGGCGCATGGGAGGCAGCTCCACGATCACGCTGGTGCCCGCGCCGTCCGGGGCGGAGTCCAGCCGCAGCGCGGCGCCGATGCGCTGCGCGCGCTCGCGCATGATGCCCAGGCCCACGTGCATCGAATCGGGCGGCACGTCCTGCGGGCGGAAGCCCCGGCCGTCGTCGTGCACCTCGAAACGCCAGCGCGGGTGGCGCAGCACACGCAGCTCCACGCGGCGCGCGCCGGCGTGCTTGCGCACATTGGACAGCGCTTCCTGCACGATGTGCAGCACCTGCACCTGCACGTCCGGCGCCAGCGGCAGGCCCTGGCCCGCCATGGCGAGCGACGTGGCCACGCCCGTCTGGTGCTCGAACTTGGAGAGCGTGGCGCGCAGCGCGTCCTCGATGTCCTCGTCCTTGGTACGGGTGCGGAAGTGCACCAGCAGCTCGCGCACGTCGGCGTAGCACTCGCGCACGCCCACGTCCAGCTCGTCGATGCTGCGGTCGCGCGCTACGGCGTTGTCCTTGGCGACGGCATCGCGCAGCAGCTGCGTCTGGATCTTGAGGAAGGCCAGCGACTGGGCGATGGAGTCGTGCAGCTCGCGCGCGATCAGTCCGCGCTCCTCGGCCACGGCGGCCTCGCGCTCCAGCGCCGTGGCGCGCAGGCTCTCCATGGAGCTGGCCAGGTGGCGCGCCATGGTGGACAGCAGCTCGCGCATGCCGTCCGACAGCGCGAGCGGCGTGCGGTAGAACAGCGTCACCTCGCCCAGCAGGCGCTGCTGCAGCTGCACGGGGATGCTCACCACGGTCTCGAAGCCGGCCTCGCGGCAGTGCGGCAGCTGCACGTCCGACGCGGGGGTGATGGGGATCACGCGCATGCGCGCATCGGCCTGAAGCTGCCCGCACTCGCAGGTGCCGGTGAGCAGGCAATGCTCCTCCTCGGCCAGGGAGCGCGGCAGCCCGTCGGAGGCCAGCAGCACGTAGCGCTCGTTGGCCTCGTCGGACCAGCGCACGGCGGCCGCGTCGCAGCCGGCCACGCGGCGGATCTGCTGCACGAAGCCCTGGGTCAGCACGTCCAGGCTGCCGGCCTCGGCGCCCAGGGCGCTCACCGCATAGAGCGCGGACAGGCGCTGGTTCTGCACCTCGATGCTGGCGGTCTTCTCGCGCACCTTGCGCTCCAGGTCCTCGTGCGAGGCCTGCAGCGCATGGGCCATGAGGTTGAAGCCCGCCGCGAGCTGGCCGAACTCGTCGTCCGTCTCCACGGCCAGGCGCGTGTCCAGCGCACCGCGCCGCACGCTGGCCAGTGCCTGCTGCAGCCGCGTCACGGGGTTGAGCACCAGCAGGTAGCTCAGCGCCATGAAGGCCACGGCGGCTCCGATGGCCAGCGCCACCATGAAAAGCTGGAACAGGTGCAGTGCGGCGGTCCAGCGCACGATCTGGATCTCGATGGCCTCGACGAAACCGTCGAGCTGGTGCACGAAGGCATCGCCCAAGGCCACGGCCTCGGTGCCGCCCGGCGGGTGGGAGGTCTTCCAGACCTCCTGCAGCGCGCGCCATTGCCGGGTGATGTGCTCGTAGCGTTCGTGCGTGGCATCGCTCCAGGGCACGAACAGCGGCCGCGCCGGGTCGCCCGTGCGCAGCAGTTCCAGGCTGGCATCGAAGCGCTGCGCCAGCCGCGCCACCTCCTCGGGCGACTCGTTCTGCTGCGCCAGCACCATGCGCAGCATGTTCATGCGCAGGCGGCCCGCCTCGTTCACGGCGGCCGCGCCGCCTTCGAGCTGCCAGGTCACCCACAGCGTGAAGCCGATGGAAGCCAGGGCCACGAGCAGGAAGACCGTGCCCATGGCCAGCAGCTTGGTGGACAGCGTGGGCTTCTTGCGCATGGGGGCAGTGTAGGCAGGCGCGGCCCGCCCACCTTGACCTGCATCAAGCGGTGCGAGGGGCAGGACGATTTGAATGAAATTCGCCCGCAGCCCTTGCTGGTCAGGCGCGACCAGCTATCGTTTCAGAAGCATCAACCGCAGCTGCCCAATGCACCGCACTGGGTGCAGTAGTCGCAGCCATCCTTGCGGATCACGGCATGGGCGCCGCATTCGTGGCACTTCTTGCCGGCCATGGCGGGCGGCATGCCGGCAGGCATGTCGGGCTCGTCCAGCGGCAGCACCTGCTGCTGGGGCGCCTGGGCGCGGCTGGCCAGGATGTTCTGCACGGCATAGGCAATGGCGGCCACCTCGGAGTCGTGCCACAGCGGTACGCGCGCGCCGTCGGCGCGTTCGTGCGTTCCCAGGCGCACGGGGCCACGGTCCCAGGCGACCTTGCGCATGTCGGACAGCGCCCGCTCCAGGAAGCCGCCGCGCGCGGCCAGCGACAGCAGGCGCATGCTGGAGGTGATCCACTGCTGCGACTCGCCACTCTGGCCCACGGGCATGAAGAACTCGATGGCGCGGTCCACCGTGCCGCCCCGGCCGTCCGGCACGGGCAGGAAGGAGACGATGAGGTAGAGGGTCTTGTGGCCTTCCTGCGTCCAGTATTCCAGCTTCTCGGCCACGGCCGACAGGCCGCCTTTGGGGCGGCTCTCGATCATGGTGCGCATGGGGTCGAAAGCGGGTGCTGCAGCCGTGGGCTCCGGTGCCGGGGCCGGCGCGGCGGCAGGCACTTCCAGCACAGCGCCCAGAATGCTGTTGGGGCGGTAGGTGGCCAGGCCCTTGAGGCCCGAGTGCCAGGCCTGCAGGTACAGGTTCTTGAAGTCGCCGTAGGGGTAGTCCTCGGGCACATTCACGGTCTTGGAGATGGCCGTGTCCACGTAGGGCTGTACGGCCTCCATCATGGCCACGTGGTCGGCGGCCGCCATGTCCATGGCGTTCACGAAATACTCGGGCAGCCGGTTCACGTCGCCGCCGAGGGTCTTGTACAGGCGCCAGGCGTAGTCTTCCACCACGTACTCGCTCTTGCTGCCGTCGGCCTCGCGCTTGCGGCGCGTGTAGGTCCACGAGAACGGCGGCTCGATGCCGTTGGAGGCGTTGTCGGCGAAGGCCAGGCTGACCGTGCCCGTGGGTGCGATGGACAGCAGGTGGCTGTTGCGGATGCCGTGCTTGCGGATGGCCTTCTGGATGTCCTCGGGCAGGCGGCTGGCGAAGGTGCCCTTGGCGAGGTAGCCGTCGGCGTCGAATTTGGGGAAGCGCCCCTTTTCCTTGGCCAGCTCGACGGAAGCGCGGTAGGCCGCATTGCGCATGCGCTCGGCGATCTGCACGGCCATGTCGCGCCCTTCCTGGCGGTCGTAGCGCCTGCACAGCATGGCCAGGGTGTTGCCCATGCCGGTGAAGCCCACGCCGATGCGGCGCTTGGCGGCAGACTCGGCCTGCTGCTGTGTCAGCGGCCAGAAGGTAACGTCCAGCACGTTGTCCAGCGCGCGCACCTGGGTGGCGACGGCCTGCTCGAACGCCTCGAAGTCGAACGCCGCCGCCCCGTGCAGGCCGAACGGGTTGCGCACGAAGCGCGTGAGGATGATGGGGCCCAGGTCGCAGCAGCCATAGGGCGGCAGCGGCTGCTCGCCGCAGGGGTTGGTGGCCTGGATGTTCTCGGTGTAATGCAGGTTGTTGTCGGTGTTGATCTGGTCCAGGAACAGGATGCCGGGCTCGGCGAAGTCGTAGGCGGACTTCATGATCGTGTCCCACAGGTCACGCGCGCGCACCGTGCGGTACACCCATTGGCCGTCGGCGCGCTGGCGCGCCCCGTCCTTGAGCAGTTCGGCTCCGGGGGCCGCAGTGTGCACCAGCTCCCAGTCGCGGTCCTGCTCCACCGCCTCCATGAAGGCGTCGGGCACCCCCACGGAGACGTTGAAGTTGTTCCAGCGGCCGGGCGTGCGCTTGGCGGTGATGAAGTCCAGTACGTCCGGGTGGTCGATGCGCAGCACGCCCATCTGCGCGCCGCGGCGCGCGCCGGCGCTCTCCACCGTGGAGCACGACTGGTCGAACACGTTGATGTAGCTGCACGGCCCCGAGGCCATGGACGCCGTGCCCTTCACCAGCGCGCCGCGCGGACGGATGCGGGAGAAGTCGTAGCCCACGCCGCCGCCGCGGCGCATGGTTTCGGCGGCCTCGCGCAGGGCCTCGTAGATGCCGGGATAGCCGGCATCGTCCACGCCCTGGATGCAGTCGCCCACGGGCTGCACGAAGCAGTTGATGAGCGTGGCCTGGATGTCAGTGCCCGCCGCGCTCATGATGCGGCCGGCGCCGATCGCGCCCGAGCGCAGGTTGTCGAGGAAGCGCGCCTCCATGGCCTCGCGCAGTTCCTCGCGCTCCACCGAGGCAAGCGCACGCGCCACGCGCCCGAACAGGTCGTCCACGTCGCTCTCGCCATTCTTGAAGTATTTCTCCCGCAGCACATCCAGGCTGATGGGCTGCGCGGGCAGGCTGGGCGCAAGGTCGGTGGTTTCACGTTGCATGGCGGAAGGCTCCGGGGGGAAAGGGGTGTCGGGGCGCCGCGAGCGGCGGCGCAAACCTGGGTTTGTACACCGCCCGGAGGGCCTGCGGCTGGATCGCCATCAAGACCTTGTGGACTGTCCGCCCCCGCTCCTACATTTGTTGTAGCAGCCCCTTCCGGCCGCGCGCGGCCCGGCCCGCGAAGCCCGCATTTACATTCGGTTGCACCCTGGCCATGACCCTGCGCAAGCCGCCGTGCACGGCCCGTGCCCTACCATGCGGACATGCTTCTGCCTCCCCTTCCCCGGGCGCTGCGGCTTGCCGCCTGCCTCGCGGCGCTGCTCCTGCTGGGCTGCGCCAGCGCCCCGCCCGCGCCGCAGGATTGGCCGGCGCAGCTTGCCCGCTGGCCGCAGCCCGACGTGCTGCTGCTGGGCGAGCAGCACGATGCGTCCGAGCACCAGCGCTGGCAGGAAGACACCGTGCGCCGCCTGGCCGGACAAGGCCGCCTGGCCGCGCTGGTGCTGGAGATGGCGGAGCTGGACACCCGCACCGACGGCCTGCCGCCCGGCGCCGCCGAGTCCGAGGTGCGCGCCGCATTGCACTGGAACGATGCGGCCTGGCCCTGGGCGCAGTACGGCCCGGTGGTGATGGCTGCCGTCGCCGCCGGCGTGCCGGTGCGCGGCGGCAACCTGCCGCGCGCGCGCATGCGCGAGGCCATGCAGGACACGCGCTATGACACGCACCTGCCCCCGCCCGCATGGCAGCGCCAGCGCACGGCCATCGCCGAGGGCCACTGCGGCCTGCTGCCCGAGGACCGGCTGGCGCCCATGGCCCGCATCCAGCTGGCGCGCGACGCCAGCATGGCCCAGGCCCTGCGCGAGGCGCGCCAGCCGGGGCGCACGGTGGTGCTGGTGGCGGGCCTCGGCCACGTGCAGCGCAGCCTGGGCGTGCCGACCTGGCTGCCGCCGGATCTGAAGCAAAAAGTGGCGATAGCGCAGGCGGGTCAAGCGCAAGAAGCTATCAAAATGGAAGCAGATTACATCCATCTCACGCCGGCGCTGCCGCCGCGCGACCACTGCGCCGAGCTGCGCGCGCGCTGGCCCGGCGCGCGCTAGGACGCGCGCAGCAGCGCCGCGAACTCCTGCGGCGGCAGCGGGCGGCTGCACAGGTAGCCCTGGAACGCGTCGCACCCCCGCTCGCGCAGGAAGGCGAGCTGCTCGGCCGTCTCCACCCCTTCGGCCAGCACCGACAGCCCCAGGCTGCGGCCCATGGCGATGATGGCCGCGCTGATGGCCATGTCGTCGGCACTGCGCGGGATGTCGCGGATGAAGCCCTGGTCGATCTTGAGCACGTCGATGGGAAAGCGCTTGAGGTGCGCCAGCGAAGAGTAGCCGGTGCCGAAGTCGTCCACCGCGATGCGCAGGCCCTGCGCGCGCAGGCGCTGCAGCACCTGCCGCGCCTCCTCCGGGCGGGCGGCCAGCGCCGATTCGGTGATCTCCAGCTCCAGCGCCTGCGGCGGGTAGCCGGAGACTTCCAGCGCGGCGGCCACGCTGCCGCTCAGATCCGTCAGGTGGAACTGGTGCTGCGAGATGTTCACCGCCAGCGTCAGCGGCGGCAGCCCCTCGGCGCGCCACTGCCGGCCCTGCAGGCAGACCTGGGCCAGCACCCATTCGCCCAGTGGGCCGATGAGGCCCGAGCTTTCCGCCACGGGGATGAACTGCGCCGGCGAGACGGCCCGGCCGCTGCCGGGCTCGAACCAGCGCACCAGCGCCTCGGCACCGACGATGCGGCCGCTGGCGATGTCCACCTGCGGCTGGCGCAGCGCCATGCGTAGCCGCGCCTCCATCGCCAGCCGCTCGTGGGCGGCCTGGGTCATGCCCTCGTCGAAGAAGCACCACGCGCCGCGCCCCAGGGCCTTGGCACCGTAGACGGCCGCGTGCGCGCCTTGCTGCAGCGTCTGCGCGGTGCGCATGTGGTCGGGGAACAGGCAGATGCCCACGCTGGCGCTGGCCACCACGGCCAGCCCCTCGGGCGAGCGCCAGGGCCGCGCCACGGCGGCGATGAGTTCGCGCGCGTAGGCTCCCGCGTCCTCGGGCCGCTGCAGCGCGCGCGCGAGCACGGCCAGCTCGTCGCCCGCCATGCGCCCCAGCAGGTCGCCGGGGCGCAGGGCCTCCTGCATCTGCCGCGCGATGTGCTTGAGCACCTCGTCGCCCACGGCATGGCCGTAGCTGCCGTTCACGTCCTTGAAGCGGTCCAGATTGAGCTGCAGCACGGCCAGGCGCTCGCCGCGGTCGCCGGCCTCGCGCACGGCCTCGGCCAGCAGCTCGCCGAAGTGGGCGCGGTTGGCGATGCCCGTGAGCGGGTCGCAGTGGGCGAGGAACTCCAGCCGCTCGCGCTGCGCCTTCTCCTCGGAGATGTCGCTGAACATGCACACGTAGTGCGTGACCTGGCCCACCGCGTCGTGCACGGCCGACAGCGACATGCGCTCGGGGAAGATCTCGCCGTTCTTGCGCCGGTTCCAGATCTCGCCGCGCCAGTGGCCGGTGCCGCGCAGGCTTTCCCACAGGGCCTCGTAGAACGCGCGGTCGTGGCGCCCGGACTTGAAGACGCGCGGCGTCTTGCCCAGCAGCTCGGCCTCGGTGTAGCCCATGAGGCGCGTGAACGCCGCGTTGACCGAGAGGATGCGGCTGTGCGCATCGGTGACCACCACGCCCTCGATGGTGTTGTCCACCACGGTGGCCGCCAGCCGCTGGCGCTGCTGCGCCTGGCGCTCGGCCGTGAGGTCGGTCAGGATGCCCGAGAAGCGCTCGGGCCGCCCGTCGGCGCCCATGTGGCGCATGCCCCGCGCATGGAACCAGCGGTAGGTGCCGTCGAAGCACTGCAGGCGCGCCGTTTCCTGGAACGGGCGGTCCGCGCAGAGCGCCCGCAGGACCGACTGGCGCACGCGCACCGCATCCTCGGGGTGCAGCCGCTCCAGCAGGTTGACGCTGGCGCCCAGCCGCTCACCGTCGTAGCGCAGCATGCGCACCACCCCTTGCGAATACGTGGCCTGGGACTGCGCCATGTCCCAGTCCCACATGCCGCTGCCGCTGCCGTCCAGCGCCAGGCGCAGGCGCGTCTCGCTGCGCTCCAGCGCCGCGCGGGCGGCCTCGGCCTCGGCGATGTCCTGCAGCACGCACACCAGCTGCTCGGGTTCGCCGTCCGCGGCGGGCACGTGGCTCACGGTGCACAGCACGGGCACGGCGGGGCGGCCGTCTGCCGGGCGGCACAGGCGCTTGTCCTGGTAGTGGTCGATCTGGCCGCTGCGCAGTCGCTCCAGCTGGGCCATGGCCCAGCCCATGTCGGAGGGCGGCACCAGCGCGGAGAACACATGCCGGCCCGCCTCCTGCCGCGACATGCCCAGCCAGCCGCACAGGCGCTCGTCCGCCCAGAGCACGCGCCCGTCCAGCGCCACGCGGGCGACGCCCGCGGAGGCATAGCGCCCGATGCGCCCCACGTCGCTCTCCAGCGCCCCGCGCCGGCGGTCGGCGCTGTGCATGCGGCGCAGCAGCCACCAGGTCAGCAGGCCGGTGAACAGCACGTAGGCCCAGCCCTTCCAGGTCTGGTAGCGCGTGAGGCTGCGCGGATCGTCGGCGAAGGCGGCGAGCAGCGCGTCGCCCACGAACACCCAGGCCACGCCCAGGGCCAGGTAGAGAACCATGCCCCAGCCGGGCGTGATCCTCGATGCCTTGCCTGTGCTTGTTTCCTCCATCAATACCTCACCCCGGGCTGCGACAATCGCGGCATATGACCCATTCTTACATCCTGACTCTGTCCTGCCCCGACCGGCTCGGGCTGGTGCACGCCGTCACGGGCTTTCTGCTGGAGCATGGCGGCAACATCGAGGAAGCCGCCCAGTACAACGACCACGGCACGGGCCTGTTCTTCATGCGCGTGCAGTTCGCCCTGGCCGGCGCCTCCGGTGCCGACGGCGAGACCCTCAAGGGCGCCCTGGCCGCCTTCGCAGAGACCCACGCCATGCGCTGCAGCCTGCACGCGGCCAGCGAGGCCATGAAGACCGTGCTGATGGTCAGCCGCGAGGGCCACTGCCTCAACGACCTGCTGTTCCGCTGGAAAAGCGGCCTGCTGCCCATCGACATCCGCGCCATCGTCAGCAACCACCGCGACTTCTACCAGCTCGCGGCCAGCTACAACATTCCGTTCCACCACATCCCCGTCACGGCCGCCACCAAGGCCCAGGCCGAGGCCCGGCAATACGAGATCATCCAAAGCGAGGGGGCGGAACTGGTGGTGCTGGCGCGCTACATGCAGGTGCTGTCGAACGACCTGTGCACCAAGCTGGCCGGCCGCGCGATCAACATCCACCACAGCTTCCTGCCCAGCTTCAAGGGCGCCAAGCCCTACTACCAGGCCCACGACCGCGGCGTGAAGCTGATCGGCGCCACCGCGCACTACGTCACGGCCGACCTCGACGAAGGTCCGATTATCGAACAAGATGTTACAAGGGCGGACCATACCGACACCGTCGAAGACCTCACCGCCCGCGGCCGCGACACCGAAAGCCTGGTGCTGGCCCGCGCCGTGAAATGGCACAGCGAGCACCGTGTGCTGCTCAACGGCCACAAGACCGTCGTCTTCCGCTGAGCGCGCCATGGCCCCGCCCGCACTGGACATGGCCGGACTGCGGCGCATCCCGCCCATCCAGTGCCTGCTGACTTTCGAGGCGCTGGCGCGCCTGCGCAGCGTGACGCAGACGGCCGACGAGCTGTGCGTCACGCCCAGCGCCGTGAGCCACCGCGTCAAGCAGCTCGAGCAGATCCTGGGCACGCGCCTGTTCGGCCGCGCGGACTTCTCCCTCACCACCGACGGCAGCGCCTACCTGGCCCACGTGCGCGAGGGCCTCACCGCGCTGCAGCGCTTCCCCGGCGCGGCCGGCGCGCCGGGCAAGCGGCGGCTGAAGATCGCCGTCACCCCCACGTTCGCGCGCGCCATCCTCATCCCGCGGCTGCGCCAGTTCACCGAAGCCTACCCCGAGATCGACCTGGCCCTGCAGGTCTCCATCCCGCTGCTGGACGTGGTAGCCGAGGACGCCGACCTCGTGGTGCGCTTCGGCCCCGGCCACTACGCCGACATGGAGCACGTGGAGATCGCGCGCGACGTGGTCACGCCCCTGGCCTCGCCCGGCTTCGTGCGCGAGCACGGCCCCTTCGAGCGCCCGGAGGACCTGCAGGACGTGCCCCTGCTGCGCAGCCCGCTGGAGCCCTGGCGCAGCTGGTTCGACGCCTGCGGCCTGGACTGGCCCGCGCCCGCCGAGGGCTCGCAGTTCAACGACATCGGCCTGATGTGCGACGCGGCCGCCGCCGGCATGGGCGTGGCGCTGGTGCGCCTCAAGCTCGGAGCGCCCTGGCTGGACCAGGGCACGCTGGTGCGCCTGTTCGACACCGAGGCGCCCAGCCCGCACGCGCACTACCTGTGCTGGCGCACCGGCACCATGGACCGCTGGGAGTGCGCCGCGTTCGCCGAGTGGCTGCGCCGCTCCATGGCCTGAGAATACAAGCCGAATCGGCATCCAGCGCTTATCTGGAAAGCGCAAGCAGCTATCAATAGTGAAGCATTCGCACAACCTGCTTCACGGCCGCCTGCAAGAAAACTCAAAGCCCCCGCGCCCGCCATCGCCTACAGTGGCGGGATGTCCAGCCCCACACCCACCGAGCGCGCCCAGCGCCAGTCCGAAGTCGTGCAGGCCCTCTCGGCCTGCGTGCCGCAGCACGCGCTGCTCTGGCAGAGCGAGGACACCACGCCCTACGAGTGCGACGGCCTCACCGCCTACCGCCAGCGCCCGCTGGTCGTCTGCCTGCCGGAGACCGAGGAGGAGGTACAGGCCGTGCTCAAGGCCTGCCACCGCCTGCAGGTGCCCGTGGTCGCGCGCGGCGCGGGCACGGGCCTGTCGGGCGGGGCCATGCCGCATGCGATGGGCGTGACGCTGTCGCTGGCCAAATTCAATCGCATCCTCTCGGTCGACCC
>Ga0222428_100479_pt1 | contig 13655 bp, 12 predicted proteins | sample 2B5Ametagenome_FD_182471 | JGI IMG/M metagenome (GOLD analysis project Ga0222428, IMG submission 182471) | Enriched microbial communities from leaf-cutter ant dump, University of Wisconsin, Madison, United States - 2B5A (version 2) | ecosystem: Environmental > Terrestrial > Nest > Insects nest >...
CTGGGTCGGGGAAGTGCCCGCGGCCCGCGCGGCCTGGCGCTGGTCGACGGCCACCGTGCCTTCCGTGACTGCGGCCAGCGTGCGGCCGTCGCCCTGCAGCTGCACGGCGAAGCGGGTACCGCGCACGCTGGTCGAGGCCATGGGCGTGCGGATCTCGAAGCGGCGCGCGCCGCCCTGGCTGGGAGGCACCGTGGATTCGACGCTGCCGCGCTGCAGCTCCAGCACCGACTGCGCGTCGCCCGCGCGGCCGCGCCGGCGTAGCTGCTGCAGCCGCACGTCGGAGTCGGCCTGCACGCGGATCATGGTGCCGTCGCTCAGGCGCACGTTGATGAACCCGTCGGCGGCCACCTGCACGCGCGCGCCCTCGGGCAGGTCCTGGCCGGTCTGCAGCGCCACCGGGTCGGCGGCGCCGGGCAGGAGGACGCGGGCGTCGCCCTGCACGAAGCTCACGCGGGCCGAGCCCAGGGGCAGCAGTTCGGCGGGGATGCGCAGCACCGTGCCGGGCTGTAGGTGGCGCGGGTTGCCCACCTGGTTGTGCGCCTGCAGGCGCTGCCACAGGCGCGGGGAGCCCAGGTACTGGGCGGACAGGGCCTCCAGCGTGTCGCCAGGCTGCACGCGGTGCTCCACGAAATCGCCCTCGGCGTACGCGAACCCGCAGGCGGTGAGCGCCAGCGCGAGGGATGCCGCGCGGCATCCGTGGGCCCATCGGCGGTGGAAAGTAGCCATGTCGTTGTCCTCGGCCTACGGTAGGGTGGCGCTGGCGGCGGGCTCGTCCTCGGGCGGCTTCACAGCTTCGAAGCGATAGCCCACGCCGTACACGGCCGTGATCATGTAGCCGTTGGCGGGCCGCAGGTCGAGCAGCGTGCGCAGGCGCGAGATGTGGGTGTCGAGCGAGCGCGAGATGACCTCGGCGCTCTGGCCCCAGATGATTTCGCGCAGGTGGTCGCGCGAGAGCAGGCGGCCCATGTTCTGGAACAGGAACAGCGCCAGCTCGTATTCGCGCGTCTTGAGCTCCACTGGCGCGCCGTTCATCTCCAGCGTGCGCGTTTCGGGCAGGAAGCGGTAGGGGCCGAACTCCAGCACGTGGTTGGTGGCGGCCGGGTAGGCGCGGCGCAGCAGGGCGCCCACGCGGGCGGACAGCTCGCCCACGCGCACGGGCTTGGCCATGAAGTCGTCGGCGCCGCAGGCCAGGCCCTGCACGATGTCGCGCTCCTCCTGGCGGTTGGTGACGAAGAGGATGGGCAGGTCGGCGCCGATGTGCTCGCGCACCCAGCCCACGATCTCGGGGCCGGTGGTGTCGGGCAGGTGCCAGTCCACGATCAGCAGGTCGAAGGTCTCGCGCCGCAGGTCCTTGAGCAGTGCCGCGCCGGTGGTGTAGGTGCGGCAGACGTGGCCCATGTCCGTGAGGGCATGGGTGAAGAGTTCAAGCTGGAGCGTATCGTCGTCCAAAGCCGCTATGCGCATGACTCCCCTTTCGTTGGTACGTTTCTGGCCTCTGGCGCTTTCCAGGAAGGCGCGGGTAGCTATTGAAAAAGTAGCAGATCACTCCGCCGCGGCCGCCAGGGCGCGCAGGGCGGCGGCGGCCTCCTCGGGGCCTGCGCCTTCCACGGGCGCGAGGTGGGGCGCCAGGGCCTGCAGGGCACCCGCTTCCTTTTGCAGCCGGGCGATGGCCTGGCCCGCGTCGCGCGGCGCGTCGAAGCCCGTGCTTTGCAGCAGCAGACGGCCATCGGCGGCCACGAGCTTGAAGTAGAACTTGCCGTCCGCCTCGCGGTACTGCTTGAACGAGGGCAGCTGCGCCCTGTCCGCCTTGCCGGCCTTCGCGGCCTGGGGCTGCGCGGTCAGCGGGCGCAGGCCCACGGCGGTGCGCAGCTGCTGCAGGAAGGGGCGGGCGATGGCGCGGGCGCGCTCGGCGCCGATCTGCAGCTGGGCCTCCACCTTCTCCGGGTGGGCCATCAGGTCGTCGTAGCGCGCGCGCATGGGCGTGATCTCGCGGTCGATGCAGTCGAACAGCTGCTGCTTGGCCTCGCCCCAGGCGATGCCGCCTTCGAACGCCTGGCGCATGGCGGCGGTTTCGCCGGGCGTGGCGAAGGCCTGGTACATCTGGAACAGGGCCGAGCCCTCGACCTGCTTGGGCTCGCCGGGCGCGCGCGAGTCGGTGACGATGGCGCCGATGAGCTTCTTCAGCTGCTCGCGCGGCGCGAACAGCGGGATGGTGTTGTCGTAGCTCTTGCTCATCTTGCGGCCGTCCAGGCCCGCCAGCGTGGCCACGCTGTCCTCGATCGCCGCCTCGGGCAGCGTGAAGTGCTCGCCGTAGAGGTGGTTGAAGCTCGCGGCCATGTCGCGCGCCATCTCGATGTGCTGGATCTGGTCGCGGCCCACGGGCACCTTGTGGGCGTTGAACAGCAGGATGTCGGCGCCCATGAGCACGGGGTACATGAACAGGCCCGCGCTCACGCCGTCGTCGCCGTCGCGGCCGGCCTCGTGGTTCTTGTCCTGCGCCGCCTTGTAGGCATGGGCGCGGTTGAGCACCCCCTTGCCGGTCACGCAGGTGAGGAACCAGGTCAGCTCGGGAATCTCGGGGATGTCGGACTGGCGGTAGAACGTCACCTGCTGCGGGTCCAGGCCCGCGGCCAGCCAGCTCGCGGCGATCTCCAGCGTGGAGCGGTGCACGCGCTCGGGTTCCTGGCACTTGATGAGGGCGTGGTAGTCGGCCAGGAAATAGAAGTTCTCCACCCCCGGCGTGCGGGTGGCGGCGATGGCCGGGCGCATCATGCCCGCGTAGTTGCCCAGGTGCGGCGTGCCCGAAGGGGTGATGCCGGTGAGAAAGCGCGTGGTGGACATTTATCGAAGCAAAGCGGTGAGAGGGGAGATCAGCAGGTCGACGGCAGCATAGCCCAGCGACATCAGCGGGCGCAGCCAGAGCGTGCCCACGATGCCCGCCACCACCAGCGCCAGCACGATGAAGAAGCCGTAGGGCTCGATGCGCGCGAGCCACTGCGCCTGCCGCCAGGGCAGCAGGCCGGCGAGGATGCGGCCGCCGTCCAGCGGCGGCAGCGGAAACAGGTTGAAGGCCCACATGACCAGGTTCACCAGGATGCCCGCGCGGGCCATCTCCAGGAAGAACCGCTCGCCGACCCCGAAGGCCACCAGCGCCACCAGCAGCAGCGCCCAGGCGATGGCCTGCACGAAGTTGGACGCGGGCCCCGCCAGAGCCACCCAGATCATGTCGCGCTTGGGATTGCGCAGGTGGCCGAAGTTCACCGGCACGGGCTTGGCGTAGCCGAACAGGAAGGCGCCGGACGTGGCGAAATAGAGCAGCAGCGGCATCAGGATGGTGCCGACCGGGTCGATGTGCTTGAGGGGGTTGAGCGTGATGCGCCCCATCATCAGCGCGGTGTTGTCGCCGAAGTGCCGGGCCGCGTAGCCGTGGGCCGCTTCATGCACCGTGATGGCGAACAGCACGGGCAGCGCGTAGATGAGTACGGTTTGGATGAGATTGGAAAGGTCCACGCCGCCGATTGTCTCAGACGTGGGAATTACGCACTGCAGGCTCCGCCAAAGCTTGTTAGCATCGCCCGGATTGTTGCCAATTGCAACAGGAAAAACGAATACGACAGGAGACCAAGGGTATGGACCGGATGACGATTGGAGTGCGCCTCACGCTGGCGTTCGGGTCGCTGGCGGTGTGGGTGTGCGCACTCATGGCCGTGGCTCTGTGGGGGCTGGCGCAGCCGGCGGGCGGGACGGGCACGGCCGTCCTCTGGGTCTGGATCCTGGGGGGAGCCGCCGTGGCGGTGGCGCTGCTGTCGCTGTGGTCGCTGCGCCGCGGCATCGTGCAGCCGCTGTCGCAGGCCATCCTGATCGCCGAGACGGTGGCCTCGGGCGACCTGAGCCAGGAGTTCAGCTCCGAGCTGGGCGGCGACTTCGGCCGCCTGCTCGGCGCCCTGGGCACCATGGAAGACACGCTGACCGAGCTGGTCGGGCGCATCAAGCAGTCGGCCGACGCCATCGGCGTGTCGTCCGGCGAGATCGAGGCGGGCAACGTGGACCTGTCGCGCCGCACCGAGGAGCAGGTGTCCGCCCTCACGCAGACGGCGGCCAGCATGGAGCAGCTCACGGCCACCGTGCGCCAGAACGCCGACCGCGCACGCTCGGCCAGCGGCCTGGCGGTGGACGCATCCCGCACCGCCAGCCGCGGCGGCACCGTGGTGGGCGAGGTGGTGCAGACCATGGACGCGATCAGCGGCAGCTCGCGCAAGATCGTGGACATCATCCAGGTCATCGAGGGCATCGCGTTCCAGACCAACATCCTGGCGCTCAACGCCGCCGTGGAGGCCGCGCGCGCTGGTGAGCAGGGCCGGGGCTTCGCGGTGGTGGCCAGCGAGGTGCGCAACCTGGCGCAGCGCAGCGCCGTGGCGGCGCGCGAGATCAAGGCGCTGATCCAGCAGTCCGTGGAGCAGGTGCAAAGCGGCGCCGGCCTTGTGGGCCAGGCCGGGCAGACCATGCAGGAAATCGTGCAGTCCGTGGGCCAGGTGAGCGGCCTGCTGGGCGAGATCTCGCACGCGCTGGAGGAGCAGAGCGACGGCATCGGCCATGTGAACCAGGCCGTGGCCCACATGGACGGCGCCACCCAGCACAACGCCGCCCTGGTGCAGCAGGCCGCGCACGCCGCCGCCGCGCTGAAGGAGCGCGCCGGCGACCTGCAGCAGGCCGTGGGCGCGTTCAAGCTGGACGACGACGATGCGCCCGCCGCCGGCCAATTGCTACTGAAATAAGAGCTGGTTGCGCTTGCTGGATAAGCGCTGGAGGCCGATTTGGCTTAAAGGCCCAGCGCCTGCAGGCTGCCGCGCCCCTCGCGCACCACCACCGGCTCGCCGCCCGTGCCCATGGGCGTGAGGTCCAGCACCGTGGTGGGTTCCAGGGGGCAGGCGCCGGCATCCACGATGCCGTCGACCAGACGCTCGTAGCGCTCGCGGATGTCCTGCGGGTCGTTCAGGGGATCGGTCTCGCCCGCCGGGATCAGCGTGGTGGCCAGCAGCGGCGCGCCGTGCAGCTCCAGCAGCATCTGCAGGCCCTTGCGGTCGGGCACGCGCAGGCCGATGGTCTTGCGCTGCGGGTGGCTCACGCGGCGCGGCACTTCCTTGGTCGCGTCCAGGATGAAGGTGTAGGGCCCCGGCGTGGCCAGCTTGAGCAGGCGGTACTGCCGGTTGTCCACATGGGCGTAGCTGGCCAGCTCCGACAGGTCGCGGCACAGCAGCGTGAGGTGGTGCTTCTCGTCGATCTGGCGCACGCGGCGCAGCCGGTCCACGGCCTGCTTGTCGTCGAGCTGGCAGACCAGCGCGTAGCTGGAGTCGGTGGGCACGGCCAGCAGGCCGCCGCCGGCGAGCAGGCCGGCGGCCTGCTTGAGCAGGCGCGGCTGCGGGTTGTCGGGGTGGGCTTCGAAGTACTGGGCCATGGTGGGAACTATGCGCGCTGGATGCGTCCGGCCAGCTGCTCCCAGACGGGCGTGAGCCCCGAGGGCAGGGGCGGCAGGGCGCCCAGGTCGACGTGGGATTCGTCCGGGCTGTGGAAGTCGCTGCCGCGCGAGGCGGCCAGGCCGAATTCGCGCGCCATGGCGGCGTAGACGGGGTATTCGGCGGGCGTGTGGCTGCCGGTGACCACCTCCACGCCCAGGCCGCCGTGCTGCTTGAACTCGGTGAACAGCGCGTATTCCTCGTTGGCGCTGAACTTGTAGCGCGCGGGGTGGGCGATCACGGCCATGCCGCCCGCCTCGGTGATCCAGCGCACCGCATTGCCCAGCGTGGCCCAGCGGTGCGGCACGAAGCCGGGCTTGCCTTCGGTGAGATAGCGGCGAAAGACCTCCGCCGTGTCGTGGCAGGCGCCGGTTTCGACGAGAAAGCGCGCGAAGTGCGTGCGCGAGATCAGCTCCGGGTTGCCCGCGTAGCGCAGCGCGCCTTCGTAGGCGCCGGGGATGCCGGCCCCGGCCAGCTGGTGCGCGATCTCCTGCGCCCGCCCGCCGCGGCCGCCGCGCGTGTCGGCCAGTCCCTGCGCGAGCTGCGCGTCGTCGGCGTCGAAGCCCAGGCCCACGATGTGCACCGTGGTGTCGGCGAAGGTGACGGAGATCTCCACGCCCGTGAGGTAGTCCATGCCCAGCGCGTTCGCGGCGGCGGCGGCGCGGTGCTGGCCGCCGATCTCGTCGTGGTCGGTCAGCGCCCAGAGCGCGACGCCGCCCGCGTGGGCGCGCGCGGCCAGTTCCTCGGGGGTGAGGGTGCCGTCGGAGACGACGGAGTGGCAGTGCAGGTCGGCGTTCAGCGGGATGGTCACCGGGCCATTGTAGGACGCACCTTTTGACGGGGAGGGCGTTGTGGTTACGGCACGGAAGGCGCCGGGCGGCACAAGAATCTGTGAGGAAATGTGCACAGGTGAGAAACTACGCCCCCTCGCACCAACGGCTCTTTTCCCCTCTTTTTCCGCACAAGTGAACGCGCCATGAATCTCAACGATATGCCGGTCGCCCGCAAGCTGTGGGCCCTCATCCTGGGGCTGATGCTCTCCATGCTGGCGCTGCTGGGCGGCCTGCTGACCTATCTGGTCCACCTGGACGACGAGGCCGCGCGCATCGTGCAGGCCAACGAGGACCGCATCAGCCTGGCCCTGCGCTGGAAGGGCCTGTCGGCGCTGGCCGTCGAGCAGGCCGTCATGGCGCTGCGGGTGCCCGACGAGGCCCTGGCCGAGCGCATGCGCCAGCAGTCCAAGGAGGGCATCCAGGCCATCAACGCCGTCCAGAAGCAGATCGACGAGCGCGCCTTCACGGCGGAGGACCGCGCCCAGCTCGAGCGCGTGGCCGCCGCGCGCAAGCAGGTGCTGGAGTTCAACGCCGCCGGCGGCAAGGCGCGCGCCGACGGCGACTACGCCAGCGTGGTGGACATCGTGGACAGCAAGCTGCTGCCCGCCGTGGCTCGCTACGTGGGCGAGCAGGACGGCTACGTGCAGCTGCAGGAGCGCCAGCGCGACGCCGCCAAGCAGGACGCCCTGCAGCACCGCCACCGCGCGCTCTGGGTGGGGGCGGCCATCGCGTTGGCGGTGGTGCTCGTCGGCGTGGTGCTGGCGGGGCTCTTCGTGCGCTCGATCACGCGCCCGCTGGGGCGGGCCGTGGGTATGGCCGATGCCATCGCGGCGGGCGACCTGACGCAGGACGTGCACGACGAGCGCGGCGACGAGCTGGGCCACATGCTGCGCTCGCTCTCGGCCATGGGCGCGCGGCTGCGCGGCGTGGTGAGCGAGGTGCGTTCGGGGGTGGAATCGGTCTCTTCCGCCTCCAGCGAGATCGCCACCGGCAACCAGGACCTGTCGGCGCGCACCGAGCAGACGGCCGCCAACCTGGAGGAGACGGCGGCCAGCATGGAAGAGCTCACCGCCACCGTCACCCAGTCGGCCGACACGGCGCGCCAGGCCAACCAGCTGGCCGCCAACGCCGCTCAGGCGGCCGAGCGCGGCGGCGACGTGGTGGGCCAGGTGGTGAGCAGCATGCAGCACATCACGGAGTCCAGCCGCAAGATCGCCGACATCATCGGCGTGATCGACGGTATCGCCTTCCAGACCAACATCCTTGCGCTCAACGCCGCCGTGGAGGCGGCGCGCGCGGGCGAGCAGGGCCGGGGCTTCGCTGTGGTGGCCGGCGAGGTGCGCAGCCTGGCGCAGCGCAGTGCGGAAGCCGCCAAGGAGATCAAGCAGCTCATCACCGCCAGCGTGGACAACGTGCAGGCCGGATCGGCCCAGGTGGAGCAGGCGGGCCAGAGCATGCACGACATCGTGCACAGCGTGCGCCGCGTGAGCGACCTGATCGGGGAGATCACCGCCTCTTCCACGGAGCAGCGCGACGGCATCTCGCAGGTGAACCAGGCCGTTGCCAACCTGGACCAGATGACGCAGCAGAACGCCGCGCTGGTGGAGCAATCCACCGCCGCGGCGGCCGCCATGCACGAGCAGGCGCAGCGGCTGGCGCAGGTAGTGTCGGTGTTCAACGTGGGCCATGTGGCCAGCGCCCCGCCCGCCGTGCGCCGGCCTGCGCCCGCGCCCGTGTCCGCGGCCCGGCCCGCGGTGGCCGCTGCGGCCAAGGCGCCCGGCGTTGGGGCACCTCGCGTGACGACGCCCGGCGTAACGACGCTCGCCCGCAAGGCGCCGCCCAGGCCCGCGCAGGCGCAGCTGTCGGCCAAGGCCCCCGCCGCCTCGTCCGCGCAGGCGGACGGGGATTGGGAGAGCTTCTGAAAAGATAGCTGCCTACGCTTGCCAGTCAAGCGCTGGAGCCTGATTTCACCAGGAAATCAGAACTCCACCCCTTCCACCAGGAACTGCACCCGCCGCTCGCCGCGCCACTCGTTCACGTCGAGCCGGAACGCCAGCAGCGCGCGCTCGGGCAGCGGCTCGGTGTGGCCGAACCAGATGGCGTCCACCGGCTGGCCCTGGTGCAGCAGCTTGAGCGACAGGTGGTTCTTGGCCTCGCCCACGAGGCGCTGGCTCAGCACCTGCACCTCCTCGCTGAAGGTGGGCGGCGCGAAGCCCTGGCCCCAGACCTCGCGGTGCAGCGTGTCCACGAGCTCGGCGCGGCAGTACTCGGGGGCCAGGGGGCCGTCGGTTTCCAGGCGGCGGGTGAGGGTGGCGGCGTCCAGCCATTCCTGCGCCACCTGGGCGAAGGCTTGCTCGAAGGTGGCGTAGTGCTCCGCCGCCACGGTGCAGCCGGCGGCCATGGCGTGGCCGCCGAACTTCAGCACCACGCCGGGGTGGCGCTTGGCCACGAGGTCCAGCGCGTCGCGCAGGTGAAATCCCGGGATGGAGCGGCCCGAGCCTTTCAGCTCGTGCCCCCGGCCCGGCGCGCTGCTGGCGGCGAAGACGAAGCTGGGGCGGTGCAGCTTGTCCTTGAGGCGCGAGGCGACGATGCCCACCACGCCCTCGTGGAAGTCCGGGTCGAACACGCTGATGGCGGGCGGCGGCGCGTCGCCCTCCTCGAACAGGCTCTCGGCCAGCAGCATGGCCTGCTCGCGCATGCCGCCCTCCAGCTCGCGGCGCTCGCGGTTGATGGCGTCGAGCTGGCGCGCGAGCTGGGCGGCGCGCGCGGGGTCGTCGGTCAGCAGGCACTCGATGCCGATGGTCATGTCCGCCAGGCGCCCCGCCGCGTTGATGCGCGGGCCGAGCGCGAAGCCGAAGTCGAAGGTGGTGGCCGCGGGCGCCTTGCGGCCGGCCGCGTCGAACAGCGCCTGGATGCCCGGCTGCATCTGGCCCGCGCGGATGCGCTTGAGGCCCTGGGCGACGAGGCGGCGGTTGTTGCAGTCCAGCCGCACCACGTCGGCCACGGTGCCCAGGGCGACCAGGGGCAGCAGCGGCTCCAGCCGGGGCTGGCTGGCCGCGTCGAACACGCCGCGCGCGCGCAGCTCGGCGCGCAGTTGCATGAGCACGTAGAACATGACGCCCACGCCGGCGATGGACTTGCTCTCGAACGTGCAGCCCGGCTGGTTGGGGTTGACGATGGCGTCGGCCTCGGGGAGCTGGGGGCCGGGCAGATGGTGGTCGGTGACGAGTACGGCCAGGCCCAGCGCCTTGGCCTCGGCCACGCCCTCGCAGCTCGCGATGCCGTTGTCCACGGTGATGAGGACTTGTGCGCCCTGCTGCGCCACGCGCCGCGCGATGGGCGGGGTGAGGCCGTAGCCGTCCACCACGCGGTCGGGCACGAGGTACTGAACGTGCCGCGCGCCCAGCAGCCGCAGGCCCCGCACGCCCACGGCGCAGGCGGTGGCGCCGTCGCAGTCGTAGTCGGCCACGATCACCAGGCGCTTGTCTTGGGCGATGGCGTCGGCCAGCAGCGCGGCGGCCTCGCGCGCGCCGCGCAGGGTGTGGGGCGGCAGCAGGCGGGCGAGGGCGTCGTCCAGCTCGTGCTGGCCGGTGATGCCGCGCGCGGCGTACAGGCGCGCCAGCAGCGGGTGCACGCCGGCCTGCTCCAGCGCCCAGGCGGCGCGGGGGGGAATGTCTCTAGCTACTATCTTCATAGCTGCTCGCGCAAGCTGGTAAAGCGCTGGGGCTTGAAAAGGCTTTGAATCATCTGGCGCAGGCCGCGCGGGGCGGCGTGCCACGCCAGCGCGCCGCGCTCGCCGCAGAGCGTGAGCCGCGCCGTGCCGCCGGCGGCCACGTGCGCGGCCAGGCGGGCGATGGGGCCGGCGTCCAGCGCCTGCCAGGCGGCGGTCCAGGCGGGCCAGTCCTCGCGCAGCGCGGCGTCGCGCAGGGTGGCGGGCACCTCGGGCGGCGCCACGGGGGCGGGCGGCTGGGGTAGGGCACCCGCGCCGTGCACCCAGAAGGCGTTGACGGGCGGCAGGCCCCGGGCGGCGCGCGCGTCGTTGAACGGGTGCGTGTAGAGCAGCATCTGCATCTCGCTGTGCAGGCGGTGGATCGGCCGGGCCTGGCCGGTATCCGGCAGCCAGGCGCGCACGTCGCGCTGCACCACGCGGTCGAGCGAGGCGGTGGCCAGGCCCTCGAACACCGCGCCGCGCGCCAGCCAGCGCGTGGGCTGGTCGTAGGCGAGCGTGATGCCGTCCTCGGCGAACCACGGCGCCAGGATGGCGAGCAGCGCGCGCGAGTCGGCCTCGTCCAGCCGCAGGGCGGCCGGGTCGGTCAGCGTCACGTGGTCGGCGCCCACGTGCCACTGGCAGGGCGTGATGAAGGCCCAGGCGCCGTCCTGGCGCCGGGCGTGCCAGGCGGCCCAGGGCGTGGGGGCGCCGGGCAGGTGCAGGTGGTGGGCCAGGGCGCGCTCGTGGGGCGGGGCGAAGTCGGTTTCTTCTCCGGCGTCGGCCTCCAGGGGCGTGAGGCGCGCGAGCAGCGCGTCCAGGTGGGGCAGGGCGAGGCGCTGCATCGCCTGCGCGCATCCCTCGGCATGGCTCGCGGCCAGGGGGATGAGCAAATGGGGAGTGTCCGACATGGGGCCTATTGTCCCGGATGCCACAATCCGGCACCCCTCTTTCCCTCACCATGCAAATTCCCTACGAACTGGCCCTGGGCTGGCGCTACACCCGGGCGGGCCGCGCCACGCGGCGCAATGGCTTCATCTCCTTCATCTCGGGCGTGTCCATGCTGGGCATCGCGCTCGGCGTGGCGGCGCTCATCATCGTGCTGTCGGTGATGAACGGTTTCCAGAAGGAGGTGCGCGACCGCATGCTCTCCGTGGTTTCGCACGTCGAGATCTTCGCGCCCGACGGCGCGGCCCTGCCCGACCTGCAGCGCACGCTGGCCGAGGCGCGCGCCAACCCCAACGTGGTGGGCGCGGCGCCGTTCGTCGCCTCGCAGGCGCTGCTGGCGCGCGGCGAGGACATGAAGGGCGCGCTGGTGCGCGGCATCGACCCGCTGCGCGAGGGCGAGGTGACCGACCTCGCGGCCGAGAACGTGGAAGGCCTCAAGGCCCTGGTGCCGGGCGAGTTCCGCGTGGTGCTGGGCAGCGAGCTGGCGCGCCAGCTCGGCGTGCGCGCGGGCGACGCGGTGACGCTGATCGCCCCGGCCGGCCAGGTCACGCCCGCGGGCGTGGTGCCGCGCCTCAAGCAGATGACGGTGGCGGGCACGTTCAATTCCGGCCACTACGAATATGACTCGGCCCTGGTGCTGCTGCACCACGAGGACGCCGAGCGCATCTTCCGCCTGGAGGGGCCGACCGGCGTGCGCCTGAAACTGCGCGACCTGCATGCCGCGCCCGAGGTCACGCAGCAGCTCGCGCACAGCCTCTCGGGCCACCTGCTGATCCGCGACTGGACGCAGCAGAACAAAACCTGGTTCGCCGCCGTGCAGCTCGAAAAACGCATGATGTTCATCATCCTCACGCTCATCGTCGCGGTGGCGGCGTTCAACCTCGTCTCCACGCTGGTGATGACGGTGCAGGACAAGCGCGCGGACATCGCCATCCTGCGCACGCTGGGTGCGAGCCCCGGCAGCATCATGGGCGTGTTCGTGGTGCAGGGCGCGATGGTGGGCGTGATCGGCACGCTGGCCGGGCTCCTGCTGGGGCTGGGGATCGCCCACAACATCGACGTGATCGTGCCCGCCATCGAGCGGCTGCTGCACACCACCTTCCTGCCCAAAGATATTTATCTCATCAGCCGCATGCCCAGCGACCCGCAAAGCCGTGACATCGTGCCCATCGCCGTCATCTCCCTGATCCTGGCCTTCGTGGCTACGCTGTACCCGAGCTGGCGCGCCAGCCGCGTGAACCCCGCGGAGGCGCTGCGGTATGAGTGACACCCCCCTGAGGCGCTTCGCGCCTTCCCCCCTCTCTCTGCGCGCTTCGCGCTCCGGGAGGGGGGACGCCGCCAGCGCGGCGGGGCGGCCCTTGCGCGGCTGCCCTCGCCTGGGTTGCGCCGGTTTCATGCCTTGTGGGCAGCGCACGGATCACTGAAATGAACACTGTGAAAAACGATGTGGTTTTGCAGGCCCAGGGCCTGTCCAAGCGCTTCACCGAAGGGCGACTGGACGTGAGCGTGCTCCAGGGCGTGGATTTGCAGGTGCGTGCGGGCGAGACGCTCGCCATCGTCGGCGCATCGGGCTCGGGCAAGAGCACGCTGCTGCACCTGCTGGGCGGGCTCGACGCGCCGAGCAGCGGCACCGTCACGCTCAAGGGCCAGAACCTGCATGCGCTCTCGCCCGCGCAGCAGGGGCAGCTGCGCAACGCGCACCTGGGCTTCATCTACCAGTTCCACCACCTGCTGCCCGAGTTCAGCGCGCAGGACAACGTGGCCATGCCGTTGCGCATCCGCCGCGAGCCCTATGCGCAATGCATCGAGCGCGCCGTGCGCATGCTGCAGGCCGTGGGCCTGGGCGAGCGCGTGCACCACCGCCCGGCCGAGCTGTCCGGCGGCGAGCGCCAGCGCGTGGCGATCGCGCGCGCGCTGGTCACCGAACCTGCCTGCGTGCTGGCCGACGAACCCACCGGCAACCTGGACCGCGCCACGGCCGACGGCGTGTTCCAGCTCATGCTGCGCCTGGCACGCGAGCGCGGCACGGCCTTCGTGATGGTGACGCACGACGAGTCGCTGGCGGCGCGCTGCGACCGCGTGGTGCGGCTGGTGTCCGGCGTGCTGGGATAAGCGGTCCACAACGGCGCGGGGCGCCGTTTGACTTTTTGTTTAGAAAAAACTAAATTAGCAAAAGTTAATTTAGGGTTTTCGCAACAAGGAGCGCCGGTGACCACTGCTTCCGACCGGGAATTCATGCAACAGGGCGCGGCCCGCGCGGCGGCACTGCTGCGCGTCGTCGGCAACGAGCACCGGCTGCTGGTGCTGTGCCTGCTCATCGATCGGGGCGAGGCCTCGGTCGGCACGCTGCTGGAACAGGTGGAATTGAGCCAGTCGGCGCTGTCGCAGCACTTGGCGCGCATGCGCGACGAAGGGCTGGTGGCTTTCCGGCGCGACGCGCAAACCCTCTACTACCGCATCGCCGACCCGGCGGTGGAGCAGCTCGTCGCCGCGCTCAAGGCCATCTTCTGTCCCTGAGCCGCCCGGTCCCCCGTTTTTTCATCAAAGGAGTGTTGTCATGAAATGCAATGTCGGAGGAATCGACCGCGGCCTGCGCATCGCCGTGGGCTTGGTGCTGATCGCCCTGGCCGCCACGGGCACCGTGGGCTGGTGGGG
>Ga0222428_100480_pt1 | contig 13638 bp, 13 predicted proteins | sample 2B5Ametagenome_FD_182471 | JGI IMG/M metagenome (GOLD analysis project Ga0222428, IMG submission 182471) | Enriched microbial communities from leaf-cutter ant dump, University of Wisconsin, Madison, United States - 2B5A (version 2) | ecosystem: Environmental > Terrestrial > Nest > Insects nest >...
AAGGTGTACTACCGTCACTCCGGCTATCCCGGCGGCATCACGGCCACGAACTTCCGCGACCTGCAAGCCAAGCATCCCGGCCGTGCGCTGGAGAAGGCCGTCAAGGGCATGCTGCCCAAGGGCCCCCTCGGCTACGCCATGATCAAGAAACTCAAGGTGTACGGCGGTGCAGAGCATCCCCACACCGCACAGCAGCCCAAGGCGCTGGAAATCTAAGGAGTCTTGAGATGATTGGTGAATGGAACAATGGCACCGGCCGTCGCAAGTCCAGCGTCGCCCGTGTGTTTCTGAAGAAGGGCTCCGGCAAGATCACTGTGAATGGCAAAGACATTCAGCAGTATTTCGGCCGTGAAACCTCCATCATGATCGCCAAGCAGCCGCTCGTGCTGACCAACCATGTCGAAACCTTCGACATCCAGGTCAACGTGCACGGCGGCGGTGAATCCGGCCAGGCCGGTGCCACCCGCCACGGCATCACCCGCGCCCTGATCGACTACGACGCAGCCCTCAAGCCCACGCTGAGCGCTGCCGGCTTCGTGACGCGCGATGCCCGTGAAGTCGAACGTAAGAAGGTCGGCCTGCACTCTGCTCGCCGCGCCAAGCAGTTCTCGAAGCGTTAATCCGCACGAGTTGTCTGCGATATTTGCAAAGCCACCTTCGGGTGGCTTTGTCTTTTGGGGTGCGCAAAGCCCCCATCGGCAAGGCCGGCAAGGCGGGCCTTGTCTGAATTCCCGAGCGGATTGCAGTAGCATTTCGACAGTTTGGAAAACCGGAGAGATTCATGAGCGCCGTCGCCGAAAACGTCACCACCGACATGCCCACCCCCATCCATTTCACTGACAGCGCTGCAGCCAAGGTCGCGGATTTGATCGCCGAGGAAGGCAACCCTGACCTGAAACTGCGCGTGTTCGTGCAGGGCGGTGGCTGCTCGGGCTTCCAGTACGGCTTCACGTTCGACGAAATCACCAACGACGACGACACCACCATGACCAAGAATGGCGTGTCCCTGCTGATCGACGCCATGAGCTACCAGTACCTCGTGGGTGCCGAGATCGACTACAAGGAAGACTTGCAGGGTGCGCAGTTCGTCATCAAGAACCCCAATGCCGAGACGACCTGCGGCTGCGGCTCCAGTTTCTCGGTCTGAGTCCGGCTCGCGGCACCCCTGGCCGTAGCGTGCCGCCCCACCAGGGCGGCTTTTTTTTGAGCCCACGCCAACCCCATGCCCACTGGAATCGAGCGGTCCCGCATGCCCTTGCTGTGGCTGGTGGCGGTGGGCTTCTTCATGCAGACGCTGGACGCGACCATCGTCAATACCGCGCTGCCTGCCATGGCACAGAGCCTGGGCGAGAGTCCGCTGCGCATGCAGTCGGTGGTGGTGGCGTACTCACTGGCCATGGCCATGCTGATCCCTGCATCGGGGTGGATCGCGGATCGCTTTGGGCCGCGCCGCGTCTACCTGGGCGCTATCAGCGCCTTCGTGCTCGGCTCGGTCTTATGCGCCTTGTCCCCGCGCCTTGACCTGCTGGTGGCTGCTCGGGTGCTGCAGGGCTTGGGCGGGGCCTTGCTGCTGCCGGTGGGGCGTTTGGTGGTGCTGCGCACGTTTCCGCGCGACCAGTTTTTGCACGCCATGGGTTTTGTGACCATTCCCGGCTTGGTGGGGCCGCTCATTGGCCCGACGCTGGGGGGCTGGCTGGTGGAGACGGCATCCTGGCACTGGATCTTTCTTATCAACGTCCCGGTCGGCCTGGCCGGTTGCATGGCCACGCTGCGGTTCATGCCGCAAGTGCAGGGGCCGCCTGCGGGCTGCTTCGATGCCGCGGGCTACGGCCTGCTGGCCTTTGGCATGGTCGCACTGTCCCTGGCGCTCGATGGCCTATCGGGCCTGGGCATGGGGCAGGCGGCGGTGCTGCTGCTCATGGTGTTTGGCCTTGCCAGCGTGGCGGCCTACTGGCTGCACGCGGCGCGCGCGCCGCAGCCGCTGTTTTCTCCCCGGCTGTTCGCGCAGCCGTCGCTGCGTATCGGGCTGCTGGGCAATCTGTTTGCCCGGCTGGGCAGCGGCAGCATGCCGTTTCTGGTTCCTTTGCTGTTACAGGTGAGCATGGGCTACTCACCACTGCAGGCCGGCATGATGATGCTGCCTGTGGCCGTGGCCGGCATGGGGGCCAAGCCGCTGGCCATGTGGCTCATCGACCGTATGGGCTATCGCCGCGTATTGGTGGGCAACACCCTGGCGGTGGGGGTGGTGATGGCCAGCTTCGCGCTCACGTCGCCGGACCACCCGTGGGTGCTGCGCGTGGTGCAACTGGCACTGTTCGGTGCGGTGAATTCGCTGCAATTCACGGCCATGAACACGGTCACCCTGAAGGACCTGGCGCCCGACATGGCCAGCAGCGGCAACAGCCTGCTTTCGATGGTGCAGATGCTGGCCATGGGAATGGGGGTGGCCGCAGCCGGGGCGGTGCTGGGGGCTTTTACGGCGCTGTGGGGCGCCGCCGCGGGGCAGACGCTGCCCGCGTTCCACGCCACCTTTGCCTGCATGGGGCTGATGACCATGGCAGCGGCAGGCATCTTCGCCCAGCTCGCGCCAGATGGGCCTGCCGATGGGCCTTCTCAGGCGGGATAGATGGCGCCGAGGATACGCGGCCCCGCTGCACCGGTGACGCGGGGCAGGTTGCCGGCCAGGCCGTTCATGCAACGCTGTGCCAGCCAGGCGAACGCTGCCGCCTCGACCTGCAGGGGGGGCAGGCCATGCTGCGCTGACGACTCCACCGCCCAGCCGGGCAGCAGCGCTGACAGGCGTCGCATCAGGTGGCCGTTGTGTGCACCACCGCCGCAGACGATCAGCAACTTGCTCTCGTTTCCATAGCTTTTAGCGCTTGCTGCACAAGCGCTAGCCGTCAATTCGGCCAAGGTCGCTTGCACATCTGCCGGGTTCGCCGCAGGTGCGGCGTGGAGCCGCTGCTGCAGCCATTGCGGGTGGAACAGGTCGCGTCCGGTGCTCTTGGGCGGCGGTAGCGCCAGGAACGGTTCTGCCTGGAGCGCCTGCAGCAGCGCCGGCAGCACCTGCCCGCTGGCGGCCCATGCGCCGTTGTCGTCATAGGGACGGCCCAGGTGCTGTTGGCACCAGTGGTCCATCAAGGCGTTGCCGGGGCCGCAGTCGAAGCCCAGCACCGAGCCGTCCGCGCCCAGTACGCTCAGGTTGGCGATGCCGCCCACGTTGAGCACACAGACCGTGCGGCCCGGCTGGCCAAACAGGCCCCAGTGGAATGCCGGCACCAGCGGCGCGCCTTGGCCGCCCGCTGCCACGTCGCGGCTGCGGAAGTCGGCCACGGTGGTGATGCCCGTGCGCTCGGCCAGCAGCGCGGGATTGTTGAGCTGTAGCGTGTAGCCCGTGCCGTCAAACGCCTGTGGGCGGTGGCGCACTGTCTGCCCGTGGGCACCGATGGCGCGCACGGCCTGGGCCGATACGCCGGTCTGCTGCAGCAGGGCCTGCACCGCCTGGGCATAGCATTCGGCCAGCGCATTGGCGGCCAGGGCGGCCCGGTGCAGTTCGTCGGTGCCGCTGCTGTTGAGGGCCAGCAGTTCGGCGCGCAGCGGCGCCGCGAAAGCGCGTGCCACGTGGCCGAGGACGCGTCCAGGGGGCGTGGCGAAGTCGGCCAGCACCGCATCCACGCCGTCGAGCGAGGTGCCCGACATCAGGCCGATGTAGAGCGCGCCCACGGTGACCAGATCAGTTCGCGCTGGCTTGCTGCAGGGTGTCGGCGGCGGCGAGTTGGCTGCGCATCATGCCAGCCAGGCGATCGAACGCGGGGCGCGCGGCGGCAGACACGGGTGCAGCCGCCTCGCTCTGGCGAGCAATGGTCATCGGGTCGTGCTGCTGGCCATTCACGCGGAACTCAAAGTGCAGGTGCGGGCCCGTGGCCCAGCCCGTGGCGCCAACAGCGCCCACGGTGTCGCCCTGTGCGACCGACTGCCCCTTGCGTACATCCATGCGGCTGAGGTGGGCGTACACCGTTTCGTGGCCGTTGCCGTGCTTGACGAATACCACGTTGCCATAGCCGTTTTGCACGCCAGCGAACTCGACCACGCCGTCTCCGACCGCGCGCACGGGAGTACCCGTGGGGGCGGCGAAGTCGGTGCCCAGGTGGGCACGCCAAGACTTCTGGATGGGGTGAAAGCGCATGGCGAAGCCGCTGGAGATGCGCGTGAACGCCACGGGCGAGCTGAGGTAAGCGCGCGCCATGCTCTGGCCATCGGGCAGGTAGTAGGCCCCCTTGGCCTTGGGCGACTCTTGGAACCAGATGGCCTGGTGCGTCTTGCCGTTGTTGCGGAACTCCGCGCTGAGCACGCGGCCGCTGCGCAGCGGCTCGCCGTCGGCCTCCAGCGTTTCGTAGACGACCGAGAAGCGGTCTTCCTTGCGCAGCGCGCGGCGGAAGTCGATGCTGCCCGAAAAAATGTCGGCCAGCTGCGTGGCCACGCTGTCGGGAATGTTGGCCTCGTCCGTGGCCGCGAACAGCGAGCTGCGGATCACGCCGCCCGCCAGGCGGCTGCCCAGTTGCAGCGGGGCGGCCTCGATGCGCGAGGCCCATGCGCCGTTGGCGCCGCGCTCGATCACCAGGCGCTTGAAGTTGCCGCTGTCGTCATGGGCCCAGCGCGCGGTCAGGCGGATCAGGCGGTGGTCGTCGGTGGCCTCGGCTTTGACCTGGCGGTTGGTGCGGCCCAGCAACTGCTGGCGCGCCAGGGTGTCCGTGCGCAGGAAGGCGGCCGCGCTGGGGTCGGCCACGCCCATGCGCTGCAGCAGCGACTCGGCGGTGTCGCTGGCGCGCACCAGATCCGAGCGGTACAGCGCGTAGCTGGGCATGCTGTCGGACAGCGCGGCCAGGGTCTGGCCCTCGGCCAGCGAGGCGACGGGGTACTGCACGGTGCTGACCGGCAGGTCGGCCGGATCGGGGCCGAGCGAGGCCACGGCGAATGCGCCGCCGCCCCCGGTGAGGAGGAGGGTGGTAATAGCGGCGGTGATGCGGCGGGGGTGTTGCTGGGCTGCGCGGGCGATCCGTTCGAGCAAAGCCTTACTGGCGGTGGTCAAGCCGTTGGTCAAAGTCGTTCCCCAGGGCGTGGATGCACGTTCAGACAAAGCCTGCGCCGGGCTGTGGGGCGCGGTGCCTGAGTGTGCGGAGCAATCCGGAAATGCAAGCCTTCGACGGAGCCGAAGTGGCGGGCCTACTAGAATCCGCCTTTTGCAAAATGTGGCCCGGAGTATAGCGGCGCTCGCTTCCCGGACATCCCCAGAAACCCTTATGAATCAATCTGCTGCCCCCACGAATCCGCCCAGCAATGAGGTGCGTCAAGCGCTGGAAATTTCCCTGCGCGGGGTGGACGAGCTGCTGCCCCAGGACGAATGGCTGAAGAAGCTCGTGCGCTCAGAGGCCACGGGCCAGCCGCTGCGCATCAAGCTGGGGCTGGACCCGACGGCGCCAGACATCCATCTGGGCCACACCGTGGTGCTGAACAAGATGCGCCAGCTGCAGGATCTGGGCCACCAGGTGATCTTCCTGATCGGCGACTTCACCAGCCTGATTGGTGACCCTTCGGGGCGTAACAGCACACGCCCGCCGCTCACCGCCGAGCAGATCAAGGCCAACGCCGAGACCTACTACACCCAGGCCGCCAAGGTGCTCGACCCGGCGCGCACCGAGATCCGCTACAACAGCGAATGGTGCGACCAGCTGGGCGCGCGCGGCATGATTGAGCTGTCAGCCAAGTACACGGTGGCGCGCATGATGGAGCGCAACGATTTCCACCAGCGCTTTTCCGAGGGCAACTCCATCAGCCTGCATGAATTCCTCTACCCGCTGATGCAGGGCTATGACTCCGTGGCGCTGAAGAGCGACCTGGAGCTGGGCGGCACGGACCAGAAGTTCAACCTGCTCATGGGGCGCCACCTGCAGCAGGAGTATGGGCAGGAGCCGCAGTGTGTGCTCACCATGCCGCTGCTCGTGGGGTTGGACGGCGAGCACAAGATGTCCAAGTCGAAGAACAACTACATTGGCATCACCGAGGACGCGAACACCATGTTTGCCAAGGTGCTGAGCATCTCGGACACGCTGATGTGGGACTGGTACACCCTGCTGTCCTTCAAGAGCCTGGCCGAGATCGCTGCGCTGAAAGCCGAAGTGGCGGGCGGGCGCAACCCGAAGGACGCCAAGGTGATGCTGGCCAAGGAGATCACTACGCGTTTCCACAGTGCACAGGCGGCGGATGCTGCGGAGCAGGATTTTCAGAACCGCAGCAAGGGCGGCATTCCAGATGAAATTCCAGCCGTGAGCCTGTCCGGCGCTCCCCTGGGGATTGGCGCGGTTCTGAAGCAGGCCAACCTGGCGCCTTCGACCAGCGAGGCCAATCGCTTGATCGATGGTGGCGGTGTGCGCGTGGACGGCGCCGTGGTCAGCGACAAGGGCCTGAAACTCCCCGCTGGCAGCTACGTGGTGCAGGTGGGCAAGCGCAAGTTCGCCCGCGTCACGCTGGACTGATTGAGGGCAAAAATGGCTGCTAGCCCTTTCTGGGTAAGCGCTAGCAGCTATTGAAAGAGAAGCGCCAGGAGGGGTGCAGGGTGGCAGCGCTGCTCAGGCAGCAGTGGCCTGGGCTTGCTGCGCGAAGGCGGCGCGGAAGAACGGCAAGTAGGCGCGATCGACCTTGCAGATGTGGTGGACCAGCCAGTCCTTGAGAAACTCCAGCGCCTCGATCGAGACCTCCTCGCCGTCCTCGAAGCGCATCAGCAAATCCATGGCCGTGCCCGTAAAGCGGTTGTGCTGTGCCTGGTGCGCCGGGGTTTCCGGGTAGTTGTGCTGCTGGAACAGCACTTCCTCGACGATGAAGTGGTTGTGCGTGTAGTCCACCAGGCCTTCCAGGACGGCGCCAATGGCCTCGCGCTGTGGTGCGGGGCCGGAGATCTCGTCATGCAGGACGTTCGCCAGCCGCACCAGCTCCTTGTGCTGGTTGTCAATTTCCTCAATGCCCAGCTCCAGTTCGCTGGTCCACGGCATGAATGTCATTGTTTTCCTCCGTTCGCGGCCCGCCACATTGCCCGGCGCGGCGAAAGTTTGGCAGGAGGTTATTACTGATGCATGGCTGTCGTCTCGCTTTTTTCTGACTTGCATCAACCAAAAGTACTGATGCGCATCAAATGCCCGATGGAGCAGGCTGGGGGTGGCGCGGCCGGATAATGGCGGCCTCCCCGGTGCGGGCTCCTGGGCCCGCATTTTTCTTTCCCCGGATTGCTTTCCAATGACCACAGCCGCACTGGACCTCATCATCATGGCCGCGGGCAAGGGCACGCGCATGAAAAGCCGACGCCCCAAAGTTCTGCAGCATCTCGCGGGGCGCCCGCTCTTGGCGCATGTGCTGGCTGCGGCCGCACCGCTGGGGCCGCGCCGTGTGGTCGTCGTAACGGGCCATGGTGCTATGGAAGTGGAAGCTGCTTGCGCAGGCTGGGAAAGGCCTGGTGCCGGTTTTGACTTGCAATTCGTGCGCCAGGAGCCGCAGCTTGGCACCGGCCACGCCGTGCAGCAGGCCATGCCCCGGCTGACCGACGACGGCATCGTGGTCGTGCTGTCCGGCGACGTGCCGTTGACGCGCCCCGAAACCCTGCAGGCGCTGGTGCAGGCCAGCGCGGGCGAGCGCCTGGCGCTGCTCACGGTGCGCCTGCCCGACCCCACGGGCTACGGCCGCATCGTGCGCGGCACGGACGGCATGGTGCAGCGCATCGTCGAGCACAAGGACGCCAGCGAGGCCGAGCGCGCCATCGGCGAGATTTACAGCGGCATCATGGCCGTGCCTGCGCGGTGGCTTGCGCCTTGGCTGGCGCGGCTGCGCAACGACAACGCCCAGGGCGAGTACTACCTGACCGACATCGTCGCCATGGCTGTGCAGGACGGTGTGCCGGTGGCAGCGCACTGCATCGCCGACGCGCTGCAGGTAGAGGGCGTGAACAGCCCGGCGCAGCTCGCCGCGCTGGAGCGCGCGCACCAGCGGCGCCAGGCCGAGGCGCTGATGGAGCAGGGCGTGCGTCTGGCCGACCCGGCGCGCTTCGACCTGCGCGACGATGCACGCAGCGGCGCGCGCGGCGAACTGGCCTGCGGGCAGGACGTGGAGATCGACGTGGGCTGCATCTTCACCGGTCGCGTGGAGATCGGCGCGGGCGCGCGCATCGGCGCCTACTGCTGCATCGGCAACGCCAGCATTGCCGCGGGGGCGGTGATCCACCCGTTCACGCACATTGACGGTGAGCAGGCCGGTGCCCGTGTGGGCGAGGGGGCACTGGTCGGCCCGTTCGCGCGCCTGCGCCCCGGCGCGCAGCTGGGGCGCGAGGTGCACATCGGCAACTTCGTCGAGGTGAAGAATTCCACCCTGGCCGACGGCGCCAAGGCCAACCACCTGGCCTACCTGGGGGACGCCAGCGTGGGCGAGCGCGTGAACTACGGCGCCGGCAGCATCACCGCCAACTACGACGGCGCCAACAAGCACCGCACCGTGATCGAGGCCGACGTGCACATTGGCAGCAACTGCGTGCTGGTGGCGCCCGTCACCATCGGCGCCGGCGGCACCGTGGGCGGCGGCTCCACCATCACCAAAAACACGCCCCCGGGCGCCCTGAGCGTGGCGCGCGGCAAGCAGGTCAGCCTGGACGCAAGCAAATGGCAACGCCCGGTGAAGCAGCCCAAGACGGCTTGAATGACCGTCTGAGCGCACAGCTTGATGCGCTGCGCCAGGCGCACGACGGGCTGCTGCACGCCGTCTCGCACGACCTGCGCGCACCGCTGCGCCACATCACCTCGTTCGCGCCGCTGCTGCGTGAATCGGTGCAGGCGCTGCGCGCGGGCACGCCCGGGGCAGACGCCGAGGCCGAACAGTTCCTTGTCACCATGGAGCAGGCGGCGCGCCGCATGGCCGGCATGGTTGATGCGCTGCTGCTGCTGTCGCGTGTCCAGCGCGCACCGCTGAACCCCGGCCCGATCGACCTTGCCGCGCTGGCACGTGAAGCCAGTGCACGCCTGCACGCCGCCGCGCCACAGCGCGTGGTGGACTGGCAACTGCCTGCCGTGCCGGTGCTACTGCACGCCGACGCGGCGCTGCTGCGCCAGTTGCTGGACGCGCTGCTGGGCAATGCCTTCAAGTTCACCCAGGGGCGCGCACGCGCATGCATCGCCCTCACGGTGGATCTGGAGCCTGGTGGCTTGTGCTGGCGCGTACAGGACGATGGCGCCGGCTTTGACCCCGCGCGCGCGCAGGGGCTGTTCGGCTTGTTCCAGCGCCTGCACCGCGAGGGCGAGTTCGACGGCGTGGGGGGCGGCTTGGCGCTGGCCCAGGCCATCGTGCAGCGCCATGGGGGGCGGATCGCCGCGACGGCGCAGCCCGGGGCTGGCTGCGTGGTGACCGTGCACTGGCCCGCGGCGCCTGCGCAGCCGTTTGCCGGGGTTCCAGGGTCAGTGGCCGCGTAGCGCCTCCAGCTGCCGCAGGCGCTGGCGCAGCAGCGCCACTTCTTCGATCAGGTCGGCGGTGAGCCCGGCGAGTTGGGGGTCGGCGTCGAAAGTGGCTTCCAGATGGGCCAGGCGGCGCGCGCGCACCACGGTGGTGGCGCTGAAATACCAGCCGCCTCCGGTGTGTTCGCCGTGCAGCAGGCCGGCCGCCAACCGTTCAGTGACCCAGTTGGGCTGCATGCAGCAGGCGCGGGCCAGTTCGTCCAGCGAGAGGTGGGCTTGCTCGTCCAGCAGTTCGGCCAGGGCGTTGCTGCTGCCGTTGTCGTGCGTTGCCATGCTCATGCTCCTTGCGTACGGGGCTGGAAGTGCGGAAAGGCCTGCGCCAGCGCACGGTAGGCCGCGCGCTGGGCCTCGGTCGTGGCGGGCGGCAGGGCCACGTGCAGCTCCAGGTACAGGTCACCGGGCGTGGCGGCGGGAATGCCGCGCTCCTTCAGTCGCAGCTTGCGTCCTGGTTTCCACCCGGCCGGTATGGTCACTTCGACCGTGGCGCCGCCGGGTGTTTGCACCTGCACGGGGCCGCCCAGCGCTGCTTCCCAGGGGGCGAGGACGAGTGGCTGGTACACGTCGCGGTCCTCGGCGCGCCAGCGTGCATCGGGCTTGAACTGCACTTCCAGAAACAGGTCGCCGGCAGGCGCACCGCCCAGCCCAGGCCCCCCTTGGCCGGCCAGGCGGATAAGCTGGCCCTCGCGCACGCCCTTGGGAATGCTGACCTGCAGCTGGCGCTCCTCGTTGACAAGGTGGCCGCCTGCGTCCAGCCGCGCGCCACGCAGCGTCAGGGTGCGCTCGGCGCCGTGGTAGGCATCGGGCAGGTCGAGCTCGATGCGGGCATGGCTGTCGCGGCCGCGCTGCGCGGCGGCCGCCCCGGCGCTTTGCGTGCCCGTGCGCCGTGCGCGCGCGGCCTGGCCGAAGAGCTGCTCGAAGAAATCGCTGAACTGCCCATCGTCCATGCCGTGACTGCCGTTGGGCGCCGCGCCGGTGAACTCAAAGCCCGCGTCCCAGTGCGGTGGCGGGTGAAAGTCTGCACCAGCGCCCTGTTGCCGTTGCTGCGCCGCTTGGCGGCCCAGCGCGTCGTAGGCGGCGCGTTTCTCCGGGTCCGACAGCACGGTGTTGGCCTCGTTCACCTCGGCCATCCGCGTGGCGGCATCGGACTCCTTGCTCACGTCGGGGTGGTAGCGGCGCGCGAGCTTGCGGTAGGCCGCCTTGATGTCTGCAGCCGTGGCGTCGCGTGGCACGCCCAGGATCTGGTAGTAGTCCTTGAACTCCATGCCGGTTCTCCATGCAAAGGCGCCGGGCTTGGCGTCACGGGCCCACTATAAAAGATCGTGAACCGGCGCTCATGGCGTGGAGGACGGCGCTACACCGGCACCGCCGTCGAGAACTTCGCCCGCTTGACGCCGAAGAACGCCTTGACGTTGCGCACGTTCGCATCCTGCGTGAACAGGCGCTGCGCCAGGGCCAGGTAGCTGGGCATGTCGCGCGTGTGGGTGACCAGCACGAAGTCCGGCCCCGGCGATACGCGCCAGCATTGCTGCACGGCGGCGTCGGCTACGGCGCGGGCTTCGAAGGCGTCCAGCTGTTCTGCATCCTGGCGGTCTAGCGTCACCTCTACGATGGCCGAGAGACCGTGCCCCACCAGCGCCGCCAGCCGCGCGGGTGGCACGATGGCCACTTGGCGTTCGATCAGCCCCAGCGTGTGCAGCCGCCGCACGCGCCGCAGGCAGGTGGGGGGCGATACGTGCACGCGCGCGGCCAGGTCCTGGTTGCTCAGGCTGGCGTCGTGCTGCAGGGCATTGAGCAGCTGCAGGTCGATGGCATCGAGCTCATTGAATTCCATTTTTATGCTGATGATGAAATTAAATTCTGCAATTCACAATCATTGAAATTTAATTCAAAAAATCGGCAAAAAACAATCAGAAATTTTTTCTTTACCCACCTAGCATGGCAGCTTCTTCAAGGAGCTTTCCATGTGCGGCATCGTCGGCGCAGTCTCTTCGCGCAACATCGTTCCCATCCTCGTGCAAGGGCTGCAGCGCCTGGAATACCGTGGCTACGACTCCTGTGGCGTGGCTGTGCATGGCGCCAGTCTGGGAGGGGCGCCGGGCCTGCAGCGCGCGCGCAGCACAGCGCGCGTGGCCGAGCTGCTCGCCCAGGTGCAGGCTGAGAACCTGCAGGGTGCGACCGGCATTGCCCACACGCGCTGGGCGACGCACGGCGCGCCTGCGGTGCATAACGCGCATCCACACTTCAGCCATGGCCCCGGCAGCGAAGGCCCGGGCCACGTGGCGCTGGTGCACAACGGCATCATCGAGAACCATGAGGAACTGCGTGCAGAGCTGCAGGCGCGCGGCTACGTCTTTGCCAGCCAGACCGACACCGAGGTCATCGCGCATCTGGTGGACAGCCTCTATGGCGGGGATTTGTTCGAGGCCGTGCAGGCTGCCACGGCGCGGCTGCGCGGCGCCTACGCCATCGCCGTGATGCACCGCGACGAACCGCACCGCGTCGTCGGTGCGCGTGCCGGTTCGCCGCTGGTGCTGGGCGTGGGCGAAGGTGAGAACTTCCTCGCCAGCGACGCCATGGCCCTGGCCGGGGTGACGGACCAGATCGTCTATCTGGAAGAGGGCGACTTGGTGGACCTGCAACTTGGCCGCTACTGGGTGGCTGGGCGCGATGGTCGCCCGTTGGACGCCGCACAGCGCCCCGTGCGCACCGTGCACGCACACAGTGGTGCGGCCGAGTTGGGGCCGTACCGGCATTACATGCAAAAGGAAATCTTCGAGCAGCCGCGCGCCATCGCCGACACGCTCGAAGGCGTGCACGGTATCGTGCCCGAGCTGTTTGGTGATGGCGCCTACCGCGTGTTCAAGGACATTGACGCCGTGCTCATCCTGGCCTGTGGCACCAGCTACTACAGCGGTTGCGTGGCCAAGTACTGGCTGGAGAGCATCGCGCGTATCCCCACCCAGGTGGAAATCGCCAGTGAATACCGCTACCGCGATACCGTGCCGAACCCGCGCCAGTTGGTGGTGACCATCAGCCAGTCGGGCGAAACGGCCGATACCCTGGCCGCGCTGCGCCATGCACAGAGCCTGGGCCACCGCCACACGCTGACGGTGTGCAACGTGGCCACCAGCGCCATGGTGCGCGAATGCCAGTTGGCCTACGTGACGCGCGCCGGGGTGGAGATCGGCGTGGCCTCCACCAAGGCCTTCACCACGCAGCTGGCGGGGCTGTTTCTGCTCACGCTGGCGTTGGCCCAGGTGCATGGGCGCCTGACCGAAGCGCAGGAGGCTGCGCACCTCAAGGCGATGCGTCACCTGCCCGTAGCGCTGCAGGCCGTGCTGGCGCTGGAGCCACAGGTGATCCGCTGGGCCGAGGACTTTGCGCGCATGGAAAACGCGCTGTTCCTGGGGCGGGGCGTGCACTACCCGGTGGCGCTGGAGGGGGCGCTCAAACTCAAGGAAATCAGCTATATCCACGCCGAGGCCTACCCGGCGGGCGAGCTCAAGCATGGCCCGCTGGCGCTGGTGACCAGCAGCATGCCGGTGGTGACGGTAGCGCCCAACGACGCGCTGCTAGAAAAGCTCAAGAGCAACATGCAGGAAGTGCGCGCGCGTGGTGGCGTACTCTACGTGCTGGCCGACGCCGACACGCGCATCGAAAGCGCCGAGGGACTGCACGTCATCCGTATGCCCGAGCACTACGGGCCGTTGAGCCCGCTGCTGCACGTGGTGCCCCTGCAACTGCTGGCCTACCACACGGCTTGCGCGCGGGGGACGGATGTTGACAAGCCGCGTAACCTGGCGAAGAGCGTGACCGTGGAGTAGTTTTGCTAGTGGGTCAACTCCAACTGATTGCAAGAAATAAAGTTCGTCGGGAGCAAATAAAGTCTGTCGGGGATTTCCTGCATTATGAAATCAACCCGCGCGAGCCTTTTCAGGAAATCACAGTACAGGACACTCGTAATTGAAGGGTGTTGGCGCCGATCTAAATTTGACCCACCCTGCCGATTGAACTTTGACCCAGGGCTTGGGGCCGGCATCGGCTGATGCCGGCTGTGGACAACTGTAGCGCAGAGCTTGTTCAGCCCGCCTCGTCG
>Ga0222428_100481_pt1 | contig 13541 bp, 14 predicted proteins | sample 2B5Ametagenome_FD_182471 | JGI IMG/M metagenome (GOLD analysis project Ga0222428, IMG submission 182471) | Enriched microbial communities from leaf-cutter ant dump, University of Wisconsin, Madison, United States - 2B5A (version 2) | ecosystem: Environmental > Terrestrial > Nest > Insects nest >...
CACGATCTCGGGGTGGCGGAACAGCGCGTTGGAGTCGAAGTTGAACTTGGCGTCCAGCGCGGTCAGGTTGCCCTTGGAGTCGCAGTTCAGCGGGTTGATCTCGACCAGCGACGCGTCCGTGTCCATGTAGCACTTGTAGAGCTTGGCGAACAGGTCCACGGCCTGGTCCACCGAAGCACCCGTCAGGCCGATGGCCGCGGCGACTTTCTTGGACTGGTCGGCGGTGATGCCGGTGAGCGGGTCGATCATCTCGGTGATGATCTTCTCGGGCGTGGAGTGGGCCACTTCCTCGATGTCCATGCCGCCTTCGCTCGACGCGATCAGGGCGACCTTCTGCGTGGCGCGGTCTGTGACGAGCGAGATGTAGAGCTCGTTCTTGATGTCGGCGCCGTCTTCGATGTACAGGCGGCGCACCTTCTGGCCTTCGGGGCCGGTCTGGTGGGTCTTGAGCTGCATGCCCAGGATCTCGCCGGCCAGCTTCTTGACGTCGTCGATGGTCTTGGCCACCTTCACGCCGCCGCCCTTGCCGCGGCCGCCGGCGTGGATCTGGGCCTTCACGACCCACACGGGGCCGCCGAGCTTCTGAGCGGCTTCCACGGCTTCCTGCACCGTGAAAGCGGGAATGCCGCGCGGAACGGGCACACCAAAACTGCGCAAGATTTCCTTGCCTTGGTATTCGTGAATCTTCATGAGGTCTCTCTCAGGGGAAGGATGGGTTGACCCGTTGCCGCCGAAACGCTCAAGCTGACCGCAGGCTCGGGACTGGCAGCCGGCAAATGTATCATGCTGCGACGCACCATATCCATGGCGGCCATTACGTACTACCGAAGAGGAGCACCCCATGCCCAAGGTCTTTATCGATGGCGAGGCAGGCACCACGGGCCTGCAGATTCGCGAGCGCCTGCAGGCCATGCCGCAGGTCGAGCTGGTCAGCATCGCGCCCGAGCTGCGCAAGGATGCCGACGCCAAGCGCGCCCTGATGGCCGGCGTGGACCTGGTCATCCTGTGCCTGCACGACGACGCCGCGCGCGAGTCCGTGGCGCTCATCGACAGCCTGCCTGGCAAGAAGCCCCGCATCATCGACGCCAGCACCGCCCACCGCGTGGCCGAGGGCTGGACCTTCGGTTTTCCCGAGCTGTCGCGCGATCAGCGCGCCGCCGTGCAGCAGGCCGAACGCGTGGCCAACCCCGGCTGCTATTCCACAGGCGCCATCGCCCTGCTGCGCCCCCTGGTCGACGCGGGCGTGCTGCCGCCGGACTACCCCGTGACCCTGCCCGCCGTCAGCGGCTACTCGGGCGGCGGCCGCCAGATGATCGAGGCGTACGAAGCGGGCGGCGCGCCGGCCTACGAGCTGTATGCGCTGGGCCTGCAGCACAAGCACCTGCCAGAGATCGTGCGCTACGGCCGGCTCACGCGCCGGCCCATCTTCATGCCCGCCGTGGGCAATTTCGACCAGGGCATGCTGGTCGAGCTGCCGCTGCATCTGGATCTGCTGCCCGGCCGTCCCACGCTCGCCAAGCTGCAGGACATCTATGCACAGCACTACGCAGGCAGCGAATGGGTCACGGTGGAAGAGGCGCCCGCATCGGGCAAGCTGGACGCGGTCGCGCTGAAGAACACCAACCAGCTGGAGATCCGCGTGTTCGGCAACGAGGACGCGGGCCAGGCCGTGGCCGTGGCGCGCCTGGACAACCTGGGCAAGGGCGCCAGCGGCGCTGCGGTGCAGAACCTCAAGCTGATGCTGGGGCTGTAACGCAAAAACCCTAGCTGGTCGCGCTTTTCAGCAAAGGGTTTCAGCGCGAAAATAACCTGGAACCCTTGCGTAGCAAGCGCAAGCCGCTCACTTTTTCAGGCACACCCCATCCGCTGGAACAAGCCGCCCGGCAGGCGCGCCACCTGGCCGTCCAGCTCCAGCTCCAGCAGGCGCACCTGCAGCGCGGCTGCATCCAGGCCGGTGCGCGCGCCCAGTGCGTCCAGCCCCATGGGGTCGAAGCCCAGAGCCTGCAGCACGGCGTCGCCGTGCGCCTGTGGCGCCTGCTCCTGCGCGACCGGCACGGGCGTTGCGGGCGGCAGGCGCAGCTCTTCCAGCACATCCTGCGCGGTTTCCACCAGCTTCGCGCCCTGGCGGATCAGCGCATGGCAGCCGCGCGACTGCGGCGCGTGGACGGAGCCGGGGATGGCGAACACCTCGCGCCCCTGCTCCGCCGCCAGGCGCGCGGTGATCAGCGAGCCGGAGGCGAGCGCCGCCTCCACCACCAACGTGCCTTGCGACAGGCCCGAGATGATGCGGTTGCGCTTGGGAAAGTTGGCCGGCAGCGGCGGCGTGCCCAACGGGTATTCACTGACCACCAGCCCGTGACGCGCGATGCGGTGCGCCAGCTCCCGGTTGCGGGACGGATAGACCCGGTCCAGCCCCGTGCCGACGACGGCGATGGTGGCGGGCGTGGCCGGATCGGGTTCGGCCGCATCCAGCAGCGCGCCCTCGTGCGCGGCCGCATCGACCCCCAGCGCCAGCCCGGAGACGATGCACAGGCCCGCACCACGCAGCGCCCGCGCGAACTGCCGCGCATGCTCCACGCCCTGGGCCGTGGGGTTGCGGCTGCCCACCATCGCCAGGCAGCCCGCAGGCGCGAACGCATGCGGCACCTGCACGCAGCGCGGCGCGCCCAGCAGGTAGAGCAGCAGCGGCGGATCTTCCGTGGCCAGCAGGGCCGGCGGGTAGGCCGCGTCGCCCAGCGTGACGATGGCGCGCGCGGCTTGGCCCTCGGCGGGCGTGCGCCCCTCCTGCAGCCATTGCCAGGTGCGCTCCAGCAGGGCATCCAGCTCCGGCGCCGGCGTAGCCAGCGCGCGCGCCTGCGCGGCACTCACGCAGGCCTGCCAGGCCTGCTCGTCCTGCGCAAAGATCCGCTGCGGCAGGCCGAAGGCGGCCAGCAGGCGACGCGCCGCACCGTTGCCCACTCCGGGGGCCAAGGTCAGCCGCAGCCAGGCCGCGAGTTCGTCGCGCTGCATGCCCCAGGCCGTGCGGAAATTATTCGGGATTGACCAGCCGGTCGCCCACCTGCACGGGCCGCTGCGACTGCAGGATCAGCGCGTAGGACACGCGGTCGAAGGTGAGGAACACCATCGCCAGGCCGTTGGCCTCGCTGGGCAGGCGGATCATGGCGCGCTCGCTGTCGGTCTTGTCGCGCACGCGCTCCTCCTTGGTCAGCAGCGTCAGCACGTGGCCCGCCTCCACGCCATCGGCTGTGCCGCGGTTGATCGTAATGACCTGGTTCTGCGCCGCGTTGGACACGGTATTGCTGCCGTAGAGTGACACCACGCGCGCGTCAACTTCTTCCCGCGGCGCGCGCGGCACATAGTTGACGAAGCCGCGCCGCGGCGCGGGCAACAGGCGGTCGCCCAAACGGATTTCTTCCTTGGCACCGCTCAGGTCGACCGTGGCAGGCACGACCTCCACGCGGGAGGCATCGTCCGGTGCCGCTGCGGTTGTTTCGCTGCGCACCAGCTCTGCGCGGCCCACGTACTGCGCCTCATAGCCCAGGACTTCGCCCGTCACAGGGTCCTTCAAGGCCACGGCGTTGCGGAACACGCGGTATTGGCGCGGGACGCCGGGCTCCAGTTCCAGCGGATGGCCCTGCGCGCCGCGCACATAGGCGCGGTCGCCATTGCCCATGATCACGCGCTCGTCGCGCGTGGCGACGATGCGAGGCGCCTGCTCCAGCGTCAACTCGTCCACCACCAGCGGCTGCACGAGGAAAGGCTCGATCAGGTGCGGCTTGAGGGTGGGCAGCGCCGTACCCACCAGACTGTCCGAACGTGTGCGGGGCGAAATGCGCACCGTCTCGTCGCCGCTACCGCCGGGGCTGGTGCGCAGGCGCGCGTAGCCGCCGACCTTCTCCAGATACAGCGTCTGGCCGGGAAAGATCAGGTGCGGATTGGGAATGGACTGCAGGTTCATGCCCCACAGCTCGGGCCAGCGCCAGGGGCGCTTGAGGTACATGCCGGAAATGCCCCAGAGCGTGTCGCCGCGCTGGACCACGTAGGTGTCGGGCGCATTGGGCGCCAGCTCGGACAAGGGGACGCCGCGCGAGGCCACCTGCTGCGCCGTGGCGCGCTGCGCGGGCGTGATGGGATAGTTCTGCGCCTGCACCGCCCCGGCCGCCAGGGCCCCCGCCAGCACGGCCAGCGTGCTGAAGGCCGTGGCGCGCACGCGGGCGGCTGCCGTCATATTGTTCCTCTTGTCATGCATGTGAAAGACGCCCCTCTCGCTGGCAGCGCAGTTAATTGATTTACAAAAGAAACTGCCGCACTACGTTACAAACCATTTGAGATTCTGTGCTCAAGCCCTTGATTCGGCAACGATTATTGCTCCGGCATACTGCAAGCCCCGGCAAAAGTGGCGAAAATAGCGACATATTCAGCGCTCTGCCATGGCCATTCTCCCCATTCTCTGTTACCCCGATCCGCGCCTGCACAAGGTGGCCCAGCCCGTGAAAGCGGTGGACGACCGCGTGCGCGCCGTGCTGGACGACATGCTCGCCACCATGTACGACGCCAACGGCATCGGCCTGGCCGCCACGCAGGTGGACGTGCACGAGCGCATCGTGGTGATCGACGTGTCCGAGGAGCGCGATACGCCATTGGTTCTCATCAACCCCGAGATCACCTGGGCCAGCGATGAAAAGCAGGTGGGCGACGAAGGGTGCCTGTCCGTGCCCGGCATCTACGACGGCGTGGAACGCTCGACGGCCGTGCACGTGCGCGCGCTGGACCGCGAAGGCCAGCCCCGCACGATCGAGGCCGAGGGCCTGCTGGCCGTGTGCATCCAGCATGAGATGGACCACCTGATGGGCAAGGTGTTCGTCGAATACCTCTCGCCGCTCAAGCGCAACCGCATCAAGACCAAGCTGCTCAAGCAGCAGAAGCAGGCCGAGCGCGCATGACCAGGAGCCTGGCCAGCCTGATGCTGGCCACCGTGCTGGTGGCGGGTTGCGCCGTGCCCGAGTGGCAGGCGCCCGGCACGCCCCGCGCCGAGGTGGAACGCGCCATGGGCCGCCCCACGCTCGCGGTGCCGCTCGCAGGCGGCGGCGAGCGCCTGGTCTACAGCCGCCAGCCCGCCGGGCAGCAGGTCTACCACCTGGACTTCGACGCGCAGCAGCGCCTCGCACGCGTCACGCAGGCGCTCACGCTGGAGGCGTTCCAGTCCTTGCGCAACGGCGAGGACACGCGCACCAGCGTGCTGCAGCGCTTCGGTCCGCCCGCGCTCGTGGAGCACGTGGCCCGCTTCACGGGCGACGTCTGGACCTACCGCATCCTCGAACACGGCATCCCGCGCCAGGCCCACGTGCACATCGACCCGGCCGGCGTGGTGCGCCGCGTCATGTTCACCGACGAACGCACTTTCGACCGGGACCCGGCACGATGAACGTCATTTTCGCGGGCACGCCCGATTTCGCGCGCGTGGCCCTGGAGCGGCTCCTGGCCGCCGGCTTCACCGTTCCCCTGGTGCTGACCCAGCCCGACCGGCCCGCCGGCCGCGGCATGAAGCTGCAGGCCTCGCCCGTCAAGCAGTGCGCGCTGGAGCACGGCATCGCCGTCGCCCAGCCGCGCAGCCTGCGCCTGGACGGCAAGTACCCCGATGAGGCCGCCGCCGCGCAGGCCGCCATCGTTGCCGCCGGGGCCGACGCGATGGTGGTCGCCGCCTACGGGCTGATCCTGCCGCAATGGGTGCTCGACGCCCCGCGCCTGGGCTGCCTCAACATCCACGCCAGCCTGTTGCCGCGCTGGCGCGGCGCGGCGCCCATCCACCGCGCCATCGAGGCCGGCGACGCCGGGACGGGCGTGACCATCATGCAGATGGACGCCGGCCTGGACACGGGCGACATGCTGCTCGTGGCAAAGACCGCCATCGCCCCCGCCGACACCACGGCCACGCTGCACGACCGGCTGGCGGAGATGGGCGGGCGGCTCATCGTGCAGGCGCTGGAGCAGGCCGCGCACGGCGGCCTTGCCGCCACGCCGCAGCCCGCCGAGGGCGTGACCTACGCGCACAAGATCGAGAAGGCCGAGAGCAGCATCGACTGGCGACAGGACGCGGCGCGGATCGCCCGGCGCGTGCGCGCGTTCGACCCGTTCCCTGGCGCATCCACCGCCCTGGGCACAGACGCCATCAAGGTATGGCGCTGCGAAATCGATAGCTGCCCGCGCTTGCTGGACAAGCGCGAAGGCCAGATTTTGCATATAGACGACGATGGCATCACCGTGGCCTGCGGCGAAGGCACGGCGCTGCGCCTGACCGTGCTGCAGCGTGCCGGAGGCAAGCGCCTGGCGGCTGCGGACTTCCTGCGCGGGTTTCCCCTGCAGCCCGGCCAGGTGCTGGGATGAACCTGCACACGCTGCGCGGCTGGCTGCGCGACCCGTGGTTCCGCACGGGCGTGGGCGACATGCTGGGCACCAGCCTGGGCATCGCCGCCTGGGGCCTGGTCACGGGCGTGGCCATGGTCAAGACCGGCCTGTCCGCGCCCCTGGCCATCTTCATGTCGCTGGTGGTATATGCCGGCAGCGCGCAGCTGGCCGTGCTGCCGCTCATGGCGGCGGGCGCTCCGCTGTGGGTGATCTGGCTCACGGCCGCCTGCGTGAACCTGCGCTTCGTGATCTTCAGCAGCATGTGGCGCAGCTACTTCGCCTACCTGCCGCGCAAGCAGCGGCTGGCGCTGGGCTACTTCAGCGGCGACGTGATCTTCGTGGGCTTCATGAAGCGCTTCCCCAAGCTGGAATCGCAGCCCGAGCAGCTGCCCTATTTCTGGGGCGCGGCGTCGTCCAACTGGCTGGCGTGGCAGGTGCCCTCCATCATCGGCATCCTGCTGGCCAACGTGATCCCGCTGTCGTGGGGCCTGGGCTTCGCGGGCGTGCTGGCGCTGCTGGGCATCCTGCTGTCCATGCTGTCGGACCGTGCCACCTGGCTGTCCACCCTGGTGGCCGCCACGGCGGCCATCGCCACCTTCGCGCTGCCGCTCAAGCTCAACATCCTGGTGGCCATCGCCGCGGCCGTGGCGGCGGGCCTGCTGGCCGAGGCCGCCGAGCGCTCGCTGCGCCGCGCCCGCGCGCACACGCCGGGAGGCGGCGCGTGAGTTGGGACTGGCTCTACCCCGCCGCCGCCATCCTGGGCCTGGCGGTGCTCACCGTGCTCACGCGGGCGTTCTTCATGATTCCCGAGCGCGACCTGCCCATGCCCGACTGGCTGCGCCGGGGCCTCAAATACGCGCCGCTGGCCGCCCTGGCGGCCGTGATCGCGCCGGAGCTGCTCATGAGCCAGGGCGCGCTGATCCAGACGCTGGCCGACGCGCGCATCCCCGCCGTGGCCTGCGCCGCCGGCTACTACTTCTGGCGCCGGGGCATCCTGGGGACCATCGTCGTGGGCATGGCGGTGTACCTTCCTCTGCACATCGGCCTGGGCTGGTGAGCGGGGTGCGCCGCCTACAATGCGGCGCGATTTCCAGCACTCCTACGCCCAGACAGCCATGCACATTCTTCGCTTCTCCGACCTCTGCGCCCAGGGCAAGGCCCAGGGCCAGCGCGTGTTCATCCGCGCCGACCTCAACGTGCCGCAGGACGATGCCGGCCGCATCACCGAGGACACGCGCATCCGCGCCTCCGTGCCCTGCATCCGCATGGCGCTCGACGCCGGCGCCGCCGTCATGGTGACGAGCCACCTGGGCCGCCCCACCGAAGGTGAATTCAAGCCCGCCGATTCGCTCGCTCCTGTGGCCCGGCGCCTGTCGGAGCTGCTGGGCCGCGAAGTGCCCCTGGTCGCCGACTGGGTGGACGGCGTGCAGGTGCAGCCCGGCCAGGTGGTGCTGCTGGAGAACTGCCGCGTGAACAAGGGCGAGAAGAAGAACAGCCCCGAACTGGCGCAGAAGATGGCCGCCCTGTGCGACATCTACGTGAACGACGCCTTCGGCACGGCCCACCGCGCCGAGGGCACGACCTACGGCATCGCCGAATACGCAAGGCAAGCTTGCGCCGGCCCGCTGCTGGCCGCCGAGATCGACGCCATCACCCAGGCCCTGGCCAATCCGAAGCGCCCGCTGGTCGCCATCGTGGCGGGCAGCAAGGTATCGACCAAGCTCACCATCCTGCAGAGCCTGTCGAAGAACGTGGACGGGCTGGTGGTGGGCGGCGGCATCGCCAACACCTTCATGCTGGCCGCGGGCCTGCCCATCGGCAAGTCGCTGGCCGAGCCCGATCTGGTGGGCGAGGCCAAGGCCGTGATCGAGGCCATGAAGGCGCGCGGCGCCGAGGTGCCGATCCCCACTGACGTGGTGGTCGCCAAGACCTTCGCGGCTGATGCGCCCGCCACCGTGAAGCAGGCCGCCGACGTGGCCGAGGACGACCTGATCCTCGACATCGGCCCCGAGACCGCCGCGCGCCTGGCCGCGCAGCTGAAGCAGGCCGGCACCATCGTCTGGAACGGCCCCGTGGGCGTGTTCGAGTTCGACGCCTTCGCGGGCGGCACCAAGGCGATCGCCCAGGCCATCGCCGAGTCCAGCGCCTTCAGCATCGCGGGCGGCGGCGACACGCTGGCGGCCATCGCCAAGTACGGCATCGAGAAAGACGTGGGCTACATCTCCACGGGCGGCGGCGCTTTCCTGGAAGTGCTGGAAGGCAAAAAGCTGCCGGCCTTCGAGATCCTGGAAAAGCGCGCGGCGTCCTGACAAAACAACAGCACGCAGGGCCGAGCTCGCCAAAAAACGACATTTCTCTTGTTTTTGGCGAGGGCTCCGCTCAGAATCGTGCGCAAACGTGTGAGATACGCAACATTCGTATCTCACATTTGTCTTTTGTGAGAAGGAGGGAGCCATGTCTTTCATCAAGACTCTCGGGTGGACCGTCACCGCAGGGACCATGTGCCTGCTGGCAGGTTGCAGCAACGCGCCGATTCCATTGGCCAAGAATTTCGAACTGACATCTCAGTACAAGGTGCGATCGGCCGGCCACTGGGAGTTGGTATCGCGCGACGTCGCGGCCCAGACCCGCTCGGCCCTGGAAAAGGCGGGTTATGGCGCTGGCACCCCCATGCATGTCGCGCCTCCTCCGAACCCGACCGCATTCGATCTCGCATTCCGTGATTTCCTCATCACCGAATTCGTGCAAAGCGGCGCCACCGTCCACCAGCAGCCCGGCGCGGGCCTGGATGTGACCTACCACGCCCAGGTGGTCCGCCACAACAGCGACCGTCCGCACTTCATTCCCGGCCAGTACACCATGCTCGCAGCCGGCATCATGGCCGCCTACGGCCTGCGCCATGAGCATGTCGACACGCAGCTGCTGGCCGCACTGGGCCTCACGGCAGCGGCCGATTACGCAAGCAGCATCAACTCCGGCGGGCCGACGAACACCGAACTGGTCCTGACCACCACCGTTTCGCGTGGCGGCCAGTACCTGTCGCGCACAACCGATGTGTACTACCTCGAAAACGCCGACACGCCGCTGTTCCTGCGCCCCTCGCACTACCGCGCCGTCAACATGAAGGTGGTGTCGCAATGAAGCGCGCATTTCTATTGACCCTGGCCTCCTCGGCCCTCCTGCTGGCCGGCTGTGCTCAAAAAGCTCCCCCATTGCGCGCGGAGCCGAGCTACAAGGAGGCGATCAACGCCCCGCTGCTGCAGAGCAGCCGCGAAGCAGTAGGCCGCCTCGTGGCAAGCCTCGACACGGCCGCCACGGGCCCTGGCCCGGTGCTCGTAGCCACCGTGGTGGACGTGAATGACCTGAGCCGCTCGGCACCGCTGGGGCGTACGCTGTCGGAGCAATACGCCAACGCCATGGCCGCCACCGGCTTCGACGTGAAAGAGATCAAGCTGCGTGGCGATGTCTTCGTGAAGGAAGGCGCAGGCGAATTACTGCTCTCGCGCGAGGTCAAGGACATCGCTCGCCACCACAACGCTTCCATGGTGCTCGTGGGCACGTTCTCGCCTGCGGCGGACTACACCTACGTGAGCCTCAAGCTCGTGCGCACGGAAGACAGCCGCATCATCCGCGGCCACGACTACGCGCTGCCCAACGACCGCGACGTGCGCCGCCTGCTGGTCTCTCGCTGAAGCACGACTCCTCCTGCTCAGGCCGCCGTGTACCGGCGGCCTTTCTTTTGCTATTTAAAAGTGAGCTTTTAGCGCTTACCCATCAAGCGCCAGAGGCCGTTTTGACTGATGAACGCGATGGCCACAGCACCGACGCGATGGCCACCACCATCAGCCCCACGGCCGTCCAGTCCTGCCAGTGCAGGACCTCGCCCAGCCAGAGCGCGCCGCTAAACACGCCGATCACCGGGATCATCATCACGCTGAGCGTGGAGGCCACCGGCGGCAGCGTGCGTACCAGGAAGAACCACGCCGTCTGCGCGAAGCCCAGCACCAGCAGGCCGTTGTAGAGGATGGCCGTCCAGGCCTGCGCGTCGGGGGCGCGCCACTGGGGCCGCTCGAACGTGACGGCCAGCAAGGTGAGCACCGCACAGGTCAGCGCCACCATCCAGAACGACAGAGTGAGCAGCGGCACCGGCACGTGCAGCCGGCGCATCAATTGCGTGCCCATGGCCCAGCTCGCGGCCGAGACCAGGATCAGCACCATGCCCACGGGCCGGCTGCCCAGCGCGCCCACCTCGTGCCACAGCAGCAGCACCACGCCGAGCGCCGCGGCCGCCACGCCGCCCCAGGCGCGGCCGGCCAGCCGGTCGCCGAAGCACAGCGCGCCGATCACGGCCGAGAAGATCGGCATGGTGTAGCCCAGAATGGCCGCGCGGCCGCTGGACAGCAGCGGGATCGCCAGGATCATCAGCACGTGCCACAGCACCATGTTCGTGAGCGTGAGCAGCACCACCCGCCCCCAGTGGGCGCGCGCAATGGCGAAGGGCGCCTTCTGCTGCCACATCACCAGCGCCAGGATGGGCAGGCCCATCCACAGCGAACTCATGCGGAAGGTGAGCGGCGGGAAATGCGACACGCCCATCTTCATCACCGGCCAGTTGAAGCCCCACACCAGGGTCAGGAGCACGAGGACGACGAGCTGGCGGCGGGAGAAGACGGGCATGGGCCGCGATTGTGCCGCCCGGCCACCGCCCGCGCTGGCCGGCCACCTAAAATCCCCGCCCTATGACCTTCCTCGACATGCTGCGCGACGCCACCACGCGCAACGACTCCCTGCTGTGCGTGGGCCTGGACCCCGAACCCACGCGCTTTCCCGAGGGCCTGCGCGGCGACGCGCACCGCATCTACGACTTCTGCGCCGCCATCGTGGACGCCACGTGCGACCTGGTCTGCGCCTTCAAGCCGCAGATCGCCTACTTCGCCGCGCACCGCGCCGAAGACCAGCTCGAACGCCTGATGCAGCACATGCGCTGCAACGCGCCCCACGTGCCCGTGATCCTGGACGCCAAGCGCGGCGACATCGGTTCCACCGCCGAGCAGTACGCGCGCGAGGCCTTCGAGCGCTACGGTGCCGACGCCGTGACGCTCTCGCCCTTCATGGGCTTCGACTCCATCGCGCCCTACCTGGAGTACCACGGCAAGGGCGCCTTCCTGCTGTGCCGCACCTCCAACCCCGGCGGCGACGACCTGCAGGCCCAGCGCCTGGCCAGCGTGGAAGGCCAGCCGCTGCTCTACGAGCACGTGGCGAGCCTGGCCCAGGGCCCGTGGAACAAGAACGGCCAGCTCGGCCTGGTGGTGGGCGCCACCTACCCGGCCGAGATCGAGCGCGTGCGCGCCCTGGCGCCCACGCTGCCGCTGCTGATCCCCGGCGTGGGCGCGCAGGGCGGCGACGCCGCGGCCACCGTGCGCGCGGGGCTGCGCGAGGACGGCCCGATCATCGTCAACTCGTCCCGCGCCGTGCTCTACGCCTCGGGCGAGCCCGACTTCGCCGCCGCCGCGCGCAGCGCCGCCCAGGCGACGCGCGCCGCGCTCAACGCCGCGCGCGGCTAGCTCCCGCCTCCGGCCATGCAGCTCAAGTGGCTGGAGGACTTCATCGCGCTGGCCCAGGAGCGCAGCTTCACCCGCGCGGCCGAGCTGCGCCACGTGACCCACCCCGCGTTCGGCCGGCGCATCCGCGCGCTGGAGGCCTGGGCCGGCACGCCGCTCACCGAGCAGGGCGGCGGCCCCGTGCGGCTCACGCCCGCGGGCCAGGCCTTCCTGGAGACAGCGCAGCAGATGGCGCAGGGCCTGGCCCATTCACACGAGGAGATGCACGCCATCGCCGGGCGGCAGGCGCGCACCGTCACCCTGGCCACCGGCCGCACCCTGGCGCGCACGGTGGTGGCCGACTGGCTGGCCCGCATCCAGCCCGTGCTGGAGGGGGGCGAGCTGCGCGTGCGCACCTGCGCTCTGGCCGAGTCGGTGGCGATGATCGAGCGCGGCGAGGCCGACTTCACCCTGGCCTACCACCACACCTCGCTGGCCGTGCGCCTGGACGCGCGGCAGTTCACCCACCTCACGCTCGCCTCCGACCGCCTGGTGCCCGTGGCGCGCGCCCGCGCCGGCGGCGCGCCGCTGCACCACTTCGGCGGCACGGACACAGTGCCCTACCTCGCCTATTCGCACACGCTGGCGCTCGGCCGGCTGGTGGAGGACCACCTGGCGCACGACCCGCTGGCGCCACGCCTGGTGCGCGTGGTGGAGTGCGACTCGGCCGACGCCCAGTACGAATACGTGCTGCGCGGCCTGGGCGTGGCCTGGCTGCCCTGGTCCATGGTGCACGCCGACTGCCAGAGCGGCCGGCTGGCTCCCGCGGGCGACCGGCGCATGGAGGTGCGCTTCGACGTGCGCATGTACCGGCCCAAACGCCGGCTCTCGCCCTGGGCCGAGGCACTGTGGGCCACGCTGGCGCGCAAGTAGGCCCCCGCACAAACCCGTAGGCTGCGTGCCGACAATGCACGGCTTCGTGCTGCTTCGGCACCACGCCACGGCAGGGCCCTCCCACAATGCAGGCACCCACCTCGACCTGCCCATGGAGAACGCCATGCACCCTTCCCGCACTCCCGCCCCGCTGCGCCGCGCGCTTCTGGCCGGCGCCGCGCTGCTCGCCGCCGCCAGCCCCGCCGCCTTCGCCCAGGCCCCGGCCTACCCCAGCAAGCCCATCACCATCGTCGTGGGCTACCCGCCCGGCGGCAGCACCGACCTGACGGGCCGTGCCGTGGGCGCGGAGCTGTCCACCCGCCTGGGCGTGCCCGTGGTGATCGAGAACCTCGGTGGCGCGGGCGGCGCCATCGGTGCGCAGAAGGTGGCCAGCAGCGCACCCGACGGCTACACGCTGCTGGTGGGCGCCAACAACGAGATCGCCATCAACAAGCTCGTGACCCAGAAGGTCAAGTACGACATCAAGGACTTCACCGCCATCGGCCTCGTCGCCTCCCAGCCCCTGGTGCTGGTGGCCGGCACGAACACCGGCGTGAAGAACCTCGCCGAGTTCACCGAGCGCGTGCGCAAGAACCCCGGCAAGTTCAGCTACGGCAGCTCGGGCGTGGGCACCTCGCTGCACCTGGCCGGCGAGATGATCAA
>Ga0222428_100484_pt1 | contig 13499 bp, 12 predicted proteins | sample 2B5Ametagenome_FD_182471 | JGI IMG/M metagenome (GOLD analysis project Ga0222428, IMG submission 182471) | Enriched microbial communities from leaf-cutter ant dump, University of Wisconsin, Madison, United States - 2B5A (version 2) | ecosystem: Environmental > Terrestrial > Nest > Insects nest >...
CATCGACAGACAACCGGTGGCGCCGTCCCGGCGCCGCTGCAAACCCAGGAGTAATCTCCTTCAACCCAGCGGATTCCTCAAATCGACTGGTACGGGTTCTGGGGGCAGGTCAGCTCAATGATTTCATCGTCTTCGGTGTGATGGCCATCGGCTCCTTTTCGTCCGGCGGCCTACTGTCCGCCTACGGCTGGAATATGGTGCTCTGGGTGTCTTTTGTGCCGCTTGTAATTGCAGTCGTTTCGCTAACGGTGGCAATGCACAAGCAAAGAAGAAATATTCGCGCTCTGCAATAACCTAAGAACAGGAGGGGGACAGATATGGAGACAAGGCAAACTAAGAGCGAAATGAACTCGGCAGGGGGAAGGATATCTTTGATCCCCATTGTCCTGCTAACTTGCTTTGCAATGGTGGCTTTCGCTGCCAACTCTCTATTAACTCGGCTGGCCTTCCAAACGACAGCGATCGACGCAACCTCTTTCACCGTGATAAGGATCGTTTCAGGTGCGATCACGCTGCTGGCAATCTTAGTATTGCAGAGAGCGCCATTGAGGCTTGCCAGATCGGGATGGTGGCCAGCCATTCTACTGTTCACTTATGCAGCTTCATTCTCTTTTGCATATCGAGATATAAGTACCGGCGCCGGTGCGCTGGTATTGTTTGCATCAGCACAGTTATTGATGATCGGGCATGGATATTACAAGGGAGAACGAACCAGTATTTTTGGGGTGCTTCTAGCTTTGGTCGGTCTAGCAGCTTTTCTTACCCCCTCGGCCTCTGCGCCGTCACTCTCTGCTGCGGCGTTGATGGCAGTGGCAGGTTTTGCTTGGGGAGGGTTTTCGCTGATCGGGCGGTCAGTGGACTCGCCTGTAGCTAGTACCGCGAGCAGTTTTCTGTGGGCAGTGCCGTTAGCCTTCGGGTTGATGTGGCTTCAACATGAGCACCTGAGCTTCGATACCAAAGGAGCCGTTTACGCCTTGCTGTCCGGCACCCTTGCATCGGCCATCGGGTACGCAGTCTGGTACTGGGTGCGTGTGCGTATGACGGCCATCAGCGCTGGCGCAGTACAACTTTCAGTACCCGTTCTGAGTGCCATCCTCGGTGTATTGATTCTGAGTGAAAACATCTCATGGATGAGTGGGATTTCGGCATCCATCACATTGATCGGCGTGGCTTGGGTCACGATGAAAGCGACGGCTGGGCAGCAGAGTAACGTCGTCATACAGGATTAAGAAACATCTTTTTTAGTTGATTTAACAAAGGCTTTAAAAATGGGATCAGCGGAGAGGAGAATATGGAACTTCGGCATTTGCGCTGCTTCCTTGCTGTGGCGGAGGAACTTCATTTCACACGAGTGGCAGAGCGCTTACATAGTTTGCCCTGAAAAATTCTCAGTTCCTTGATATACCTTGCGTTTTCTCTATAGGCCCTGCACGATTTGCAAGGTAAGGTGCAGGGAGAGCCGGTTACTCTGCGAATTTCACCAAGGATCGAGATGCGCTTCCCAGCCCCAGACCGGCGAGTTGTTTCGCGCGCGCCTGGACGAGCAGATCAACATGCGCGACCTGTGCTTCTGCCCGGGAGTTTTTGGTTCTTCCATCACGGTGGTGGCGACGCTGCACTTTAGACAAAAGGCTCGGTGGCGAAAAGAGGACCGACGAACCGGCCGTGGCAAGGTTTCCGGCGTGTGCCCCTGTCCTGAACGTCAGCCAGCTTCAACAGCGTCACTGAGAAATTGGACCAAATTTGGTTCAAATTTCTATCCTCTGGGGCTTGGTATCGCCAATTTTGGTGCGAACGACCTTGCCGCGAACGACACCTCACAGTCCCATGCGGCGCATCAGGAGCTCGATGCCACGCTCACGCCTTCGCGCTGCAACTGCCGCCAAACCTTGTCGGCCTGTAGAACCTGCAGGTTGACATGCCACCCCCTCTCGATGTGGGGCATCAGTTCCTGATCACGCCGAGCTCGGGGGCTGGGCAAGGCCGCATCGCGCTGCCGGCTGGCGTACCGCCGGTACGCTGACGGGGCGATCTGCAACAACCTGCAGATCGGCTCGACCCCATGTTGCTGGCGGTGTCGCTCCACGAAGGCGTACATCACTTCAACCGGCGGTCGAGTTCCGCCTGGGCGAAAAGCGCGCTGGCCAGTTTGAGGATTTCGTTGGCGCGGCGACGATCGCGCACTTCGCGTTCCAGTTCCTTCACGGGCTTGGCCTCGGCCGTGGTCACACCTTCGCGCTGGGGAGTGCCTTGCTGTTGTGGCATTGCTTGTGCTTCGTTGCAGGAATCGTCGAAAAATTGTTGAAATCGTCGGGAAATTGTCGATTCCGTCGAAAATTCGACGTTCCAGAAAGGGCGTTATTTCATTGCACTTTTCGCAATTTTTTTATTGTTCTGAGGCGATAAAAAGTGCCCCATGCGGTGAGAAGCAGCCGCCCGTTCTTCCTTGCCATATTTTTGGCATTACGCAATGAGCCAGCCGTCGCTGCCGGCGACACCGAAAGGCACCGTTGCCAGGTTCTGGCCCAGTGCTATGGGTGTTTTTTCTCGAATTGGCTCCTTCGGAGCTTTCACTTGGCCCATCCATTGACAGAGTGGACGAGGCAGAGTGTCAAGATCAGTCAATAAACACAACAACTTAGGCTGTAAATAGGTAGACAGAAAGCAGGCAGAGGATGAATTTGTGCTGCTTTTCTGGGCAAATTTGGACAGGAATAGGGGAAGCGGAAGAAATAGCCACGACGACCGAAGCTGGGTCGGTTCACCTAGAGCTGCAGAAATGCGGGAAAGGTGGGCGAGGGTGGTGACTGGGCGAATGCTCAGGGGAGAGGGAATGGAAGGGGCAGCCTGAGTCCCACGCAGTAGCGCAAGGGCTACTGATTCAGGCCGCGGTAGGGGAGCGCGTAATCCACCTGAGGTCGGTTGACTCTGGAGAAGGGTCGGTTGACCAATCGCTACCCGTGAGGGCGCGGCGCTAGGAAGGCAGGACACAGCCAACCTAGTGAAAACCGGAGTCGTTTAAGTCCCGTGTTGTGGAAGTGGAATGGCGTGGATTGGTGGTGCAGCAAAGCGGCATGGAGGCTTGCTGGAGAAGAGCGGCGTGGGAGTGTCCGAATTTCTGTGTTCGAGGCGCTGAGACTTTTCCACGGCAGCGGTCGGCGCTCGCGACGAACCGGCCGATGCGGTGGGAAAGTCGGTCTTCATCCTACGCGACCGTCTTGGTGAACCGGTCTTCGTAGAGGATCGCGAACTGGTTCATCGCCTCCTTCCAGTTGTGCGCCCCACGGCCCCAGTCGGCCGTGATGTTGCGCAGGGCCAGCCAGATCAGCTTGCTGGCCGCGTCATCGCCGGGGAAGTGCCCGCGCGTCTTGATGATCTTGCGCAACTGCGCGTTGATGCTCTCGATCGCGTTGGTCGTGTAGATCACGCGGCGCACGGCGGGCGGAAACGCGAAGAACGGGATCACGCGGTCCCAGGCGCGGCGCCAGGCGGCCACCACGGTCGGGAACTTCTGGCCCCATGGGCCTTGCTCGAAGACCTCCAGTTCAGCCAGTGCCGCCTCTGCGCTGGCGGCGGTGTAAATCGGCTTGATCGCCACGGCCAGCAGCTTGCGGTCTTTCCAGCTGGCGTAGTCCAGGCTGTTGCGGATCAGGTGCACGATGCAGGTCTGCAACGTTGTAGCTGGGAACACCACGCCCAGCGCCTCGGGCATGCCCTTCAGGCCATCGGTGACGGCGATCAGGATGTCGTGCACGCCGCGCGCCTTCAGGTCGTTGAAGACTTTCATCCAGAACTTGGCCCCCTCGGTGCTCTCCACCCACAAGCCCAGGATGTCGCGCGTGCCGTCGGGCAGCACGCCCAGGGCCAGGTAGATGGCCTTGTTGCGCACCACCGCGTCCTCGCGGATCTTGACCCGCAGCGCGTCGAAGAACACCACCGGGTACATGGGCTCCAGCGGGCGAGCCTGCCAAGCGCCGACCTCGGCCATGACGGCGTCAGTCACGCTGCTGATGAATTCGGGCGAGACCTCGGTGGCGTATTGCTCGGCCAAGAAGGCCTGGATCTCGCGCACGGTCATGCCACGCGCGTACATGGCCACGATCTTGTCGTCAAAGCCGGTGAAGCGGCGCTCGTGCTTGGCAATCAACAGTGGTTCGAACGAGCCATCGCGGTCACGCGGCACGTCGATGCGCAGCGGGCCGTCCTCGGTCAGCACGGTCTTGCCGCTCGTGCCGTTGCGCTGGTTGGTGCTGGCCTCGGGCTTGTCCGCGCCGCTGGGGTAGCCCAGGTGGTGACCCAGTTCGGCGCCCAGGGCGCGCTCGATCAAGGCCTTCTTGAACGCCATGGAGGCGGCGTTGACCGCCTCGCCCGTCATGGGGCCGGTCACGAACTGATCAAGCAGCTCCTTGGGGATGGACGGCAGCGCCGCCGACTTGGCCGCAATGGCCGCGTTCTTCAACTTCGTCTTGCTCATTGGCATAGATGCTCCGGGTCGTCATGCTATGCCTCGCACACAAAATTCCGGACAGGCTCAGCGGCGTTACAGGGAATGCTTCGGAGAACGCAGCAGAGAGGCACGGCCACCCAATGCGCAGGACGCGGGATTGGACCAAATTTGGTCCAATCCCTCCGCTGCACAATGAAGCCGGCTGGCATTCAGGACAGGGGCACACGCCGGAAACCTTGCCACGGCCGGTTCGTTGGCCTTCCCTCTTCGCCACCGAGCCTTTTTGTGCGAGATTCAGCGCCGCCACCATGAGCGAAGAACCAAAGCCTCCCAAGCGGGAGCCTCTCATAACCCCTGATCCGCGCAGAACATCAATGCCATCCGCGCATATTCCCGAGCCTTGAGTGCGCGGTAGCGCTTGCTCAAGGGGCCGAGCCCCGTGCCCCCAGGGCCTGGCGGCCCCAGCGGCTCATGCTTTCGCTGTGTGCGGACGCACCTGTGCCTTGCAGGTGCCGGGTTCAGGCTTGAAGAACGCATCCACTCCCCGATGCAGGAACGACGCCAGGCGCTTCATGTTGTAGCAGGCGGCCATCATCGTCATTGCCACCGTGGCCCGCGCCTGCCCGATGGTGCGCACGAACTTGCCGCCCAGGTGCCGGATGCCGGCAAACGCATGTTCGACCCGGGCCCGCTTGCTGGCAATGCGCTGGTTGCGCCGCTTCTGGCACTCGCTCAGGGGCTGGCCCGTCTGGGCCCTGCGCTGCATCGCGTCCACGAAGCACAGCACTTGCAGCATCTGCCGACGCTGCCGGCTCAGCGTAGGCCTTGTCAGTGTGCACGCTGCGCCCGGTGTTGTGCATGTCCAGCACCTCATCGAAGTGGTGGTGTCTCCAGACTGAGCACAGGTAACCAAACGCTGTCTATGCGACTACTGGTGAGGTTTTGCCTAGACGTTTTGTCAGATCGATCCCGATAACCTGAATTTCCTCGATGCCTGGGTGAGTGCTGGTCGCTGCCCTATCTGCGCTGCGGCCGAGTTGGTGCATGACACCCGCGACCTGCCCTACACCTATAAGGGCGAGACCACAGCCATCGCGGCCGTGGCGGGGGACTTCTGCCCGGCCTGCGGCGAAAGCGTACTGGATGGTGCCGAGTCGGCGCGCGTGAGCGCGGCCATGCTCGCCTTCAACCGCCAGGTGAATGCCAGCATCGTAGATCCAGGCTTCATTGCGGGTGTGCGCAAGAAGCTGGCGCTGGACCAACGGGAGGCCGCCGAGATTTTTGGAGGAGGGGTCAATGCGTTCTCGCGCTACGAGAACGGCAAGACCAAGCCGCCGCTGGCACTGGTCAAGCTGCTCCAGGTGCTGGACCGCCATCCTGAGTTGCTGGGTGAGATCCGGGCCTCGGGGGAACAGCGCCCGGTGCAGGCACCAGCGTGAGGGAGATGGATTGCGTGGGTGAAGAACTGCTTCGCAGCGGTTGCCGCCGTTCGTAGCCGCATCGCAACCTATCGATTACCGCTCCATAACGGCCATCCAAGCATTGACGCCGGCGACTGTCCAATGATAGGTTTCAGGTTGTGGACCTTGCGACAGTTGACTTCTCCGATTCGGCTCGCGTATCGGGGTGTCCGCTGCCAAGCACTTCCGAGCACTCACGCTACCGGCTAGAAGTGGCCATCAGGATCGCGGTCTGTCCCCGATTGCCCACTAGGCGACTCGCAACCAAGCTACGCTACATCTCGGCCACTGCCCAACGCATTAGGCTCTTCTCAAAGCTGGTCAATTGAAGACGCTCTATGCTCGGTGCCAGTGCCCTAAGTTTCGCCAGTAGATCATTCAGATGCTCCGACGGCAAAATGAGGCCCTTGATCTGGGTCGAGATCTGAGTGGGAATTCCGTATTCATCCAATGCAGTGAATAACGGGTCGAGGAACATATTTTCAAGCTGCTCAGCAAAAAAACTAAAATCCCCCGGTTCGATATTTCTTGTGCCAAGCACGTCGGCTTGAATCTTGTTGATAGCCATGATGTCCCGAGGCAATCGGAAACACACCATATTTCTGATAAATTTCAGGCGCAAATTTATGGCTTCGCTCGCAGTGTAATCGCTTCGCCGACTCTCCACAGCGTCCCTAAGGTAAGTGGGCAAGTTTCTCTGGTTTCGGAGTTCATTGATATGCCAAGCCAACTGCGCGCTTGACGATATCAAATAGTCCATCAGGTTCTTGCCTTCCAGGATGTAGATCAACTCACACAAGTAGTTGAGTTGGCTGGGCTCAGGAATACCTTTCCAGCACAGCAGTTTGCGGCTGTTCGGTAGGTCTCGAATAATTGCCTCCGCCACCTCGACTTGCCGCTCAATCGGAATGTGTCTGTTCTCAATAAAGGTAGTCGGCGACAGTGTGGGGTTGGCGTACACTTCCTGAAGCCTTCCACGGGAAATTTCGGTCAGGTACTCGTTCTCCAGTTGCATGAGGAGTCCCATAGGAGAACTCTCATCCTGATGACCTATGGGGTACTCGACGGTGAGTCCTTGCTCAAGTGGCGGTGCTTCGAGCATAAAGACCTTGCCGATAAAGTATTTGTTCATGCGACCTGCACGGCCGGAAATGTTCTTGTACGTGAAGTAGTCCAACGTCGATGTGTTCAGGCGACGGTCGTAAATGATCACGTTCTCTGCCGACGTGTTAACGCCTTCGATCATAGTTGACGTACAGATGATTCGCTTGATGATGCCTTCGTTGAAGAGTTTGACGATGTACTGCTGCAGTGCACGTGGTACCCCACCATGGTGAATCCCTATGCCCAGAGAGATCGCCTTGGCAACGTTCCACTCGGGGTGGTAATGCTTGGATATCCATTCGGCGATTTCTTGCGTCTCCGGCGCTGGGATTAGCCCAGCTTCCTGGATCAAATATTCAGCGACCCTATTTGCGCTGGGTGGTGCTTGGCAGTAGATCAGAGTGGGAGAGTCCAGCGTTGTGACCAGCTCCAGCAGCTTTTCCTTTCGCTGTCCAGAGCGCATGCTCAGATTGAAATTCTGGATGTCGACCGCGACAGTGTTGTAGTCGGACGGGATGAAGTGGTACTCGTAGCCATCCAAGCCAGAGATCTTCTGGATGTGCGGCCCAAGCATGTAAAACTGAGCACCAGTCTTGGCAAGCTTGTGGAAGGCCAAGCTTAGATCAATGGCTCGGGTGCTTTCGTCTGTGTCATTCGCCAAGTCGATTTTGTAGAACTCGTCCAAGACGAAAAACTCCACATTTGCAAGGTCAGAGCGCTGGATGACACGTTCCTGGGTGAGAAGATAGACATTGGTTGTGTCGGGCACTGCTTCTTGGCTGGGGTGTGTGATTAAATTGAAGTCCTTAAAGCGCTTGACCAAGCGACGACGGGTTTCGTCGATCAGTGCAATGGTCGGAACGATAACAACCACATTTTTGAATCGGCGCTGTGCCAGCACCGCGTCGATGACGAGGCTCTTCCCGACGCTCGTAGAAGCACTGAGTACCACGTTTCGCCCTTGCATGATCAAGCTGAAAACATGAGCCTGCAGATGATGAAACACCATACCCTGTTCTACTCCATCAACCCTGTGAGCCTCGTAAGCTAGGCGGTCAGAAGGCGTCAAGTTGCGGAGGTGGGGCGTGATATAGGGGAACAGCCCAACGGCTCGCACCATGTTGAGCAGCAGCGACTGTTCGACTGCATCGAATAGCTTGAACTTATCGAGTGCTCGGATCACCAGGTCGCGGCCTTCCCACTCTGAGTTGCTTCTGTTGACGATGGTGTTGATGGCCTGCAGTACGTCAATCGTCGATGCACCCATCTCAGTAAGTTGCGCCAGCTCGTTCTTGATTGTTTCGTAGTTCATGTCCGCACCGTTCCTAGAGATCTCCGAAGCAACGCGATCAACTCGGGATATCTTCACGCTCTTGCACTTCCCTGCTATCAAAGCGGAAGAGCAGGTATCAGTTTATGCCTGCAACTCTTGCAGCTTTTCGCAGCGAGCATTGAAAGCCTTAGTCAGCATTTCAATACTTTCCATTGGCACCAGAAAGACCACCACCTTTACCTGTTTTATATTCTCCGGTAGTTGTGTGATGAAATTGCTGAAGTGCTTCTCGATCTCTATCTTGAGGTTGTTTATGTAATCAGCGAGCCAGCCTGACGAAAGCGCTTCACTGTCATAGGTCAACAAAATAGGAAAGCATAGGACATTCAGCATGTCATCAACGGGTGAATTGCGGTGCAGGGCATGGTTGAAGGTATCTGCTTTTGGCTGGTGGTGCAATGGTTCACGCAGAGAAATGATGATTTCGCGTTCTGCCGACAGTACCGTTTCCGAGATCGTCTCATCAAGGACTTCGCAGATCTGCTCCAGCGTTGCATCCATTGTGTTTGCTTCGATCAGGCGAGAAAGGCCTAGCCATAACTGATCGTCCTGACCAGGTATCTGAACGATATGGGCGTTGCCAAATTCCGAAAGCTTGCCGGCGGATTTGTAGAAGACTTTGCACGCAACGGGTTCGCTGTTTTGGCGGCTGCGCAGGATGGCGTGAAGAATCAGCTCTGCGATGAGCCTGTTGCGCGGTAGCTCACTGTCGCGGAAGGTACTAATTGACCGGGCGAGAATCGCTTCGGCGTTATGCGCAAGAATATTGACGATCTCGCTAGCCTTCAGGGAGAACTCGGGTAGCCATTCGATGAGGTGCTTTGCGAAGTTCTCGTGCCGCCATTTTTTTAGCGAATACTTCACATCAAAGGCAGAAAATGAATGCAGCAGTCCTTCTTCGGTACTTGCATGAAACTCGACCAAGAAGGGATCTGGTCGCTTTTTGTAGGGCTTGAAGGTCGCCGTTGACTTCTCATCAGCCTCGTCCAATAGCTTCTTCAGGTGTGCCAGCACCGGATCGCGGAGAATGATCTTTGACGCTGCAGCTGTCTTCACGTTGGCCGTGGCAGCTTTGTCGGCTATTTCTAGGAATTCGTCATAAATTGCCTGCAGCTGGGTGAAATTGGGCCGATTTCCAAGCCCTTCTGCAAGCTGGGACAGCACCTTGATGTTGACCGCTTCCAGCGACTCGACATCACCGTATACCTGCCAGACACTGTTTTTTGCCCAGTAGGCGAAATCACGATTTTGCGGGGAAATGAACGTTTTAAATGCCTTTACCAGCGCCTTGCCTCGGGCTGTGGTGGTGTCAGGTAAAACGCGCTTATCCAGCTCTATTTTAAAGCCTTCAAGAATTTTCGCGACGTCGCGCTTGGTCACGATTCGGAAACGCGCAAGGCCTGGGCGTACGTCGCATTTCAGTGATTTATGCAGCAAAGAAGAATCGGCCTTGATGCCGTCGAGTGCGATAACCTCCTGCAAATTCCATTTGCTGTCACCTTCGGTCGTTTTGACTTGGATGTATTCGTTGACGAGCTCCCCCGAACAGTGGGACACAGCGACGATATCGTCCGCTGTCTCGCACTCCACCTGGGAGTAGCTGCTATCGCGGAGCATCTTGAAAATGAAGCTGACGGCGACGTGGTCTTGGTACTTGAAGCCTTGCCTTGCCGCAGGCCCTCCTGCATTGGATGGGCTAGTAATACGCACCATGAAATCCCTGTATTGCGAGAATATTTACAGAAATCGAACCTTCGCTCTGCCGACCGAGCCAACACACACGGAGTTCGTTACTAATGTAACACTACCACACTAATGCTTAGAGTTGTGATATCCCAGCCTGAATCTCCTTCAAAGTGTGGATCAGTACCGCCTGAGCACAGGTGTCGCACAATCCTAAAGAACACGGTCCTGTAGCGAGCGGTCCTTCTAGCTGATACGCGGCGAACTGCGCAATCAAGCAGCTGACCCAAAGAGTCAAGTGGCCGTTCTAGGCAGGCAGCGCTCAACGACTGGTGTTATCCGCTGCTGCCGCTCCGGCATTGGGCCGTGAATGACTCTGACCAGCCTATTGCGGTCCATCCATGTTGCTCAGTAAATTCACGGTGGTGCTTGCATGGCCCCATCAGGTGACTCGTGGATGTTTGGCGGCCTGTGGACTTTGTCCGTTCCGTCCTTCATGGCCTGCGGGCAACCCAGCCCTTGAAGGTGAACGCGCAGTAGAACAAATCAATGTCCGTGAACCCGGCTTCGCGCAGCAGATCGGCATCCTGCTGCGGAGAGAGCACTGGCAGTCGCTCCTTGATCGCCGCGATGCTGCCTTCGGCCTGGGCCACGGGGACACCCGAAGCTGCCGCGAAGGCTGCGTTGCGCTTGAGCCATATGTCCCTGGCAGGATCTTCGCTGGAGAAACTGTGGTGCGCGATTACCAGGGATGCACCGGACTTGAGCCGCATGCGTATCTGCTTCAAGGTCTGCAGACGTTCATCCCGCTGCAGGAAATGCAGCGTCAGCAAGCAGGTCGCGCCGTCGAACGGCCCCATGGGGGCGCTGTCGATATAGCCTTCATGCAGGTGTGCGCGCTGCGCCAGCTTGCCCAAAGTCGTGCGGGCCAGGTCGAGCATTTCAGCAGAGGGATCGATGCCGTTGAAGTGCCAGCCGGGCTGCATTTCGGCAAAGGCCTTCAACTCCAGCCCGCCGCCGGCGCCGAGCACCAGGATGCGTGCGTCGGCTGACGCATGTTCGGCCAGCAGCACGCTCGCCATCCGGTGCAAGTCTGCAAGACCTGGCACCAGCCTCGCCGTCCTCTGTGCATAGCCCGATACAGCCATCGGGTCGGAGAACGGAGTCATCGGCTGCTGCCGTCCGCTGGGGCGGGGGCGATGGTCTCGGGCCATAACAGCGAACGGTGGACCTGGGCGCCGGCCATGGCGCCGTTGCCCACCGCCAGCGATACCGAATGGGGTGTTCGCGCCACGTCACCGCAGGCGAATACCCCCGCCACCGAGGTCTTGCTCTCGGCATCGGTGCGAATCTGAATGCCCATGGGCGTCTCCTCCAGCGCGCAGCCCATCGCTTCGGCCAGCGAACTGGCGGGAGCGGTGCGGGTCGCCGTGAACAGGCCCGCGAAACCCAGACGCCGCCCGTCGGCCATCGCCACGTCGGCATGACCTTCGATTCTGTCGATCGGCGTTTCCTCGATCGTCACGCCTCGGCGCTCCAGGGTGGATCGGGTCTCCTGGCTCAGTTCCACTGCGCCATTGACGAGCAAGGTCACATCCCCCCAATCGGTGAGCAGTTCTGCCTGGTGGATCGACATTGGGCTGGCCCCGATGATGCCGATGTGGCCCTGGCCGAGTTCGTAGCCATGGCAGTACGGGCAGTGGAAGACCGCCTTGCCCCAGCGCTCGGCAAGCCCATCGACGGCGGGAAGCTGGTCGGCCACGCCCGTGGCCAGCAGGAGACGGAGGCCTCGGTGCGATCCGCCATCAGACGTCGTGGCGATGAATTCGTCCAGTGCGCCCGTAACAGCGTCGACACGGGCGTCGAGCCAGGTCAGCGTCGGATAGGCTTCGAGCTGGCGGCGCGCATTTGCCGCGATCTCGCCAGGAGGCACGCCATCCTGGCCGAGAAAGCCATGCGAATGGCTGGCGAAGCGGTTACGCCGCTCGCCTGCATCGATCACCAGCACGGACCTGCGCGCGCGTACCAATTGCAGGGTTGCGGCCATTCCCGCATAGCTTCCGCCGACGACGATCACGTCGTAGTGCATGGTCAACTCCTTTGGCGTCGTGCCGCTGCATGCCGGCGAGCGAAGTCGGCGGCCAGATCGGCGAGGGTGATTTCCGAGAACCGTTTCAGCAGCAGCGCCTCGGCCTCGGCAAACGTGCCTTTGAGCGCGGCGTTCACCGCCTGCTCGACCAGGCACTCCGGGGTTTCGTTGCGGTTGCCGATGGCGAACATCGCTGGCTCGCCCAGCGCTTCGTGCAACTGGCGCAGGGTGACGGTGTTTAGGTCGGCATGGATACGCCATCCTCCCGCATGGCCTCGGTCGGACGTGACGATGCCCGCTTCTCGCAGGTAGCCCATGGTGCGCCGGACGACGACCGGGTTGGTGCCCAGGCATTGCGCCAGGGTTTCCGAAGTGACGGGGCCCTCCTGTTCGGCCATGTGTAGCAGCGCATGCAGGACGGAAGACAGGCGGCTGTCGCGTTTCATGTAACTAATGATGTTTCATATGAGGCAGCGTGTCAAGGCAAGGCTGCGCGATAGAACGCCCACCGAGCCGCAGGGTTGGCATTCAGGGCTGTTGCTGGCGTCTCGGGCTTGTCCCAGACTCTTGCGCGGGATCTGCGTGCTTTCGCGCAAAGAAGCGCTTGAGTGAGCGCTTATGGGCGCGATGCACGGTCGGCGGGGCGGATCATCATCGGATCTGAGTCTGGGACGTCCGCGGCCAGGATGTTCACCAGGGCTTCCAGCGGTGCCGGGGGGCTTGTGGCATGGTGCCAAGCGGGTGCGCTGGTGGGAGCGCTATGGGGGTGCCTGTTTTGGGGAAGCGCCGGCGCACTTCACGTTCCAGTTATCCACAGCCGACCATCACTGCGTCGGCTTCCACCCCTGGCTCACTATTCAAGCGGCGCGGTGGCTCAGTTTTACTTCGGCGCAAACAGCCACATCGTCCATGGGTAATTCCGAAGCGGTTGGGCAGCTCTTGCGTTGTGGAAGTCATGTCGTTCTCCAAAGAAAGCGACAGGCACCGGCCCCTTCGGGGCATCGAGTGTCCGTCAGGGTGGTTGAATTTGCAGCCGTGAGGCCGCGTATGGTGGCTTAGAGCGTGTTATGAACTTTGTTCCGTGAGCGTGAAGCCAAGGGTAGAGTCTGCGGATGCCCCGCAAGCCCTACCCGACGGACGTCAGCGATGAAGAATGGAACTTCGCTGCGCCCTACCTGACCCTGATGGACCAGCACGCGCCCCAGCGCGAGCATGATCTGCGCAAGGTCTTCAATGCTCTGCGTTGGCTGGTTCGGGCGGGAGCACCTTGGCGGATGCTGCCCAATGATCTGCCGCCCTGGGAAGCGGTCTACCAGCAGAGTCGGCGCTGGCTGGATGCGGGCTGTTTCGAGGCGATGGTGTCGGACCTGCGCTCCATCATTC
>Ga0222428_100485_pt1 | contig 13453 bp, 16 predicted proteins | sample 2B5Ametagenome_FD_182471 | JGI IMG/M metagenome (GOLD analysis project Ga0222428, IMG submission 182471) | Enriched microbial communities from leaf-cutter ant dump, University of Wisconsin, Madison, United States - 2B5A (version 2) | ecosystem: Environmental > Terrestrial > Nest > Insects nest >...
ACCTGATCGAAGCGCTGGTGCCCGAATCGCTCGCCGGCCCCAAGCGCAAGGTGCTGCCCTGGCTGCTGCGCGCCCTGCCCAGCCTGCCGCCGCAGGTAGCGCGCGCACTCAAGCGCAAGATTGCGCCGTAGCCCCCCGCAAAAAGGCCCCGCAGTGCGGGGCCTTTTTTTGCAATCATTTTCAGCCCCCAGAGCCTGTTTACGATCTTTTCATAGTGCTCGTTGCCCCGCAAAAGGGCAGGTGCAAGGCGCAAAGCGCAGCCGGGCTGGTGGCCCGGCGAGCATTTGCAACGCCGCAGATGCCACTTTTGCGGGGCAACCCGAAGGGCAAGGCAGCAAAAGGCCGCTACTGCGTCGTTGCGCACCTTGCCCAGGCCGCCAGCATGGCCTGCGGCGCGCGCCTAGAGTGCGGCTTTTTGCTGCGTTGCGGGCACTATGAAAAGATCGTAAACAGGCTCTCAGGGCTTATGCAGCCTGCGCGGGCAGCTCTCTTTTTTTGTATCCGTTGTGGCATCAGCCAGCTTGGTAGCGCCCGGGGCGGTGGCTCACGGCCAGGAACACGCCCATCACCACTGCCGCCAACACCGACCAGGCCACGCGCGGCCAGGGCACTACCCACAGCGCCAGCAGCACGACGCTGCAGTCAATGGCCATCTGCACCTTGCCCGCACGGATGCCGTAGCGGTCCTGCAGGTACAGCGACACGATGGTGGCCCCACCCAGGCTGGATTTGTGGCGCGCCATGAACAGCACCCCCGTGCCCATCAGCAGCCCCCCCGCCACTGCGGCAAACGCCGGGTGCAGGTAGTCAATATGGATCAGGCGCGGCCCCAGTTCGGCGATCAGCGAGAGGACACCCACGCTGACAAAGGTCTTGACCGTGAACGCCCGCCCGATGCGCTGCCAGGCGAACCAGTAAAACGGCAGGTTGAGGGCGAAGAAGATGGCACCAAACGGCCAGCCCGTGGCGTAGTGCAGCACAAAGGCCAGCCCGGCTGTGCTGCCGGTGAGCAACCCCGCCTGGGCAAACATCATCATGGTCAGCCCCACGAACAGCGAGCCGGTGAAGAGCGCCTGCGCGTCTTCAAACAGGCCGTGGCGCGGCGCGGCCAAGGCCCCGGCAGGTGAGGCGGCAAGAGACTGGGGCGCGGTGGCGCCGGGCAAAGGGAGGGTCGTTTGCGGTAGGACGGTGCGGCTGGCCATGGTGAGGTTCCTGGGCATCGTAGGGACCGGCACGGGTAGCGCCGGCGCGCGATCATCGCATGCAAAAATTACGCCCGGTTCACACTAGGGTTTACCCTTTCTCTTGCGCCCTGTGGGTGGGCGCAGGGCCGCACGTCCGCCTCCTGCCCCTCACCAGGGGAACGGGTTGGCGCAGGGTCAGTTTCCGTCGCGCAGCTTTTCCACGCTGGCGGCGCGCAACACGCGCCCGTCGGCGCCGAAGGTCACGGTGAAGACCATTTCGCGGCTCGGCGGGTCGATCCAGTTCCAGTCCCAATCGGTTTCCTGCTTGAGCACAAAGGCCATCTGCTTGGCGGGCTTGCCCAGCAGGCGGCGCACGGCCTCCTTGTCCATGCCCGGCTGCACCTTGGCGAACTGGTGCGGCGCCAGCACCTGGCGCAGCGCCGTCATCTTGCCGCCGGGCCCGATGGTGATCATGTAGTTCTGGTGGCCCATGGGCTGGCGGTTGTACTCCAGCGTGTGGCCGCCGTCGCTCTCCTGCCAGATGCCGTCGGGCTCGCCGAAGCGCTCGCGCACGTCGGCCTCGGTGGAGACGTCTTCCTCCAGTTCGCGGATGCGCTGGGCGTCGCAGCCCACCAGGGCGAGCACGGCCAGGGCGCCGGCGCCCAGCGAGCGGATGATGCGGTTCAGGGGCTTCATGGGTGTGTCGCTAAAATCGAGGGTTCTGAGAGGTTCACCGTCCATGTCTATTTTCCGCCGTCCCGACTACCAATCCGAAGCCACGCAGTTCATCAACCAGATGAAAACGCAAAAGCCCGAGCTGGACGCCCAGCAGCAGGCCGGCCGCGCGCTGCTGTGGGACAAAAACGTGGACCGCACGCTGTGGGAAGACTACCGCGCCGGCCGCGTGGCGCAAAAGTCTTACGTGTACTACGCTTACAGCCCGGCCAATCAGCAGTAAAAACAGCCTCCAGGCCAATACTGGCAAGCGCTGGCAGCTATGCAAGCAGTAGCAGGCATGGACTCCGGAAGCGACGCCGATACGCCGCTGCCGCCCGCCGCCATGCCCGAAGTGGTGGACCAGGTGGCGCTGGCGCGCCTGTACGGCGAGCCGCTGTTCGCGCTGCCGCAGGACCTGTACATCCCGCCCGATGCGCTGGAGGTGTTCCTCGAAGCCTTCGAGGGCCCGCTGGACCTGCTGCTGTACCTGATTCGCAAGCAGAACTTCAACATCCTCGACATTCCGATGGTCGGCGTCACGCGCCAGTACCTGGCTTACGTTGATGAAATCCGCAGCCGCAACCTGGAGCTGGCGGCAGAGTACCTGCTGATGGCCGCCATGCTCATCGAGATCAAGTCGCGCATGCTGCTGCCGCCCAAGAAGCAGGAGGGCGCCGAGGAGGCCGAGGACCCGCGCGCCGAACTGGTGCGCCGCCTGCTCGAATACGAGCAGATGAAGCTCGCCGCCCAGCAGCTGGGCAACCTGCCGCAGTACGGGCGCGACTTCCTCAAGGCGCAGGTGACCATCGAGCAGAGCCTGGCGCCACGCTTTCCCGACGTGCAGCTGAGCGACCTGCAGGACGCCTGGCGCGACATCCTGAAACGCGCCAAGCTGGTGCAACACCACCGCATCACGCGCGAGGAGCTCTCGGTGCGCGAGTACATGGGCATGGTGCTGCGCGCGCTGCAAGGGCGGCGCTTCGTCGAGTTCGAAGACCTGTTCCAGCCCGAGAAAGGCAGCACCGTGATGGTGGTGACCTTCATCGCGCTGCTGGAGCTGGCCAAGGAAACGCTGATCGAAATCACCCAGGCCGAAGCCTTTGCGCCCATCTACGTGCGGCTGGCCTATACCCCGGCTTGAGAGCCGCACCTTTCGCCTCCCCGCCATGACAACCCAAGACTTCGACGTGCTCATCGTCGGCAGTGGCCTCGCCGGGCTCACCGCAGCGCTGCGCCTCGCCCCCACCCACCGCGTGGCCGTGCTGACCAAACGCCAGGTGCACGACGGCGCCAGCGGCTGGGCCCAGGGCGGCATTGCGGCCGTGCTGGCCGAGGGCGACAGTTTCGACGCGCACGTGCAAGACACGCTGGTGGCCGGTGCCGGCCTGTGCGACCTGGCAGCCACCCGCTTCGTGGTGGAGAACGCGCCCGACGCCATCCACTGGCTGCAGGGCCTGGGCGTGCCGTTCTCGCAGGAAGACGGGGCGCTGCACCTCACGCGCGAGGGCGGCCACAGCGCGCGCCGCATCGTGCATGCCACCGACGCCACGGGCGCCGCCGTGCAGCGCACGCTGATCGATGTGGTGCGCGAAACCCCTGGCATCACCCTGTTCGAGCACCACACGCTGGTGGACCTGATCACCTCGCGCAAGCTGGGGCTGCCGGGCACGCCGCGCTGCCTGGGGCTGTACGCGCTGGACGAGGCCGCCGATGCCGTCGTCACCTTCCGCGCACCACAGACCATCCTGGCCACGGGCGGTGCCGGCAAGGTCTACCTCTACACCACCAACCCGGACACGGCCACGGGCGACGGCATTGCCGCCGCGTGGCGCGCGGGCTGCCGGGTGGCGAACCTGGAGTTCATCCAGTTTCACCCGACCTGCCTGTACCACCCGCACGTCAAGAGTTTCCTCATCACCGAGGCCGTGCGCGGCGAGGGCGGGCTGCTCAAGCTGCCCGCCAGCAAGGGCGGCACGCGCTTCATGCCGCAGCACGACGCACGCGCCGAGCTGGCGCCGCGCGACGTGGTGGCACGCGCCATCGACTTTGAGATGAAGAAGCACGGACTGGATTGCGTGCACCTGGACATCTCGCACCAGAGCCCGCGCTTCCTGCAGCTGCACTTTCCCAACATCCTGGCGCGCTGCGCCGAGCTCGGGCTGGACATCACGCGCGAGCCCATTCCCGTGGTGCCGGCAGCCCACTACACCTGCGGCGGCGTGCTCACCGACCTGGCCGGGCGCACCGACCTGCAGGGCCTGTTCGCTATTGGGGAAACCGCCTGCACCGGCCTGCACGGCGCCAACCGCCTGGCCAGCAACTCGCTGGTGGAGTGCATGGTGTACGCGCGTGCTGCGGCACAGGCCATTGCCGAGGTGCCGCGCGCGCCCCTGCCTGCCGTGCCCCCCTGGGACGACAGCCGCGTGACCGACGCCGACGAATGCGTGGTCATCTCGCACAACTGGGACGAGCTGCGCCGCTTCATGTGGGATTACGTGGGCATCGTGCGCACCGACAAGCGCCTGGAGCGCGCGGCGCATCGCATCGCACTGCTCACGGACGAGATTCACGAGTTCTACTCGCACTTCCACGTCAGCCGCGACCTGCTGGAGCTGCGCAACCTGGTGCAGGTGGCCGACCTGATCGTGCGCAGCGCACAGATGCGCCACGAAAGCCGTGGCCTGCACTACAGCCGCGACTGGCCGTCGCTCGCCGCGCCGGCGGCGCCCACCATCCTCGTGCCCACGCTGCGGCGCTGACGCGTTATTCCTGGGCGCTGTCGTCCGTGTCTGGCTGGTTGACGAAGATCGCCACCGCCAGCAGGGTGATGCAGAAGCGGAAGGCGCTCTCCTGGCCGTTCCACTGGCTCGACTGCCACATCAGGAACCACTCGGCGCCCACCACCATGAAGCCCAGGAACCAGACGCAAAAACCCGCCAGCACCCCGGCCAGCGCCCACTGCTTGGCCTGGTTGAAAACGCGCGCACTGTGCCGGCGCGCACGCCACAGGGCCCACGCGCCCCGCGCCAGCAGCACGGCCGTCACGCCCTCGCCCAGGATGATGAGTGCATAGGCCAAGTGCCACAGCAACGGCAGGTCGATGGCACGCCAGCGCAAAGGGCTGCCGGGAAACACCGTGTCCATGCGCAGCACATGCTGCACGAAGGCGAAGTTGGCTCCGTAGTCCAGCAGGTTGTTGCCGGTCACCAGCGCAGCGAAGAGCGCCAGGCAGGCCACCATGGCGGTTTTGGCGAAGCGGGTCATGGGCATGGGTGGGCCTTGTCAGTCATTCGGCGGGGCTTTGTCAACGTTTAGAACGTGTTCTCAGGGGCCGGTCATGCCGGGTGGCACTGGCCCGCACGCCGCGGGCATCCACCCAATCCAGCCCGTGCGGGAGCGTGGCGGACGGCCCGTTTGACTGTATCGCGGGCCCTTGGAACGTGCACGCGAAGTATGGTCGATGGAATGCTGGCGCGAACTCCACCTGGTTGGCAGAGCGCAGAACCATACCGGACACGCCAGCAAAAAGCCCCGCAAGCATGGCTTGCGGGGCTGACAAGGCTGGATGCCCGCCCGGGCGGCGGCTTCCCCATCCGAAGGCTGAGGCCCGGCGGCGCCGGCTGGCCTTAGAAGTTGTGGCGCAGACCGATTTCGTAGCCGGTGAGGCTGTTGCCCACGCCAGGCGTCGGGCTCAGGGACGAGCCCAGCTTGCGCGCGGCCTTGTCGTCGTTGCTCAGGCGCGCCACGGCAGCGTAGAGTTCCGTGCGCTTGGACAACTGGTAGCCATAACCGATGGCGAAACGCTTGGAATCGTTGTTGTCCATCTTCTTGTCTTTGTACAAAGAGAAAGCGGCACGCAGCTCGCCAGGGCCCACGGGGGCCTTCACGCCAAAGCTGTACAGGTCCACGCGCTTGTCGTTGCCGCGCTCGGAGGCGATCAACACCATGGGGGTGACCACGCCGAAGTTGTACGAGGCGCCCAGATTGAAGTTCTTGTAGTCCACGGTGTCGGCAGCCGTACCACCCTTGACCACACCGTAGGCAGCGGCCACGTTCAGCGGGCCATTGGCATAGCCCACGCGCAGACCGATCGTGCTGGCGAGGCTGGTGCTGCCAGCCTGTTCACCGAAGCCGTAGGTCACCTGGCCGTACACACCGCCGAGCTTGGGCAGCAGGTAGCTCACGCCATTGGACACACGCTTGGGGTTCGAACCCTCGGGCGTCCCGGTGGCCGAGCCACTGATCAGGTTGTGGCCGTTGACAGCACCCATGCCGGTATCGCCGAACGCATGGAAGGTTTCCAGGTTCTGGTACGAGGGCGTCTTGTCACGGCCCAGGCGTACTTCGCCAAAGTTGCCCATTACGCTGACGGTGGAGCGGCGATCGAACTTGAAGCCAGAGCCGCCATCATCAACGTTCAAGCCACCTTCAAGCCAGAAGCCTGCCTTCAGACCGTTCCCCAGGTCTTCCACGCCACGAAAGCCCAGGCGGCTGCTGGAGTTGCCGCCGTTGGCCAGGCCGGACACGCTCTTGCCGGTGGTGGAGATGCGGGCTACGGAAACGTCGGCCACGCCGAAAAGGGTCACGTTAGAGCTTTGGGCCGAAGCGCCTGCGGCGGTGGCCAGTGCGGCCAGGGCAAGAAGGGTTCGTTTCATGGTGTTCAACTGTGGTTATGTGAATGGGAAAAGCCCGAGGGCTGCGTGCATTACACGAACCACCTGTGAAACCCTCGTGAAAACCCGTAGTACTGCGCCACATTGGCGGAAAAACCACAACCGAGCCGACAGCCCTGCCGGCCACGCGGCCCGGGGCGTTGTATAGACTCACGGGTTTTCATCCGTATTCCCCCTGCGCCCCATGCTCCGCACCCTGCTCAAATCCAAGATCCACCGCGTCAAGACGACGCACTGCGAGCTGCACTACGAGGGCTCGTGCGCCATTGACGAGGATCTGCTCGACGCGGCCAACATCTGCGAGAACGAGCAGGTGCATATCTGGAACGTGGACAACGGCGAGCGCTTTGTCACCTACGCCATCAAAGGCCAGCGCGGCAGCGGCATGATCTCGGTGAACGGCTCTGCCGCCCGCCGCGCCTGCGTGGGCGACCTGCTCATCATCGCAGCCTTCGCCCAGGTGCCTGAGAAGGACGTACCCACCCACCAGCCCCAGTTGGTGTTCGTGGACAGTGCCAACCGCCAGGTGGAACTGCGCCACCACGTGCCCACGCAACAGCTCTGACCCCGTTACCGAAAGCCCCCCATGCCCCACCTCACCGTCGAATACACCGACAACCTGGCTGGCCTGCCCGGCCAGCAGCTGCTGGCTGAACTCAATGCCGTGGTCTGCGGCCACCCCACAGTGCAGGATGAAGCCGACGTCAAGGCCCGCCTCCTGCCGCTGTCCTGCTTCGAGATTGGCACCGCGCCGGCACAGCGCGGCTTCGTCCACGTGCAGTTGCGCCTGCTCTCGGGCCGCAGCGACGCGGTGAAGAAGGAGTTGTCGGACGCCATGGCCGCGGTGCTGCATCGCCTCACGCCACAGCCACCCGGCATGCTGGTGCAACTCAGCGTCGAGATCGCCGACATGGACCGGGCCAGCTACTACAAGGGTCGCCTGTAACCCCCGCGACCGCCCCACGCGCGCGCTGCGCGCAATGCCTGCGCCCGGCACGCACATGCCTGTGCGCGTTGGCACGGCCGACGCACAGCCCGGTGCAGTTGCTGGTACTACAGCACCCAGCGGAAGTGCTAGAAGCCAAGGGCACGGCGCGCCTGCTGCACCTGTGCCTGCAGGGCAGCCGGCTGGAAGTGGGTGAACGGTTCGACCCCGTACAGTTGAAGGACTGGCTGCACGCGCCATGGCACGCGAACGATGTGCCGCGCCACAGCGTTCTGCTGTACCCGCCAACACCCCACGGCGGCCCTCTGGGCCTGGCAGCCAGCGCGCCTTGGCCGTGCCCTCCGCCCGCACCGGGTGCGCTGCGGCTCGTCGTGCTTGATGGCACATGGCGTAAAAGCCGCAAGATGCTGTACGCCAACCCGGCGCTGCAAACGCTGCCGCGCTTGGCGTTGACGCACCTGCCGCCCTCGCGCTATGGCGCTCTGCGCAAGGCCCAGGCCGCACACCAGCGCAGCACCCTGGAAGCGACGGCCTGCGCGCTGGCCCAGCTGGCCCCCGCCGATCCGGCTCCGCACGCACTGTGGCAAGCCTTTGAGGGCCTGCTGGCACAGCAGGCCGCACTGCGGCCAAGCTCGGCCCGAGATACCGCCTGATCGGTGCATCAAGGCTTTTGCTGTAACCCGTTCAGCTCTTTTTCCAGCTTGCGCAGTTCGGCCTCCAGCGCCTTAATGCGTGCGTTGCAGGCTTCCTCGGCCTCTTCCATTTCCTGGGCAACCTCCTGCGCCTGCAGCCTGCCCACCACCGTGCGCCGCTGCTCGGCCAGCGTCTGGCGCTCGGCCAAGGCTGCGCGTTCGCGCGCGCACTGGGCGCGCTGCTCCTCTAGGTCGGCCTGCGCGTTGGCCAGGCCGCTGGTTTCGAGCGTGGCGCGGCGCTGCCAGCGTTCACCGAAAACACCCTCCTTCTTCGCCGCAGGCGCGGGTGCAGGCGCGCGCTTGGCGGGGGCGGAGGCAGGCACGGCGGGCCCTGTGGGGAGCTTGACCTCGATCTCCTCCCCCTGGTCTGGACAAGACGCATCTTGGAAAGTGACCTTTCCATCAGGACCCAGGCATTTGTAGATGGCCCAAACCGGCGTGGCCGGGAGCAGCATGGCGGTCGCCACAGCAGCCAAGGCCCGTGTCATCTTACGCATCGACTTCCTTTCCTGAGAACGTCTTTACGCTCTGCGAGAACACTCTGACAATACAGGGAGTGCAGCAAGAAGCACCACAGTTGCCTATTCCTCCAAGACATCCACTATTTGCTTTTCAACAGCACTTGGCTGTGGCGTCCGATCCGCGTCACTCCATACTAAAACCACATCACTAAAATCATTGCATGCTGGATGATCGCGCCAAATTGTTGCTCAAAGCGCTTGTGGAACGCTACATCGCCGATGGGCAGCCGGTTGGCTCTCGTACGTTGTCCAAGGCGTCCGGACTGGAACTGTCGCCCGCCACCATCCGCAATGTGATGGCGGACCTGGAGGACTTAGGGCTGATCGTCAGCCCCCATACCTCGGCGGGGCGCGTCCCAACGGCCCGGGGGTACCGGCTTTTCGTGGACACCATGCTGACCGTGCAGCGCAACCAGTTGGTCGCCCCCGAACTGGCCCCCGAACAACCCCAGAAGGTGATCGCCAATGCAGCGCAACTGCTGTCGAACCTCTCGCAGTTCGTGGGCGTTGTCATGGCACCTCGGCGGACGTCGGTGTTCCGGCACATCGAGTTCCTGCGCCTTTCGGAACGGCGGCTGCTGGTCATCATCGTCTCCCCCGAGGGTGACGTGCAGAACCGCGTCATCTTCACCGATGTGGACTACGCACCCGACCAACTGGTGGAAGCCGCCAACGTCCTGAACGCGCACTATGCCGGGCTGGCGATGGAGCAGGTGCGCGAGCGCCTCAAGACGGAGGTCGAACGCCTGCGCGGCGAAGTGGCGGCGCTCATGCAGGCTGCTGTCAGCGTGGGCTCCGAGGCCCTGTCGCAAGCGCAGGACGAGGTGGTGATCTCGGGTGAGCGCAACCTGCTGTCGGTGAGCGATTTCGCGGGCGACATGCATAACCTGCGGCGCGCGTTCGACCTGTTTGAGCAAAAGACGCAGCTGCTGCGGCTGCTGGACGTGTCGAGCCAGGCCGAGGGTGTGCGCATTTTCATCGGCGGCGAGAGCCAGGTGGTTCCGTTCGAAGATCTCTCGGTCGTCAGCGCACCCTACGAGGTGGATGGCCAGGTCGTCGGCACGCTGGGCGTCATCGGGCCCACGCGCATGCCGTACGACCGGATGATCGAGATCGTCGACATCACCTCCAAGCTCGTCACCAATGCCCTGAGCCACAGGCGCTAGCTAGCACGTACAATCAGCGGTTCTGGTATGAATGGGCCGTTAGCTCAGTTGGTTAGAGCAGAGGACTCATCAAAATGGTGACCATGGGGCGAGAGCCCCATCGGAAAACCGGGTGAACTCAAGGAACCCTACAGCGCAAGCCATGGCAACCTTGAGCCAAGCCCGCCGAAAGGCAGGTCGCAAGACCGGTAGGCGGGAAGGTGCAGAGACTAGGACGTGAGGAGCCCATCCGATAAGCGTCCCACGAGCGCCCGGCGCCCCAACAGTTCGGCTGTGGGCGATGAGATAGTCCGAGGAGCGGGGAAACCCGCGCAAACTTGAATCCTTTGGTCGCTGGTTCGAGCCCAGCACGGCCTACCATTCATCCACCGCCCGACGGCTGCAGTGGCCGCGCCTTTGTGGTTAAAAAGGGCTCTAGCCCTTGTGGAGCAAGCGCTGGCAGCTATCAATTTGCTAAGCCGCTGCACCAGGCCACACATACAGCAGCGCTGTCGTCATCACCAGATAGCGCAGGAATTTGCCCACGGCCATGTAGGCCATGCAGGGCCAGAAGGGCAGCCTGAGCCAGCCGGCGACCGCGCACAGCGGATCGCCCACGATGGGCAGCCAGCTCAGCAGGCAGGCCCTGGGGCCGAAGCGGCGCAGCCAGGCCAGGGCACGCAGCTCCGTAGGATGCCCCGCGGCGCGGTCCACCGCCTTGTGCGTGCCCAGGCCCATCCACCAGCTCACGGCACCGCCCAGCGTGTTGCCCGCGGTGGCCACCAGAATGGCCGGCCAGAACAGCCCGGGGTTGAGCTTGATGAGCCCAAACACGGCGGGCTCGGAACCCAGCGGCAGCAGCGTGGCCGAAATGAACGACACCACGAACACCGTGCTCAGTCCGAATTGCGGCAGGGCCAGCCAGTGCAGCAGTTGGTTCATCCACAGTTCCATGGGGCGCGAGTGTAGAGGTGCGGCGACGTTTCTTCTTGTATGGTGCGCACTGGCATCTCAACACACAGGAGGCAAACCATGCGCAATACCCCTTTTGTCACCCGGGCCCTGCCCTGCGCCGCAGCCGCCATGCTGGCGCTGGCCTTGGCGGGCTGCGCAACGCGCGGGGGCGAGGCGCCCGATCTGGTGCCGCTCGCCGCCGTGGCGCCGGGGGTACAGCAGGACATGCGCTACCACGGGGCCAACAACTTCATGGGCCGCCCTGTGGCCGGCTACGCGGCGCCCACCTGCTGGCTCTCGCGGCCCGCTGCGCATGCCTTGCGGTCCGCGCAGCAGGAGCTGGAGCCCCTGGGGCTGCGGCTCAAGGTATTTGACTGCTACCGCCCGCAGCAGGCCGTGGACGATTTCGTGCGCTGGGGCAACGATCTGGCCGACCAGCGCACCAAGCCCAGCTACTACCCGCGCGTGCCGAAGGAGGCGCTGTTCCAGCGCGGCTACATCGCCGCGCGTTCGGGGCACAGCCGGGGCAGCACGGTGGACCTGACGCTGGTGGTGGTGGATGGGCTGCGCGCGCGCCAGGTGCTGCTCGGGCCGCTGGCCGATGGCGCCGAGGTCGACATGGGTACGCCGTTCGACCTGTTCGACGCGCACTCACACACCGAAGACGCCGACCAGTCCCCCGATGTGCAGCGCAACCGCCGCTGGCTGCGCGCCCTGATGGAGCGCCATGGCTGGCGCAATCTGCCCGAGGAGTGGTGGCACTTCACGCTGCGCAACGAGCCCTACCCCGACCGCTATTTCGATCTGCCCGTGCGGTAAAGCGCCCGCGCGCGCGGCGCTGGCGGCCTGCGGCACGCCGATTTCGGTTGCTGAAATTTTGGGCAGGTACAATCCCGCCTCCCCTGCCTGCCTGCCCCACATGCCTGCCCTGCACATTGGCCATATTCCGTTGGCGAACCGCCTGTTCGTCGCCCCCATGGCGGGCGTCACGGATCGGCCGTTCCGCCAGTTGTGCAAGCAGCTCGGCGCGGGCTACGCGGTCAGCGAGATGGTCACATCGCGCAAGGACTTGTGGGCCAGCCTCAAGACATCGCGCCGCGCAAACCACGAGGGCGAGAGCGGCCCCATCGCCGTGCAGATCGCCGGCACCGACGCCGCCATGATGGCCGAGGCCGCGCTCTACAACGTGGACCGCGGCGCCGAGATCATCGACATCAACATGGGCTGCCCAGCCAAGAAGGTGTGCAACAAATGGGCCGGCTCGGCGCTGATGCAGAACGAGGCCCTGGCGGTGCAAATCGCCGAGGCCGTGGTCGCCGCCTGCGCGCCGCGCAACGTGCCCGTCACGCTGAAGATGCGCACCGGCTGGTGCCAGCAGCACAAGAACGCCGTGCCACTGGCACGCCGCTTCGAGGCTGTGGGCATCCAGATGCTCACCGTGCACGGCCGCACGCGCGAGCAAGGCTACAAGGGCGAGGCCGAGTACGACACCATCGCCGCCGTCAAGGCCGCCGTGCGCGTGCCGGTGGTGGCCAACGGCGACATCACCAGCCCGGAAAAGGCCCGTGCGGTGCTGGCCGCCACCGGGGCCGATGCGCTGATGGTCGGCCGCGCCGCGCAGGGGCGGCCCTGGATCTTCCGCGAGATCGGCCACTACCTGGCCACTGGCGAGCACCTGGCGCCGCCGCTGGTGGCCGAGGTGCAGCGCCTGCTGCTCGACCACCTGCAGGACCACTACCAGCTCTACGGCGAGGCCACAGGCGTGCGCAGCGCGCGCAAGCACATTGCCTGGTACGTGCGCGCCCTACCGGGCGGCGAGACCCTGCGCCAACACATCAACACCATCGAAGATTGCGCCGCCCAATGGCAGGCCGTACAGGCCTACTTTGCCGCGCTGGGCCAGCGCATGGACCGGCTGCCGGCGACGGCGGCTGCAACACTTCACGAAGAACAAGAGGGATTCTGCGCATGAGCGCCAACCACAGCAACGTCGAAGAATGCGTGCGCGAGAGCTTGCTGCGCTACTTCCAGGACCTGGACGGCGAGACGCCCGATGGCATGTACGACATGCTGGTGCGCCTGGTCGAGAAACCACTGCTTGAAGTGGTGATGCGCCAGGCCGACAACAACCAGTCGCGCGCGGCTGAATGGCTGGGCCTGAACCGCAACACGCTGCGCAAGAAGCTGACGCTGCACAACCTGCTTTAAAGCTATATTTTTTATAGCTGCTAGCGCTTGCCAGATAAGCGCTAGAGGCCGATTTTATTTGAAACCAGAAGCCACCACCGCCATGAATGCACTGATCTCCGTCTCCGACAAAACCGGCATCGTCGAGTTCGCTCGCGCGCTGCACGCCCTGGGTATCCGCCTGCTGTCCACGGGCGGCACCGCCCAGCTGCTGGCCAAGGAGGGCTTGCCCGTCACGGAGGTGGCCGAGGTCACGCAGTTCCCCGAAATGCTCGATGGCCGCGTGAAAACGCTGCACCCCAAAGTGCATGGCGGCCTGCTGGCGCGCCGTGATGTGCCCGCACACATGGCCGCGCTGGCCGAGCACGGCATCGACACCATCGACCTGCTGGTGGTGAACCTCTACCCGTTCGAGGCCACCGTCGCCAAGGCCG
>Ga0222428_100486_pt1 | contig 13427 bp, 13 predicted proteins | sample 2B5Ametagenome_FD_182471 | JGI IMG/M metagenome (GOLD analysis project Ga0222428, IMG submission 182471) | Enriched microbial communities from leaf-cutter ant dump, University of Wisconsin, Madison, United States - 2B5A (version 2) | ecosystem: Environmental > Terrestrial > Nest > Insects nest >...
CGGGCTTGCCGCCCATCGCGGCGCGCAATTCGCCCAGGAAAGCGTGGCGCGCCAGCACCGGGCTGATGATCTTGATGGCGTCGGCACCCGCGGCGGCATAGGCGCGGGCGCGGTGCAGGGCCTGGGCCTCGTCGCGGGCGTCGGTGCGGGCGACGATGAGCATCGCGGGGTCGCGCCGCGCATGCAGGGCCGCACGCAGCTTGCCGCAGGCTTCCTCCACGGTGACGAGGTCGCTGGAAGTGGAGATCAGCGGGCAGCGCTTCGGGCTGCGCTGGTCTTCCAGCGTGATCGATGCGACGCCTGCCTGCTCCAGGTCGGCCACCGTCCGCATGACATTGATCGCATTGCCATAGCCGTTGTCGGCGTCGGCCAGGACGGGAATGGAAACGCGCCGCGCGACGTGGCGGCAGGCCGTGACCATCTCGGTGGCGGTGTACAGCTCGGCATCAGGCTGGCCCAGGAGGGAGGCGGAAACGCCGAAGCCTGAAACCACCACGGCCTCGAACCCGCTGGCCTGGACCAGCAGTGCGCTGAGTGCATCGAAGCAGCCGGGGACGACGAGGGGCGTGTCGCTTCGCAAACGCTCGCGCAGTGCGCTCCGTGCGGCGGAAGAGGTCATGCAGGTCTCCTGAAATTTGCGCCGAGCGTAGCCGCAGGGCGGGAGGGCGCGCAATGCCCGCGTCGAGTACGGCGGGGCGCATTCCATGGATGTGGAACCGCGGGGCCGCGCCACCGTTCTGCATCTTGCTGCGGCAGGCAGGTGTGTGATCTATTCGCCATCGTGCAATACGCGACACAAGGAGACTGGCACATGGCAGGACATATGGCGAAGTGGTGGATGGCGGCGGCAGGCTTGGTGGCGGGGCTGCATTCGGCGGGCTGGGCACAGGAGCAGGCCTGGCCGCAGCGTGCCATCCGCATCATCGTTCCCTTCGCGGGCGGCAGCGGCTCCGACGCCACGGCGCGCTACTACGCGGAGAAGATGGCCCCGATGCTGGGGCAGCCGATCATCGTGGAGAACAAGCCCGGTGCAGACGGGGCCATCGGCATGGCGGCCGCCAAGGCCGCACCGGCGGATGGGTACACCCTGGTGCAGGGCGGCATTTCGCCCTCGGTCGTGAACGCGGTGCTGGTCAAGGACCTTCCCTACGATCCCGTGAAGGATTTCGTGCCTCTGCTGGGCTACGGGCGCAACATGAATGTGCTGGTGACGGGGCCCGGCTCGCCCCATGCCGATCTCTCCAGCGTACTCCGGCGCGCCCGCGAAGGAGACGTGCCGCTCAACGTGGGCACGTTCTCCACCACGCTGAGCCTTGCCGTGTCGTGGCTTGCCAGTGCTACGCAGTCGAAATTTACCAATATTCCCTACAAGGGGCAGGCCCAGGTGCTGACCGACGTGATGGGCGGGCAGGTCGATCTGGGCCTGGTGGACCTGGGGGGGGCCTCCACGCTGATCCGCAATGGGAAAGTGCGTGCGCTGGCCGTGACAGGGGAGCAGCGCAGCCCGGACTTTCCCCAGGTGCCCACGGTGCGGGAAAGCGGGGCGCAGGACTATGTGCTCTACAGCTGGAATGCCTTCTTCGTGCGCTCCGAGACGCCCGAGCATATCCGGACCAGACTGGCACAGGCCATCCGCGCGGTGATGGTTGCCCCCGAGACGGTGGAGAAGTTCTACCGCCCCAAGGGGACGGAAGGCGTGCCTCTCGCCGCCGACAGGATGCGTGCCTTGCAGCTCGAGGAAATCGAGCGTTTCCGCAAGATCGCCCAGTCCGTCGCGCCGGCAGCCCGTTGACAGCCATGTTCCCAGCGCCCAATCCCCTGCGGGTCAAGCTGCTCGCCGGTGAGCCGATTGCCGGCATCTATATCCAGACGAACAGTCCGGACTGCGTGGAGCTGGCCGCCGCTGCCGGCCTCGACTACGTGATCCTGGATGAGGAGCACGGCTCTTTCGGCATGGATGCCGTCGTGCACATGATCCGCGCCGCGGAGGCGAGCGGCATCGTTCCCATCGTGCGCGTGCCGCAGGTCTGCGCCACCGCCGTGCGGCGTGCCGTGGAGGCAGGGGCGCTGGGCGTGTACGTGCCTGACGTGCGCTCGGCGGCGCAGGCGCGTGCCATGGTGGCAGCGGCGAAGTTTGGCGCCCCTGCCGCAGGGCAGCGCCGCGGCGCCTGTCCCACCGTGCGCTCCGCGCGTGGCAAAGGGGCCGCGCAGTGGGAGGACTATGCGCGCTGGTGCGACGAGAACCTCATGGTGGCCCTGCTGATCGAGAGCGGCGAAGGGCTGGCCGCGCTCGACCAGATTCTGGCGGTGCCTGGCATCGACACCATCGTGCTGGGGCGCTTCGATCTCGTTCAGGAGATGGCGCTGGAAGGCGGGCGCTATGGGCCGGCGATGAATGCCCTGTTCGATGATTTCGCACGCAAGGCCGATGCGGCGGGCGTGCCGTATGTCGCCAGGTGGGACACCGGTGCGGCGGACTCTGCCCGCCAGTGCGCGCAGGCGCTTGACCGTGGCGCGCGAATCTTCAACGTGGGATCCGACCGGGAGCTGATGCTGCGCGCGTTTCGCGGTGCGCTGGCGTCGTTGCGCTAGCGGCGGACGCGGGGCGGTGGCGCCCCTGGCCTGCGCGACCGCCGTATTGCTGGGCTTAACATCCGCGCATGCCCCATCCCTCCCGTTTCTGGTCCGACCTGTCCACGCACGATTTTTCCGAGGCCATGGCCTCGGGCCTCGCGGCGCGGACGGTGGCGGTGCTGCCCGTGGCCGCCGTGGAGCAGCACGGCCCGCACCTGCCGCTGCACGTGGACGCCACGCTGCTGCAGGGCGTGATCGACGCGGCGCTGCCGCTGCTGCCGGCCGATCTGCCGGTGCTGTTCCTGCCGCCTATGACCGTGGGGCTGTCGACAGAGCATCTCTCTTATCCCGGCACGCTCACGCTCTCGCCCGCCACGCTGATCGCGCTGTGGTGCGAGCTGGGCGCCTGCGTGGAGCGCGCGGGGGTGAAGAAGCTGCTGCTGTTCAACGGCCACGGCGGCAACGTGGCGGCCATGGACATCGTGGCGCGCGAGCTGCGCCAGCGCCACGGGCTGCTGGTGTACAGCGCGAGCTGGTTCAGCCTGCCGCTGCCCGACAAGGTGCAGGGCCTCTTCAGCGCCGCGGAGCACCGCTTCGGCATCCACGGCGGGGAGATCGAGACGTCGATGATGCTGCACCTCGCGCCGCGCACGGTGCGCATGGAGCGCGCGCGCGACTGGCGCTCCACCTCGCAGGACCGCGCCGAGGCGCATGCCATCCTGGGCAACGGCAAGAGCGCCAAGATGGGCTGGGCCATGGAGGACTACCACCCGGCGGGCGCGGTGGGCAACGCGGCTGCGGCCACGGCCGGCAAGGGCCGCGCGGTGGTGCAGGCGGCGGGCGAGGCGCTGGCGCGGCTGTTGGGCGAGCTGCATGCGCTGCCGCCCGGAACGGTGGCGAAAATCTAAGCCAAATTTGCCTCCAGCGCTTACCAGTCAAGCGCATGCAGCTCTCTTAATGAGAGCGTCAGGCGTGCGTCGCCCAGCCCCGGTGCTCGTCCGTGTCCAGGTGCGGCAGGGTGTTGAAGGTCTGCAGCATCAGGCGCTTGGGCGAGATGGAGAACTCCGTCACCGCGCTGTTGCGGATGCGCATGTTCAGCGCGATGGTGGCCTCGGGCGGGGTGGAGAGCACCAGGCCCACGGCGGTGGAGATGGGGCCGCCGCTGGAGACCAGCAGCACGTTCTGCCCCGCATGGCGCTGGCGCACGTGCTCCAGCGCGTCGCGCACGCCGCCGGAAAAGTCGACCCAGCTCGGCATGCCGGCGGGGCTGATGGTGCCGGCCATCCACTGCGCCAGCGCGTCGCACAGCAGGCGGAAGTGCTGGCGGTACAGCTCGGGCGTATCGGGCCGGGGCAGCGGCGCGGGGTGGATGGCGTGGATCAGGGCATGGCTGTCGTATTCGTTCAGGCCGGGCAGGCACAGCGGCTCGGGCGCGGCCTGCAGGCCTTCGGCGATGCCCTCGAACGTCTGCGCGTGGCGGCGCAGCGTGCCGCTGAGCACGGCGTCGAAGCGCAGGCCGCGCTCGCGCCAATAAGTGCCCAGGCGCACCGCCTGCTCGCGGCCGCGCGCGCTCAGCTGGTCGTAGTCGTCCGCGCCGAACGAGGCCTGGCCGTGGCGCACGAGGTAGAGGGTTCCCATGGGCTGCGATTGTGGCCAAAAGGGCCGCCAGCGCTTGTCACGCGGGCGACCGGAGCTATGGTTTTGGTAGCTATCCGGCGCGCGCCCGGGCCGCGTCCGGCAGCAGGCGGCGCTGCTGCAGCCGCCCGAACCACTTGCGGAACATGTCCTCGGTGTCGATGCTGGCATGGAAGCCCGCCTGGCGGATCTTCACCGAGCTCATGATGACCGGCGCCAGCGGCCCCTCGCGGCCGTGGTTCATCTGGAAATCAGCATAGGCCGCGCCCTGGCCGATGAAGGCCGTCAGATCGCGTGGCGCGGCGAGCTGGTACTTGTCCACGATGCGTTCCCACGCTTGCTGCTGGGTGGGCAGCAGCGCGGCCAGCGACTGTGGCTCGGGCGCGCCCGCGGGCATGCCCAGCGCGTCGGCGATGGCGGGCCAGACGTTCTGCCAGACGAACACGTCGCCGTTGTCCAGGTTGAAGGTCTCATTACGCGCATTGGGCGACTCGGCGGCCCAGGCGCAGGCCTGGGCGATCAGGTCGGCGTCGATGGCCTGGTTCACGCGCGCCGGGCCGCCGGGGTAGGCCAGCGGCAGGCCCTGTTCGTGGCGCAGCCAGGCGTAGACGCCGATGGCGGGGATGGGGTTCATGTGGCTGCCCAGGGCGTCGCCGAAGACGATGCGCGGGCGCATGATGGTGAAGTGCCATGCGCCGCTCTGCGCCTGCCGCTCGCGCAGGAAGTCCTCCTGCAGCCAGTAGAAGTTCTCGTGCGCGTCGCGCGGCCAGCGCTCGCGCGCAGGCACGGCGATCTGCGGGTGGATGTGCACGCCGTAGGCCTTGCCGCCCTGCATGATGGTCACGTGGCGCAGCGCGTCGCCGGGGCGGGACAGGGGCTCGACCACGTTGCGCAGCATCGTGAGGTTGATGCGCATCTGCTCCTGATCGCGCCAGCCGCCCACCAGGCCGCCGGGCTGCTCGTAGACGGCGGCGCAGGCGGCGCCGTCCTGCAGGTCGAGCTGCAGGGCCTGCGCGCCGGGCGGCGGCGTGATGGCGCGGCGCGCCACGCCGATGGCGTTCCAGCCGGGCAGGCTGGCGAAGTGGCGCAGGCAGGCCTGGCCGACGACGCCCGTGGCGCCGACGATGAGGGCCGTGCTCATTTCTTCACCAGCGGGCACTTGGACTGGGGCAGCGGCAGGAAGGCCTTGTCGCCCGGCACGGTGGCGACGAGCTTGTAGTAGTCCCACGGGTACTTGGACTCGGCCTGCGTCTTCACCTCGAACAGGTACATGTCGTGCACCATGCGCCCGTCTTCGCGGATGCGGCCGTTCTTGGCGAAGAAGTCGTTGATGGGCGTGGCCCTCATCTGGGCCATGACCTTGGCGGTGTCGTCGGTCTTGGCGGCCTGCACGGCCTTGAGGTAGTGCATGGTGGACGAGTAGGCGCCCGCCTGGCTCATGTTGGGCATCTTCTTCATTTTCTCGAAGTAGCGCTTGGACCAGGCGCGCGTGGCGTCGTTCATGTCCCAGTAGAACGCCTCGGTGAGCATCAGGCCCGCGGCGGTGCGCAGGCCGATGGCGTGCACGTCGTTGATGTACATGAGCAGGCCGGCCAGGGTTTGCTTGTTCTTGCCCTGGGTCAGCCCGAACTCGCGCGCGGCCTTGATGGTGTTGACCGTGTCGCCGCCCGCATTGGCCAGGCCCACCACCTGGGCCTTGCTGCTCTGCGCGCTGAGCAGGAAGGAGGCGAAGTCGGTCGCCCCGATCGGGTGCCGGGCCGCGCCCAGCACCTTGCCGCCGTGCGCCGCCACCACCGTGCTGGCCTGCTCCTGCAGGCTGTGGCCGAAGGCGTAGTCGGCGGTGACGAAGAACCAGTCCTTGCCGCCGCGCTGGGTGATGGCGCTGGCCGTCACGTTGGCCAGGGCGTAGGTGTCGTAGACGTAGTGCACGGTGCTAGGCATGCACAGGTCGTTGGTCAGGCGGTCCAGGCCCGGGCCGTTGAAGATGATGACTTTCTGCTTCTGCTTGGCGATCTCCAGCGCAGCCAGCGCGGGCGCGGAGACGGCCACGTCCATGATCGCGTCCACCTTGCCGGTGTCGAACCACTCGCGTGCCTTGCTCGACGCGATGTCGGCCTTGTTCTGGTGGTCGGCCACGATCAGCTCGATCTTCTTGCCGAGCACCTGGCCGCCGAAGTCGTCGATGGCCATCTGGATCGCCGCGGCGCTGCCCGGCCCGGTGATGTCGGCGAATGGGCCGTTCAGGTCGGTGAGGATGCCCAGGCGCACGACATCGTCGGAGATCTGCGCGTTCTGCGCGCCGGCCGCCGTGGCCAGCAGGGCGAGGCCGGCGCACAGCGCGCGGCAGGCGCGGCGGACGGGGGTGGAAGAGGGGTGCATGGTTGTCTCCTGATAGTGGTGAGGGTCAAAGCGTGGCGATGGGGGTGACGGGCGAGCCCACGGCGCCGGGCAGGCGCAGCGGCGGGGCGGTGAGCAGGAAGCGCGTGCGGCCGCTGGCGTGCAGCCGGTCGGCCAGTTCCTTGAGGTACCAGAGCTCGCCGAGCGGCAGCCCCAGCTTGAACAGGCAGTGCTCGTGCAGCGGCAGCACGGGGTAGGGCGAGCCGTCTTCGGGCACGCGCCGGGGCGGGTGGCGCTCCACGGCGTAGTTGTCGGCGATCAGGGCGGCGATGCCGCTGTCGGTGATCCACGCGAGCAGCTTCTCGTCGCCGCCATCAAGCGCCGCGCAGCTGTGGTGCAGCCGGTGCGCGTCGGGCTGGCGCTGCATGGACAGCACCAGCTCGGCGAAGCCCGTGCGCAGCAGCAGCATGTCGCCGGGCTCCACGGTGGCGCCGCTGCGCTCCATGGCGCGCATGAGTTCGTCGTAGCCGATGTCGCGGAAGTCCATGCCGTAGGCGCGCTCCAGGTCCACGAGCACGCCGCGCCCCTGCATGCCCTTGACGGCGAGGTGCTCCACGCCCAGCGCGCGGGCCACGCTCTCGTCGGGCGGGCGGCCCTCGCAGCACACGGGCTGGTAGCGCGCGGGGGCGCCGTCCTCGCCGCGCGCGGGCAGGCCGTGGTCCTGCGGGCCCAGGATGTGCTCGTGGCCGCGGTAGCCGTTGTAGTACGTGGTGCGCAGGCGGCTGTCGCCCTCGGGGTCGAACAGCGCGCCCACGTGGGCCAGCGAGTCCCACTGCGTGGAGTACTGCAGCGACAGCAGCACCTGATCGTCGCTCACCACGTCGGTGGCGCCCGCGTACACGTGGCCCAGCGGGAAGTTCACGTAGGGCACGTCGCCGCGCCGCGTGGGGCGCAGCACGGGCGGGTGGCGGCGCGGGTTCAGGCCGTTGCCGCCGGGGTAGTCCAGCGGCAGCGACAGGCACAGGCTCACGCCCTCGCGCACCTCCAGCGCGCCCTTGCGCACCTGCTCGGGGCCGATCAGGTTAACGCGGCCCAGTTGGTCGTCGGGTCCGAAATCGCCCCAGTTGGAACCGGCGGGGCGTTGTCTCCATCGCTGCATGCGTTTGCCTCCTGCGCCGCATGGACGTGCGGCGGCGGAGGCAATGGTGTTGGCGCGGCGCACCGCGCGTCAAACGCCGCGCGGGAAATTTTGGTCAATGAAATCGATTGCCGGGAAAACCCTGGCGCAAGCGGCTTACACGGGAGCAGGAGTTTCGCCTGCCAAAACCTGTGCGAACAGCGCGGCATCCACATTGCCGCCCGTGAGCGGCACGCCCACGCACTGCCCGCGCAGCGCGTCCTTCTCCTGCAGGGCTGCGGCGAAGGCGGCGGCACCCGCGCCCTCGGCCACGTTGTGGGTGTCGGTGAACAGGGCGCGCATGGCGGCGGCCACCTCGTCGTCGCCCACCTGCACCAGGTGGTCCAGGTGGGGCATGAGCAGCGCCAGCGCCTGCGGATCGGCCACGCGCACGGCCATGCCGTCGGCGATGCGGGTGCTGACGGGCGCGGCCACCACCTGGCCGGCGGCGAAGGAGTCGGCATAGGTGGTGGCGTGCCGGCTCACCACGCCGACCAGGCGCACGCGGTGGCCCAGCGCGCGCTTGGCGGCCACGGCCGAGCAGGCGCCCGAGCCCAGGCCGATGGGCACGTAGGCCACTTGCATGTGCGGCACGGCGCGCAGGAACTCCCACCAGTACGTGGCCACGCCGCGCAGCAGGTCGGCATGGAAGCTGGGCACCATGTGGGCGCCGCGCTCGGCGGCGAGGTACAGGGCGTGCTCGCGCGCGGCCTGGAAATCTTCGCCGTGCTCGACGAGCTGCACGCCCAGCGCGCGCATGGCGGCGTTCTTCTCCACCGAGTTGCCGTGCGGCACGACGATGGTGCAGGCCACGCCGTGGCGGCGCGCGGCCCAGCCGATGCTCTGGCCGTGGTTGCCGCGCGTGGCGCTGATGACCTCGCGCGGCAGCGCGCCGCGCTGGGCCATCTGGCCGAAGTAGGTCAGACCGCCGCGGATCTTGAACGCGCCTACGGGGTTGTGGTTCTCGTGCTTGACCCAGCATTCCGTGCCCAGGCGTTCGCCGAGCAGGCCCCAGCGGTACTGGGGCGTGGCCTGGAATTCCTGGTAGACGGTGCGTGCGGCGTCTTCGATGTCGGCCAGTGTGGGCAGGGAGGTGTCGGTCATGGGTGGCATTCGGTGGGATGGCTGGCGATGCACACGGGCCCCAGCGGCGTGTGCAGCGTGGCGGCCAGGCGGGGCGCGGCGGCCCAGTCCACGGGCACGTGCCGCAGCCCGGCGCTGGCGCAGGCGTCCGCCAGGGCGGCGGCCTGCGGGTGCTGCAGGCGCAGCGACTGCAGCTGCACGCCGCTGTCGGGCAGGCCGTGGCAGGGGTGGCGCTCGCCCCATTCGATCAGCGTGGGCAGGCAGCCGTCCATGAGCCGCTGGCCGTCCTCGCGCACGGTGATGCGCCATTCCAGCAGGCCCAGCGAGGTGGGGCGGCTGGCGGTGATGACCTCGCCGCGCTCCACGCCGCGCGCGGCCAGCGCCGCATGGCTGGCGGCGATGTCCGGCACGCAGGCCACCCAGTGGATGAGCTGCGGGCCGCTGCGGGCCACCTGCGCGTGCAGGGCCGGGTCGTCCATGTCGAACCAGCGCCTCGCGCCCATGGGGCGTGCGCTGGCAGCCCCTGGTTTGATAGCGATGATCTCCAGATAGCTGCGCGGGTGCGCGGGGCTGGAGATGTTGAGCAGCCGGTTGTGCGTGCCCATGAGCGGGTGCTCGCCGCCCTTGGCCGGGTCCACGCCCAGCGTGCGGCGGCACCAGTCGGCGCCTTCGCGCAGGTCGGCGGCCAGCACCACGAGGTGGTCGATGCCGGGGCAGCAGGACGCATCGGTCACAGCCAGACCTCCCCGTGCACGCAGGGGGTCACGTGGCCGCCCACCCACACGGTGGCGCCTTCCTGCTCCACCTGCACCAGTCCTTCCATTCCCAGGGCCACGCCCTGGCTGGCGCGGTAGGGCGCCTGGATGTGGCCTTCATCCAGCAGCCACTGCGCCAGGCTGGCATTGAAGCTGCCGGTGATGGGGTCTTCGCGCACGGTGGCGCCGGTGCGGAAGAACACGCGCACCTCCAGGTCGGGCTGTGCTGGCGCTGTGGGCGCGGTCTGCGCGAAGGCGCGCGCCTCGCGGCTGGCGCGGCCGATCAGGGCCACGGGCGCGCGCGGGTAGAGCGCGGCCAGGCCCACTTCCACCCCCAGGGCGTGCAGCGTGGCCAGGTCGGGTTGCAGGGCCAGCAGGCGGTCCGGGTCGTCCAGCAGCAGGGCCCAGAAATTGGGGCCGTTGTCGAGCTGCTGGCAGGCCCGCACGTCGCCGCGCTCCAGGCCCAGCGCACGCAGCACGGGCGCCAGCTGCTCCTCGGTGATGGGGCGGCGCAGGCTGGGAGGGGCAGAGAAGGCCAGGGCGCCCTGCGCGTCCACGCGCAACGGCACCAGGCCCTTGGCGCATTCCTGCACCACGCGGCCGGGCTGCCGGGGCTGGCCGCCCGTGGCCAGCCAGGCGTGGCAGCTGCCCAGCGTGGGGTGGCTGGCGAACGGCAGCTCGCCGCCGGGCGTGAAGATGCGCACGCGGTAGTCGGCGCCGGGCTGCGTGGGCGGCAGCAGGAAGGTGGTCTCCGACAGGTTGGTCCAGCGCGCGAAGCGCTGCATCTCGGCGTCGGCGAGGCCCTCGCCATCGAGCACCACGGCGAGCGGGTTGCCGAGGTAGGGCGTGGGCGAGAAGACGTCGACCTGCATGAAGGGGCGTTGTTTCATTTCAATTTTCCAGAGCGCTATGCATGACCCACCACCTGTGGAGCTGGCGCGCGCCAGGCCAGCGGACGCCGCGCAAGGGCCGCCCCGCAGCGCTGGCGGCGTCCCCCTTCCCGCATCGCGCAGCGATGCGAGAGAAGGGGGAAGCGGCGTAGCCGCTCAGGGGGTTGTTTCGCGAATCGCGGCGGCCAGCGCGGCAATGCCCGCGTCGATCTGCGCCGGGCTGGCCGTCACGAACGACAGGCGCAGCGTGCGCGTATCGGCCTCGTCGGCATAGAAGGCCGCGCCGGGCACGAAGGCCACGTTGCGCTCCACGGCTGCGGGCAGCAGGTCGATGGCGCTCATGCCCTCGGGCAGGCGCACCCACAGGAACATGCCGCCGTCGGGGCGGTTCCAGGTGACGGAGAGACCCGCCATCTCGCGCTCCAGCGCGGCCAGCATGGCGTCGCGCTGCTGCTTGTAGAGCGCACGGATGGTGGGCACGTGGTGCTCCAGGAAGCCGCCCTTCATCACCTCGGCCACCATGCGCTGGTTGAAGCCGGGCGTGTGCAGGTCGGCGGCCTGCTTGGCCTGCAGCAGCTTGGGCAGCACCGCCTTGGGCGCGACGATGAAGCCCAGGCGCAGGCCGGGCGCGAGCACCTTGGAGAAGCTGCCCAGGTAGATGCAGCCCTCGGGGTTGCGCGCGGTGAGCGGCGTGGGCGGAGGCTGGTCGAACCAGAGTTCGCCGTAGGGGTTGTCCTCGACCAGCGGCACGCCCAGCTCGGCCGCCTTGGCCACCAGCGCGGCGCGGCGCGCATCGCTCATGGTGCGGCCCGTGGGGTTCTGGAAGTTGGGCAGCACGTACATGAAGCGCGCCTTGTCCGCGTCCGTGCCGGCCTTGGCCGCGAAGTCCTCGACCACCACGCCCTCGTCGTCGCTCGCCACGCTCACCACGTGGGGCTCCATCGGCGTGAAGGCCTGCAGCGCGCCCAGGTAGGTAGGCGTCTCCACCAGCACGCGGCTGCCGGAATCGATGAGCACCTTGGCGACCAGGTCCAGGCCCTGCTGCGAGCCGGTGGTGATCAGCACCTGGTCGGGGTCGACCTGCCAGGGCAGGAAGTCGGCCACGGCCTGGCGCAGGGGGCCGTAGCCCTCGCTGGCCGCGTACTGCAGGGCCGAGGCGCCGTCCTGACCCAGCACGGCGGCGCAGGCCTCGGCGAACTCGCGCACGGGGAAGGTCTTGGGCGAGGGCAGCCCGCCCGCCAGGCTGATGATGCCGGGCTTCTCGGTCACCTTGAGGATTTCGCGGATCACCGAGGGGTTCATCTTCTCGGCGCGTGCGGCCAGGGTCCAGTTCGTCATTCAGTCATCTCCATCAACAATTCACTATTTTCCGCGGGCCACGGGCATGCGCCGACCGAGGGCCACGGTGGCCAGCACCGCCAGGCCGAAGCCCACGCTCACCGCGTCCAGCGATTCGCCGAGCAGGGGCACGGCGAACAGCATGCTCATGAAGGGCTGGGCGAGCTGCACCTGGCTCACGCGCACGGTGCCGCCCAGGGCCAGGCCCCGGTACCAGGCGAAGAAGCCCAGCCACATCGAGAACACCGCCACGTAGGCGAACCCCACCCAGGCCGCCGCCGGCAGCGCCGTGCGCGGCCACGACAGCGCGCCCAGCGGCAGCGTGACGGGCAGCGACAGCACCAGCGCCCAGCAGATCACCGCGTCGGCGCGCATGCGCTGGGACAGCCGCGCGCCATAGCCGTAGCCCACGGCGGCGCAGGCCACGGCCGCCATCAGCAGCAGGTCGGCCGGGTGCAGTGCCAACCCGTCCTGGCCCGAGCGCAGCAGCGCGAAGACGACGACCAGCGCCGAGCCGAGCAGCGCACAGGCCCAGAACGCCGTGCTGGGCCGCTGGCGGTGCAGCAGCGCGCCCACGGCGGCGGTGGCCAGCGGCAGCAGGCCGATGATGACCGCCGCGTGCACCGCGCCCACGTGGCGCATGGCCACCGAGGTGAGCAGCGGGAAGCCGAACACCACGCCCAGCGCGGTGACCGCCAGCGGCCACCAGTCGGCGCGCGCGGGCAGCGGGGCGCGCTGCGCCAGCAGCAGCGCGGCTGACAGCAGCCCTGCCACGGCCGCGCGGCCCATGGCGATGAACAGGCCCGACATCAGCGGCGCCTCGGGCGTGCCCACGGCCAGCCGCGTCATGGGTAGCGTGAGGGCGAAGATGGCCACCCCCAGCAGACCGAGCAGCAGGCCACGCGATTCCTGGGCGGAGGGTTCCGCCGCAGCGGCGCGGGCCGTCATGCGGCCACCATCCACAGCGCCGTCGCCACCAGCACGGCGGCCATGGCGCGGTTGAACCACAGCAGCCGCCGGCCGTGCGCCAGCCAGTGGCGCAGCAGCGCGCCCATGGCGGCATAGGTGAGGTTGCTGGTGAAGGCGAAGGCCACCATCACCGGCACCACGATGGCCAGGCGCTGCAGGTGGTCCTCGCGCCCCACGATCCAGCCGGCCACGATGGTCAGCGCCAGCAGCCAGGCCTTGATGTTCACGAACTGCAGCGCCGCGCCTTCCCAGAAGCCCACGGACAGGCGGGCGGCGTCGGCCTCCGACAGGCGGGCCGAGCGCGCCAGCCGCAGCGCCAGCCACAGCAGGTAGCCGATGCCCACGGCCTTGATCGCCCAGCGCAGCGCGGGCACGGCCATCACCACCGCGCCCAGCCCCGCCGCGCACACCAGCAGCAGCGCGCTCCAGCCCACGGGCACGGCCACCACGAAGCGCATCGCGGCGGGCAGGCCGCGGTTGGCGGCCAGGGCCGTGGACAGCGTGGTGTTCGGGCCGGGCGTGAAGCTCATCGCGGTGGCCAGCACCAGCAGGGCGGTGAATTCAACCAGTGGCATGGGAGCGTCGGCGGTAGGGTGGAAGCCGCACTGTAGGGTGAATGCCATTACAGAACCGGTACAGTTAACCCCACACACGCACCAACTGTACAGG
>Ga0222428_100488_pt1 | contig 13390 bp, 11 predicted proteins | sample 2B5Ametagenome_FD_182471 | JGI IMG/M metagenome (GOLD analysis project Ga0222428, IMG submission 182471) | Enriched microbial communities from leaf-cutter ant dump, University of Wisconsin, Madison, United States - 2B5A (version 2) | ecosystem: Environmental > Terrestrial > Nest > Insects nest >...
CGCCCCGCCCAACATCGACATGGGGGTGGAAGTCACCGTGCCCGGCACGCCCGTGCCCTACGGCTCCACCCAGACCGTGACGGCGGTGTGCACCAACAACGGCAACGCGAACGCCACCGGCGCCACCTGCGGCATCGACACACCCGGCAACGGCACGCTGACCCTGCAAGGCGGTGCCTGCACCCCGGCATCGCCGCAGGCCACGCTGGCACCTGGCGGAACGATCACCTGCACGTATGACTACGTCGCGCCAGGGCCGGGCACGCCATCGATCGATCTGACGGGCACTACGAGCGCAGGCAATGAAACCGCTGGCAATGCGGGCAACAACACCCAGACCAAGGCGGTGAAGATCAGCGGCACCGACGTGTTCGCCAAGATCCAGTCCCCCGCCACCGCCAACCCCGGCGACCAGGTGACCACGCTGGTGACCTTCGGCAACCAGGGCGACCAGCCCGCCGACGGCGTGACCTATGAGGTAACCCACCTGCCCCCAGGCCTGGACGGCGTGCAATGCACGGGCGCTACCTGCGACTACGACCCCGCCACGGGCAAGGTCGCCATCACCGGCTTGCCCACCACCCTGGCGGGCGGCCAGCAGAACCAGGTGGCGCTGAAGTGGAAGACGCCTGCCGCCACCGCTAACTACACGCTGACGGCGACGACTGCCACGACCACGGCCAACGACCCCCTGCCCAACAACACGGCCGATGCGCCGCTGGCGGTGGCGGCAGGCGCGGGCCAGTCCGTGGCCGAGGTGACGACGGCGGTGCAGGTGCCCGCCACGGCAGGCACGAACCAGCCCGTGACCGGCAAGGTGACCTACACCAACATCGGCAGCGTGACGGCCACCGGCGTGACCTACAAGGTGGCGCTGGATGGCGGCGTAACGCCCACGGTGAGCTACCAGGGCGCGCCCTGCACGGTGGCCGGTGACGGCACGCTCGGCGGCTGCAACCTGCCCACGGTGCTGCTGCAGGGCGAAAGCCTGGAGCTGGCCGTGAGCTACCCTGCGCCCGCCACGGCAGGCCAGCAGCGCACGGTGACCAGCACCGTGGGCGCCACCAACGACGGCGACTCCGCCAACAACCAGGCCACGGGCCAAACCGCCGCGCAGGCCACGGCCCCGTCCACCACGCCCGACGTGACCACCACGGTGGCCCCGCCCGCCAAGGTCACGCCCGGCAAGACGGTGAAGGTGCCGGTGGTGTTCACCAACATCAGCCCGACGACGCCTGCCACCGGCGTGACCTACACGCTCACCCTGCCGGATGGCACGCAAGACGTGGCCTGCACGCTGCCCATGACCTGCACGGTCACCGGGGGCAGTGGCAGCGACGTGGTGGTGACGGTGAACAACCTGCCCACCACCCTGCAGCCCGGCCAGTCCGTGCCCATGGAGCTGACCTACACGGCGCCCGCCAGCGGCAGCGTGCAGATTGCCAGCCGCGTGGATGCTTCGGGTGAGCTGCCTGCAGACCGGGGCAACAACGCGGCGGTGGCGGCTTCCGCCGTCAACGCCGCGCCCGGCCCGGACATGGCCATCGACGTGACCACGCTGCCGCCCACGGTGGTGCCCGGCGTGCCCTATGAAGGCAGCTTCACCTGCACCAACCTGAGCACGACGGACGCAGCCACCAACGCCGCCTGCACGGTCACGGGCCTGCCGACGAACGTCACCACGCAGTCCTGCACCATCGATGGCGCGCCGTGGGCGCAGCCTGGCATCGTGCCCGCAGACAAGCAGGTGGTGTGCACCGTCGGCGGCACGCCGCCGATCGGCAACACGACGACCGACACCAACGTGAAGGGCACCACGGGCAGCGACGGTGACACCGACCCGGGCAACAACATCAGCGACCAGCCGGTGCGCGTGGAATACCCCGACATGTCCATCGACCTGTCGGGCCTGCCCGGCTCTGCCATCGTGGGCAAGCTCTATGAAGGCAGCTTCATCTGTACCAACACCACCGCGAACCCCGCGCCGGCCGATGCCGCCACGGTGTGCGCGGTGACCAGCCTGCCTGCGGGTATCTCGATGGGGGCTTGCGCCATCGGCGGCACCACGTGGAACCAGGGCGAGGCCGTGCCTGCGGGCGCGACGATCCTCTGCCAGGTGAGCGGCACGCCTACTGGGGGTGGCTCTACCGTGCAGGGTGATACCAATACGCCGGGTGACAGCAACAACGGCAACAACCAGCGCACGAAGGCCATCACCGTGACGGCCGCGCCCGACCTGGCGGCAGGCCCCACTGGCGGCACCTTGCCCCCAGGCACGCTGGGCAAGCCTTATACCGGCGGCTTCACCTGCTCTAACCAGGGCTCGGCGGATGCCACGGGGGCTGCCTGCGACATCACCGGCCTGCCCAACGGGTTGAACAAGGGCGCTTGCACGATCGACACCGCCGTCCCGGCTCCGGGGTGGAGCAATGGCGACACGATCCCCATGGGCGCTACGGTGACCTGTGCGATCACGGGCACGCCCACCGCCGCCACGCCCGGCCCGATCACCACCACGGTCACCACCTCGACCACCTCGGCTCCTGGGGATTCGAACCTTGGCGACAACACGCAGAGCCCGACGATCACCATCGCGGCGGTGAGCCCCACGGGCATCCCCACGCTGTCGCAGTGGGGGCTGCTGGCGCTGTCCGGCCTGCTGGCCTTCCTGGGCATGGCCCGCCGCCGCAGGGTGTGAGTGAGAATGGCTGCTGGCGCCTGTCCATCAAGCGCAGGCAGCTAGATTTTTCATAGCAAAATGAAAAACCCCCGCAGGTGCGAGCCTGCGGGGGTTTTTGTTGGGGGCCCGCGGTTTTTTTGTCAGGCGAACACCCCCGCCGTCTCCTGCATCCGCGCACTCACCTCGCCCAGGTAGTGCAGCGTATCGCCCCAGGTGATTTCGAGCTGGGTGAGCGTCTTGAAATAGTGGCTGACGATGTATTCATCCGTCACCCCGATGCCCCCATGCATCTGCACCGCCTGCTGGCCCACGAAGCGCATGGACTGGCCCAGCTGCACCTTGGCACGGGCCAGGGCGCGGCGGCGCTCGTCGGCGGGGGCGCCGAGCTTGAGGCTGGCGTAGTAGCTCATGGAGCGGGCCAGCTCCAGCTGCATCTTCATGTCGGCCGCGCGGTGGCGCAGGGCCTGGAAGCTGGCGATGGGCACGCCGAACTGCTTGCGCTGGTTCAGGTAGTCGAAGGTGACGGCGGCGGTCTGGTCCATCACGCCCACGGCCTGGGCGCAGGTGCAGGCGATGCCCGTGTCCACGGCCAGCTCCAGCGCGGCCAGGCCGTCGGTGGTGACCAGCGTGGCGGCGGCGTTGTCCAGCACCACTTCGGCGGCGCGGCTTCCGTCCTGCGTGAGGTAGCCGCGCGCGGCCACACCGGAGGCGGAACGCTCGACGAGGAACAGGGCAATACGGCCGTCCAGGTGCGCGGGCACGAGGTAGGCATCGGCCTGGTCGCCGGCGGGTACTATGCTTTTGAGAGCTGTTACCGCATACCCGGTGGGCGTCGGGGCGGCTTTTGCCTCGCAAACGTCGAGGCGGTAGCGCGCCTTGCGCTCCTGGTGGGCGAGTACCACCAGCGCCTCGCCGCTGGCGATGCGCGGCAGCCAGCCGGCCTGCACGGCCTCGGGGGCGTACTGGCCCAGCACGCTGGCGGCGATGAAGGTGTGCGCCAGCGGCTCCAGCACCATGCCGCGGCCGAGTTCCTCCATGGCCACCATGGCGTCCACGGCGCCCTGGCCCAGGCCGCTGTGGGCCTCGGGCACGGTGAGGGCCGTCAGGCCCAGCTCGGCCAGCTCGCCGTAGGCCGCGCGGTCGAAGCCGCCCGCGGCGACGATGGCACGGCGGCGCTCGAAGGTGTAGCCCTTGTCCACCCAGCGGCGCACGGCGTCGCGCAATTGCTGCTGGTCGTCGGAAAAGTCGAAGTCCATGTCTTTGTCTCCTCAGCCCAGCACGGTTTGAGCCACGATGTTGCGCTGCACTTCGTTGCTGCCGCCGTAGATGGTGGTCTTGCGCAGGTTGAAATACTGGGATGCCAGCGGCGCGTTGGCCACGTCGCCCCCGGGGAAGTCGCCCTGCCAGCCGGCCTCCATGGCTTCCTCGATGAAGGGCAGGGCGAAGGGGCCCGCGGCCAGCATCATCAGCTCGGCGTAGCGCTGCTGGATCTCGCTGCCCTTGATCTTGAGCAGGCCGGCGATGTCCAGCGAGTTCTTGCCGCTCTTCTCGTTGGACAGCACGCGCAGCACCAGCATCTCCAGCGCCACGATGTCCACCTCCAGCAGCGCGATCTGGTCGCGCAGGCGCATGTCGCCCCACAGCCCTTCGTTCTTCACGATGCGCTTGAGGCGCTCCAGTTCGCGCTTGCTGCGGTTCACGTCGGCGATGTTGGTGCGCTCGTGGCTGAGCAGATGCTTGGCGTAGGTCCAGCCCTTGTTCTCCTCGCCGATGAGGTTCTCGGCGGGCACTTCGACGTTGTCGAAGAACACCTCGTTGACTTCGCACTCGCCGTCGAGCAGCTTGATGGGGCGCACCGTCACGCCGGGGCTTTTCATGTCCAGCAGCAGGAAGGAGATGCCGGTCTGCGGCTTGCCCTCGTTGCTGGTGCGCACCAGGTTGAACATCCAGTCGCCGTGCTGGCCCAGCGTGGTCCAGGTCTTCTGGCCGTTGACGATGTATTTGTCGCCCACGCGCTCGGCGCGGGTCTTCACGCTGGCCAGGTCCGAGCCCGAGCCGGGTTCGCTGTAGCCCTGGCTCCACCAGACCTCGCCGCTGGCGATGCCGGGCAGGAAGCGCTTTTGCTGCTCGGGCGTGCCGTAGGCCATGATGACGGGCGCCACCATCACCGGGCCGAAGGGGATGATGCGCGGCGCGCCGGCCAGTGCGCACTCTTCCTCGAACAGGTGCTTTTGCACGGCCGTCCAGCCCGGGCCGCCGAACTGCTTGGGCCAGCCGAAGCCCAGCCAGCCCTTCTTGCCCAGGATCTTGGCCCAGCCCTGCATGTCGTCGCGCGTCAGGCGCAGGGCGTTGTGCACTTTGTGGGCAATGTGCGCGGGCAGGTTGGCGCGCACCCAGGCGCGCACTTCTTCGCGGAACGCCTGTTCTTCGGGGGTGAAAGCAAGGTCCATGGGGGAGTCTCCTGTGGCAAGCGGGGTTTGTAGCACGGGCGTGCTTATTTATCCTGTCCGCATCGTGACATTCACGGCTCCACGCCCAGCTGGCCGCACAGGCGCTCGACGGTGGCGCGCAGCGCGGCGACCTCGGCCTCCAGCGCCTGCACGCGCTGGGCCAGCGTGCCGTCGGGTGTGGACTCGGCGGCGGGCGCGGCCAGCGCCGTGGCATCCACCGGCCCGCACAGCAGGTGCGCCCAGCGCGACTCGCGCGCGCCGGGCGCACGGGGGAGCAGGACCACCAGCGGCCCGCCCTTCTCGTCGCTGCGCTCCTGCAGCTCGTCCAGGAAAGCCTCGACCGAGGAGATGTCCGCGAAGCGGTACCAGCGCTCGGCGTTGATGCGCAGCTCGCCTGCTGTCTGCGGGCCGCGCAGCATCAGCAGGCCCAGCAGCACGGCGGACTGGTCGGGCACTCCCACGCCACGGGCGAAGTTGTGCTCCCAGCGCGCCACGCGGGCGCCGCCGATCTCCGTCACCAGCGTCTGCTGGCGCAGGCCGTCCAGGGCCTCCTGCACTTCGCCGTCGGTGAGCTGCATCACGGGCTCGCGGCTGCTTTTCTGGTTGCAGCCTGCGACGAGGCTGTTGAGCGTGAGCGGATAGCTGTCGGGCACGGTGCGCGACTTTTCCAGCAGCGTGGCGAGCACGCGGGCTTGCGGGGCGGTCAGGGGGCGGGTGCGGGCGTCGAAGGGCATGGGGCGGGGATAATTCCGGGCAAATGAAGAACATCGTGATTTTGATCTCAGGCGGCGGCTCCAACATGGCTGCCATCGTGCGCGCGGCGCAGCAGCAGGACTGGGCCGGCCGCAACGGCGCCCGCGTGGCCGCCGTGCTGAGCAACAAGGCCGATGCCGGGGGCCTGGCCATCGCGCGCGAGCACGGCATTCCCACCCAGGTGCTGGACCACAAGGCCTACGCCTCGCGCGAGGATTTCGACGACGCGCTGGCCCGGGCCATCGACGCCCATGCGCCTGCCGTCGTGGTGCTGGCGGGCTTCATGCGCATCCTCACGCCCAGGTTCGTGCAGCACTTCGCGGGGCGGCTGGTGAACATCCACCCCTCGCTGCTGCCGGCCTTTCCCGGCCTGCACACGCACCAGCGCGCCATCGACGCGGGCTGCCAAGTGGCGGGCGCCACCGTGCACCTGGTGACGGCGGAACTCGACGCCGGCCCCATCCTGGCCCAGGCGGCGGTGCCCGTGCTGCCCGGCGACACGGCGCAGACCCTGGCGGCGCGCGTGCTCACGCAGGAGCATGTGATCTACCCGCGCGCCGTGCTGGAGTTGGTGCTGCAAAAATAGTAGCTGCTTGCGCTTGTGCAGCAAGCGCTACGAGCCGATTGGGCTTGTGTCGGCTTACTTACAGCGTGCGCATGACGTTGGCGCTGCTGGCCTGCAGCGCCTCCTGCGCCAGGTCGGCCTGGTGCCCATCGGTGGGGTGCACCACCACGGCCCAGCGCCCGGAGCGCAGCGCGGCGCGCACCTGGGTGATCACGCGGATGTGGTCCGGCCGCATGGCGACCAGCCCGCCCAGCATCAGGCCGAAAGTGGTGGAGAAGCCGACGATGGCGAGGAAGGCCAGCAGCGGGCTGCTGACCATCATGGGGTGGCCGGTGCCCATCAGGTAGGCGTAGAGCACCAGCCCCAGCACACCGCCCGCGAAGCCCGTCACCACGTGTGTGCGCAGCAGCGTCTGGAAGATGCCGCGCTGCTCGGGCTCCATCTTGCGGCCGAACAGGTCGGCGCGGTGGGTGCGCAGATCCTTCGGCCCGGCCAGCCGCACCTGCCCCGGCTCCATGCCGGGCAGGCGCAGCAGGCGGCCGATCACGGCCTCGGCGCTGGCTTGGTCGTCGAACACGGCGACCACCTTGGTGAGCGATTTCTCGCCGAACATGCCTTGCAGCAGATAGTCCATGGGAACCTCCTTTTCCGCGCACGCCTGGCGGCGCGGGCATAGCACCACCGTAGCGCGGCCTGCGCACACCGGCCGTAGGACGGCGGAGCGCGCCGGCGCCGGTGCGCAGCTTTCGGCTGTATGCACTTAGTGCTCCTGAAAAAAGAGCTGCTTATGCATTATGGATAAGCGCTGGATGGCTTTTGGACTTGTATCCAGTGCTGGCTCGCATATCGTTATGCGCGGTGGTTGGGAGGCTTGTTGCACAATGGGTTACACGTCGGCGCATGCGCCGCGCGGCCCGTTTCCACACTCCCAGGATTCACCATGAGCAAAATGAAAATCGAAGGCTCCTTCGTCGCCCTCATCACGCCCTTCAACAAGGACGGCAGCGTGGATTTCGAGGGTTTCCGCACCCTGATCCGATTCCATGAAGACAACGGCACCAGCGCCATCCTGTTCATGGGCTCGACGGGCGAGGTGTCCATGCTGTCGCCGCAGGAGCGCCAGCAGGTCATCGTGGAGACGGCCAAGATGAAGACGGGCAAGTCCCAATTCTTCTATGGCTGCACCGGCAACAACACGGCCACCACCATCGACTACCTGAAGTTCGCCCGCGCCAACGGCGCGGACGGCGCCATCCTCGCCGCGCCGGCCTACATCTGCGCGTCCGAGGCCGACATCGAGGCCTACTTCCTCGAAGTGGCCGACGCCACCGACCTGCCGCTGGGCATCTACAACAACCCGCCGCGCGTGAAGTCCGACCTGCACTGGGACCAGCTGCTGCGCATCTTCAAGCACCCCAACTACGTGGTGCACAAGGAATCGACCACCCGCGTGGGCCAGGTGGCCCAGGTGCTGGCCGGGCGGCCCGACGTGTCGGTGATGTGCTGCGACTCGCCCAACCTGGGGCTGGTGGTGCCCACCATGAGCCTGGGCGGCCACGGCACGGCCAACATGACCGGCAACATCGCGCCGGCCGAGATCGCCGTGCTCTCGCGCCCCTGGAAGACGGCCGCCGAGCCGGTCAGCTTCCGCGAAACCTACCTGCGCATGCTGCCCATGCTGCACTTCTCGTACTCCGCCATCAACCCGGTGGCCATCAAGTCGCTGATGCGCGCCGTGGGCCTGCCCGCGGGCGAGCTGCGCAAGCCGCTGCGCGGCCTGGAGGGCGAGGCGCTGCACAAGGGCCTGCGCGCCGTGCGCGAGCTGGAGCTGGACAAGAAGTACGGCTGGAGCTCCCCCGAACTGAAAGCCATCTGATCCACCGAGGACTTCCATGCCCACCACCCGCCGCACCCTCATCGCCGCCGCCGCGGCCTTCGCCGTCTTTTCCGCCGCGCATGCGGCCGAGGGCGACTATCCCTCCCGCCCCATCACCATCGTCGTGCCCCATGCGCCTGGCGGCCCGGTCGATGGCGTGGCCCGCATGTTCGCCGACAAGCTCAAGGACGAGCTGGGCCAGTCCGTCGTGGTCGAGAACCGCGCGGGCGCATCCAGCATGATCGGCGCCGCCTCCGTCGCGCGCTCCGCGCCGGACGGCTACACGCTCTACATCAACGCGTCGCTGCACTCCATCAACCCGCTGCTCTACAAGAACAGCATCAAGTACGACTCGGTCAAGGACTTCACGCCCATCAGTCTGCTGGCCCAGGGCCCGCTGGCGTTCCTGGTGAACCCCCACGTCAAGGCGACGACGGCGCAGGAGTTCGCCAAGGAGATCAAGGCCTCGCCCGAGAAGATCAGCTTCGCCACGGGCGGCTTCGGCGCGGCGGACCACCTGGCTTCGGCCTATTTCCTGCACGAGATCGGCCGCACCGACGTGCCCATCGTGCTCTACAAGGGCGGCGCCCCCGCGCTGCAGGACCTGATGGGCGGCGCCGTGCAGGCCAAGATGGACGCCATGCTGACCGCGCTGCCGCTGGTCAAGGGCGGCAAGGTGCGCGCGCTGGCCGTCACCGGCGCCACGCGCAGCCCGCTGCTGCCCGACGTGCCCACCATGCGCGAGGCGGGCTTCAAGGACTTCGAGTTCTCCAGCTGGTACGGCTTCTGGGCGCCGGCCAACCTGCCGCCCGCCATCGCCAAGCGCCTGGACCAGGCGGCCAGGAACATCATGGCCCTGCCCGAGGTGCAGAACAAGCTGGCCAGCCAGGGCTTCGCGGCCGACTACCGCAGCTCGGCGGCCTTCGTGTCCTTCATGGACAGCGAGACCAAGCGCTACCAGACCATCATCGACGCGGCCAAGATCAAGGTGGACTGAGCCACTGGTCAGGAGGACGGCCCGCCGCCGTCCTCGTTCAGCACCAGCGCCCGCCCCAGCAGCAGGCGGAAGCGCCCGCGCCCCGTCCGCTCGATCTGCAGCGGCCCGCCCCAGTCGGCCAGGCGGCGCTGCAGCAGGAGCAGGCGCACGCCCAGGTTGTCCTGCACGCCGGGCAGGCGCAGGGCCTCGCCCGCCAGGCGCAGCTCGCGCGTAGTGAAGTCGGTGCGGCCGTGGCGGTGCGCTTCGCACGCCACCTTCCACAGGATGGCGCCCGCCACGCCCTTGATGAGGTACTGGCCGTCGATGAACACCGTGTCGTCGCGCCGGAAATGGCGCAGGCGTAGCGGAGGGCCGATTGGCACAGCCGGTGCAGGGGCCACGGCCGGCGCAGCCGGGGCGGCATCCAGGTCGGCGCTTTGCAGCGTGGCCAGGGCCTGGGCGAGCTGGGCGCACAGCAGGGCCAGTGCGTCCTCGTCGTCGTAGCCGAAGAACTGGTCGCTCTCGCTTTCCACCAGCAGCGCGCCCACGGTGCGGCCCCGTGCGCGCAGCGGCACGGAGAGCTGGCTGCAGGGCGTGGCCAGGCCGGGCAGGGGGATGGCGGCGCCCGCGTCCGGCACCAGCCCGTGGTCGCGCGCGTTCTGGTGTAGGTTCTGGCCGTAGCGGTACATGCGCGCCATATGGCCGATGCGCAGCGGCACTCCCTCGCGCACGGCCACGCCGGCCAGGCCCGCGTCGGCCAGCGGCAGCTCGGCGCCGGTGCCGGTGTGCGCATAGCCGATGCTGGCCAGCGCATACAGGCTCCGGCGCCCTTCGTCCAGCAGCCAGAGGATGGCGTGGTCCACGGCCAGGTCGCGCCGCAGGCCGTCCATGGCGGTCTGCAGCAGGCTGGCGAGGTCGCCGCATTCGGCCAGGCGCGCCGACACGGCGCGCGCGCCCGCCGCCAGGTCGCAGCGCGGCTGCAGGATGGATGGGGCCGTGCCGCCGCCGCCTCGCGCCAGGGGCTCGATGGCGAATACCTCGTACACGTCCGCCCCGCGCAGCTGGAAGACGTGCTCCATGCCCGTGTGTGCGGCAATGCCCGCGAGCTTGGCGCGCAGGCGCTCGAAGACGGGGCCTTCGGTCTCGGTGCGCAGGTAGCGCAGGTGCAGCTCCAGGCTGCCGCCGGTGAGGGGGTCTTCCACCATCAGCGCCACGCGCCGCGTAGCCAGGATGTTGGCGCGGCTGCGGTTGAAGAACTGGAAGGTGAGGGCGACGTGGTGTGCGTCCACGTACTCCACGTGCGAGAGCAGGTTGACGTGCGGCACGCCGTCGGCCGACACGCTGCACAGCGTGGGCGGGATGGCACCGTCCAGGATGCGGCGGATGGCGTGCAAGGTCAGCGCCGTCATGCGGGCAGCAAGTCCACGGGTTGGCCGGCATGGGGGCCGGGCGTCTGGTCCCAGGCGCCGCTGATGCTGAAACGGATGGCCACCACCGCGCCCGGTTCCACGCGATACCAGTGGGCGACGACGGGAGCGGCGTTGCCGAAGCCATCGACCTCGGCGATTTCCTCGGCGAGCCGGCGCTGGCAGCGCGCGAGCAGAGCCGCATGTTCGGGCAGCGCGGGCTCCACGCGGGCGCCCTGGCCTTTCACGTGCAGCGTGCGGTTGGTGCGTGGCGAGGTCATCAGCAGCGCCGCCTGCCCCGTCGCGCGCAGCGCGGCCACCACGCGCGGGGCGGCGTGCTCGGCCACGAGGACGAGCATGCGCCCGTCGGGCAGCGCATCGGCCGCCAAGGCCCGGCACACGTGGGGCTGGCCGCCGCGGTCGCAACTGCCCAGCCGGAACGAGGTCAGCGTGGACAGGTGGCGGAGCCATTCGGGCGGCAGGGCGGACATGGCGAATGGGGCGGTCGAGGCGGGAGTGGTACGGATGATAAGGGCGCGCTTAACCAAGATTTAACGGTGCGCAGCGGCCCGGACCGGGACACTGCCTGGGTCGCTGAACAAGAAACCTCTCCCCCCGGAAAAATGCAGTTCCATCCCCTCCCCATTGCGCTCGCCGCCACGGCGGCGCTGACCGCCGCCGCGGCGAGCGCCCAGAACATCGACACCAGGCCCGCCTGGGACGGCAGCAACACGCTGGGCGGCTTCGGCAGCACGCCCACCTTTGGTCAGACCATCACCGTGCCTGCGGGCCACGACCGGCTGACCGGCTTCAGCTTCTACATCGACGCCATGGGGCACAGCCGGCCCTTCCGCGCCGCCGTTTATGCCTGGGATGCGGCGCAGCAGCGCGCCGTGGGCAGCCCGCTGTGGCAGAGCGCGCCTGTCTCCATCACGGGCGCCGACGGCGACGTCCTGGAATACGCCTTCGCGCCGCCGGGCGGCATGCCGGTGGCGCCAGGGCAGACCTACGTGCTGCTGGGCACCACCCTGTACGACGCAGGCAGCAGCACGCCGAGCTGGGGCTTCCTGCAGTCCAACGCATACAGCGGTGGCGGCTTCGTCTATCTGGGCAGCACGAACAGCGCGCACCTCACCGGCACGGCCTGGGCGGACATGGGCGTGTGGGACCTGGTCTTCAAAGCCACATTCGCCGCACCGCCATCGCCTCCTGCCCAGGCCACGCCCGTGCCCGGCCCGCAAGGCGCGGCGCTGGCGCTGCTGGGACTGGCCATGGCGGGCGCAGGCCTGCGGTCCATCCGCCCGCGCTGTACAGGAGCCCGCAAGCCATGAAAGCCATCTCCCTGCTGATCGCTCTCGCTTGGCCCCTGGCGGCGCAGTGCGCGCCGGAGTTCGACACAAAGCAGATCGAGCGCGGCCGCTACCTCGTCAGAACCACCGGCTGCAACGACTGCCACACGCCGCAGTACGCGCAGCGCGGGGGCAACGTGGCCGAGAAGGACTGGCTCATCGGCGACGCCATGGGCTGGCACGGCCCCTGGGGCACCACTTACCCGACCAACCTGCGCAAGACGGTGCGCGCCATGACCGAGCAGCAGTGGCTGGAATACGCCGGCAGCGTGAAGACCCGGCCTCCCATGCCCTGGTTCTCGCTGCATGCCATGGAGCAGGACGACTTGCGGGCGATCTACCATTTCGTGCGGTCGCTGGGCGATAGCGGCCACGCCGTGCCTGCCGCGCTGCCGCCCGGTCAGAAGCCTGCTACGCCTTACGTGGACCTGCACCCCGTCATGCCCGGGGCAGCGCAGCGGCAATGAGGCGCCGTCCGGCATGGCAGGCGGGGGTGGGACAATCGCGGCATGCATCCCAACGCCCTTCTGGACGCCTGCGCCGAACTCGTCAGGCTGACCCTTACCTTTGAACATCCGGCCGATGCCGTCGTCTCGCGCTACTTCCGCGAGCACCGCAGCCTGGGCCCGCGCGAGCGGGCTACGCTGGCCGAGACGGCCTACGCCGTGTTGCGCAAGAAGCTGCTGTTCGAGCAACTCGCGCGCTCTGGGTCAGGCCCCAAGGAACGGCGCCTGGCCATCCTGGGCTTCCACGGCCCGCGCGACTTCGTCAAGAGCGCGCTGTCGCCGCAGGAAAAGACCTGGCTGGACCAGTGCGACGCGGTGGCGCCGCAGGACCTGCTGGCCCCGCACCGGCACAACCTGCCGGAATGGCTGGTGGCGCCGTTGCGCGCGCAACTGGGCGAGGAGGGGTTCTGGGCGCTGGCGGACAGCCTGGCGCAGGGCGCGCCGCTCGACCTGCGCGTCAACGCCTTGAAGGAAAAACGCGAGCAAACCCAGAAGGAGCTTGCGCAAGCAGCTATCAAGACGATAGCGGCGCCTTATTCCCCCTGGGGCCTGCGCGTGGAAGGCAAGCCCGCGCTCACCAAGCTGGACGCCTTCACGCGCGGCGCCATCGAGGTGCAGGACGAGGGCTCGCAGCTGCTGGCGCTGCTGCTGGATGCCAAGCGCGGCGAGATGGTGGTGGATTTCTGTGCGGGCGCGGGCGGCAAGACGCTGGCCATCGGCGCGGCCATGCGCAGCACGGGGCGGCTGTACGCGTTCGACGTGTCGGCCCACCGGCTCGAATCGCTCAAGCCCCGGCTCGCGCGCAGCGGCCTGTCGAACGTGCACCCGG
>Ga0222428_100489_pt1 | contig 13304 bp, 9 predicted proteins | sample 2B5Ametagenome_FD_182471 | JGI IMG/M metagenome (GOLD analysis project Ga0222428, IMG submission 182471) | Enriched microbial communities from leaf-cutter ant dump, University of Wisconsin, Madison, United States - 2B5A (version 2) | ecosystem: Environmental > Terrestrial > Nest > Insects nest >...
CCAGGTCGGCGTCGTCATGGGCTCGGACTCCGATTGGGAGACGATGCGCAATGCGGTCGAGATTCTGACCCAATTCAACATCGCCCACGAAGCGAAGGTGGTGTCCGCCCACCGCATGCCCGACGCGCTGTTCGCCTACGCCGGGAGCGCGGCGCAGCGGGGGCTGGCGGCCATCATCGCCGGCGCCGGCGGCGCCGCCCACCTGCCCGGCATGCTGGCCGCCAAGACCACGGTGCCGGTGCTGGGCGTGCCGGTCGCCAGCCGCCACCTGCAGGGCGTCGATTCGCTCTACAGCATCGTGCAGATGCCCAAGGGCGTGCCGGTCGCCACCTTCGCCATCGGCAACGCCGGCGCGGCCAACGCGGCGCTGTTCGCGGTGGCGATGCTGGCGGTGAACGACCCGGCGCTGCGCGCGCAGCTCGACGCCTTCCGCGCCCGCCAGACGGCCGCGGCCGAGGCGATGACGCTGCCGCCGGGCGAGAAACCGGCCGACGTGTCGCCCTTTTCCCCGCAGGGCGGAGGAGCCCTGTGAGCCCTGCCACCGTGCCGCCCGTCCTGCTGCCCGGCAGCACCCTGGGCGTGATGGGCGGCGGCCAGCTCGGCCGCATGTTCGTGCACGCCGCGCAGGCGATGGGCTATTTCACGGTGGTGCTCGACCCGGACCCGGACAGCCCCGCCGGCCGCGTCAGCCACCACCACGTGCATGCCGACTACCTCGACGGCGATGGCCTGGCCCGCCTGTCGCGGCTGGCCGACGCGGTGACCACCGAGTTCGAGAACGTGCCGGCCGAGGCGCTGGCCTCGCTGGCCGGCGACGTGCCCGTGGCGCCCGGCGCCGAGGCGGTGGCCATCGCGCAGGACCGCATCCGCGAGAAGGCGCACTTCAGCCGCTGCGCCGAGGCCAGCGGCGTGCCCTGCGCGCCCTACGCCGTGATCGAGCGCGAGGACCACCTGGCGCCCGTGCCGGCGGTGCTGCTGCCCGGCATCCTCAAGACGGCGCGCCTGGGCTACGACGGCAAGGGGCAGCGCACCGTCACCACCCGCGCCGAACTGGCCGAGGCCTGGGCCGACTTCGGCCGCGTGCCCTGCGTGCTGGAGCAGCGCCTGCCGCTGGCCGGCGAGTGCTCGGTCATCGTCGCGCGCGGGCACGACGGGCGCAGCGTGCACTTCCCGCCGCAGCGCAACCTGCACCGGGACGGCATCCTCGCCGTGACCGAGGTGCACGAGGGCAGCCTGCCCGCCGCGCAGGCGCAGCAGGCGGTGGCCGCCGCGCGCGCCATCGCCGACGGCATCGGCTACGTCGGCGTGCTGTGCGTCGAGTTCTTCGTGCTGGAGGACGGCCGCCTGATCGTCAACGAGATGGCGCCGCGCCCGCACAACAGCGGCCACTACACGATCGACGCCTGCGAGTGCTCCCAGTTCGAGCTGCAGGTGCGCGCCATGACCGGCCTGCCGCTGGTGGTGCCGCGCCAGCACAGCCCGGCCATCATGCTCAACCTGCTGGGCGACCTGTGGTTCGCGCCCGTCAGCGGCCGGCCGGTGGAGCCCGCCTGGGCCCGCGTGCTGGCCCTGCCCGGCACCCACCTGCACCTGTACGGCAAGACCGAGGCGCGGCGCGGCCGCAAGATGGGGCACCTGAACATCACCGGCCCGAGTGCGGAAGCCGTGCGCGCCGTCGCCGCGCAGGCGGCCTCGCTGCTCGGCCTGCCCGATTCGACTGCCTGCTGACCACGCCATGATCCTCGACGGCCAGGACCCCTCCGCCATCGCCCGCGCCGCGACGGCGCTGCGCGCGGGCGAGCTGGTGGCCTTCCCGACCGAGACCGTCTACGGCCTGGGCGCCGACGCCGCCAACGACGACGCGGTGCGCGGCATCTTCAAGGCCAAGGGGCGGCCGGCGGACCACCCGCTGATCGTGCACGTGGCCGCCGGCGCGCGCGGCACCGAGTCGCTGTCGCGCTTCGCGCAGCCGCTGCCGCCCTTCGCTCAGGCGCTGGCGCTGGCCTTCTGGCCGGGCCCGCTGACGCTGATCGTCACCCGCCAGCCCGGCATCGGCACGGCCGCCGCGGGCGGGCAGGACACCATCGGCATCCGCTGCCCCGCGCACCCGGTGGCGCAGGCGCTGCTCGCGGCCTGCGCCGAGCAGGGCGTGCCCGGCCTGGCCGGGCCCAGCGCCAACCGCTTCGGCCGCGTGAGCCCGACCACCGCCGCCCACGTCGCGGCCGAGTTCGGCGACGAGCTGCTGGTGCTGGACGGCGGGGCCTGCCCGGTGGGCATCGAATCCACCATCGTCGACTGCAGCCGCGGCGCGCCGGTGCTGCTGCGGCCCGGCATCGTCACCCGCACCGAGATCGAGCGCGTGGCGCGCGAGCGCCTGCGCACGCGCGAGGAGCTCGGCCTGCCCGACCCCAAGGCCTCGGGCACGCTGGAGGCGCACTACGCGCCCACCGCCAAGGTGCGCCTGATGGACGCCAAGGCGCTGCAGACCGGGCTGGACGTGCTGGGCGCCCAGGCGGCGCACATCGCCGTGTGGGCGCGCGCGCCGCTGCGCAGCCGCTCCTCGCGCGTGCTGCTGCGGCGCATGCCGGACGACGCGGCCGCCGCCGCGCAGCAGCTCTTCGCCGAGCTGCGCCGGCTGGACGACGAGGGCGTCAAGCTGATCTGGGTGGAGGCGCCGCCCGACACGGCCGAGTGGGAAGGCGTGCGCGACCGCCTGCAGCGCGCCGCTGCCGCCTGACGGCTTTTGGCGACAAAATAATACTTTTGTTTCCTATTTGGGCAATAATGCATGGGTGCCGGGCCGGGGCGCTGGCACCATGCCGGGTTTCGCCGACCCGCAAGCCCCCAGGAGATCTCACCGCATGCCCGCCGCGCCGGACGACGTGGAACTCATCGACCAAGCCCTGCAGACCGTGGAGCAGGCGATGGCGCACTGCGTGCTCCATTTCGAACCCGCACCCTCGCCGACCACGCTGGCCCATCTGCCGGAGGCAGAGCGCGAGGCCCTGATCAGCCAGGAGCGCGACGCCGCGCTCCAGCGCCCCGAGGACACCGCCGTCCACTTCTGCCTGCACGCGGCCGGCGCGCTGCTGGACGTGGCGCGTACGCTGCGCGTGCGCCCGCCCGACCACGCGCCCACCCCGGCGCAGCGCCAGCAGGAATGGGACGCGCTGGTGGGACACACCAAGCTGGCCGGGCGCGGCGCCTACCGCGCGGCCCTGGTGCTGGCCGACACCGCCTCGGCCCGCGCGCCCAGCCCGCTCACCGGCAGCGCCCCGCCGGCCGGCCGCGACGACGCTCAGCCGTCCGCCGCCAGCAGCGCCTGGAAGTAGCCGCGCGCCGAGGCGAGGCAGAACGGCGGCACCAGCGCGCCGTGGTAGGCCAGCGTCACGGCCAGCGCCTTGTCGGCGTCGCTGCCCTCGGCCGCGTCGTAGGTCTGCTGCTTGGCCTGCGCGAAGCCGGCACGGGCGGCGGCATAGGGGTCGCCCGCGCCGCCGGGCTGCTCCAGGTCCACCACCGTCAACTGCGCCGGCGCCATCCCGCGCGCGCGGAAGTGGCCGGCGGTGGCCTGCGTGCTCAGGAAGTTGACCGTCGGGTCCTGCGCGCCGCCGCAGAAGAACACCGGCCGCTGGGGCAGCCAGTTGCGCAGGTCGTTGGCGACCGCGGCGCGCCGCAGCCCGGTGGAGGGGTGGCAGTCGAGCGGGCTGGCGCTTTCCAGCGAGGCGGCGCCGGCCGGCAGGCTGTTGCCGGGGCAGGGCGAGGCCGCGATGTCGTTGGCGACCTGCGTCAGGAAGCTCTGGCGCACCAGGTTGTCCGGGCCGTAGAAGGAGGCCAGCGCCGGGTTCACCGGCCCGGGCGTGCCGTTGGCGGGGAACAGCGCCGCCTGCGGCAGCCGGCCCTGGGCGAACAGGTCGGCCAGCGGCGTGGTGCTGGGCAGCAGGGTCTCGATGCCGCCGGCGTAGCGGTTCTCGTAGATCTCGGTGGGCGCGTTGTAGACGTTGCCGAACTGCTTCTGCCAGCTGGTGGTGATGAGCGGCACGAACACCGTGCTGCCCAGCGCCGGCCAGCCGCTGAAGGCGTAATCGATCAGCAGGCTGATGGCCGAGGGCGCCGACAGCGGCGCCGAGGCGGTGGGCGCCTGCCCGGCGGCCTGCAGCTCGCGGTGCGCGGCCAGCGCCACGTAGCCGCCCTGCGAGTAGCCCGTGACCAGCAGCGAGCCGGCGTCGCTCACGCCTTCCAGCGGCAGCGCCTTGCGCGCCGCCTTCAGGGCGTCGGCCATGTCCTTGCCCTGCTGGTCGCCGTTGAGGTAGGGGTGGTAGGGCAGGGGCGAGGCGGCGTAGCCGGCGTAGTTGGGCGCGATCACGGCCAGCCCCTGGGCGGCGAACATGGCGGCCACCAGCAGGCCCTCGCCGGCGGCGGGCTGGGCGGCGTCGGTCCAGCGGGCGATGTCGTAGCCGCGGGCGGCGGTGGTGCCGTGGGCGTAGAGCACCAGCGGCCGGCCGCCGGCGCAGGGCGTGGCCGAGCCCGCGGGCAGCATCAGCGCGGCCGTGGCGGTGGTCTCCTCGCCGGCCGCGCCCACGGTGCGGTAGGTCATGCTGCGCAGCTCGACGCCGCAGGCCGGCGTGCCGGCCACCTGCAGCAGCGCCTGGCCCTGCGGGCTCGACTGCAGCACCGCCTTGAACTGGTCGGCCGTCAGGCGCGTCACCCGCTCGGTGGCGCCGACCAGCGAGCCGCGGCCGGTGTCGCCGCCGCCTCCTCCGCCCCCGGGCGGCGGAAAGAGGCCGATGCCGCCGCCTCCACCGCCGCCGCCCCCGCAGCCGGCCACGGCCAGCGTCAGCAGCGCGAGGGGGAGCAGGACGGCGCGTCGGGCGCGGCGCGGCAGGGGCATGGGTGTCTCCGGTGAGGCGCCGCCCGTGATGGCGGCGCGCCCATTCTGGTGCGCAGCCCGCCTGCTGCGCAACCGGCCGGCGCCTACAGTCCCTGGTCGTTCACGGCCCAGTCGACCAATGCGTCGAAGGCCGGCTGCGCGGCGGCGGCGTTGGCGTCGTTGGCGATCGCCACCAGCACCCAGCGCCGGCCGCTGGCGCCATCCACGTAGCCGGCGATGCCGGAGGCGTCGCGCAGCGTGCCGGTCTTCAGGTGCGCCGAACCGCCGGAGCGGATCTGCCGCCGGCGCAGCGTGCCGTCCACGCCGATGGCGGGCAGCGAGGCCAGCAGCTCGGGCATGGCGGGCGACTTCCACGCCACCTGCAGCATCCGGCCCAGTTCGGCGGCGCTGATGCGCTCCTCGCGCGAGAGGCCGGCGCCGTTGTCCAGCGTGGGCACGCCCTCGCCGGTGCCGATGCGCTCCTTCCACCATTGCCGCACGGCCGCGCGCGCCGCCTCGAAGCTGCCGCGCCGGCGCTGCGTGAGGCCCAGCGTCAGGAAGACCTGCTGCGCCATCACGTTGTTGCTGAACTTGTTGATGTCGCGCACCACCTCGGCCAGCGGCGGCGACTCGAACTCGAAGGCCGGCTGCAGCCCCGGCGGCACGCCGCCGTCGCGCACCTGGCCGCGCAGCGTGCCGCCCGCCTGCGCCCACAGCCCGGCCACGGCGCGCAGCGCGTGGCTGCGCGGGTCGGCGTAGGCGACGGCCCAGGTCTTCTCGCCGCAGGCGGCCGGCAGGCTGCCGGCGAAGCCGATGCGCAAGGGGTCGGCCAGCTCGGGGCGCAGCGCGGCGCGCCAGTCGCCGCAGGCGCCGGGCGCCAGGGGCACGGCGGGCTGCATCGCCACGCCGGCCAGCGGCGGGTCGTAGCTCACCTGCGCGGCCTGGCCGTTCGGCTGCGGCGAGAAAGTCATCACCACCGAGCGGAAGTTCACCAGCAGCGCGTCGGGCGAGGCGTTGTAGGGCCGCAGCGGCTCGCCGTCGAAGGCGGCCGGGTCGGACTCCACCGTGGTCTCGAAGGCGCTGCGGTCCAGCACGATGTCGCCCGCGATCTCGCGGATGCCCAGGCCCTGCACCCGGCGCAGCAGCAGCCACATCCGCTCGATCACCAGCTTCGGGTCGCCCTGGCCGCGGATGTAGAGATTGCCGTGCAGCGTGCCGTCGATCAGGCGGCCGTCGGTGTAGACCGGCGTGCGCCAGGTGTAGGCGGGGCCGAGCAGGTCCAGCGCCGCGTAGGTGGTCACCAGCTTCATGATCGAGGCCGGGTTGACCGGCACCTGCGAGCGCCACGCCAGCCGGGGCGGGCGCTGGCCCTCGGCGTCGGCCACCAGCAGCGTCACTGCCTCGCGCGGCACCTTGGCGCGCGCCAGGGCGGCGTCGACCTCGCGCGGCAGCGCCTGCTGGGCCAGGGCCGGCGCGGCTGCGGCGAGGAGGAGAGGGAGGGCGGCGATCGGGGCGGGAAGGAGGCAGCGCATGGGCGCAGGATTATCCGAAGCGTCCGGCGCGGCCCCGGCGCCGGCCCTCGATAATCCCGCGATGCCTGCTGCCGTCCGCCTGCTTCCGCGCCCCTCGCCCCGGGCCGTCGGCATCGGCGCGGCCGTGGTCACGGTGGCGGTGTGGACGGGCTTCATCCTCGTCGCCCGCGCCTCGGCGGCCCGCTCGCTCGGGCCCTTCGACATCGCGCTGCTGCGCATCGTCGGCGCCAGCCTGGCGCTGGTGCCCTGGGGCGCGTGGCTGGTGGCGCGCGAGAAGCGGCGCGGCGGCGCGCCGTCCGGCGGCCCGGCGCCGCATTCGTTCTTCGGCCTGTCGCCGCTGCCGCTGCGGGTGAGCGCGCTGGCGGGCGTGTTCGGCGGGGTCGCCTACGCCAGCTTCGCGTATGCGGGCTTCTTCTACGCGCCGGCGGCGCATGCCTCGGTGCTGCTGCCGGGCAGCCTGCCGCTGTGGACGGCGCTGCTGGCGGCGCTGGTGCTGGGCGACCGCATCACGCCGCTGCGAGCCGCGGGCCTGCTGCTGATCGTCGCCGGCGACCTGCTGGTGGGCGGGCGCAGCCTGCTGCAGGCCTTCGGCGGCGGCGAGGTCTGGAAGGGCGACCTGCTCTTCATGACCGCCGCCTTCACCTGGGCCTGCTACAGCGTGGTGGTGCGCCGGCACGGGCTGGATGCGGTGCGCGCCACCATCGCCATCACCGTCTTCGCCCTGTTCACCTACGTGCCGGCCTACGCGCTGCTGGCGGCGGCCGGCGTGCTGCACAGCCGGCTGGCCGCCGCGCCCTGGGGCGAGATCGCCTTCCAGATGCTGTTCCAGGGCGTGGGCTCGGTGGTGGTCTCGGGCATCAGCTTCACCCGCATGGTCGGCCACTTCGGGCCGGTGCGCTCCACCATGATCACCGCGCTGGTGCCGGGCCTGTCGGCGCTGGGCGCGGTGCTCTTCCTGGGCGAGCCGCTGAACGCCGGCCTGCTGGCCGGGCTGGCGCTGGTGACGGCCGGCATCCTGTTCGGCGTGCTGCGTGCGCCGGCCGCGCGCGCCGCCGTCCTGCCGGCAGGGAGGCGCTGCGATGCTTAGGGCCTGTGAATGCCATGGAAGGGGATCGCGTTGCTTCGCAAAGGGGCTGGATGCAAGGCGCCCGCGCGCAGCAAGGCTGGCGCCTTGCAAGCGCGGGCAACGCCGCAGACGGCCCCTTTGCGAAGCAACCCGGAGGGAAGCTCATCGCAGCCCGCCCCTCAGCGTTGCGCTCCTTGTGCGTGCGGACGCACGCACGGTGTCGCGCGCCTTGATGGGCGGGCTGCGATGAGCTTCGCGACCCCTTCCATGGCGTTCACAGGCCCTAGCCTGCTGGCCTTCGACACCAGCACCGAGGTGCTGTCCGTCGCCGTGCGCCGGGGCGACGCCGTGCTGGCGCGCAGCGGGCCGGGCGGCGCCGAGTCCTCCGCCACCCTGATCCCGCTGGTGCAGGCGCTGCTGGCCGAGGCGGGCCTCGCCATCGGGCAACTGGACGCGGTCTGCTTCGGCCGCGGCCCCGGCTCCTTCACCGGGCTGCGCACCGCCTGCGCCGTGGCGCAGGGCCTGGCCTTCGGCGCCGGCCTGCCGGTGCTGCCGGTCGACACGCTGCACGCCGTGGCTGAGGAGGCGCACCACGCCGCCGGCGCCGCGCGCGTGGTGGCGGTGCTCGATGCGCGCATGGGCGAGGTCTATGCCGCCGCGCATGCCTTCGACGGCGGCGCGCACCCGCTCGGCGCCGCCGCGGCCGAGGCGCGGCTGCTGTCGCCGGAGGACGTGGCCGTCCCCGCCGGCTGGACGCTGGCCGGCAACGCCTTCGCCGCCTGCGGCGAGCGCCTGCCGCAGGATGCGCCGCGCGTGCAGGCGCTGCCCACCGCGGCAGCGATCCTGCGCCTGGCGCCCGCGCTGCTGGCCGCCGGCGCCGCCGTGCCGCCGGAGCGGGCCTGGCCCCTCTACGTGCGCGACAAGGTCGCGCAGACCACGGCCGAGCGCGCGGCGGCCAGGGGAGTTGCCACATGAGCGCAGTGCTCGACGCCAGCGAAGCCCGCCTGGGGCCGATGACCATCGACCACGTCGATCGTGTGGTGGCGGTGGAGCAGCTCGCCTACAGCCATCCGTGGACGCGCGGCAACTTCATCGATTCGCTGCACGCCGGCTACCACTGCCAGGTGCTCGAGGGTGGCGGGAGTGTGGCCCCCACGCTCCCCGCCGTGCGTGGTTCGCTGCCCCCCGAGGGGGCGCTCGCCGCCCTGGGGCGGCCCCGCGGCGGCGAGAGCACCCTGATCGGCTACTTCATCGCCATGAAGGGCGTCGACGAGGTGCACCTGCTCAACATCACCGTGGCGCCGCCCTTCCAGCGCCAGGGCTGGGCGCCGCTGATGCTGGAGGCGCTGGCCGGCTGGGCGCGCGGCCAGCAGGCGCAGTGGCTGTGGCTGGAGGTGCGCACCGGCAACCGGCGCGCGCAGGAGGTCTACCTGCGCCACGGCTTCCGCCGCGTCGGCGTGCGCAAGGGCTACTACCCGGGCTTCGCCGGCCGGCGCGAGGACGCCATCGTGATGAGCCTGCGCCTGAACGAGCCTGCCAGCGCCTGGGGGGGCCTGCAGCGATGAGCGCCGCCCGGCCGCCCGAAGGCGCTCGCACCGCAGCGCGCAGCGCGGAGGTTCGCCTGTGACCCTGCTGCTCGATGCGCGCCGGCGCGCCATGCTGGAGGAGATGGGGGTCAAGGTCTGGCTGCCGGCGGCGGCGCCCGCGCCTGTCGCCGTGCGCGCAGCGCCGGATGCCGACGTGGCGGCAGCAGCCGTGGTGGAAGCGCCCGAGCCTTCGCCGCCGCCCCATCGACCGGCGCCGCCCGCGCGCACCGCCGCACCGAATCCACCCGCCGCGCCCGCCGCGCCCGCCGCCCACTCGCCCGCCGCGGCCGGCACGCTGCGCCTGGCGCCGCCGCAGCGGCTGTACGCCCAGGGCGACGCGCCCGCGCAGGGCGGCTGGCTGGTGGTGGCCGACATGCCGCCCGGCGCCGACGGCCGCCACGGCCCGCCGCTGGCGGGCGATGCCGGCCGCCTGCTCGACCAGATGCTCAAGGCCCTGCGCCTGCCGGCCGGCCCGGCGCCGGTGCACCTGCTGCGCGCCCACCGGCCCGGCCCCGTCGCGGCGCCGGCCGGCGAGGACGAGGCCGACTTCGACACCGGCTTCGCCGCCTGGGCCGCGCCGCTGGCGCCGCGCATCGTGCTGGCCATGGGGCCGCTGGCCGCACAGCGCCTGCTCGGCCGCACCGAGCCGCTGGGCCGCCTGCGCGGCCAGGTCCATGCGCTGCCGGCGCTGGGCGAGGGCGTGCAGCTCGTCGCCACCTACCACCCGGCCTACCTGCTGCGCAACCCGGCCGACAAGGCCCGCGCCTGGGCCGACCTGTGCCTGGCGGCGGCCTGCCTGGACGGGACGGCCGGCTGACGGCCGCGCGCCGCCGGGCCGGCCTGCGCGGTCAGGTCAGAAGGTCCAGCGCATGTCCGCCTTCAGCCCGTTGTAGGTGGTGCCGCCGGTGAACTGCGTGCCGTAGGTGACGCCCAGCGTCATGTTGCGGCCCAGGTTCAGGTCCACGCCGGCGTCCAGCACGAAGGCCTCGCGCGCCAGCGGCGTGCCCAGCACCGTGAACTGGCTCAGGCCGCCGTACAGGCCGAGGCGGGCGCTGGGCGTGACGTCGCCGTCCACCACGCGCCGCCAGCCGGCCGAGCCGCGCAGCGTCGCCTCCACGCCGCCCAGGCTGGCGCGGGTGGACGCCCGCAGGCCCAGGGTGGCGAAGGTGGTCTTCGTGCTGTCGCCGCGGCCGCTGAGCGCGGCGCCGCTGCCCAGGCCCTGCTCGTTGATGCTGCCGCTGCGCACGTCCACGTGCGCCAGGCTGGCGAAGGGCTCGAAGGCGGTGCGCTCGCCGGCGTCGATGCGCCAGCCCACCTCGCCGAAGGCCTGCACCGTGCGCAGCGCGTAGCTGGCGCGCAGCCCGTCCGTCACGCCGGTGAAGGCGACCGTGCGCTGGGTGGTCAGCGACTGGCGGCTCAGGCTCGCGCCGCCGCGCACGCCCAGCGCGCCCCACTGCGCGCCGCCGTAGGCGCCCAGGTGCCAGGCGTCGCCGCTGGCCTCGCCGCGGCGCTGGCCGGCGTCCAGGCGGGTGTGGCCGAAGCCGGCGAACACGCCGGCGCGGGCGCTCTCGCCCACGCGCCGGTCGGCGCCGATCAGCAGGCCGCTGGTGCTGCGCTCGCTGTTGGCGGCGTTGCCGTCGCCGCCGGCCTCGGTGCGCCCGCCGTAGGCGCGCGCCCACACGCTGCCCTGGCTGCCTTCGCTCAACTGCGTGGCGCCGGCGGCGGCGGTGCCGACGCCGCCCAGGCTCTGGCGTGCGCGGTCCAGCACGGTGTCGCGCACCAGGTGGCTGTCTTCCACCGCGGCCGACTTCACGCTGGCGTGCAGCTCGCCCGAGAGCTGGTCGAAGGCCACCAGTGCGTTCGACCGGTCGAGCTGCACCACGGCGCGGTACAGCGGCGTGGCCGCCAGCGGCTCGATCGCGCCGGCGCTGGCCTTCTGGTTCCAGGTCACGCCCACGTCGGAGAAGCGCACGTCGTTGCGCATCAGCGTCAGCGAGGCGGTCTGCGCGCCGTACTCGATGGTCGGCGTGAGGAAGGCGAAGTTGGAGTTAACGGCGCCGAACTGGCCGGTGATGCCGCCGTCCGCCTTCAGGATGGTGTAGCTGCCGTAGGGGTTCCAGTTGCCGTCGGCCAGCAGCGCGATGGCGGAGGTGCCCTGCACGGTCGCCCTGCCGCTGACCAGGATCTGGTCGCTGCGGCCGTCGGGCGAGGCCTCCACCTGGTAGGCGGCGCCGCTGGCCAGCGTCAGGTCGCCGGCCACGTGCAGCGTGCCGATGGAGTTGCCGGGCGCCACCAGCGCGCCGCCCTCGACCACCGTGCTGCCCACCGTGCCGTTGCCCTTGAGCGTGGCGCCGCCGGCCACGCTCAGCGTGCTGCCGAGCCGGCCGTTGACCGCCAGCGTGCCCGCGGCCACGCGGCTGGCGCCGGTGAAGGCGCTGCTGTCGCCGGTGAGGTCCAGCGCGCCGGCGCCGGTCTTGGTGAAGCTGCCGCTGCCGGACATCGCGTTGGCGAAGCCGGCCGCCGTGCCCTGGTCGATGACCAGGGCTGCGTCGTTCACGATCGCGCCGCTGCCGAAGCTGGCGGCGTGGCCGGCCAGCGTGCCGTTCAGGATGCGCGTGCCGCCGGTGTAGCCGTTGGCCGCGGCCAGCGTGGTGGTGCCGCCGCCGCGCTGCTCGACCGCGCCGCTGCCCGAGATGGTGCCGGCGAAGGTGGTCGCGTCGCTGCGGTTGAAGGCGAGCGTGCCGTGGTTCGCCACGTCGCCGGCGATCGAGCCGCTGGTGCCGCCGTCGCCCAGCTGCAGCGCGCCGGCGGCGATGGTGGTGCCGCCCGTGTGGCTGCTGGCGCCGGTGAGCGTCGTCGTGCCGCTGCCGCGCTGCTCGACCGCGCCGCTGCCCGAGATGGCGCCGGCGAAGGTGGCCGCGTCGCTGCGGTTGAAGGCGAGCGTGCCGTGGTTCGCCACGTCGCCGGTGATCGAGCCGGCGGTGCCGCCATCGCCCAGTTGCAGCGTGCCCGCGGCGATGGTGGTGCCGCCGCCGTACGTGTTCGCCGCCGCCAGCACCAGGGTGCCGCCGCCGTCCTTGACGAGCGCGCCGCTGCCGCCGATGACGCCTGCGACCGTGTGGACGGTCGCCGTGTCGCTGTGCAGGGTGCCGCCGCCTGCGCCCAGCGTGAGGGCCCGCGCCGAGGTGGTGCTGGCCGTCGTCTGCAGGGTGCCGCCGTCCAGCGTCAGCGCGCCGCCGGCGTCGCCGAGCGCCGCGTCGTCGGCGATGCGCAGTGCGCCGCCCGTCACCCGCCAGGGCGTCACGGCGGTCGTGCTGCCGGCCAGCGTCCAGGTGCTGGTGCCCTCCTTCTCGAAGCCGGTGAAGTGGCGGTACTGCGCGGCTGCGCCGATGGCCGAGGCGTCGAAGGCGCCGTCGGCGCTGCCGGTCAGCGCCAGCGTGTCGTCGCCGGCGGCGGTTGCCACCACATTGCCGGTGATGGCCGAGGTGTTCAGCAGCTCGAGGCGGTTGCCGCCGCCGCTGAACCGGATCGCGTCCGCCCGTTCGCCGCCGCCCGCCGCCAGGCCGCCGCTGATGCTGCCGCCGTTGGTGATGCGGACGTCGCCGCTGGCGACGATGCCCACGCCGCCCGCGGCCGGCGTGTTGAGGTCGATCAGCGTGTTGCCCGCCGGCCCGCCGTTCCCGCCGGCGATGCTGCCGCTGTTCACCACGACCGTGCTGCCGGCGAGGGCCATGCCCGTGCCGCCGCTGCCGCCGCCGCTGGCCACGCCGACCGCGCCGATGCCTCCGGCGCCGCCCGCGCCGCCCTGGACGGCACCGCTGTTCCGGATGGTGACGCCGCCGGCCGTGCTGTTCAGGCCGGTGCCGCCGTCGCCGCCCCGCCCGGAGACGAGCACGGCGATGCCGCCCCGGCCGCCCGCGCCGCCGGCCACCGTGCCGGCGTTGTCGATCGCGGCCTGCGCCGCGTCGTTGTGCAGGCCGGTGCCGCCGTCGCCGCCGCGCTGGCCGAACGTCAGGGCGACGACGCCGCCGTTGCCGCCGGCCCCGCCGGTGAAGGTGCCGAAGTTGGCTGCGCCGGCGGCGCCGGCCTCCACCGTCACCGCCGTCCCGCCGTGGCCGCCGGCGCCCAGCAGGGGGCTGCTGCCCTTCGTCCCGGTGATGCTGCCGGCCGTGATGGCCGCATCGCCCAGCCGCAGCATGCCGGCCGCGACCTCGGCGCCGCCCCCCAGCGCGACGTTGCCCGTCAGCGCGAGC
>Ga0222428_100490_pt1 | contig 13252 bp, 13 predicted proteins | sample 2B5Ametagenome_FD_182471 | JGI IMG/M metagenome (GOLD analysis project Ga0222428, IMG submission 182471) | Enriched microbial communities from leaf-cutter ant dump, University of Wisconsin, Madison, United States - 2B5A (version 2) | ecosystem: Environmental > Terrestrial > Nest > Insects nest >...
GGTGCTCATGGTGGCTCCGCGGAGGTGGGATGGAGGCACCTTAGCGCCGGCGCATGACGTCTGCCACCGCATCGCCCCGCACGCCGTCGCGTGCGCGACGGCGGTTCGGATGGCTGCAAGTCCGACCGACAACTACCGTTCGGGCTGAGCTTGGCCTGTCCTGAGCCTGTCGAAGGATCGAAGCCTCGCGCGGCGCTTCGACAGGCTCAGCGTGAACGGATGGGGTGGGCCATCTTTCAAATCAGGCCTGCGGCTCGAAGCGCTCGCCCGGCGTCAGCGGCACGTGGCGGTAGGTGGCCGGAGTGCGGCTGAGCTTCACCGGCGCGCCGAGCCCGCGCCAGCCGCCCTCCATCTCCACCACCATCCCGCGGTGCAGCGTGTGCGGGTGCTGCAGCGCGGCGTCCACCGGGAGCACCGGCGCGGCGGGCACGCCGGCGGCCATCAGGTCGTCCACCAGCGTGCGGCCGTCGAAGGCGGCGAGCTGCGCCTCCAGCGTCTGCTTGAGGCCGTCGCGGTGCACCGAGCGCGCGCCGGCGGTGGCGTAGTTCGGGTCCTGCGCCAGGTCGGGCAGGCCGATCACGCGGCAGAAGGCGGCGAACTGGCGGTCGTTGCCGACGGCGACGAAGACCGGGTCGGTGCCGGTACGCAGCGCGTCGTAGGGGTAGATGTTGGGGTGCGCGTTGCCGGTGCGCTTGGGGTTGCGGCCGTCCATGAACCAGTTGGCCGCGTGCGGGTGCAGCAGCGACAGGCCGCTGTCGTACAGCGCCGCCTCGACGAACTGGCCCTTGCCGCTTTTCTGCCGCTCCTGCAGCGCCAGCAGCACGCCGATCACGGCATTCAGGCCCGTCACCATGTCGACCACCGGCAGGCCCACGCGCAGCGGGCCGCCGTCGGCCTCGCCGTTGATGCTCATGATGCCGGTCATCGCCTGCACGGCGGCGTCGTAGCCGGGCAGGGCGCCCAGCGGGCCGTCGCTGCCGAAGCCCGAGACGCGGCACCACACCAGCCGCGGGAAGCGCTGCGAGAGCACGTCGTAGCCGATGCCCCAGCGCTCCATGGTGCCGGTCTTGAAGTTCTCGATCAGCACGTCGGCCTCGGCCGCCAGCGCGAGCAGCGTCTCGCGGCCCTCGGGGGTGGTCAGGTCCAGGTGCTGGATGCGCTTGTTGCGGTTCAGCCCGTGGTAGTACGAGGCGACGCCGTCGCGGAAGGGCGGGCCCCAGGTGCGCGTGTCGTCGCCGCCCGGCGGCTCGACCTTGAGCACGTCGGCGCCGTGGTCGCCCAGGATCTGCCCGCAGTACGGGCCGCCGAGGATGCGCGAGATGTCGAGCACGCGGACGCCGGCCAGCGCGCCGGCGCAGGAAGAGGAGGGTGTGGTGGTGTTCATGGGCTGGGGGGTGTCGATGCGGCGCGCGCCACGAGCTTGAAGGTGCCGGTGGCCATCGCCACCAGCGTGCCGTCTTCCGTGTGCACCTCGCCGCGGGCGAAGCTGATGGAGCGGCCGCGCCGCTCGCAGTGCGCGGTGGCGATCAGGTCGCCGCCGCCGGCCGAGACGAAGTGCAGCGTCAGGTCGATGGTGACCACGCCGAAGGCGGCCGGGTCGTGCGAACGAACCGCCGCGGCCAGGCCGCAGTCCAGCAGCGAGGCGATGGCGCCGCCGTGCACGTCGCCGCGGCTGTTGGTCTGCTCGGGCTGGTACAGCATGCGGATGCGGGCCCGGTCGTGGCCGACGGCCTCGCCGCGCAGGGCCATGGCGCGGGCCATCGGCATCGGCAGGCCGAACAGCACGCCGGCGGGTTCGCCCTCGAAGGGATTGGCGTCGGCGGCGGTGGCGGAGGGTGCGGTGGATGTCGTCATGGCCCGATCATCGCGCCGGGCGGCGCGGCTTCATGGCTTGCGCGTGCCCGAGGGCGCCTTGAACTGTTCCATGCGCGACTTCTCGCGGGCGAAGGCGCTCCTCGCGTACTGTGCGAATTCCTCCGGGCTGCGGTAGTTCAGCGGCTGGTTGAGCTGGTCGAGCACCTTGCGCCCGTCGGCCGATTCCAGCGCGGCCTTGAAGGCATCGTGGAGGACGCGCACGCGCTCGGCCGGCAGGCCCTGCGGGCCGGCGATGCCGTAGGGCGACTCGACCACCGCGTCCACGCCCAGCTCGCGCAGCGTGGGCACGTCGGGGAACTGCGGCACGCGCTTCGGCGTGAGCATCGCCAGGTAGCGCAGGCGGCCGGAGTGGATGTACGTCGAGGCCACGCCCGACAGCACGCCGGCGTCGACGTGGCCGCCGAGCAGGTCGCTCGCCTGGTCGGAGTCGCCCTTGTAGGGCACGCGGTTCAGGTCGATGCCGGCCTTGCCCGCCAGCTCGGCCAGCACGATGCTGGGCGTCTGCACGGGGCCCGCGGCGCCGACGGAGATCTCGCCGGGGCGCTTCTTCGCGTCCGCCAGGAACTCGGCCCAGTTCTTCCAGGGCGCGTCCTGCCGGACGGCCAGCCCGAAGGTGTAGTCGGTCAGGCCGATGATGTAGCTGAGCTTCAGCGGGTCGAAGGCGACGCGGTTCAGGTACGGCTCGCGGTACACGCTGGCCGGCAGCACGGCGACCGTGTAGCCGTCGGGCTGGGCCCGCGCCAGCTCGGCGGCGCCGAAGGTCCCGTTGGCGCCGGGCTTGTTGTCGATGACGACCGGCTGCCCCAGAAGCGACGACGCCTGCTGCGCGACCACGCGCAGGTGGGTGTCGGTCGGCCCGCCCGCGCCGTAGGGCACGACGAGGCGGACCGGCCTGGCGGGAAACCCGCCGCCCTGGGCCGCTGCCAGGGGATGGATCGCCGCCGCCAGGGCGGCTGCGGAGGCCGCGGCCAGCAGGCTGCGGCGCGAGGGATGGTCGTTGCGCATGGATGCCTCCCGGGATGTGTGACGGACGGATGACGTGCCGCGGCCTGCGGCGAGGCGCGCCCTCAGTCGAGCTGCGCGCCCGACTGCGCCACCACGCCCTTCCACTTCGCCGTCTCCGCGGTGATGAAGCGGGCCAGTTGCTGGGGCGAGTGGTCCGGCGCCGGCTCCAGGCCCTGGGAGGCGAACAGCTCCTTGACCTTGGGCGTGGCCAGCACCTCGGTGAAGGCCTTGTTCAGCCTGGCGACGCGGTCGGCCGGCGTGCCGGCGGGGGCGACGATGCCGAAGAACACGCTCACGTCGTAGCCCTTGTAGCCCTGCTCGGCGATGCTGGGCACCTGCGGCAGCGCCTGCGAGCGCGCGGCCGTGGCCACGCCCAGCCCGCGCAGCTTGCCGGCCTTGACGTAGGGCAGGGCGGTGAGGATGTCGGTGAAGGTCATGCTCACCTGGTTGCCCAGCAGGTCGTTGAGCGCCGGGCCGGTGCCCTTGTACGGGACGTGCATGATGTCGGTGCCCGCCACCGAGTTGAACAGCACGCCCGCCAGGTGCGAAGAGGCGCCGTTGCCCGACGAGGCGTAGCTGAGCTTGCCCGGGTTGGCCTTGGCGTAGGCGACCAGTTCCTTCACGTCCTTCACCGGCAGCGAGGGATGCACCACCAGGATGTTGGGCAGGTGCCCGATCTGGATGACGGGCGCGAAGCTCTTGGTCTGGTCGTAGCCGATCTTGCGGTACAGGCTGGAGTTGATCGCGAGCGGGCCCGAGGTGCCGAACAGCAGCGTGTGGCCGTCGGCCTCGGCGCGCGCCACGTACTCGGCGCCGATGTTGCCGCCGGCGCCGGCGCGGTTCTCCACGATCATGGGCTGGCCCAGGCGGTCCTTCATCTCGGCGGCCAGGGTGCGGGCCATCGCATCCGTCGGGCCGCCGGGCGGGAAGGGCACGACCAGCGTGACCGGCTTGGTCGGGAAGGCGCCCTCGGCCAGCGCGGCCGGCGCGAAGGCGGCCGGGCCCAGCAGGGCGGCGGCCAGCAGCAGGGCGCGGCGGGGGCGTGAGAAGTGATGACGCATGGCGTATGTCTCCTTGGTTTCTAGGTCATGGAACGGCGGCCGTCGCGCGGGGCGAGGGCGCCGTCTGGGGGGGAACAGGTCGCTCCGCTCAGGCCGCGACGGCGGCGGCGGGCGCGCCGCTGGCGGCCCAGGCGGCGGGCACGGCGTCGGGGCTGAGCGGGTCGCGCGGCAGAACGCGGTGCAGCAGCGCCAGTTGCGCCCAGCGCATGCGCTCGGCCGAGCCGCTGCGCGCAGCCTCCCAGGCCATGGCGATGGCGCTGGTGCAGTGGTACAGGGCCGAGGCGGCCTGGCGGGCCAGCACCTCGCCGCCTTCCTGCGCAGCGGTCTGGGCCAGGGCGCAGGCGCGGTCCAGCGCCTCGCGCAGGGCCGTGGCGAAGGCGGGCGCGATGCCCGTCGCCTCGGCCAGCAGCGCCTCGGCGTGCGCCCGCAGCACCGGCAGCGAGTTCTCGCGCTTGATGGCGCGGATCACGTCCAGCGCCACGATGTTGCTGGTGCCTTCCCAGATCGAGCCCAGGTGCGCGTCGCGCACCAGGCGCGGGTCGCTCCATTCCTCGATGTAGCCGCAGCCGCCGCGCACCTCCATCGCATCGCCCGTGACCTTGCGCGCGTCGCGGCAGGCGCGGAACTTGATGAGCGGCGTGAGGATGCGCAGCAGCGCGTAGGCGCCGTCCTCGCCCGTGTCGGAGCGGGCCAGCGCCTGCGCGGTCTGGAACACCATCGTGCGCGCCTGCTCGGCCGGCACGCGCAGCTTGTCGAGCTGGCGCTGCATCAGCGGCATGTCTGCCAGGCGCTTGCCGAAGGCGCGGCGCTCGGCCGCGATGTACTCGGCCTCGGCCACCGCGCGGCGCATCAGGCCGGCGGCGCGCACGCCGTTGGACAGGCGCGAGTTGTTCACCATGTCGGCCATCTGCACGAAGCCGCGGCCCTGCTCGCCGACGAGGTACGCCGTCGCGCCTTCGAGGCGGATCTCGCCGCTGGCCATCGAGCGCGTGCCCATCTTGTCCTTCAGCCGGATGATGCGGTAGCGGTTGAGGCTGCCGTCCTCCAGCCGGCGCGGCAGCAGGAAGAGCGAGACGCCCTTCATGCCCGGCGCACCGCCCTCCACGCGGGCCAGCACCATCGCGAAGCCGGCGTCGGGGTTGGAGCAGAACCACTTGTCGCCGGTCAGCAGCCACTCGCCATTCGGGCCGTTCGCGCCGGGGCGGGCCAGCGTGGTGGTGGCGGCGATGTCGGAGCCGGCGGCCTGCTCGGTCATGAACATGGCGCCCTGCGCCAGCTCGTCGAAGTCCAGCGTCGTCAGCCGCGGCAGGAAGCGGGCCACCAGCTCGGGGCTGCCGAACTTCTTGAGCGTGCGGGTGAGCGAGTCGGTCATCGAGACCGGGCAGCACAGACCGAACTCGGCCTGCACGAAGAGATAGAACAGAACGTATTTGACGGCCGGCGGCATCTTGCCCCGCCAGCCGAAGGTCTCGTCGCGGTGCGAGATCGCGCCCATCGCGAATTCCGACAGCGCCAGGCGCTCCATCTCGACGTAGGCCGGGTGCTTGACGATGCGCTGCACGTCCAGGCCGGTGCGGGTGCGGCTCTCCAGCACGGGCGGGTTTCGGTCGGCGGTGCCGGCCAGCTCGTCCAGCGGGCCGCCGGCCAGGCCGCCCAGTCGCTCGAAGTGCGGCGCCATGTGGCGGCGCAGGTCGTCGGGCAGGTACAGCGTCAGCAGGCGCTGCAGCTCGGCGTCCACCGTGTAGAGGTTCTGGCCGTGGCGGTCGGGGATCGGGTGCGTGACAGCAGCGGAAGTCGATTCGGTCATGGCGTGTCTCCGTGTTTGCGCCATTGTTCGGTCGGCATCGATCCGTGTCCAATATCGTTTAGGTCTTCTTTGATAGGTGATGCGAATGATGGAGCTGCGCCACCTGCGCTACTTCTCGGTGCTGGCCGACGAACTGCACTTCGGCCGCGCCGCGCAGCGGCTGGCGATCTCGCAGCCCCCGCTGTCGGTGGCAATCCGCCAGCTGGAGGACGCGGTGGGCGCGCGCCTGTTCGAGCGCAACAGCAAGGAGGTGCGCCTGACGGCCGCCGGCCTGGCGCTGCGCGAGTCGGCGCGGCGCCTGCTGCGCCAGACGGAGGAGATGGCGCTGGAGGCGCGCGACGTGGCGGCCGGTTCGGTGGGCCGGCTGCGCATCGGTTTTGTCGGCGCGATGCTCTACCGCGGGCTGCCGCAGGCGCTGCGGGCCTTCCAGGCCCGGCACCCCGGCGTGCGCATCAGCCTGGCGGAACTGAACACCGGCGAACAGGTGGCCGAACTGCTGCACGACCGGCTGGACCTGGGCTTCGTGCACACGCACCGGCTGCCGCAGGGGCTGGCGCAGCGCCTGCTGCTGACCGAGCCCTTCGTCTGCTGCCTGCCGGCGCGCCATGCGCTGGCCCGGCGGCGCGTGCTGGCGCCGTCCGAGCTGCGCGAGCAGCCCTTCGTGCTGTTCTCGCGCACCGCCTCGCCCGACTACCACGAGCGCATCCTGTCGATCTGCGCGGCGGCGGGTTTCTTGCCCGAAGTGCGGCACGAGGTGCGGCACTGGCTGGCGGTGGTGTCGCTGGTCTCGCAGGGCCTGGGCGTAGCGCTGGTGCCCGAGGCCATGCAGCGCAGCGCGCTGAAGGGCGCGGTGTTCCGGCCGCTGGACCGCGAGGTGGCCCAGTCCGAAACCTATGGCGTGTGGCGGCCGGGGCCGCGCAACATGCTGGTCGAGCGGCTGTTGCAGGACATGGCCCGCGCCCTGCCGCCGGGGCGGTGAGCGCGGGCCGGCCCCGTGGTCAGGCCTTGCGGCGGCCGAGCAGCACCGCGGCCAGCGCGATGAGGCCGGGTAGCGCCTGCACGAGCAGGATCTTCGGCGTGGCGGTGGCGGCGCCGAACACGCCGGCGACGATCACGCAGCCGAGGAAGAAGATCACCACCGGCCGCTGGCGGCTGAACACGCCCCAGACCAGGCCCGCGGCCAGGAAGCCGTTGTACAGGCCCTGGTTGGCGGCCAGCACGGTGGTGGCGTCGGCCAGCTCCTGCGTGAGGTTGAAGGCCTTCAGCCCGGCCGGCTTGTTCCAGAAGAACATCTCCAGCACGAGGATGTAGACGTGCTCTGCTGCGACCAGCAGAGCGAGGATGCGGGCGAGAAGATTCATGGGACATCGGCCGCCCTCACGCCGAAGGCCCTGCGCGGGCCGTCGCGGAGGGGGTGGCAGGGGCATCAGGCGATGGCCAGTTCGACCGGGATGTTGCCGCGCGTCGCGTTCGAGTACGGGCAGACGGCGTGGGCGGCGTCCACCAGCTTCTTCTTCGCGTCGGCGTCCAGGCCCGGCAGGCTGATCGCCAGCTTGACGGCGACGCCGTAGGCCGCGCCGCCGTTGGTCGGGCCGAGCGAGACGCTGGCATCGACCGCCACGTCTTCCGGCACCTTGACGCCGACCTTGGGCGCCACCGCCTTCATCGCGCCGATGAAGCAGGCCGAGTAGCCGACCGCGAAGAGCTGCTCGGGGTTGGTGCCGGCCTTGCCGGAGCCGGGCGGGTTGAGCTTGACCTCGAGCGCGCCGTCGCTGGACTTGCCGGCGCCGCCGTCGCGGCCGCCGGTGGTGTGCGATTCGGCGGTGTAGAGAACCTTGTCGAGTTGGGTGGTCATGGTCTTTCCTTGGGTGGTGGAGGAGGAGAAAGTGCTTCGGGACCGAAGCGGTGGGGGAAACGGTGCAGGCGGCCTCAGGCGGCCTGTTTCACGCGGTCGCGCAAGGCGCGCAGCTGCAGGGTGAGCGAGGCGATCTCGTCGAGGGAGCACTGGGTGGCCGCCATCAGGCAGCCCGGCACGTCCAGCGCCCGGGTCTTGAGCCTGCGGCCTTTCGGTGTCAGCATGATGTGCACGCGCCGCTCGTCGGCGACATCGCGCACGCGGCTGACGAAGCCGGCCGCCTCCAGCCGCTTGAGCAGGGGCGTGAGCGTGCCGGAATCGAGCGAGAGGCGCTCGCCCAGGGCGGAGACCATCGGGCCGTCTTCCTCCCACAGGGCCAGCATGACGAGGTATTGCGGGTAGGTCAGGCCCAGCTTGTCGAGCAGCGGCTTGTACAGCTTGGTCATCGCCAGCGAGGCCGAATAGATGGCGAAGCACAGCTGGTTGTCCAGCTTCAGCAGTTCGTCGGGGGGGCCTGACATCTTCGGCATGGCGTGAATGTAGCTGGCAATTGAATTGTGTGCAATTGATTCGACGGAGCGACCCTGCTGGCGACGTGGGCGTGCGGGGTGCGCGCCGTGGCCGGGGGCCTGGGGCGCGGGCTCATGGTGTGGCGGTCGGCGCGTTGCGCCGACTTCGCTGCGGTGCTCGGCCAGGGGCGGCGCTGCATAACTCACTGCGCGCTCCTGCGGAGCGCTCCGTTCAAACAGGTGCAGCGAGTCAGAGTGGAAGCGTGCCTGTCCTTCGGCAGGCACGCCCGCCCCTGTCCTGCGCTCCTCGCCGCCCCACGAATCGCCCGCGCCCCAGGCCACCGGCCACGACGCGTGGAACCGGGAGGGAGCATCCAAGGTGCCGTCAACCCACCACCCCCGTTCGGGCTGAGCCTGTCGAAGCCGGGTGACGCGCTTCGACAGGCTCAGCGTGAACGGGTGAGGGGAGTTGAACGGGGCCAGGGGTGTTCTGCAATGGTCCGTTGGATCGCGGGAGCAGGCGCGCAGCGCCGACCGCTCCACCGAAGCGCCACCACCCCCACACCGGGGCCTGGGCCGGCCCATCGAGCGCGGCCCCAAAGAAACTCAGCGCCCCGTGAACCGCGCCGGCCGCTTCTCGATGAAGGCCCGGATGCCCTCCGCCGCATCTTCGCTGGCCGCCAGCCGCTGCTGCACCGGGATGAAGTCGGCCACCGCCGCCGCCTGTCCCAGCTCGATGGCCTTGAGCACGTTCAGCCGCGTGGCGACCACGGCCTGCGGCGCCTGCGCGGCGATGCGGCGTGCCAGGCCGAGCGCGGTGTCCATCAGCTCGGCCACCGGCACCACCTTCTGCACGAAGTTGCAGCGGTACGCCTCGGCGGCGTCGAACTCGTCGGCGGTCAGCAGGTGCAGCATGGCGTTGCCCACGCCGGCACGCTCGGGCATGCGCAGCGTGGCGCCGCCGGCGGGCAGGATGCAGCGCTGCACTTCCATCTGCGAGAAGCGGCAGTCGTCCGCCGCCACCACGATGTCGGCGCCCAGCATCAGCTCGATGCCCACGGTGAAGCAGATGCCCTTGACGGCCGCCACCATCGGCTTGGTGCGGCGTCGGTAGCCGGGCAGGCCGAAGTCGTGCGGCTCCACCAGGCCGGGCGGCGTGAGCTTCTCGCCGCGCTTCAGGTACTCGGCCACCGCCGGCAGGTCCAGGCCGGCGGTGAAGTGGTCGCCGTAGGCGTGCAGCACGCCGACGCGAAGCTGCGGGTCGTCGTCCAGCCGGGTGTAGGCCTCGGCCAGCTCGCGGAACATGCGCGGCGTCCAGCCGTTGCGCTTGGCGGGGCGGTTGATGCCGACGAGCAGGATGTGCTCGTCGACGACCTGGGTGTCGATGCAGCCTTCCGGCGGGGGCGTGGCGGCTGTGATGGCCATGCGGTTCTCCTGTGCGCTTGGGAGGCGCGATCTTAGGGCGGGCGGTCCGGGCGCTGTCGTCAAACGGCAAGTGGAAGACACGATAGGCCAAGTGCCGCGGCGCTGCCGCTCCGAAGATCCGGCCCTGCCCATCGCATTCATCTTCCATTGGAGACCTACCCGCATGAACTTCCTCGACGGTCATCTGTATCCGGAGAACCAGCAGCCCCTGATCATCACGGCCGCACCCTACGCGCCGGGCTGGATTCCCGCGGACTTCCCGGAAGACATTCCGGTCACCATGGAGGAGCAGATCCAGAAGGCGGTGGACTGCTACGAGGCAGGTGCCACCGTGCTGCATCTGCACGTGCGCGAGCCAGACGGCAAAGGCAGCAAGCGCCTGTCCATGTTCAACGAGCTGATCGCCGGCGTGCGCGCGGCCGTACCCGAGATGATCATCCAGGTGGGCGGCTCCATCAGCTTCGCGCCCGAGGGCCCGGATGGCGAGGCCAGGTGGCTGTCCGACGACACGCGTCACATGCTGGCCGAACTGACGCCCGCGCCGGACCAGGTGACGGTGACCGTCAACACCACGCAGATGAACGTGACCGAGCATGCCGGCGAAGACGACTTCAGGGGCGTGTCGCGCGGATTCCCTCATCTGCACAAGACCTACAAGGACATGATCGTCCCCTCGAATCCCAGCTTCGTCGAAGAGCACATCCGGCGCCTGACGGCAGCCGGCATCCAGAGCGAGTTCCAGGTCTACAACATCAACAGCTTCGAGACGATCGAGCGCATGATCCGCCGCGGTGTCTACAAGGGGCCGCTGGTCATGAACTGGGTGGCCATCAGCGGCGGCATGGACCAGGCGAACATCTTCAACATGGCCAACATGCTGCGCGCCGTGCCCGACGGTGCGGTGGTCACGGTGGAGAGCTCCGTGCTCAACGTGTTGCCCATCAACATGATCGGCATCGCCCTGGGGCTGCACGTGCGCTGCGGCATCGAGGACGTGCTGTGGAACCAGCGCCGCACCGGCAAGATGAGCTCCGTCGAGCAGGTCAGGCAACTGGTGCGCATCGCCGACGAATTCGGCCGTCCCATCGCGACGGCGCAGCAGGCGCGCGAGATCATGAAGATCGGCGTCTTCTACGACACGGCGGAAGAGACGCTGCAGGCCAACGGCTTCGCGCCCAACCGCAACGGCGGCAACCAGGGCTTCCTGCGCAAGGCGGCCTGAGGCCGGGGGAGGCGATCATGCAAGGCTTCCTTGCCCGTGTGCGCTCCTGGATGGCCGCCGGCCTGCTGGGACTGGCTGCCCTGGCGCCGGCGCTGGCCCAGGACTGGCCTGCCAAGCCCATCCGCGTCATCGTGCCGGCGCCGCCCGGCGGCATCTCCGACGGCGTCGCCCGCCTGCTGGGCGAGCAACTGCGTGCCCACCTGGGCCAGCCCGTCATCGTGGACAACAAGCCCGGCGGGTCGGCCGTGGTGGCGGAGCGGGCGCTGATGGCTGCGCCCGCCGACGGCTACACGCTGATGGTGGGGCCCTCGAGCATCCTGTCGGATTTCCCGCTGATCGTGAAGACGCCGTTCGACCCGCTCAAGACCTTCACCTACGTGTCCGACGTGGCAAGCATGGTCCATGTGATGGTCGCCAACCTCAGCCTGCCCGCCAACACCGTGCAGGAGGTGATCGACCACGCGAAGCGCAGCGGGAACGCGGTCGGCATTGCGAATCTCAGCGTGGGCACGCGCTCCCACCTGCTGGGGGAAATGCTGCGCGAGAAGAGCGAGGGCGGCATCCTGACCGTGCCGTACAAGGGGTCGGCGCCTGCCATGGCGGATCTGATCGGCGGTCAGGTGCAACTGACCTTCGAGGTGGTGAGCAATGTCGCGCCCTTGGTCAGGAGCGGCAAGATCAAGGCGCTGGGCGTGGTCTCGGCCGACCGCTCGACGCTGATGCCGAACGTCCCGAGCCTGGGCGAGGTGGGGTACCCCGAGTTCGTCATGCCCGATGCGAGCGTGGGCGTCTTCGTCCTGAGCAGCACGCCCGAGGCGATGCGCGAACGCATTCGCACCGAGGTGGAGCGGGTGAAGCAGTCGCCCAGGTTCCGCGAGATGCTGGCGGCGCAGGGCCTGGAAGCGCCCAGGCCAGGCTCCTACGACGAACTGCAGCAGAAGCTGGCGAGCACCATGGAACGGAATCGCGTGATCCTGAAACGGCTGAAGCTGCCCGGCATCGCGGAGTGATGCGGGGCGGCTACGGGCGAGCCCGGCTGTCCTTGGCGCTGCGATTGAACTGAGATTGGTACCAGCGCGAGAAGCTGCTGGGCGTGAAGCCCAGCAGCTCCGCCACTTCAGTCAATGGCCGGCTGCTCTCGTGCACGTACCGGGTCGCCAGTTCCCTGCGCAGCTCGTTGACCAGGCCCGAGAAGCTTTGCGACTGCTCCGCCAGCCTGCGCTGGATGGTGCGCGGCACCACGCCGAGGTGCTCCGCCACTTTCTCGATGCTGCATCGGCTGCTGGGCAGCAGCAGCAGGATCGCCCGGCGAACGTCATCCAGCATGGACGAGGCGTCGTGCTGCCTGCGCGATGCATCCACCAGCTGCTGTGCGTAGCGCACCATGGCCGGGTCGGCCGAAGGGTTGCGCGTGTCCAGGTCCGAGCGCGTGCAGACGATGCAGTTGAGTTCGCAGTTGAATTCGACGCTGGGGCCGAACAGTTGGATGTACGGGCCCGGATCCTTGGGCGGTGCATGCTCGAAGCACACCCGATGCGGCCGCCAGTCGTTGCCCAGCAACTGCCGGATGATGCGCACCATGACGCCCAGGGCCAGTTCCACGCGCTGCCGGGTGGGCTGGTGCGTGGCGCCCGCGATGAGCACCTCGCGGATCACCGCCGTGTGCTCGTGTTCCTCGATCGCCAGCGTGAGCGCGCCATTGAGCATGGCCAGATAGCGCATCAACAGGTTGAGGGAGTCGCGCAGCGTGGCCTGGTCGCGGATCAGCAGGCCAACGGCGCCGAGGTTGGAAAGGAAGCGCGACCGTGCCATGCACAGGCCGAAGCACTCGTTGCCGGACGCTTCTGCCGATGCCTGCAGCAGGCGGCCCACGCGCTCCACGGGGATCATCAGGTCCGGCTCGTCCAGCACGCTGGGGCTCAAGCCGGCGTCGAGCAGCATGCGCTCCGGATTCAGTCCCGATGCGCTGGCGACTTCACGGTAGTCGGTGAGGCAGGCGGCGCGGACAAGCGTTGCCATCGGGCTTGGCGGGTGACGTGAAATGCAAAGCGCCTGTCATCGAAAGACAAGCATCGATCTTGATGCGAATCGACACTGGATGTACCGATTCATTCTATATGGAGGCCCCTGGGCATGATGCAAGACGGACAGGCCGCGGCGGCCGTGGTGCGGGCCTCGTCGCTGAGCAGATCCATCCGCGTGGAGCCGTTGACCTGCACCATCGGCGCCGAGCTCGGCAACGTGCACCTGGGCGCCGTGGCGCAGGACGACGACCTGCTGGCCGAAGTGCGCCGGCTGCTGCTGCAGCACCGCGTGATCTTCTTCCGCGACCAGGACATCACGCGTGCCGAGCATGTCGCATTCGCCCGGCGCTTCGGCGAACTGGAGGACCACCCCGTGGCGGGCAGCCATCCCGACCACCCGGGGCTGGTCCAGATCTACAAGACGCCGGACAGCCTGCCGGAACGCAACGAGAACTCCTGGCACACCGAC
>Ga0222428_100492_pt1 | contig 13236 bp, 11 predicted proteins | sample 2B5Ametagenome_FD_182471 | JGI IMG/M metagenome (GOLD analysis project Ga0222428, IMG submission 182471) | Enriched microbial communities from leaf-cutter ant dump, University of Wisconsin, Madison, United States - 2B5A (version 2) | ecosystem: Environmental > Terrestrial > Nest > Insects nest >...
CTTCGACAGCACGGCCAGCGGGCGCAGCGCGCCGGACTGGATGTGCTGGATCGAGCTGGAGAGCTGGTCGCAGATCAGGTCGGTCTGCCCGCTGATCGCGTCCACCAGCGCCGGGGCCGAGCCCTTGTACGCCACGAGGTTGAAGCGCGCTCCGGCCGCCTCCTCCAGCAGCATCAGCGCCACGTGGTTGGTGGTGCCGGGGCCGGCGTGGCCCGCCGTGATCTCGCCGGGGCGTGCGCGCAGCTCGCGCAGCAGCGCGGCCACGTCGGGCAGGCGGGTGTTGCGCGCGCTGGTGGCCAGCACCAGGGCGGTGCCCGACACCAGCCCCACGGGCTCGAAGCTCTGCAGCGTGTAGCCGGTCTTCACCATGCGCGGCAGCACGACCAGGGCATTGGGCGTGGTGACGAGCAGGGTGTGGCCGTCGGCCTCGGCGCGCGCCACGGCGGTGGCGCCGATCGCGCCGCCCGCGCCCGCGCGGTTGTCGACGACGATGCTCTGGCCCAGCGCCCCCTGCAGCGCCGGGGCGATGGCGCGCGCCACCAGGTCGAGGTTGCCGCCCGGCGCGAACGGCACGACCAGCGTGACGGGCTTGCGCGGGAAGGCGGTGTTGGCGAGGGCGGAAAGCGGGGCGGCGGCGCAGGCTGCCGCCCAGCCCAGCAGGTGTCTGCGGCTGGTGGTCATGGGGCTTGTCTCCTTGTCGTTGTGGGTGGCGGGAATCAGTCGCGGTAGCTGGGGTCGGTGCGGTCGAGCATGCGCAGCAGCGCCGGCCACTCCATCACCCCGTAGGGCCGGCGTGTGCCGGGCTGGTAGTTGTTCCAGGTTTCTTCCAGCACGGCCTGCGGCACCTGGGCGAAGGGGCTACCGGCGCTCATGGCCCCGAGCTGGGCGCGGCACGAGAGTTCGAGCCGGTGCATCCAGTTGAACGCCTCGCCCACGGTGCGGCCCACGGTGAGCGCGCCGTGGTTGCGCAGGATCAGCGCCTCGCCCTGGCCCAGGTCGGCGATCAGCGAGGCCTGCTCGGCCGTGTCGAGCACCACGCCCTGGTAGTCGTGGTAGCCGATCTTGAGGAAGCGCATGGCCGTCTGCGTGATCGGCAACAGGCCGCATTCCAGCGCGGAGACCGCCATCGACGCCCAGCTGTGCGTGTGGATCACGCAGTCCACCTCGGGCCGCGCGTGGTGCACGGCGCTATGGATCACGTAGCCGGCCTTGTTGATGCCGTAGTTGAGATCGCCGAAGTCGGGCTTGGCGAGGATGGTGCCGTCGTGGTCCACCTTGATGAGGCTGGAGGCGGTGATCTCCTCGTACATCATCCCGTAGGCGTTGATGAGGAAGGCGCCTTCCTCGCCCGGCACGCGCGCCGAGATGTGGTTGGCCATCATGTCGGCCATGCCGTAGCGGGCCACGAGCCGGTAGCAGGCGGCCAGGTCCACGCGGGCCTGCCATTCGGCATCGGTGCAGTGGGGGCGCATCGAGGGGATCTGCAGGACGCCCATCGGGGGGGAAGTGGTCATGGAATGCTCCTTTGGAATGAAATGGGCCTCTGGCGCTTGTTTGTCAAGCGCCGATAGCTCTTTTTTTGATAGCGTTGTCAGTCGCTGCCCACGCCGATGGGGTTGGGCTGGCGCCGCTCCGTGTGGTGGCGCAGCAGCGCCGCCGTGCGGAAGATGCCGTGGGCGAACTTGCCGTAGGGCAGCGTGGCGAACAGGGCCATCACCGCGCCCAGGTGCAGGCACAGCAGCAGCGCCATGCCGCCCGTGCCGCGCGCGGCCCACAGGGCCAGGCCGCTGGTGGCGATGAGGAACAGCAGCGCGATGAAGCCGCGATCCATGGGGCGCTGCGCGGTATCGCCGTGCGCCGGGTCGCGGCGCAGGTTCAGGCGCCACAGGCCCGCCGTGCCGATGGTCAGCATCACGCCGCCCACGGCGCCCAGCAGCTTCGGCAGGCTGGGCAGGTCGTAGGGCGCGGGCAGGGCCAGCAGGTAGTGGTAGAGCGTGGCCACGCTGGTGGCCGCGAAGCACAGCAGGAAGCCGTAGAACGTCAGGTGGTGGCAGCGGCGGCGCGAGAGGGTGTAGGCGTCGTCCTCGTTCGGGCAGCCGTCGCCGTGGCCGCCGTCCAGGTACTTCAGGCGCAGCACGTCGTGCGTGGCTTCCAACGTGGCGGGGGCGGGCAAAGGCGCGCCGCTGGTCACGGGCGTGATGTCGCGCCAGAAGCGCCGCACGCCCAGCGCGAGCGCGAGCACGGCGAACAGGAACACGGGCGCGAACAGGCCCACCAGCAGGTTGTGCGGGAACAGGCTGTAGAAATCCGCGCCCGGCGCGCTGAACAGCGAGCCTTTCAGCGCCACGGCCAGCACCAGGAACAGCGCCAAGCCCGCAGCCAGCGCGAGCGAGAGCGTGAGGCCGTTGCGCTTGTAAAGCTGCCCGAGCGAGGGCGGCCAGGCGTAGTCGTGGTAGGTCTGGCCGCGCACCCTGGCCATGGCCTGGGGGATGTTCACCGCGAACTCGTGCGGCGGCGCGTACTGGCAGGCGTGCAGGCAGGCGCCGCAGTTGTGGCACAGGTTGGCGAGGAAGTGCACGTCGGCCTTGGGGAACTCCAGCCGCCGCGTCATCGCGGGGAACACGGCGCAGAAGCCCTCGCAGTAGCGGCAGGCGTTGCAGATCTGCAGTTGGCGGGCGACCTCGTTTTCCGCCAGTGAACGGGCGTCTTGCACCAGGGCTTCAAGCTGCTGCATGCTGCGCTCCCATTTCCATAGCTACCAGCGCTTGCAGGGTCTGCGCCGGAGCCTGTTTCGATGCCAAAGCCGCGTTGGCGCCCGCGATGCGGCCGAAGGCCGTGCCGATGCTCATGCCCACGCCGGCCGTGTAGCCCTTGCCGAGCACGTTGCCGGCCATCATCTCGCCGGCCACGAACAGGTTGGGGCTGGCCGAGCCGCCAAAGCGCACGGCGGCCGTGTCGTCGGTTTCCAGGCCCAGGTAGGTGAAGGTGACGCCGGGCTTGAGCGCGTAGCCGTAGAACGGCGCCGTGTCGATGGGGCGTGCCCAGTGGGTCTTGGCGGGCGTCACGCCCTCCGTATGGCAGTCGTCCAGCGCGGTGTGGTCGAAAGTGCCCACGCGGCAGGCGGCGTTGTAGCTGTCCAGTGTGCGCATGAAGGTCTCGACCGGCAGGCCGAGCTTGTGCGCCAGCTCGGGCAGCGTATCGGCCTTGACGCCGGGGAACACGGGCGGCATGAAGCGGCCGATGGCCTTGCTGTCGATGATCGAATAGCCGATCTGCCCCGGCTGCTGCGCCACCAGCCGCCCCCAGATCGCGTAGCGCTTGGGCCAGAAATCCTCGCCCTCGTCGTAGAAGCGCTCGGCGTCGCGGTTCACCACCACGCCCAGCGACACGCAGTCGATGCGCGTGCAGATGCCGCCGTCGTACAGGGGAGCGCGCGCGTCGATGGCCACCATGTGCGCCTGCGTCGGGTCGCCGATGCGGTCGGCGCCGTGGTCTTCGAGCAGGTGGCGCAGCAGTACGCCCTGGTTGAAGGCCGTGCCGCGGATCAGGAAGTTGTCCGAAGGCCATTCGCCGCGCGCGTTCCGGCCCCAGGCCTCGCGCAGCCAGTCACGATTGGATTCGAAGCCGCCCGCTGCCAGCACGCACGTTTTTGCGGCGATGCGCTCGCCGCCTTCCAGGCGCGCGGCGACGAAGCGGCCGTTGTCCAGATCGATGCGCTCCACGGGCACTTCGTAGCGCACCCGCACGCCGAGGGCTTCGGCGCTGCGGTAGTAGGCGTTGACCAGCGCCTTGCCGCCGCCCATGAAGAAGGCATTGGTGCGCGCCACGTGCAGCGCGCCCGACAGCGGCGGCTGGAAGCGCACGCCGTGGCGCCGCATCCAGGTGCGGCAGGCCGAGGAATGGCGGATCACCAGGCGCGCGAGGTGTTCGTTGGTGATGCCGCCGGTGACTTTCAGCAGGTCCTGCCAGAACTCCTCTTCGGGATAGGCCTCGACCAGCACGTCCTGCGGCGCGTCGTGCATGCAGCGCAGGTTGCGCGTGTGGGCGGAATTGCCGCCGCGCCAGGCGCGCGGCGCGGATTCGAGCAGCAGCACGCTGGCGCCGGCCTCGCGCGCCATGAGCGCGGCGCACAGGGCCGCGTTGCCGCCGCCGATGACCAGGACATCGGGGTCCATGGGCTCTCCTAGGTTTCGTGGGGGATCGGGGTGGCGCGACTGTAGGCAGCGCACCCGCGCGCGTGCAGCGGCCCCCGGTCATGGGGGTATCACGAAGGCTGATGGCTACGGGGCCGGAGGCGGCTCAGCGATCAGTTCGGCGCGGGGATGAGCGTGGTGCCCACCCACTGGCCGGCCTCGACCAGCGCGCGCACGCAGTCGGCCAGCACCACGCGCGCGGCCAGCGCGGCGGGCGAAAGCTCGTCGTCCGACAGGCTGCACAGCAGGTTCACGCGCCGGGCTGGCTCGCCCTCCAGGCGCGCGGCGCGAAAGCGCTGGGCCGCGTCCGGGTAGCGGCCCATGGCGGCCCAGGGCTGCAGCGTGGAGCCCAGGCCCGCGTCCACGGCGGCCATCACCATGGCGAGCGAATCCACCTCCAGCACCACGCGCGGCGCCACGCGGGCGCGGGCGAAGGCGGTGTCCAGCGTGCTGCGCAGGCCGTGGGGCCCGGTGGGCAGGATCAGCGGCTCGTCGGCCAGGTCCTGCGCGGTCACGGTGGCCGGCAGGGCCGGCGCGCCGTGGCCGCGGATCAGGAACAGGTCTTCCTCCAGCAGCGGCAGGATCTCCCAGTGCCGCCCGCCGCCGGTACGCCCGCCGCCGGTCTGCCCGCCGGGGTGCAGCCGCGTGTCGAACAGCACAGCCAGGTCCAGCTCGCGCGCGTTGAGCATGGCCGTGAGGTGGCCCGACATGCCCTCGACCATGTGCAGCCGCACGTCCGGATAGCGCTCGCGCATCGCGCGCATCAGCGGCAGGCCCAGCACCGCCGAGGTGGTGGGCGCCAGCCCCACGCTCACGCTGCCCGACAGCCGCGCCTGCTGGGCCGCGCGCACGGCCTGCTCGGCATGGCGCAGCGTCAGCTGCGCCTCGCGGTAGAAGGCCACGCCGGCCTCGGTGGGCGCTACGCCGCGCGGCGTGCGGTGCAGCAGGCGCGTGGCCAGCTCGCCCTCCAGCCGCGTGATCTGCTGGCTCAGGGCGGACTGCACCATGTCCAGCTCCAGCGCCGCGCGGCTCATGGAGCCGCGTTCGACGACGTGGACGAAGTAGCGCAGCTGTCGCAGTTCCATGGTGTTCTTCCCGAATCAGAGTCCGCCCGGCAGAAGGGCTTGGATGGCTTTGCGGATTTCGCGCGCCATCCACTGCTGGCGCTCGCGCGGCATGCGCGCCAGCGTGGTCGCCACGCTGATGCCCGCCACGGGCTCGCCGCGCGCGTCGCGCACGGCCATGCCCACGGCCAGCACGTTGCGCGTGGCGTGGTTGCCGATGATGGACCAGCCGCGCTCGCGCGTGGCGCGCACCAGCAGGCGCATGCGCTCGGGCGTCATGCCGCCGTAGCGCGGCAGCTCGGCGGCGTTGGCGGCCATGATGGCTTCGACCTGCTCGTCGGGCAGCGCCGACAGCAGCGCCAGCCCCGCCGCGCCCACGCCCAGCGGCTGGCGCGTGCCGGGCTGGATCACGAGCACCTGCACCGGGTGGCTGCCCACCTGCCGTGCGAGGCAGTGCGACAGCGCCCCCTCGCGCACGATGGCGAAGGCCGCGTCGCCGCAGGCTGCGCTCACACGCTCCAGCACCGGCTGCAGCCGCACGGCCAGGTTGGGCATGCGGTCGGGGGCGGCGAGCCCCAGGCGCGGCCCGGGCACGTAGCGGAAGCGTCCCTGCGCGACCACGTAGCCGGCCTCGCGCAGCGTGGCGAGCAGGCGGTGCACGGTGGCGCGCTCCAGCCCCACGGCGCGGCACAGGTCGACCACGCGCGCGCCTTCGGGGCCACTGGCCGCCACGGCATCGAGCACCTGCAGCCCGCGCCGCAGGGTGCGGCAGCAGCCGTCGGGGCTGGCGTCCGGAACGTCCGCTGGGCGGACGTTTCGATTGGTCGGTGCGCGGGGCATTCGAAAGAATTTCTCGGTCGATCGCAAAAAGCGCAGTGTGCCCGAGCCCAAGGCCCGTACGCCTGCCTGTGCATCGGCCATCGCCAACATCCAGGAGACAACCATGATCCAGCAGCCTTCGGCCCCGGGCCGCATTTCTTTCATCCGCCGCGCGGCGCTGGCCGCCATCGCCGGCGCGGCCTTCGCCTCCGGCCCGGCCTTCGCGCAGGCGCCGGCCTGGCCGCAAAAGCCCATCCGGCTCGTCGTGGGTTATGCGGCAGGTGGCGCCACCGATGTGATCGCCCGGCTGGTGGCCACCAAGCTGGGCGACCACCTGGGCCAGCCCGTGGTGGTGGACAACCGCGCGGGTGCCAACAGCAACCTGGGCGCCGAGTTGGTCGCCAAGGCCGCGCCCGACGGCTACACGCTCTACGTCTACACCATCGCCAACACCATCAACGCCTCGCTCTACACCAAGCTCGGCTACGACCCGGCCAAGGACTTCGAGCCCATCGGCCTGATCGCCAAGATCCCCAACATCCTGGTGGTCAACAACAGCCTGCCGGTCAAGTCCGTGGCCGACTACATCCGCTTCGCCAAGGAGTCCAAGGACGGCATCACCTTCGCTTCCTCGGGCAGCGGCTCGTCCATCCACCTCTCGGGCGAGATGTTCAAGATGCAGACCAAGCTCAACATGCTGCACATCCCCTACAAGGGCAGCGCGCCGGCGGTCACCGACCTGCTGGGCGGTCAGGTGCAGTCCATGTTCGACAACGCGCCTTCGGCCCTGCCGCACGTGCAGGCGGGCAAGCTGCGCGCCATCGCGATCACCAGCGCGCAGCGCTCGCCGCTTCTGCCCGACGTGCCCACGGTGGCGGAGTCGGGATTTCCCGGTTTCGACGTGCAGTCGTGGTTCGGCCTGGCCGCGCCCGTGGGCACGCCGCAGCCCGTCATTGCCCAGGTCAATGCCGCGCTGGGCAAGGTGCTGGCCGCGCCCGAGGTGCGCCAGCGCCTGCAGGACATGCTGGCCACGCCCGAGCCCGGCACGCCCGCGCAGATGCGTGCCTTCGCCCAGGGCGAGATCCAGCGCTGGCGCGAGGTCGTCAAGCAATCGGGCGCCAAGGCCGAGTAACTCTTCTTCCACCGCCATGTACCCCATCGACTTCTTCTGGCGGGCCGCCCAGCGCTGGCCCGAACGCACCGCCATCGACGCGCCCGAGGGCGCCGTCACTTACGCCGCGCTGGCCGCCCAGGTGCGCGTGGTCTCCCAGGCGCTGCTGGCGCTCGACCCCGCGCCCGGCAGCCGCGTGGGCATCTGCGCGCACAACAGCGCCGCCCACATCGCCATGCTGCTGGCCGTGCTGGCCTGCGGCAAGGTGTGGGTGCCGCTCAATCCCAAGAGCACGCGTCCCGAGATCCGCCGCATCATCGACGTGACCGAGCCCAGCATCCTCGTGCTGGATGCCGAAAGCGAAGCCTTGCTCGAGGGCGCGCCGGGCGCGCGCCTGGCCTGCGAGCGCGGTGCGCTGGCAGAGCTGGCCGCGCGGCATGCGCACGCGCCCCAGCCGGTGTTCGACCTGCCGCAGGACGCCACGCAGGCCATCAAGTTCACGGGCGGCACCACGGGCGCACCGAAGGGCGTCATGCAGCCCTACCGCGCGTGGATGGCCAACATCGCCAACCAGATCCACGCCTGGGGCTTCGACGAGCACGAGCGCTACGTGGTGGCCGCGCCCATCACGCACGGCACTTCCACTTACATCCTGCCGATCCTGGCGCAGGGCGGCTGCCACGTGCTGCTGCGGGGCAGCGGCGCCGAGGCCGTGCGCGCGGCTTTCCGCGACCAGGGCGGCACCGTGTGCTTCATGCCGCCCACGCTGGTCTACATGCTCATGGCGCTGCCGGGCGCGAGCCGCGCGGACTTCCCGCGCCTGCGCCGCCTGATCTACGGCGGCGCGCCCATGCCGGCCGAGAAGATCCGCGAGGTGCGCGCCTTCTTCGGCCCCGTGCTGGGCACGACCTACGGCCAGACCGAGGCGCCGCAGATCCTGACCGTGCTGCTTCCCGAGGACTTCGAGGACGAGCGCAACCTGGCCGCCGTGGGCCGCACCACCTGGTTCAGCGACGTGGCCATCATGGCGCCCGACGGGCGCCTGCTGCCCGCGGGCGAGGTGGGCGAGGTGGTGGCGCGCGGCGACCTGCTGATGACCGGCTACTGGCGCCTGCCCGGCAAGACCGCCGAGACCCTGGTGGACGGCTGGCTGCACACTGGCGACCGGGGCCTGATCGACGGGCGCGGCTACCTCTACCTGAAGGACCGGCTCAAGGACATGGTCATCACCGGCGGCTTCAACGTCTATCCCGTGGACGTGGAGAACGCACTGGGCCAGCACCCGGCCGTGCACGAGTGCGCGGTATTCGGCATCCCCGACGACAAGTGGGGCGAAACCGTGCAGGCCGCCGTGCAGTTGCGCCCCGGCCGGCAGGCGACGGAGGCCGAGCTGATCGCCTTCGTGCGCGAGCGGCTCGGGCCCGTGCAGACGCCCAAGCGCATCCATTTCCACGCCAGCCTGCCGCGCTCGCCCGTGGGCAAGGTGCTCAAGTCCGCCGTGCGCGACCTCGCGCTGGCCACCCCCTGAACCTGGAGAAAAACGCCATGCCATCCATCCGCAACGATGCCCCCGTCACCCGCCTGTGCACGCACACGCTGACCAGCCTGCACTACCGCGACGCCGACCTGGTCGAAGACCTGATGGGCCAGAAGACCTTCACCGAGGTCATGCTGATGCAGATCCTGGGCCGCGCGCTGCGGCCCGTGGACCTGCGCATCACCGACGTGGTGCTCATCGTGCTCATGGAGCACGGCCTCACGCCCAGCGCCATCGCCACGCGCCTGATCTACATGAGCGCGCCCGAGAACCTGCAGGGCGCCGTCAGCGCCGGCCTGCTGGCCGTGGGCAGCTCCTTCGTCGGCACCATGGAAAACTGCGCACGCCTGCTCGACCGCATCCTCGCCGCCGACGACCCCGAGGCGGAGGCGATGGCCATCGCGCGCCAGCACCGCGAGGGCAAGCAGGCCATGCCCGGCTTCGGCCACCACCTGCACAAGCCCGTGGACCCGCGCGCCTACAAGCTGCTGGAGCTGGCCCGCGCCGAACCCGACCTGGCCGGCAGCCACGTGCGCGCGCTGGAGACGCTGTCCAAGGCGGTGGACGCGGTCTGGGGCCGCCCCATCACCCTCAACGCCACGGGCGCCGTCGCCGCGCTGCTGGGCGAGATCGGCGTGCCGACCAACGTGATGCGCGGCTTCGCCGTGATCTCGCGCGCCGCGGGCCTGGTGGCGCACATCGTGGAGGAGCAGCAAAGCCCCTCGGGCCGCTTCATCTGGGACACGGTGGAGCACGCCATTCCCTACGTGGGCGAAGGCGGCGCGCGATGACCCCGCCGGCACTGCCGACCGATCTCACGGGCCGCGTGGTCTTCGTCGCCGGCGGCGGCTCCGCCGGCCCCGGCTGGAGCATCGGCCGCGCGGCCAGCGTGACCTATGCGCGACAGGGCGCGCGCGTCTGCGTGGCCGACCGCGACGCCGCCTCGGCCGAGGAGACGTGCGAGCTGATCCGCGCCGAAGGCGGCGAGGCCGGGGTCTTCGTCGGCGACGTGGCGCAGGAGGCCGACGTGCAGCGCCTCTTCGCCGAGGCCCGCGCGCGCTTCGGCCCCATCGACGTGTTGCACCACAACGTGGGCATCGGCAAGACCGGCGGCCCGCTGGAGACCAGCGCCGAGGACCTCGACCGCATCCACGCCGTGAACGTGCGCAGCCTGCTGCTGGCCACGCAGCAGGTGCTGCCGGACATGCTGGCGCGCGGGCGCGGGGCCGTCACCGCCATCTCGTCCGTGGCGGGCATGCGCTACGTGGGCTACCCGCACCTGGCCTACAGCGTGACCAAGGCAGCCGTGGCGCAGTTCACGCGCATGGTCGCGCAGCAGTACGCCGCGCAGGGCGTGCGCGCCAACACGGTGGTGCCGGGGCTCATCGACACGCCGCGCATCGCCCAGACGGTGGCCAGGATGTTCTCCGAGAGCCTGGAGGAAGCCCGCGCCGCCCGCGCCCGCCAGGTACCCCTGGGCCGCATGGGCACGGCCTGGGACGTGGCGCACGCCTGCGCCTTCCTGGCCAGCGACGCGGCGGCCTACATCACGGGCACCGAGCTGGTGGTGGATGGCGGGCTGACCGGAAAATACATATGAAAATAGCCTCCAGCGCTTATGCAGCAAGCGCTGGAAGCTATTGTTTTTGATTTTTCCGTTCTCCCTGCGCGGGCGCGGGGCCATGGCTGAAAAATACAATCCCGGCCCATGACTGCATCCCCCAAGCACCGCGTCGTCGTGGGACTCTCCGGCGGCGTGGATTCGGCCGTCACGGCCTATCTGCTCAAGCAGCAGGGCCACGAGGTCGTCGGCATCTTCATGAAGAACTGGGAGGATGACGACGACAGCGAATACTGCTCGTCCAACATCGACTTCGTGGACGCCGCCGCCGTGGCCGATGTGATCGGCATCGAGATCGAGCACGTGAACTTCGCGGCCGATTACAAGGACCGCGTGTTCGCCGAGTTCCTGCGCGAATACCAGGCGGGCCGCACGCCCAACCCCGACGTGCTGTGCAACGCCGAGATCAAGTTCAAGGCCTTCCTGGACCACGCGATGCGCCTGGGCGCCGGGAAGATCGCCACGGGCCACTACGCGCGGGTTCGCCAGAACCCGCAGACCGGCCTGTTCGAGCTGCTCAAGGGGCTGGACCCGGCCAAGGACCAGAGCTACTTCCTGCACCGCCTCAACCAGGCGCAGCTCTCCAAGACGCTGTTTCCGGTGGGCGAGCTGCACAAGACCGAGGTGCGCCGCATCGCCGAGGAGATCCGGCTGCCCAACGCGAAGAAGAAGGATTCGACCGGCATCTGCTTCATCGGCGAGCGGCCGTTCCGCGAGTTCCTCAACCGCTACATCTCCCGGGAGCCCGGCCCCATCCTCGACGACCGGGGGCGCACGCTGGGCCAGCACGTGGGCCTGTCGTTCTACACGCTGGGCCAGCGCCAGGGCCTGGGGATCGGCGGGGTCAAGGAGAAGGGCGCCCAGCGCGGCGCGGGCGACCACGCGCCGTGGTTCGTGGCGCGCAAGGAGCTGGAGACCAACACCTTGCGCGTGGTGCAGGGGCACGACCACCCCTGGCTGCTGTCGCACACGCTGGTGGCGGGCGACGCGAGCTGGGTGGCGGGCATGCCGCCCGCGTCCACCGCGCTGGCCGCCAAGACGCGCTACCGCCAGCAGGACGCGGCCTGCACCTTGGGCGCGCATGGGGCCGAGGCCTTCGCTCTGCGGTTCTCCGAGGCCCAGTGGGCGGTGACGCCGGGGCAGTCCGCCGTGCTCTACGACGGCGAGGTCTGCCTGGGCGGCGGCGTGATCGCGTCGGCCGACGCCTAGGGCTCCGATGTCCGCGCCGCGCATCCCGCCGATCCAGGGCCTGCTGGCCTTCGAGGCGCTGGCGCGGCTGCGCAGCGTGACGCTGGCGGCGCACGAGCTGAACGTGACGCCCAGCGCCGTGAGCCACCGTATCCGGCAGATGGAGGTGCTGCTCGGCGTGAAGCTGTTCGCGCGCGGCGATTTCAGCCTGAGCCCGGCAGGCGCGGCCTACATCGCGCGGGTGCGCGAGGCCATCGCCGCACTGCAGCAGCTGCCGGGCGCGACGCCGGCGCCCAGCGCCGCGCGGCTGCGCGTGGCGGTCACGCCCACGTTCTCGCGCGAGCTGCTGCTGCCGCGGATCGCGCGCTTCCGCGAGGCCTATCCGGACATCGAGCTGATGCTGCAGGTGACGATCCCGGTGCACAACGTGATGGCCGAGGAGGCCGACATCGAGCTGCGCTTCGGCTCCGGCCATTTCCCCGAGCGCGAGTCCATGCACCTGCTGGGCGACGAGGTCTGCCCCGTCTGCAGCCCGGAATACCTGGGCGAGGCGGGCGCGCTGGGCGACTTCTCCTCCGACGAGGCGGTGGCGCGCGCGCGCCTGATCCGCTCGCCGCTGGAGCCCTGGCGCACCTGGTTCAGGGCCTGCGGCATCACGCAGCCCGAGCCCACGGTGGGCAGCCAGTTCAACGACCTGGGGCTGGTGTGGGACGCGGCCGTGGCCGGCTTCGGCGTGGCGCTGCTGCGCCTGCGCCTGGGGCGGGCGTGGCTCGACAGCGGCCGGCTCGTGCGGCTGTCGCCGCGCAGCGTGCCTTCGCCGCACGACTACTACCTGTGCTGGCGGCCGGGTGCGCTCGAGCGCTGGGAATGCGCGGCCTTCGTGGACTGGCTGCCGCGCGCGCTGGCCGTGCCGGACGCCGCGTAGTTACCGCAGGTTGCAGGTCCGCCCGCCACGGCGGCGCTGCGGCGTGAAAATGCTTCACGTGCAGGGGTAGCATTTTTCACGCTGCGCGGGCGACGACCTTTCTACAGTCTCACCCGCACTCGGCGAGCGGCTTTCCTGCCGTCGGCTTGCGCACATTCCTCCAAGATCTGGACAACAACACGGAGACAGGGCATATGGCCTGGCAACAAATTTACGACCCGTTCGGGAACATGGTCATCTCCACCGCGCTCGCGGCGATACCGGTGGTGGTGATGCTCGCGGCGCTGGGCTTCTTCCACATCAAGGCGCACATCGCGGCGGGCATGGGGCTCATCGCGGCCCTGCTCGTGGCCGTCTTCGCCTACGGCATGCCGGCCGACATGGCGGGCCGGGCGGCGCTCTTCGGCGGATTCACCGGACTGCTGCCCATCGGCTGGATCGTGCTGAACATCATCTTCCTGCACCAGCTCACCGAGCAGAACGGCAGCTTCGCCGTGCTGCAGGATTCGCTTTCGGGCATCACCGAAGACCGGCGCATCCAGCTGCTGCTGATCGCGTTCTGCTTCGGCGCGTTCTTCGAGGGTGCGGCCGGCTTCGGCACGCCGGTGGCCGTGACGGCCGCCATCCTGATCGGCCTGGGCTTCTCGCCGCTGGCCGCTTCGGGCCTGTCGCTGATCGCCAACACCGCGCCCGTGGCCTTCGGCGCCCTGGGCACGCCGGTGATCACGCTGGCCAAGGTGCACGGCTACGACCTGATGGAAGTGACGGCCATGATCGG
>Ga0222428_100493_pt1 | contig 13230 bp, 16 predicted proteins | sample 2B5Ametagenome_FD_182471 | JGI IMG/M metagenome (GOLD analysis project Ga0222428, IMG submission 182471) | Enriched microbial communities from leaf-cutter ant dump, University of Wisconsin, Madison, United States - 2B5A (version 2) | ecosystem: Environmental > Terrestrial > Nest > Insects nest >...
CACGCCGCCGGCGATCCGGCGGGCGTACTGCGTCAGCGCCGGTTCCAGCCGCACGCACTCCTCGGGCGTCACCACGGCCTGTTCCGGCGCGCCCAGGCGGCGCTGCAGCGCGATCTGCCCGCCCGCCGCCTCCAGGCCCTCGCGGCTGCGGTAGAGCACCAGCTTGCCGGTGGCGGAGAAGTCGCAGAACGGCGCGTCGCCGGGCGCCAGCTCGGCGCGCATGGCCTCGAAGCCCACGCGGCTGACGGCCGCCAGCGACAGCAGCCGCGCCGTGCCGTCGGCGGCGGCGCGCGCGTTGCAGGCGGCCAGGAAGGCCAGGCCCCAGCGCCACTGCTGCGGGTCCAGGCGGGGCCGCAGCTTCAGCGGCGAATCGCCGGCCAGCAGCAGGTGCGGCAGCTGGCCCCAGATGGACGCATCGGCCAGCGGCGCCACGTACGAGTAGCTCAGCTGCGCGCCGTTGCCGCTGCTGGTGCCGGCGCCCGGCGTGGCCTGGTCGACCACCGTGACCTGGTGGCCCTGGCGTTGCAGCTCCCAGGCGCAGGCCAGGCCCACGATGCCGGCGCCGAGCACGCAGATGTGCATGAGACGAGTGAGGAAGAGGATGAGGAGGAAGGGACGGTGCCCGCCGAGGCGTCCACTCTAGGCGCCCGCGCGGTATGTGGACCATGCCGATCGCATGCCCACCCATGCCGGCAGGTCATGGGGGATACCCTCACCATAAGCTTTGAACATGGGCCGCGGGCAAAAAGGAATGCCACGGTGGGCGGGCTTGCGTCCACACTGGCCGGACCCTTGCTTGCCGGGTGTTTCTTCTTTTACTTCGTTCCCGAGAAAGGTACCCATGAAGCTCTCCGCACTGTCCGCCGCCGTCCTGCTCGCCGCGCTGGCGGCCACGTCCGCGCAGGCCGGCGATACCTTGGCCAAGGCGGCCGAGGCCAACAAGATCACGTTCGCCTACCGCGAGTCCTCCGTGCCCTTCAGCTACCTGGACGGTCCCGGCAAGCCGATCGGCTTCGCGGTGGACATCTCCAACGCCGTCGCCGAGGCGGTGAAGAAGCAGACCGGCAAGGCCGACCTGAAGGTCGAGTGGATGCCCGTCACCTCGCAGAACCGCATCCCGCTGCTGAACAACGGCACCGTCGACCTGGAGTGCGGCTCCACCACCAACAACAGCGCCCGCGGCAAGGACGTGGACTTCGCCATCAACCACTTCTACACGGGCACGCGCCTCCTGGTGAAGAAGAGCTCCGGCATCAAGGACTGGGCCGACCTCAAGGGCAAGAAGGTGGCCATCACCACCGGTACCACCAACATGCTCGTCGTGCGCAAGTACAACGACGAGAAGAAGCTGGGCATCGACGTCGTCGGCACCAAGGACCACGCCGACGCGCTGCTGCTGGTGGAGACCGACCGCGCCGCCGCCTTCCCGATGGACGACATCCTGCTGTACGGCCTGAAGGCCAACGCCAAGGACCCGGCCAGCCTGGAGGTGGTGGGCGAGGCGCTGCAGGTCGAGCCCTACGCCTGCATGGTCCGCAAGGACGACCCGAAGTTCAAGGCGCTGGTGGACGGCGTGATCACCGGCATGATGAAGTCGGGCGAGTTCGAGAAGCTCTACGACAAGTGGTTCATGGGGCCCATTCCCCCGAAGAACCAGGCAGTTGGCCTACCCATGAGCGACGAACTGCGCAATAACATCAAGTCGCCGAGCGACAAGCCGGCCACGTGATCCGGCAGCGGCTCCCGCCGGCCGCGCCGGCGGGAGTTGCCATGACGAACACACGCATCCTTTCCGTTGTCCGACTGCTGGCGCTGGCCGGCTCCGCCGCGGTGCTCGGCGCCGCCCTGCCGGCGGCCGCCCAGCCCGAGGGCAACGATCCACCCAGGGCGCAGCGCGCCCACACGCTCAAGCCGCCCGCGCAGGACGGCAAGGTCGTCGGCGGCATGAAGCGCGGCACCGACGCCGCCGGCCGCGGCATCGACCGGGCCGAAGACGCCACGCGCCGGGGCATCAACCGCGGCGCCGAGGCGGCCAGCGCGCCCATCCGACGCGTCGGCGAGGCCTTCGGCCGCAAGCTGGCGCCCGGCTCCAGCGGGCATGCGACGCCGCCGGCGACCGGGCCGCAGGGCAACGGCCCCTGACGACACTCACATTTCGTCACCCGCCGCCGTGCAGGCGTGTGAATTGCTTCACAGCGGCGGGCCGCCGAACGTGACACAGTTGGCACGTCACACACGTCAGGCACCGTGACGCCACGGGCTGTGCGAGCCCGTGGCCTGTCTCCTCCAGAACCCTCGCGGTTCCTTCCGCCCACCGGTTTCGGTGGGCTTTCTTTTTGCCGATGGCGGCCTTGCGTCCGCGACAGGGCTGGCCGGGCTGCCCGGCTATGCTGGCCGCCCGCTCATCCCCCGAGAAGAAAGAAAGAGGACGCTGCCCGCCATGGACATCCGCAACGACGCCCGCCCCCTGCTGCAGGCCATCGGCTTCGAGCGCCTTGTCCACAGCGCGCCGGAAGGCGTCGCCCGCGTGCGCTTCGCGCCCCGGGCCGAGTTCGCCCACACCGAAGGCACCATCGTGCAGGGCGGATTCGTCACCGCCTGGCTGGACAACGCGATGGCCTTCGCCGTGGCCGCCCGCGACGCGCAGGTGCGGCTCGCCTCGCTGGAGCTGAAGGTCAGCTTCCTGGAGCGCGTCGGCGTCGCCCCGGTGGAGGCCGAGGCCCGCGTGCTGCGCTGGGGCGGCAGCGTGGTCTTCCTGGAGGCGCAGCTCATGGACGCCGACGGCGGCGTGCTCGCGCGCGCCTCGTCCACCGGCAAGCTGCTGCGGCCCCGGTGAAGGCGGCCGGCCCGCGGGGCCGCCTGCCTGCGCCCGCTACTTCTTCCTGCCGCTGCCCTGTTGCAGGAGCTGGGTGACCTGTTCCACGTTGTCGCTGACGCGCTTGCGCACGATCTCGAAGGCCTCGGCCTGCGACTTCGCCGCCACGTCGGCCAGCTCGCGGATGTCGTTGAGCGCCTGCTGGAAGGCAGCCTTGCCCATTTCGTCGAGCTTGGACAGGTTGGTGCTCATGTCCTGGCCCGGCAGGCCCTTCATCGCCTCCTGCCACTCGGTGACGGAGTTGCGCAGCATCTCCGTCTGGCGCTGCACCACGGTCTGCAGCCCCTGGTAGGACCGCTTGTTGGCCTCGACCAGCGCCTCGATGTCCTTGCGGCCGTTCTCCAGCAGCGCGGCCGCGGTGCCCGTGAGGTTCAGGTCCTGCATCCGGTCCGTGATGCCCTTGAGCGACTGGGTGAACGCCTCCTGCATGTCGGCTGCGGGGTTCGAGCCCGCGCCGCGCTTGTCATCCGCGCCGGTGGTCTTGCGAGTGGCCATGCCAAGTCTCCTGGTCGTTGGTTGGGTGGATAGATAGCGCCGGTGACGATACCGCGTACAAGGCTTCGCGCCTAGCGCAGGCAGTTTTCAGACGACTGTGCTAAATTGACGGCATGGATGCCCGAACGCAAAAGAGCGAGATGACCCGCGCCGCCATCGTCGGCGCCGCGCTCGATCTCGTCGCTGCCGAGGGCCTGGAGGCGCTGACCCTTCAGGCCGTGGCCGACCGGCTGGGGCTGTCCAAGAGCGGGGTGTTCTCCCGCGCCGGCTCGCGCGAGGCCCTGCAGAAGGCCGTCATCGACGAATACGGCCGCCGCTTCGTGGCCGAGGTCTTCGCGCCCGCCATGCAGAAGCCCAAGGGCCTGGCGCGGCTGGAGGACATCGCCCAGCGATGGATCGCGCGCACCCGTGACGTCGAGGCGCACGCCGGGTGCATCTACATGGCCGGCGCCTTCGAGCTGGACGACCGCGACGGGCCGCTGCGCGACCATCTCCACGCCGAGATCATCCGCTGGCGCGCCGCGCTGCGCCGCACGGTGCAGCAGGCCATCGACACCGGCGAACTGCGGGCGGACACCGATCCGGCCGAGGTCGCCAGCGAGCTGAACGGCGTCGTCATGACGCTGCTGCACGACGCACGCTTCCTGCGCGACCCGAACGCCGCCGCCCATGCCGCCGCCTCGTGGCGGCGCCTGGTGAAGAGCCACCAGGCCTGAATCAGTCCGACGCCACAGCGCCTTCGTCCATCTTCATCCGAATTTCGCACAACCGTGCGCTAACTGGAGAATCCCATGATCGCCTTCATGCTCTGCCTCCTCGTCCTCGGATCCGCCGCGCTCGCGCTGCGGCGTCTCGTCGAAGCGGTGCGCGACACGCTCGCGGCGCTGCCGCGCGACAACCAGGCATGGTGCTGGTACTGAGGAGCGGCATGAACGGCGTCGATGCTTCTTCCTCCAGCCCGGCCTCGGCCTTCTATGCCCAGGCCGGCGCAGTCACGCGGATGGCGCGCTGGGGCCTCGGCGCCTCGCAGCGGTTCTGGCCGGCGCTGGCGGTGCGCGCCGCCACGCGCCTGTTCTGCACGCCCCTGCCGCCGCGCCGCCTGCAGCGCCACCAGTGGCCGCAGGCCGGCTGGCGGCGCGTGCACTGGCCTTTCGAGGACGGCAGCCTCGTCGTCTACACCCCCGAAGCAGGCGATGCGCAGGCGCCGGCCGTGCTGCTGGCGCATGGCTGGGGTGGGCACGCCGGGCAGATGCTGCCGCTGGCGGCCCGGCTGGCCGCGGCAGGGATGGCGCCCGTGCTGCTGGACCTGCCGGCCCACGGCCGCAGTGCCGGCCGCACCAGCAACCTGCCGCAGTTCGGGCGCGCGATCGGCTATGCGGCTGCGCGGCTCGAGGCGGAACGCGATGCGGCACCGAAGGCGGTGGTGGCCCACTCGCTGGGCGCCAATGCCGCGGCGTGGGCGGCGGCGCGGGGCCTGCCGGCGGGGCGCCTGGTCCTGCTGGCGCCACCGGCTTCGCCGCGCGACTACACGCGCTACTTCGCGCAGGCCTTCGCCCTGAGCGAACGCACGCGCGCGGGGCTGCAGGACGTCGTGGAAGGACGCGAGGGGGTGCTGATGTCGCAGTTCGAGCCGCGTGCCGTCGGCCCGCGCATCGCGCAGCCGACGCTGGTGGTGCATGACCGGGACGACCGCGTCAACGCCTTCGCGGACGGGCTGGCGTTCGCCGGCGCCATCGCCGGTGCACGGATGCACGAGACGCGCAGCCTGGGCCATCGCCGCATGCTGCGCGACGGCCCCGTGCTCGAGGCGGTGGCGCGCTTCGTCGCGGCCGCCTGAGCGCCGGCGTCAGCGGGCCGGCGCGGCCTCGGGCAGTTCGATCTTCACCTCCAGCACCTCCAGGTCGTCCTGCTTCTCCAGGTTGACCTTGATGTCCTCGGGCTTGATCGACACGTACTTGGAGATCACGGCCACCAGCTCGCGCTGCAGTTCGGGCAGGTAGTTCGGGCGGCGCGAGCCCAGGCTGCCGCGCTCGTGCGCCAGGATGATCTGCAGCCGCTCCTTGGCGACGCTGGCCGTCTTCTTCTTCTCGCCGAGCAGGAAGGAGAGAAAGGACATGGCCCTTACCTCCCGAACAGGCGCTTGAAGAAGCCGGGCTTTTCCGCCTCGATGAAGCGCAGCGGCCGGTCCTCGCCGAGGAAGCGCGCCACCACGTCGCTGTAGGCCTGCGCCACCTCGGTCTCCTTGTCGTGGATCGCCGGCACGCCCTGGTTGGAGGCCTGCAGCACCGACTCGGACTCGGGGATCACGCCGATCAGCTTGATGCGCAGGATGTCCTGGATGTCCTCCAGCGAGAGCATCTGGCCGTCGGCCACCCGGTTGGGGTTGTAGCGGGTGATGAGCAGGTGTTCCTTGATCGGCTCGGCGCCGTCCTTGGCGCGCTTGGTCTTGGAGCCCAGCATGCCAAGGATGCGGTCGGAGTCGCGCACCGACGAGACCTCGGGGTTGGTCACGATCAGCGCCTCGTCGGCGAAGTGCATCGCCATCAGCGCGCCGGTCTCGATGCCGGCGGGCGAGTCGCAGACGATGTAGTCGAAGTCCATCCCGCGCAGCTCGTCCAGCACCTTCTCGACGCCTTCCTGCGTCAGCGCTTCCTTGTCGCGCGTCTGCGAGGCGGCCAGCACGAACAGGTTGTCGAGCTGCTTGTCCTTGATGAGCGCCTGCTTGAGGTTGGCCTCGCCCTGGATCACGTTCACGAAGTCGTACACCACGCGCCGCTCGCAGCCCATGATCAGGTCCAGGTTGCGCAGGCCGACGTCGAAGTCGATCACGGCCGTCTTCTTGCCCGCCAGCGCCAGGCCCGACGAAAAGCTGGCGCTGGTGGTCGTCTTGCCGACGCCGCCCTTGCCCGAGGTCACCACCACGATCTTGGTCATTTGCCTGAAGTCCTTGTTGCCTTGTCTGTGTCGGTCGGAAGTGTCGTTCAGCCCGCGATGGGTTCCATCAGCAGCTTGTCGTCGGCCAGCCGGATCTGTGCGGATTTGCCCGCCACCGCCGCCGGCAGCGCCACCTCGGAGGTGCGGTAGATGCCCGCGATCGCCACCAGCTGCGCCTCCAGGCAGGTGGTGAAGATGCGCGCCTGCGTGTTGCCCCGCGCGCCGGCGATGGCCTTGCCGCGCAGCGGTGCGTACACGTGGATGTGGCCGTCGGCGATCACCTCGGCGCCGAAGTTCACCACCTCGGTCACGATCACGTCGCCGCCGCGCGCGTACACCTGCTGGCCTGAGCGCAGCGGCCGGTCGATCAGCAGCGTGCCGCCCTGCGGCACCGGCACCTCGCGCACGACCTGCGGCGCCGGGCTGGGCGCCTCGGCCGGGCGCGCCGGCGGCGCCACCGGCATGGCCGCGATCGCCAGGCCCGCCGCGCGCGCGGCCAGCGCCTGCGCCTCGGTGGCGCCGCGCACCGCCACCGGCTGCGTCTGGTGGCGCGCCAGGATGCGGCGCAGCGCGGCGAAGTCGATGGCGGCCTGGGCCTCGTCTTCCGAGAGCTGCGAGAGGTCGATCACCACCGGCTCCTGCTCGAAGAAATCGGGCGAGTCCGCCAGTTGCACGTCGAGCGCCGCAGTCAGCACCGCCAGGTCGGCGGTCTTCAGGATCACCGCGATCAGCGGCAGCGTGGCGCTCTTGAACTCGAACACCGCGCGGCTGCGCGCGGCGGATGCATCGGTCATCGAAAAGGGGAGGAAGAAGGCTGCAGAAAGCCGCGCAGGACCGCGGCCGCAAAGCGTGCGAGTCTAACGGGCCGGCCCGCCGCTTCCGCCATGTGCGCCGGTGGCGCAGCGCCAGGCCACAGGTGTTGCACTGCGTTGCAATTCAGGTCGCCAAAGTCGGCACTAGTGGGCAAGCTTGCATGTTGCCGTGCACAAGTCGTTGCTATCGTGCGTGTCCTACGCCGAAAGTGTTCATCTCTGGTGCAGACTAGCGCCTGCGCCGTGGCCCGCACCCATGCATAGGAGGGCCGTGGCAGCGCGCACATCAGGGAGAAGAACGAGCATGAACCCGATCCTGGACCTGCGGCCGGTGCGGCCCGGCGTCTACACCTACAGCCTCCGCGCCCCCGGCCAGCCCGGTCATCCCTGCCCGGACTTCTTCGCGAGCATCGCCGACTGCCTGCACGATGCCGCCAGCAGCCTGATGTCCTATTTCGAGCGGGTCGACGTGCGCCTGGGCGGGCACCCGGCCGGCATCTACGCCGTGCACGCGGTCGCGGCCGACCCGGACACCATCGCCGCCGACCTGCCGTCGGGCCGCTGACCGCTCGGCGCCCTTCCCTTCCGCTCCCGTCCCGTGCAGCAGCCCCCGCGTTTACGCGGAGGTGGCGCCCCGGCCGGCCGCTGTACAAAGGGCCACGCGGCCCGCGCTGCATCACTGCAGGCGCCGCGGCGCACCCCAGCACGACGAGACGGAGGCACCGCGTGAAACACCTCAGTGGCCTGGACGCCACCTTCCTGCACTTCGAGACGCCAGAGATGCCCATGCACGTGGGCTCGCTCAACGTGCTGCAACTGCCCAAGGGCTACCAGGGCGATTTCTACGAGGACGCCAAGGCCTTCATGGCCGGCCGCATCCACCTGGCCGACGTGTTCACCCGCAAGCTCGCGCTGATGCCCTTCGACCTGTCCAACCCGGTGTGGGTGGACGATGACGACATCGACGTCGACTACCACGTGCGCCACATCACGCTGCCCAAGCCCGGCACCAACCGGCAGCTCCAGCAGTACGTGGCGCGGCTGCATTCCTCGCTGATCGACCGCAGCCGGCCGCTGTGGGAGTTCTACATCATCGACGGCCTCAAGAGCGGCGAGGTGGCGCTCTACACCAAGGTGCACCATGCCGGCATCGACGGCCAGGCCGGCGTGGAGGTGGGCAAGGCGATCTTCGACCTGGAGCCCGCCGGCCGCGTGGTGAGGCCGCCGCGCCGCAAGCCGCGCCGCAGCGGCTACCAGCTCGGCATGGCCGAGCTGGCCACCGCCGCCCTGCGCAACACCGCCGCGCAGTACGTCAAGCTCTACAAGATGCTGCCGGCGCTGGGCAAGGCGCTGGCCGACATGGCCGCCGCGCCGCAGGAGCTGCCGCGCGAGCTGGACCCGCGCGCGCTGGCCCGGCGCTACAAGCTGACGGCGCCGCGCACGCCCTTCAATGTCTCCATCACCAACCAGCGCGCTTTCGCCGGCCGCACCATCCCGCTGGCGGAGACCAAGGCCATCGCCAGGCACTTCGGCGTGACGCTCAACGACGTGGTGCTGGCCACCGTCTCCGGCGCGCTGCGCCAGTACCTCAGGGCCGGCAGCGAGCTGCCGGCCGAATCGATGGTGGCGGCGGTGCCGGTGAGCCTGCGCGAGGCCGGCGACGACACGGCCAACAACCAGGCCAGCATGATCCTGGTCAGCCTGGCCTCCGACCTGCAGGATCCGGTCGAGCGGCTGAAGGCGATCAACCAGTCCTCCACCCAGTCGAAGTCGACCATGAACAGGTTCAAGGCCGTGATCCTGGACGACTTCCCGATGTTCGCCGCGCCCTGGCTGATGTCGGGCATGGCCTCCATCGTCGGCCGCTCGGGGCTGGTCAACATGCTGCCGCCGGCCGCCAACGTGGCGGTCTCCAACGTGCAGGGCGCGCCCTTCCCCATGTACTTCGCCGGCGCCCTGGTCACCAGCTACTACCCGGTGTCCATCGCCAGCCACGGCACCGCGCTCAACATCACGCTGCAGAGCTACAACGGCCGGCTCGACTACGGCCTGATCGCCTGCCGCCGCGCGGTGCCGGACGTGAACGAGATCGGCGACCACCTGCTGGCCGAGCACCGCAGGCTGATGGCGCTGATGCAGGAGGCCGCGCCGGCGCCGGCGGAAAAGCCTGCCGAGGCGCCCATGCGCGAGCGCCGGGCCGCGCCGCGCAGGAAGGCCGTGGCGACGGCGCGCAAGACGGCGCCCGTCAAGGCCGCCAAGGCGGCGCCGGCCAGGAAGAAGCCGGCCGCCGCCGCGAAGAAGGCGGCGCCGCGCGGCGCCTGAGCCGCCGGGCCGCTCAGGCGTTGCGCGAGCGCCCGAGCAGGGCCCAGAGGATGATCGCGCCGAAGGTGGCGGTGCCGATGCCGCCCAGCGCGAACTGGCCGAACTTCAGCGTGAAGTCGCCGGTGCCCAGGATCAGCGTGATGGCCGCGACGATGAGGTTGCGGTTCTGCGAGAAGTCCACCTTGTTGTCGACCCAGATCTTGGCGCCGGCCACCGCGATCAGGCCGAACACCACGATGCTCACGCCGCCCATCACCGGCAGCGGGATCGCCTGGATCAGCGCGCCGAACTTCGGCGAGAAGCCCAGCAGCAGCGCGATCAGCGCCGCCACCACGAACACCGCGGTGGAGTAGATGCGCGTGGCCGCCATCACGCCGATGTTCTCGGCGTAGGTGGTCACGCCGGTGCCGCCCGCGCCGCCGCTGACCACCGTGGCGATGCCGTCGCCGATGAAGGCGCGGCCGATCAGCGGGTCGAGGTTGCGGCCGGTCATGGCCGTCACCGCCTTCAGGTGGCCCAGGTTCTCGGCCACCAGGATGATCGCCACCGGCGCGATCAGCAGCATCGCGCCGGCCTCGAACACCGGCGTGGTGAAGGTCGGCGCGCCGAACCAGGCCGCCGCGGCGATGCCGGAGAAGTCCATCGGCTTGCCCAGGCCCAGCCCGTTGGTGAGCAGTGCGTAGACCACGCTGGCCAGCAGCAGCCCCACCAGGATCAGCAGGCGCTGCACCATGCCGCGCGTGAACACCGCCACCACGCCCACGCTGAGGAAGGTCACGGCCTGCATCCAGGCGTCGAAGTTGGTGGGCGCCATGTTCTTGATCGGCACCTGCGCGAGGTTCAGCCCGATCACCGCCACCACCGCGCCGGTGACCACCGGCGGCATGAAGCGCTCGATCCAGCCGGTGCCGACGGCCTGCACGATCGCGCCGATGACGATGTAGAGCACGCCGCAGGCCACGATGCCGCCCAGCGCGACCGCGAGGTTGGCGTTGGGCCCCTGGCCACCGTAGCCGGTGGCCGCGATCACCACGCCGATGAAGGCGAAGCTCGAACCCAGGTAGCTGGGCACCCGCCCGCCGGTGACGAGGAAGAAGATCAGCGTGCCGATGCCGCTCATCAGGATCGCGATGTTGGGCGAGAAGCCCATCAGGATCGGCGCCAGCACGGTGGCGCCGAACATGGCGATCACGTGCTGCACGCCCATCGCGGCCGTCTGCGGCCAGGGCAGGCGCTCGTCGGGCGCGACGACGGCGCCGGGGCTCATGGCGACTTCGCGCCAACTGAACAGGCTCATGGATGTCTCCTCGGGTGTTGTTGTTGAAAAGAGGGAAGGCTCAGCGCGGCTGCAGGATCGCCATGGTCAGGCGCGAGACGCAGGTCAGCTCGCCGGCGTCGTTGCGCAGCTCGATCTGCCAGACCTGCGTGCTGCGGCCGCGGTGCACCGGCCGCGCGGTGCCGGTCACCCAGCCGCTGGCGGCGGCGCGCAGGTGGTTGGCGTTGATGTCCAGGCCCACGGCGCGTTCGCCTTCGGGGACGGAGAAGTGCGCCCCGCAGGAGCCCAGCGTCTCGGCCAGCACCACCGACACGCCGCCGTGCAGGATGCCGTAGGGCTGGCGGGTGCGCTCGTCCACCGGCACGCGGGCGGCGATGTGCTCGTCGCCCACCTCGAGGAACTCGATGCCCAAGTGTGCTGCCGCCGTGCCGGCCTGGCCGCGGGTGAGGATGTCGACCGAGATCTCTTTCTGCCAGATGCGCATGCGCTCTCCGAAAAAACATGGCGCCGGAACGGCGGGGGGCGCCGGGTCGCGAGACTATAGCCAGCCGCCGCTGGCGGCGCTGCGGGGCGAGGGCTATAAGTGGATGCATGGCCACTCCCGCACCGGGCACCCCGTCCGTCCGCTCGCCGGCGGGCCGCCGCGTGCTGCGCGGCCTGGCCGTGGCCGCGGCGGCGCCGGCGGCGCTGCTGCTGGCAGGCATCGCGCTGCTGGCGGCCTGGCTGCCGGACGACGAGGCACTGGCCCGGCGCGCGGCGGCGGAATTCGAGCGGCGCTTCGGCGTCGCCGTGAGCGTGGGCGGCGCGCACTGGGCGCTGCGGCCGGCGCCGGTCATCGTCTTCGAGCAGGTCGCCACCCGTCAGCCGCAGCCGATCACGCTGCGCCGCCTCGCGGCCTATCCCTCGTGGCGCGCCGCGCTGTCGCGCCGCATCGAACTCGTGCGCGTGGAGGCCGAGGGCCTGGTGCTGCCGCGCGCCTCGGTGCGGGCCTTCCGCGGGCGCGAAGCGGCGGCCGGCGAGGCGCCGGCGGGCGGCGGATGGACGCTGGCGCCGGTCCCGGTGCAGCGCGTCGTGTTCCGCGACGCCACGTGGATCGACCGCCGCGGCATCGCCCTCGCCTACGACGGCGAGGTCGAGTTCGGCACGCAATGGCGCCCGCGCCGCGCCGTGGTCGAGCGGCCGGGCGTGACGCCGCCCGCCCGGCTGCGCCTGGCGCGCCAGGAGGAGCGCTACGACGACAGCGACGGCCGCGGCGACGTGCTCACCGAGCGCTGGCGCGTGGACATCGACGCGGGCGGCGGCACCTGGAACGGCGAGGCCACGCTGACCGGCCCGCGACAGGGCCGCCTGCGCCTGCAGGCTGCGCTGTCGCAGCGCGGTGTGGACCTGGAGGCGCTGGTGGGCGCCTTCGGCCGGCATTCGGCCGTGTCGGGCCGCGTCGACGGCGAGACGACGCTGGAGGCCGAGGGCCGGCGGGTGAGCGAGCTGTTGCGCAGCCTGCACACCCGCACCCGCTTCACGGTGCGGCCGGCGACGCTGCGGCACTTCGACCTCGCGCGCACCGTGCGCACCGCCGGTCGCCAGCGCGAGGGGCAGACCGTGCTGGACGAACTCACCGGCGTGCTCGACACCCGGTCCACCGGCGACGGCGTGCGCCTGCGCTACAGCGGGCTCAAGGCGCGCTCGGGCGTGCTTGGCGCCAGCGGTCGCGTGCAGGTGCTCAACCGCCGGCTGTCGGGCGACATCGCGGTGGACCTGGTCGACGGCGTGGTCGGCATGCCGCTGCGCCTGGGCGGCACGCTGGACGCGCCGCAACTGTCGCTGTCCGGCGGGGCGCTGGCCGGCGCCGCGGCCGGCAATGCGGTGCTCCCGGGCGCGGGGGCGGTCATCGGCGCGCGCATCGGGCAGCAGCTGGAGCAGTGGTTCGACGACGACGATGAGGAGCGGGAGAAGGAGGAAAGGCAGCCGAAGGAGCAGGCGCCGCCGGCCGGGCCCGCCCGCCGGTGACGCAGGGGTGCGCTTCCTCCTACCCGCATCGCAGCCACGTCCCACACCGCCGGCGCCGGCATGCGCTAGGCTGGAAACCAAGCCGGGCCGGCCGCGAAAAGGCCGTTGCCTGCCGCCCCGCCCGGCCCCCGCGAGGTGCCGCCATGAACCGAACCCGTCCGTCCTCCGCGCCCATCACGCCGCTCTCGCTGGCGCCGGAGGAGCACGACGAGCTGGCCCGCACCGGCGCCCTGGCCGTCACCGCCGAGGGCAACGAGGTGCTGGCCGGCCTGAGCGCCGAGGAGAGCGACGAGTACCTGCGCTTCCTGCGCGACCCGCGCGAGGACGACGAGGCGGCCCGTGCGCGGCACCTGGCGCTGACGCTCAAGCTGGAGCGCGCCCGGCTGCAGCGCAGCGCCGAGCTGCCGGACGACGACCCGATGCACCGATGACACCTTCCCCCAAGGAGACGGCCATGACCACCCCTGCCGACGACGCACCGCGCGGCGACGCCTTCCGCTTCCCCACCG
>Ga0222428_100497_pt1 | contig 13046 bp, 8 predicted proteins | sample 2B5Ametagenome_FD_182471 | JGI IMG/M metagenome (GOLD analysis project Ga0222428, IMG submission 182471) | Enriched microbial communities from leaf-cutter ant dump, University of Wisconsin, Madison, United States - 2B5A (version 2) | ecosystem: Environmental > Terrestrial > Nest > Insects nest >...
CTCCTGGTAGTAGCCCTCGATGTTCTTGGGCATGTCCACGTGGGCGACGAAGCGCACGTCGGGCTTGTCGATGCCCATGCCGAAGGCGATGGTGGCCACCATGACGATGCCGTCCTCGCGCAGGAAGCGGTCCTGGTGCGCCTGGCGCATCTCCGCCGGCAGGCCCGCGTGGTAGGGCAGCGCGTTGATGCCGCCGTCCTGCAGCGCCTGGGCCATTTCCTCGACGCGCTTGCGCGACTGGCAATAGACCACGCCGGCATCGCCCAGGTGCTCGCGGTCGATGAAGCGCATGAGCTGCGTGAGCGGCTCCTTCTTCTCCTCGATGCGATAGCGGATGTTGGGCCGGTCGAAGCTGCTGACGAACTGGCGCGCGTCCTGCAGCTTCAGGCCCTCGACGATGTCGGCGCGCGTGAGCGCGTCGGCCGTGGCGGTGAGGGCGATGCGCGGAACGCTGGCGTAGCGCTCGTGCAGGATGGAGAGCTGGCGGTATTCAGGGCGGAAGTCATGGCCCCACTGGCTCACGCAGTGCGCCTCGTCGATGGCGAAGAGCGAGAGCTGGCCGCGTTCGTGCAGGCCGTCGAGCAGGCCCAGGAAGCGGTCGGTGGTGACGCGCTCGGGCGCGGCGTAGAGCAGCGTGATCTCGCCGCGCGAGAGGCGCCGCTCCACATCCAGCGTCTGCTGCCAGTCGAGCGTGGAGTTGAGGAAGGCCGCCTCCACCCCCGCCTCGTGCAGCGCGCCCACCTGGTCGTGCATCAGCGCGATGAGCGGCGAGACGACGACGGTGATGCCCCGCCCCGCATCGCGCCGCACGATGGCCGGCACCTGGTAGCACAGCGACTTGCCGCCGCCCGTGGGCATGAGCACCAGCGCGTCGCCGCCGGCGATCACGTGTTCGACGATGGATTCCTGCGGGCCACGGAACTGCTCGTAGCCGAAGACGTCGTGCAGGACGAAGTGGGCGGGGGATGCGGGAGGCACTCTTGTTTTGATAGCTGCTTGCGCTTGCCCTGCAAGCGCTGGAAGCCGATTTGGCTTGAAACCTGTAGCGAAGGCACGCACGCGCGTGAAGCGCCTATTGTGCGCGCGCCCAACCATTCGCAAAGCGAATCGATCGGTCCGCCGATTGAATTGGACTTGAATCGCCGCGATGGCCACCATGGGCGCGCATTCCCACACCGATACAGGAGACACGCCCATGAAGACCATCCTGCGCGCCACGCTCGCCGCGTGCGCCCTCGCCGCCGGCGCCTCGGCGGCACTGGCACAGCAGCCCTACCCCAGCGGCCCCGTCACCCTCGTCGTGCCGTTCGCGGCCGGCAGCGGCACCGATTCGGTGGCACGCGCCGTGGCCTCGGGGCTGGCCGCGCGGCTCAAGCAGCCGGTGATCGTGGACAACAAACCAGGCGCTAACGCCCAGGTGGCCGCGCAGGCCGTCTCCAAGGCCAGGGCCGACGGCTACACGCTGTTCATGACCACGAACACCTCGCATTCGGCCAACCCCTGGCTGGTTAAGAACCTCAAGTACGACCCGATCAAGGACTTCACGCCCGTGGCGCGCGTGGGCGAGCTGCCCTTCGCGCTGGCGGTGAACCCAGCCCTGCCCGCCAAGACGCTGGCCGAGCTGCTGGACTACGCGCGCGCCAATCCCGGCAAGCTGAGCTACGCCACGCCCAACAGCACCTCGCTGGTGGCGATGGAGAGCATCAAGCACATCGCGAAGGTGGACATCGTCGGCATTCCGTACAAGTCCAGCCCGCAGGCCATGACCGACCTCGTGGGCGGGCAGGTGCAGGTCTACGTGGCCGACCTGGGCTCGGGCATGGGCATGCTCAAGACCGACAAGGTGCGCACGCTGGGCATCACCACGGCCGAGCCTACGCCGCTGCTGGCGGGCGTGCCGCCCATCGGCCAGACGGTGAAGGGGTTCGACCTGACCTCGTGGAACGGCATCTTCGGCCCCGCGGGCCTGCCGCCGGCCGTGGTGCAGCGCCTGAACACCGAGCTGCAGGCCGTGCTGGCGGACAAGGAGCTGCAGGACAAGCTCGGGCAGATCGGCTTCCAGGTGTGGCCGAGCAAGACGCCCGAGGAGTTCGCGCAGTACGTGGGCGGCCAGCTCGCCCACTGGCGCACGCTGATCCAGCAGGCCGGCATCCAACCCGAGTGACGACCGCCATGACCACTCCCGCTGCCGGCCCGCTCGCAGGCGTGCGCGTGCTCGACCTGACCACTGTCATCCTCGGTCCTTTCGCCACGCAGATCCTCGCGCAGCTCGGTGCTGAGGTCATCAAGGTGGAAACGCCCGAGGGCGACAACATGCGCCACGTGGGCCCCATGCGCCACCCCGGCATGGGCCACATCTTCCTGCACGCCAACGCGGGCAAGCAGAGCATCGTGCTCGACCTCAAGCACCCCGAGGGGCGCGAGGCCGCGCTGAAGCTCGCCGAGGGCTGCGACGTGCTCATCAGCAACGTGCGCCCGCAGGCCATGCAGCGGCTGGGGCTGGACTATGACGCGGTGCGCGCGCGCAGCCCGCGCATCATCCACGTGAGCTGCTGCGGCTTCGACCAGGACGGCCCCGACGCCGCGCGCCCCGCCTACGACGACCTGATCCAGGGCGCCACCGGCATCCCCTGGCTGATGCAGCAGTACGGCGCGCCCGAGCCCGCCTACGCGCCGACCACGCTGTCCGACCGCGTGACCGGCCTGCACGCCGTGTACGCGGTGACGGCCGCGCTCTACGCCCGCGAGAAGACGGGCCAGGGCCAGGCCATCGTGGTGCCCATGTTCGAGGCCATGGCGCAGTTCGTGCTGGGCGACCACATGGCCGGGCTCACGTTCGAGCCGCCGCTGGGCGATGCCGGCTACGCGCGCCTGCTCACCGCGCACCGCAAGCCCTACGCCACGCAGGATGGCATGCTCTGCGTGCTGATCTACAACGACAAGCACTGGCGCAGCTTCTTCGCCGCCATCGGCGAAAGCGAAGGCCTGGCGCGCGATGAGCGCTTCGCCACGCACGGCGCGCGCGCCGCGAACATCGACGCCGTGTACGCCGAGGTGGCGCGCATCCTGCGCTCGCGCACCACGGCCGAGTGGCAGGCGCTGCTGGATGCGGCCGACGTGCCCCACATGCCGATGAACTCGCCCGCCGACCTGCTGGTGAATCCGCAGTTGCGCGCCACCGGCTTCGTCAGCGACACCGTGCACCCCACCGAAGGCCCGATGCACGCTCTGGCCCACCCCACGCGCTGGAGTGCCACGGCGCCCGCGCGCGCGCCGGCGTACGCTCCGCGCCTGGGCGAACACACACGCGCACTGCTGGCCCAGGCGGGCTATTCCCCCGAACGGATCGAGGCGCTGCTGGCCCAGGGCGCCTGCCGCGATGCAGGAGAACCCACATGACCACCCCATCCCGCTACCTGGTGCGCTCCGCCGACGTACCCGGCTACCAGCCCGCCAACCACCACCACACCTTCAACCAGCGCCTGATCGGCCCCGAAACCGTGGGCGCGCAGCAGATGGAGGTGCTGCTGGGCACGCTGCACAAGGGCGGCGGCGCGCTGCCGCACGCCCACCCCGGCATCGAGCAGGCGTGCTACCTGCTCGAAGGCACGGCCCGCGCCGAAGTGGAAGGCGAGGCCTTCGACATGGCGCCCGGCGACATGTGCTTCTTCCCCGCCGACCGCATGCACGTCTTCACCGTCACCAGCGACACGCCCGTGAAGCTGCTCGTCATCTACAGCCCGCCCTACGGCGAATCCCCCGACAAAGTGATCCGGCCATGAACTTCGCACTTACCCCCGACCAGGAACAGATCCAGGCGGCCATCGCGCGCGTCTGCCAACCCTTCGACGCCGACTATTGGCACGCCCGCGACGACGACGGCCAGTTCCCCGAGGACTTCTACCGCGCCCTGGCCGACGCCGGCTGGCTGGGCATCGCCATGCCCGAGGAATACGGCGGCGCGGGCCTCGGCATCACCGAGGCCGCGCTGATGATGCACACCATCTCCGCATCCGGCGCGGGCCTCTCGGGCGCCTCGGCCGTGCACATGAACATCTTCGGCCTGCACCCGGTCGTGGTCCATGGTTCGCCCGAGCAGAAGGTGCGCATGCTGCCGCCCCTGATCGCCGGGCAGGACAAGGCCTGCTTCGGCGTGACCGAGCCGAACACCGGGCTCAACACCCTCAAGCTCAAGACCCGCGCCATGCGCGAGGGCGGCCACTACGTGGTGCATGGCCAGAAGGTTTTCATCTCCACCGCGCAGCAGGCCAGCAAGATTTTGCTGCTGGCGCGCACCAAGCCCGTCGAGGAATGCAAGGGCACCGAAGGGCTGTCGCTGTTCTACACCGACTTCGACCGCAGCAAGATCGAGGTGCACGAGATCCCGAAGATGGGCCGCAAGTGCGTCGATACGAACCAGCTCTTCATCGACGGCCTGCGCATCCCCGTGGAAGACCGCATCGGCGAGGAGAACAAGGGCTTCGAATACATCCTGCATGGCATGAACCCCGAGCGCATCCTGATCGCCTGCGAGGCCATCGGCCTGGGCCGCGCGGCGCTGGCGCGCGGCGCCCAGTACGCCGGCGAGCGCGAGGTGTTCGGCCGCCCCATCGGCAAGAACCAGGGCATCCAGCATCCGCTGGCCGAGCGCTGGATGGAGCTGGAGGCCGCCTACCTCATGGCGATGAAAGCCGCCTGGCTCTACGACCAGCACCAGCCCTGCGGCGCCGAGGCCAACGCCGCCAAGTTCCTCGGCGCGGAGGCCGGCTTTCGCGCCTGCGAGACGGCCATCTTCACGCATGGCGGAATGGGCTACGCGAAGGAATTCCACGTCGAGCGTTACATGCGCGAGAGCTGGATTCCGCGCCTGGCGCCGGTGAGCCCGCAGCTCATCCTGTGCTTCATCGCCGAAAAAGTCCTGGGTCTCCCCAAGTCGTACTGAGCCGCGCGCGGGGCATGATGGCCCCATGAAACTCCACCTGCTGCGCTACTTCGCCGTGCTGGCCGAGGAGCTGCACTTCGGCCGCGCGGCCGACCGCCTGTCCATCACCCAGCCGCCGCTCAGCTCGGGCATCAAGGCGCTGGAGGACGAACTGGGCGTGAAGCTGTTCGAGCGCACCAGCAAGCACGTGGCCCTGACGCCCGCCGGCCATGCCTACCTGGCCGAGGTGCGCGTGGTGCTCGACCGCGTGGGGCGCGCGGGCGAGACGGCGCGCGCCGTGGCCGCGGGACTGCGCGGGCGGCTGGACATCGGTTTCACGGGCTCCATGGTCTACCGCGACATGCCGCGCATCGTGCGCGCCTTCGGGCAGCAGGCGCCGGGCATCGAGGTGTGCCTGTGCGAGATGTCCTCCAGCGAGCAGATCGAGGCGCTGCTGCGCCGCCAGCTCCATGCGGGCTTCGTCAACCTGGGCGCCGTGCCGCCGCGGCTGGCCAGCCTTCCGCTGGCGGCGGACTACCTGGTGTGCTGCCTGCCCGAGGGCCACGCGCTGGCGCACGCCCCGTCCGTGGCGCTGCGCGCGCTGGCGCAGGAGAGCTTCGTGATGTTCGCGCGCGACGTGGCGCCGGCCAACCACGACAACGTGATCGCGCTCTTCCACCGCGCGGGCATCCACCCGCACACGCGCCACGCGGCGCGCCAGTGGCTCACGGTGGTGTCGCTGGTGGCGCTGGGCATGGGCGTGGCGCTGGTGCCCGCATCGCTCGCCCAGGCAGGCGTGCAGGGCGTGCGCTTCGTGCCCATCACCGGGCTGCGCCATCCCACGGTGGGGGTGCTGGCCTGGCACGAGGAGGCGGATGCGCCCGCGCTGCAGGCCTTCCTGGAGGTGGCCCGCGGCGGCGGCGGGCCCCCTTGACGGCGCCTACAGCGCCCCGTCGCCCAGCACGATCCCCTCGCGCCGCGGGTCCACGCCGCCTTCGAGCTTGACGGCGCCGCCCTTGTTCACGCGCATGATGGTCGAGATGCCGCTCGACTGCGCGCTGGTGGACACCGTGTGCCCCTTGGCCTCCAGCCCCGCCTTCAGGCCGGAAAGATCCTGCGTGGTGTTGGAGCCGTCCACGTTGGTGGTGCGGCTGTTGCTGGCGCCGAAGTCGTTGAGCGACGTGGCCTGCTGCGCGTCCAGCCCCCAGTCCAGCGCGCCCACGACGGTCTTGAGCACGTACTGGATGATGGCCCCGCCGCCGGGCGAGCCCGTGGCCATGAGGAAGTCGCCCGGCTGCGTGCCCTTGAACACCAGCGTGGGCGCCATGGTGCTGCGCGGGCGCTTGTTGCCTTCCACGCGGTTGGCCACGGGGTTGCCCGCGCTGTCCTGCGGCTGGGCGGAGAAGTCCGTGAGCTGGTTGGTGAGCAGGAAACCGCCGACCATGTGGAACGAGCCCATGCTGGACTCCACCGTGGTGGTCATGGAGGCCACGTTGCCGTACGCATCGACGATGGAGTAGTGCGTGGTGCCGTATTCCTGCGTGCGATCCACGGCGTAGCTGGCGCTGGCGCCGCCGAACACGCCGGCCTCGGCCACGCCCATGCTCTGGTCGGGGTTGATCAGCGCGGCGCGGGCCTTCAGGTAGTTCTTGTCGAGCATCGAGGCCGCGCCCTGGGCCGGCAGCGGCACGAAGTCGGTGTCGGCCACGTACTTGTCGCGGTCGGCATAGGCCAGGCGCTCGGCCTCGGTGACCAGGTGCACGCCCATCACGCTGGGAATGCCGCCCTCGTTTTCCGGAGAAGCGGGCTTGTGCGCCGCGAGGTCGAAGTTCTCCAGGATGCCCAGCGCCTGCACGATGGCGATGCCGCCCGACGACGGGGGCGACATGGAGCACACATAGTACGCATTGCGGTAGGTGGTGCACACCGGCTCGCGCTTCTTGGCCTGGTAGCCCGCCAGGTCTTCCACCGTCATGAGGCTGGGCGTGATGGGCGTGCGCGCCGCGTCGTCGCCCACCGACTGGCGGGCCTTGGCGACGATGGCCTCGGCGATCGGCCCCTTGTGCAGCGCATCGGCGCCGCCGTCGGCCAGCGCCTTGAGGGTGACCGCATACGGCGCGTTGGTCATGATGGACAGGGCCGCGCGCGGCGTGCCGTCCGCGTTGAAATAGGTCTGCACGGCGTTGGCGTCCAGCGCCAGGCTGGAGGCATTGCTGGCGATGGCGCTGGCCAGCCGCTGCGGCACGCGGAAGCCGTCATTGGCCAGGCGGATGCCTTCGCCGAAGAGCTGGTTCCACTTGAGCTTGCCGTGCTCGCCGTGCGCCATCTCGAGCATGCGCATCACGCCGGGCACGCCGATGGAGCGGCCGCTGCGCCGCGCACTGGGCACGGGCGCGGGGGAGTTCTCGTCGGCCTGGTCCTGGCGCGCGAGGTAGTAGCCGTTGGCGGCGGCGGGCGCCGTCTCGCGGCCGTCGTAGGCGGTGACCTTCTTCGTCGCCGCGTCGTAGTACATCATGAACGCGCTGCCCGCGATGGTGCTGGACTGCGGTTCCACCAAGCCCAGCACGGCCTGCACCGCCACGGCCGCGTCGGCCGCCGTGCCGCCGGCCTTGAGGATCTCGCACCCCGCCTTGGTGGCCAGCGGCGTGTTGGCCACCACCATGTACTTGCTGGAGTATTTGGCCTTGTAGCCCAGGCGGTAGCCCGATGCGGCCTCGGGCGCCGCCGGGTCGCCCGGCACGCCCGAGCCCACGATGATGGGCTGGCCGCTGCTGGAGACCACCGAGCAGCTGTCGGCGTTGTTGTCCACCGCCAGCCCGTCGCCGGGACCGGAGGAATCGTCGGAGCTGCCGCACCCTGCCAGTGCGAGCGCCAGGGCCAGCGGTGCCGCCGGCCAGAGCTTCTGATACGCCATGGTTGTCTCCTGTTGTCGTGGGGTTGTTGCGAAGGTGCCGGACCGTTGCGGGCCGGCTGCCCACTCTATCGGGCACACCCTGCTACACCACGTTTTGTTATGTAACCGCAGATGGGCGCACGGCCTTTGCGCCCGGAACTCGCGCTGCGCTTGGCAGGTTCCTACAATGTCGGCCCCATGACCCTGCCTCGCTATACCCGCGCCCAGCAACTGCCCGCCATCCTCGGGCAACGCATCTGCATCCTCGACGGCGCCATGGGCACCATGATCCAGCGCTTCAAGCTGACCGAGGCGCAGTACCGCGGCGAGCGCTTCAAGGACTTCCCGCGCGACGTGAAGGGCAACAACGAGCTGCTGTCGCTCACACGGCCCGACGTGATCAGCGACATCCACGAGGGTTACCTGGCCGCGGGCGCCGACCTGATCGAGACCAACACCTTCGGCGCCACCTCCATCGCGCAGGAGGACTATCGAATGGCCGACCTCGCCTACGAGATGAACCTGGAGAGCGCCAAGCTGGCACGCGCGGCCTGCGACAAATTCAGCACGCCGGACAAGCCCCGCTTCGTGGCCGGCGCCCTGGGCCCCACGCCCAAGACGGCCAGCATCAGCCCCGACGTGAACGACCCCGGCGCGCGCAACGTGACCTTCGAGCAACTGCGCGCGGCCTACCTGGAGCAGACGCTCGCGCTCATCGAGGGCGGGGCCGACGTAATCCTGGTCGAGACCATCTTCGACACGCTCAACGCCAAGGCGGCCCTGTTCGCCGTAGACGAGGCCTTCGAGCAGACCGGCGAATGCCTGCCCATCATGATCAGCGGCACCGTGACCGACGCCTCGGGCCGCATCCTGAGCGGCCAGACCGTGACCGCCTTCTGGCACAGCGTGCGCCATGCCAATCCGCTCTCCATCGGCCTGAACTGCGCGCTGGGTGCGGCACTGATGCGCCCCTACGTGCAGGAGCTGAACCGCGCCGCGCCCGAGACTTTCATCAGCTGCTACCCCAACGCCGGCCTGCCCAACCCGATGAGCGACACCGGCTTCGACGAGACGCCGGAGGTCACGAGCCGCCTGGTGCACGAATTCGCCGCCGAGGGGCTGGTCAACATCGTCGGCGGCTGCTGCGGCACCACGCCCGACCACATCGGCGCCATCGCGCGGGCAGTGGCGCCGGTGGGGGCGCGCAAGCTGTTTCAGCTCGAAGCGACCTGACCCGCCCAGCCACCGGCAAGCGCCTGGTACAGCGCCACGGCCGCCTGCAGCGCGCGGCGGCGGCTGTCGGCAGCCGCATCCTGCGCGGCGAGCAGGTCGCGCTGCGTGTCCAGCACCTCGCCCAGGGCTGCGCTGCCCGCCTCGTAGCGGCGCCAGGCCAGGCGCTCGGCCGCGGCGCGCTCCACCGCAGCCTGCTGCAGCAGCGCATCCTCCTCGCGCCTGCGCTGCAGCTGCACCAGGGCGTTTTCCGTGTCTTCGAGCGCCTGCAGCACGGTCTGCTGGTACTGGGCCAGCGCGGCGGCGGCCCCGGCCTCGCTGGCAGCGATGCGCGCGCGCACACGGCCCACGTCCAGGAACGACCAGTCCACGCCCAGCCACACGGACCGGCTGGCGCTGCCCGCTTCCCACAGCGCACCGGCGCCCGGCGCCACGCTGGCCAGCAGCCCGCCCAGCGACAGGCGCGGGAACAAGTCGGCCGTGGCCACGCCGACGCGGGCCGTAGCGGCATGCAGCCGGGCCTCGGCAGCGGCCACGTCGGGACGGCGGCGCAGCAGGTCGGCCGGTATGCCGGGGTCCACGGCCGGCGGCAGCGCGGGCAGCGGCCGGAGGGCGTCCAGCTCGGCCAGCAGCGCCTGCGGCGGCAGGCCCAGCAGCACCGCCAGCCGGTGCTGGGCCACGGCAACGCGGGCCTGCAGCGCGGGCAGGCGTGCCTGGACGGCCTGCCACTGGGCGCTGGCGCGGGCCGCCTCCAGCGCATTGGCGCTGCCCGCCCCCAGCCGCACCCGGGCCAGGCGCAGCGTGGCGTACTGGTTGTCGGCCTGCTGCCGCGCCAGCTGCAGTTGCTGCTGGCCGCTGCGCAGGTCGGTGTAGGCGGCGGCCACCTGGGCCACCACCGCCACCCGCAGCGCCTGCAGGTCTGCGGCGCTGGCCTGCACATCGGCCTGCTGCGCCTCGGTGCTGCGGCGCAGGCGGCCGAACAGATCCAGCTCCCAACCGGCCTGAATACCAGCGCTGAACTGCCGCTGGCTGCGCGGGCCGCCTGCGGCCTCGCTGACGCTGGCGTGCTGCTGCGCGGCGCGGGCCTGGGCCGTGACCACGGGCCACGCATCCAGCTCGCCCTGGCGGCGCAGGGCCTGGGCGGCGTTCAGCCGAGCCAGCGCGGCGCGCAGGTCATGGTTGCCGGCCAGCGCCCGGCGCATCATCACGGAGAGCTGGTCGTCACCCAGTCCGTGCCAGAGCAAGGAGGGGTCTGCGAGCGGCGCATCGGCATGAGCGAACCGCGCGGCCGGCTCGGGCACGGCAGGGCGGGTGAAATCGGGGCCCGCGGCACAGCCAGCCAGCAGGGCCACGCACGCCAGGACCAGCGGCAGGTGGATTGGCAAAGACTCACGCATGGCGGCCCTCCGCGATGCGGGGCACCGCCGGGCGGGCCAGGCGGGTGCCGCTCCATTGGCGCAGGGTGACGTAGAACACCGGCGTGAGGAACAGGCCGAACAGCGTGACGCCCAGCATGCCGGAGAACACGGTCACGCCGGTGGCGGCGCGCACCTCGCTGCCTGCGCCGGAACCGATCAGCAGCGGCACGGCGCCGGCGATGAAGGCGATGGAGGTCATCACGATGGGCCGCAGGCGCAGGCGGCAGGCCTGGCGCGCGGCGTCGCGGGTAGTGACGCCCTGCATCTCCAGCTCGCGCGCGAACTCCACGATCAGGATGGCGTTCTTGCACGCCAGCCCCATCAGCACCACCAGGCCGACCTGCACGAAGACGTTGTTGTCCCCGCCCGAGAGCCAGACGCCGAACAGCGCCGCGCAAAGGGTGACGGGCACGATGAGGATCACCGCCAGCGGCAGGGTCCAGCTCTCGTACAGCGCGGCCAGCACCAGGAAGACCAGCATCACCGCCAGCGCGAACACCACCGCCGAGGCGTGGCTCTGCTCCACCTGCTGGTGGCTCAGGTCGGTCCAGGCCAGTTCGATGCCGTGCGGCAGCGTGCGCGCGGCGATCTCGCGCAGCTTTTCCAGCGCCTGCGCGGACGACATCACGCGGGGGTCAGCGTCGCCGATCAGATCGGCCGCGGCGAAGCCGTTGTAGCGCAGCACCGGGTCGGGGCCGAACGCCGGCTCCACCGTCACCATGGCGGCGATGGGCACCATCTCGCCACGGCCGTTGCGCACCTGCAGCCGGCCGATGTCCTGCACGCGCTGGCGGAAGTCCGCATCGGCCTGCAGCACCACGCGGTACACGCGGCCGAAGGCGTTGAAGTCGTTCACGTACACCGAGCCCAGGTAGGCCTGCAGCGTCTGGAACAGCTCGTCGAGCGGCACGCCCTGGGCCTTGGCCTTGGCGCGGTCCACGCGCACTTCTAGCTGCGGGATGTTGGACTGGAAGGCGCTGACCGGGTAATGCATGCCCGGCGTCTTGGCGACCTCGGCCTGGAAGGCGTCCAGCGCCTGCTGCAGCGCTGCGTAGCCCAGGCCGCCCCGGTCGATCAGGAACAGCGAGTAGCCCGAGCCGTTGCCCAGTCCCTCGATGGGCGGCGGCATCAGCGCATAGGCGTAGCCGCCCTCGATACCCTGCAGCTTCGCATTCAGCTCCGCGCTGATGTCCCCTGCGCTGCGCGTGCGATCGCCGAAACCCTGGAGCAGCACATAGGCGCTGGTCAGGTTGGGCGTGGTCGTTCCCTGCAGCGCGTTCAGGCCCGCAAAGGCGCTCACGGTCTTGACGCCCTCCACCTCCAGCGCGCGCCGCGTCAGCTCCTGCGTCACCTCCTCGGTGCGGCGCAGCGAGGCGCCTTCGGGCAGCTTGGCCCCGGCGAACAGGTAGAGCTTGTCCTGCATGGGGATGAAGCCGCCCGGCACGCGGCCGAACAGCAGCGCGGCGGCGCCCAGCAGCAGCACATAGACCACGAACACCACGCCGCGCCGCCCCAGGCTGCGGGCCACGGTGCGTTCGTAGCCGCGCGCGCTGCGGTCGAAGAAGCGGTTGAAGGCGCCGAAGAAGCGGCCGAAGCATCGGTCCAGCAGGCGCGAAAGCCCGTCCTTCGGCGCGCCGCGCGGCTGCAGCAGCCGCGCCGCCAGCGCGGGCGAGAGCGTCAGCGAGTTGACGGCCGAGATCACCGTGGAAATGGCGATGGTCACCGCGAACTGCTTGTAGAACTGCCCGGTGATGCCGTCCAGGAAAGCCATGGGCACGAAGACCGCGCAGAGCACCAGGGCGATGGCGATGATGGGGCCGGAGACCTCGGCCATCGCCAGGTGGGCCGCCTCGCGCGGGCCGTGGCCCTGCTCGATGAAGCGCTCCACATTCTCGACCACGACGATGGCGTCGTCCACCACGATGCCGATGGCCAGCACCAGGCCGAACAGGGTGAGCGTGTTGATCGAATAGCCCAGCAGCAGCAGGCCCGTGAAGGTGCCGACGATGGACACCGGCACGGCCAGCAGCGGGATGACGGAGGCGCGCCAGGTCTGCAGGAACACCACGACCACCAGCACCACCAGCACCACGGCTTCGATCAGCGTGTGCTGCACGGACTGGATCGAGTCCTGCACGAACACCGTCGGGTCCCACGATTCCTCGAAGGACAGGCCCGGCGGCAGGTCGCGCGACAGACGCTGCAGCGTCTCGTGGACCTTCCCTGCCACGGCCAGGGCGTTGGCGCCCGGCGTGAGGAAGATGCCGATGGCGGCCATGGCGTTGCCGTTCATGGAGGCGCGCAGCGTGTAGTCGCTGGAGCCCATCTCGATGCGCGCCACGTCCGACAGGCGCACGATCTGGCCGGCCTCGCCGGTCTTGAGCACGATGTCGCCGAACTCCTGTCCGGTGCGCAGGCGGCCGCGCACGTTGATGGACAGCAGCTTGTCGGCGCCGGCGCTGCTCGGCTCGGCGCCGAGCTGGCCGGCCGAAACCTGCACGTTCTGCTCGCGCACGGCGGCGATCACCTGGCCGGCGGTGAGCTGGCGCGCAGCCACCTTCTCGGGGTCCAGCCAGATGCGCAT
>Ga0222428_100499_pt1 | contig 12973 bp, 8 predicted proteins | sample 2B5Ametagenome_FD_182471 | JGI IMG/M metagenome (GOLD analysis project Ga0222428, IMG submission 182471) | Enriched microbial communities from leaf-cutter ant dump, University of Wisconsin, Madison, United States - 2B5A (version 2) | ecosystem: Environmental > Terrestrial > Nest > Insects nest >...
AAGGTCAAGGCCGGCAAGAAGGCGCTGACCACCGAGCAGCAGCAGCTCAAGGCCTCGATGCTGGCGGTGCTGGACGGCGTGCGCGACGAGTCCAGCAAGGACGCGCCGGTGCGCATCGTCTTCGAGCCCAAGACCTCGCGCATCCCGCAGGAGGAGTTCGTCGCCACGCTGCTGGCGCAGACCTCGCTGGAGACCTCGGCGCCGATCAACCTCACCATGGTCGGCATCGACGGCAAGCCGGTGCAGAAGCCGCTGCGCCAGATTCTGCTGGAGTGGGTGGCCTTCCGCGAGCAGACGGTGCAGCGCCGCTCGCAGCACCGCCTGGACAAGGTCGACGACCGCATCCACATCCTCGAGGGCCGGCAGCTGGTGCTGCTGAACATCGACGAGGTGATCGCCATCATCCGCGCGGCCGAGGACCCGAAGGCCGCGCTGATCGAGCGCTTCCGCCTCAGCGACCGGCAGGCCGAGGACATCCTGGAGATCCGCCTGCGCCAGCTCGCCCGGCTCGAGGCCATCAGGATCGAGCAGGAGCTGGCGAAGCTGCGCGAGGAGAAGACGAAGCTGGAGGAGATCCTCGGCAGCCCGGCCGCGCTGCGGCGCCTGCTGGTCAAGGAGATCGAGCAGGACGCTCGGACCTTCGAGGACCCGCGCCGCACGCTGATCCAGGCCGACAAGCGCGCCGTGGCCGAGGTGCGGGTGGTGGACGAGCCCGTCACGGTGATCGTCTCGCAGAAGGGTTGGGTGCGGGCGCAGAAGGGCTGGAATCCGGAGAAGGCCGAATACAGCTTCAAGGCCGGCGACGGCCTGTACGGCGCTTTCGAATGCCGGACGGTGGATACGCTCCTCGTCTTCGGCACCGCCAAGGACAAGTCGGTGCGCGTCTACACCGTGCCCGTGGCCAGCCTGCCGGGCGCGCGCGGCGACGGCCAGCCCGTCACCACCATGATCGAGCTGGAGGCCGGCACGCAGGTGGCGCACTTCTTCGCCGGGCCGCCCACCGCGCAGCTGCTGCTGTCGAACACCGGCGGCTACGGCTTCATCGCCGCGGTGGAGCACATGGTGTCGCGCCAGAAGGGCGGCAAGGCCTTCATCGACGTGGGCGAGGGCGAGCAGCTCACGCGGCCCTCGCTGGTGGGCGGCGCGGGCGGCGCCGAGGCGGTGCCGGCCGCCACGCACGTGTGCTGCGTGGCGAGCGACCGCCACATCCTCACCTTCGACGTCGCCGAGCTGAAGACGCTGCCCAAGGGCGGGCGCGGCCTGACGCTGATGGACCTCGCGCCGAAGGCGAAGCTGGCCGGTGCCGCCGCCTACACGCGCAGCGTGCGCATCGAGGGCGACTTCCGCGGCAAGCGGCGCGACGAGCAGCTCGACATCCGCACGCTCAACAACGCGCGCGGCACGCGCGGGCGCAAGGGCAAGGCGGGTTCCTTCACCTTCACGCCCGACGTGGCGCAGCGGGTGGAATGAGATGGGCGGCCTGGACATCAGTGCCATCGGCCTGCTGATCGGCGCGGTCGCCGGCGTGTTCAGCTTCTGGCTGGGCCGCCGCCTGCGCGGCAAGCGCCTCGCCCGGCGGCGCGAGAAGGAGCGCGCGCAGCAACTGGCGAACGAGACGCGGCAGCAGCGCCGTGCTCGGGAGCGGCGCGAAGGCCGGCGCTGAGCGCGCCCCCAGGGCCGGACTGCGTCCGGCCCGCCCCCCAAGGGGGATGAGGAAACTTGGGGCGGCCCGGCGTTTCCTCACGCACGCGGCATGGCAGGCAGAATGCAGGCCCATGCCGGCTGATCTCCCGTCCGTGCTGGACGTCCGCTCCATCACCGCCGTGTCGGGCGTGCTGGGGCTCGTGATGTCGGCCGTCACCTTCTTCATGTGGCGCAGCTTCCCGGCCAGCATCCGGGGCCTGCGCGAGTGGGCCTGGGCGCCGCTGCTGGGCTTCGTCAGCGCGCTGCTGTTCGCCGGGCGCGGCGCGCTGCCCGACCTGCTGAGCGTGGTCGGCGCGAACATGCTGCTGTTCATCGCCTCGCTGCTGTACTACGCCGGCAGCCAGCAGTTCCTGCTCGGGCACAGCGACATGCGCCGCTGGATCGGCGTGAGCGTGGCGGTCGGCGCCTGGCTGCTGTGGTTCACCCACGTGCAGCCGGACTACCCGGCGCGGCTGGCAGGCGTGACGCTGATGGTGTGCGTGCTCTACGCCCGGCATGCCGCCTTCTACCTGCGCCAGCCTCCCCGCATCTTCGGCATGCGCCTGATGACGGCGATGCTGCTGATGCAGGCGGCGGCGGCCGGGCTGCGCCTGGTCAGCGTGGGGCTGGGCGTGGCCGGCAACGGCCTGCTGGAGCCGAACTGGGTACAGATGGTCTACATCACCTCCTACGCGGTCACGGTGCTGATGATGTCCATCACCGCCGTGCTGATGAGCACCGACCGGGCGCGCATGGAGTTCGAGTCGCTGGCAGCGCACGATCCCCTGACCGGCGCGCTCAACCGCCGCGCGCTGCGCGAGGCGGCGCAGGCCGAGCTGCAGCGCGCCCGGGCCAACGGCACCAGCCTGGCGGTGCTGATGCTGGATATGGACCACTTCAAGCCGGTCAACGACCGCTTCGGCCATCAGGCGGGCGACGCCGTGCTGTGCGAGGTGGTGCGCCGCGTGCAGGAGGTGCTGGGCGGGCGCGGGCTGCTCGGGCGCCATGGCGGCGACGAGTTCGTGGTGCTGCTGTCCGGCGCCTCGCGCGAGGCCGCGACGGCTCTGGCCGAGCGCATCCATGCCGCCCTGGCGCGGCCCTACCCGCTGCCGGGCGGGGGGCAGGAGGTGGCCTCGCTGTCCGTGAGCATCGGCATCGGCATGGCCGCCGGCGAGGCGGTCACCGGCGTCGACACCCTGCTGGCGCGTGCCGATGCGGCCCTGTACCAGGCCAAGGCAGGAGGGCGGGCGCGGCTGGCCACGGCCTGCTGAGGCTGCGCGGGACACGCTTTTCCGCGCCGGACGGCATTACGACACATTCGGCGACATAGGCCGCCCTCCCGTGAAGGCACACTCGCCGGGCCCGGCCGGGCGCCGCACCGCGGGCCGGCCCGGGTACGTGGGCGACATGCGCTCATCCATCCACCATCTCGAAGGGAGTTGTCCGATGAAAAGGACCCTTGCACTGATTTCCATCACCGCCGTGCTTGCCGCCTGTGGCAAGCAGGAAGCGCCTGCGCCGGCCCCCGCGCCGGCGCCTGCTGCCTCGGCACCTGCACCAGCCCCGGCCCCGGCTCCCGCTGCCGCTGCCGCGGCCCCTGCCGCGCCGACGGTCAGCGACAGCGGCAACGTCCTGCCGCAGGAATGCCAGGCATACCTGGAGAAGGTGAGCGCCTGCGTCGCCAAGCAGAGCGGTGCCGCCGCCGACGCCATGAAGACGAGCGTGGAGCAGGCCAAGGCCGCCTGGGCGTCCTACGGTGCCGACCAGGCGCAGCTCTCGGCGGCCTGCAAGGCCAGCAGCGATGCCTTCGCCGCGCAGGCCGCGGCGATGAAGTGCTGACGAACTGAGCCCGGTGCGGGCGGGGCCGCTCAGCGCAGCCCCTCCCACCAGCGCCGGTTCTCGCGCGGCTGACCCACGGTCAGCACCTCGCCGATCACCGGCGTGGCCAGCTCGACCCCGCGCTGCCCGGCCAGCGCGGCCAGCCGCTCCATCGGCTCGCGCCAGGGGTGGAAGGCCAGGTCGAAGGTGCTGTTGTGCACGCCGTACAGCACCTTGCCCCGCACGTCCTCGAAGGCCTGCATCGACTGCTCCGGCGTCATGTGGACCGAGGGCCAGTCGTCGGCGTTGTAGGCGCCGTTCTCCATCAGCGCCAGGTCCATCGGGCCCAGGCGCTGGCCGATCTCCCTGAAGCCGGGGAAGTAGCCCGAGTCGCCGCTGAAGAAGATGCGCTGGCCGCCGGCTTCCAGCACCCACGAGGCCCACAGCGTCGTGTCGCGGTCGGTCAGGCTGCGGCCCGAGAAGTGCTGGGCCGGCGCGGCGGTCAGCCGCACGCCCGCGTGCTCGGCGGCCTGCCACCAGTCGAACTCGGTGATGCGCTCGCGCGCCACGCCCATCTGCACCAGCCGCGCCGCCACGCCCAGCGGCACGAAGTAGCGCTGCACCGAATTGCGCAGGTGCTCGATGGTGGGCCGGTCCAGGTGGTCGTAGTGGTCGTGCGAGAGCACCAGGCCCTCGATCGGCGGCAGCGCCTCCAGCGCCAGCGGCGAGGGGTGGAAGCGCCGCGGCCCGGCGAAGCTGAAGGGCGAGACGCGCTCGCCGAACACCGGATCGATCAGCCAATAGCGGCCCTGCAGCTTGAGCAGGTGCGACGAGTGGCCCAGGCGCACGACGTGGTTGGCGTCGGCCGGCAGCGCGTCGAGCTGCGCGCGTGCGAGGGCCTGCACCGGGATCGGGTCCACCGGCACCGTGTCCTGCTTGGTGCCGAACAGGAAGCGCGTCCAGATCAGCGCCGCGTTGCGCGAGGCCCGCGCGTCGGGGTTGGGCAGGTTGCGGAAGCGCCCGTCGGCCGCCGAGTACTGCGGCGAGGCGACCAGGCGGCGGATGTCGTCCTCCGGCGCCGCGGCGGCGCAGCCCGCGACGCAGGCCGCGGCGACCATCCAGCCGCCGCGCAGCCGGCGCCAGCCGCCGCCTGTCGCGGGTACGGTGGAAGCGGGCGGCGGCGGATCGGCGGGCAGGGCAGGGGGCGTCGGCATGGCGCGATGATGCGTGAAGGCGGTTGCCGCCGCGTTGCAGCCGTGTTTCGCTGCGTCGCGCTTTTTGTCGCCGGGCCGCCCCAAGACAAAAAAGCATCCCCTCGGGGGATCGGACAAACGCGAAGCGGTTGACCGAGGGGTCTTTTTCTTGCGCCTGAACCAGCCCGGGGGCACCTCCCCACGCGGTGGCAGACCCGCCGCCATAGACCGTTTGCGCAATGGTGCCACGGCGCGATCCGTGGACCATTGCCGGCTCTGGCTGCCGCTGATGGACGAGACGATCGCACACATGGTCCGGCAGCGCCGCGAGGCGCTGCACGGCCGCGACGACGGGCACGGGCCCTGGGGGCTGGCGCTGTCCGGCGGCGGCATCCGCAGCGCCACCTTCTGCCTGGGGCTGCTCAAGGCCCTGGCGCGCCGGCGTCAGCTGCTGCGCTTCGACATCGTCTCCACCGTCTCCGGCGGCGGCTACGCGGGCGCCGCCTGGGGCCGGCTGTGCACCCGCGCCGGCTCGGCCGACGACATGCGCGCCATCGAGGGCGGCCTGGCCGAGATGGACCAGGTGCGCCTGGGCTGGTGGCTGCGGGCCAACGGCCGCTACCTCATCCCCGGCGGCCTGCGCGACACCTTCTTCGCCGTCGCGCTGTACCTGCGCAACCTGCTGGGCACGCACATCGAGATCGCCATCGCCGCGCTGCTGGCCGGCGCGGCGCTGGCGCTGGTCAACCTGTTGGCCTGGGAAGGCATGGCGGCGGCGGTCGACCTGGACGGCGCCGAGACGGCCGCCGCCGTGCCCGCGCCGGCGCTGCTGGCCACGCGGCTGCCGACGCTGTGGCTGCTGCTGGTGGTGCCCTGGGTGCTGTCGATCGTGCTGGCGCAGGCGTACTGGTCGGTGCGCGAGCGGCCGTCGCGGGCCTTCCTGGCCTGGCAGCTCGGCCTGTGGGCGCTGGCCGGCGCCGCCGCCTGGTGGCTGCGGCCGCTGCTGCAGGCGCACTTCGGCGCGCCACCCTGGCTGGTGCCGCTGTTCGCGGCCTTCGCCGCCGCATGGGTGGCGGCGAGCGCGGCCGTGTTCGTGCTGCACCGCGACCCGCGCGGCGCCGGCACGCTGCGCAACCGGCTGACCGACGCGCTGGCGACGCTGCTGACCTGGAGCGCCGCGATCGTGCTGCTGGGCCTGCTGGACTGGACGGGCTGGTGGTTCGCCGTCCACACGCAGGAGACGCGCGCCTCCTGGGGCGGCTGGCTGCTGGCCGCGGCGGCCGGCCTGCGCGCGGTGCTGCCGGTGCTGCTGAGTGGCCAGCGCCAGGCGCCGGGCCTGGGCGGGCGCTTCGCGATGGGGCTGGCCAGCCTGGCCGGGCTGGCGGTGGCCTTCTGCCTGGCCGCCTGGTGGGTGGGCGTGGTGTACGCGGTGGTGCTGCGGCCCGTGTTCCAGCCGCAGGGCCTGGACTTCGGGCGCGGCTGGGTGTGGCTGGCGCTGGTGGGCGGCGGCGCGCTGGCCTATGCGCTGCTCACCGGGCGCAACTTCGCCTTCCTCAACCTGTCGTCGCTGCACATGTTCTACAAGGCGCGCATCGTACGCGGCTACCTGGGCGCCGCCAATGCCGGCCGGCTGGGCGGCGACCCGCTCTCGCCCGCGCCGGTGCTCGGCCCGCCGGAGGTGCCGGTGGGGCAGGTCCACGACGACGACGACCTGCCCATGCAGGCCTACGCGCCGCACCGCCGCGGCGGGCCGGTGCACCTGGTCAACGTGTGCATCAACCAGACGCACGACCCGAAGCAGCGCCTGTTCAACCGCGACCGCAAGAGCCTGCCGCTGGTGGTCGGCCCGCAGGCGTGGATGCAGGCCGGCGGTGCGCCGTGGACGCAGGCGCGCGGCGACGGTGCGCTGACGCTGGGCGCCTGGGCCGCGATCTCCGGCGCGGCCTTCGCGCCGGGGCTGGGCCGGCTCACGCGGCGCGGGCTGGCGGCGCTGTCGATGTTCGCGGGCCTGCGCCTGGGCTACTGGTGGAACAGCGTGGCCGCCGGCGTGGCGCAGCTCGGCGCGGGCCGCCGCCGGCGCTTCGCGCCGCTGCGCAAGACGCGCTTCCTGCTGTTCGAGTGCATCGGCGCCTTTCCCGGCAGCAGCTCGCCCGACTGGTACCTGAGCGACGGCGGGCACTTCGAGAACACCGGCGCCTACGCGCTGCTGCAGCAGGAGGCGCAGCTCATCGTCATCGCCGACTGCGGCGCAGATCCGGAGTACCGCTTCTGCGACGTCGAGAACCTGATCCGCCGCGCGCGCATCGACCTGCACGCCGACATCTGCTTCCTCAAGCCGTGCACCAACGCCGGTGTGGGCATCGACGGTGTCTTCGGCTCGCTGGGCGACCTGACGTCGCAGAACAGCCAGGCCTGCCTGGCGCTGGCCGAAGTCACCTACGCCAGCGGGCGCACCGGCCGGCTGGTGCTGGTCAAGCCCAACATGTCGGCGGCGCTGCCGGTGGACCTGGTCAACTTCAAGGCCGCCAACCCGCTCTTTCCGCAGCAGCCCACCACTGACCAGTTCTTCGACGAGGCGCAGTGGGAAAGCTACTTCCGCCTGGGCACCGAGATCGGCCGGCGGCTCGAGGGCGTGACGCTGACGCGGCTGGCGCAGGGCGTGGAGGGCCTCTTCATGCCGGACGACGGCCAGGCGGCCGCGCCCGCCGCGCCGCCGGCCGAGGCAGCGGCCGCCAAGCCCTCTGCCGCCGGCGAGGCTTCGGTGGCGGGTGTGGCGGCCGCGGCCGCCACCCGGCTGCAGGCGCGGGTGCTGCGCGCCGGCGCGGTCACCGCCTCGCTCGGGCTGGGCACGGCCCTGACGCTGGGCGTGGCAGCCTGGCAGGGCATCGAGGCCTGGCGCACGCAGACGGCGCAGAAGCAGCAGGCGCAGAGCCTGGCCTTCAAGGACCTCACCGAGCGCTGGTCGCGCCTGCGCGTGGACGCGCCGCCGGGCGAGGCGCCGGCCTCGCTGGCGGCCGAACTGTTGCGCACCGGCGACCTGCTGTGCCGCCAGGGCGGCGAGAACTTCATGGCGAACTTCCGCCTGTCGGTGCGCATCGTGGACGACGCCCGCGCCGCCTGCCGCGAGGCGCTGGAGCGGGCCGGCGGCGCCACGGCCGATCCTGCCTCGGGCCTGAGCAGCAACCCGGCCTGCGCGCGCCTGCTCGATCCCGGCAGCGGCATCGACTGCCTGCAGTCGGCCCAGCCGGCGGCCTGCGCGCCGCGCTACTGGGCACGCGACTACTCCGGCGCCACGCCGCCGCAGGCCAACTGCAGCGGCTTCGCCTCCGGCGCCAGCACGCTGGCCGGGGCGCTGTGGAAGCGGCTGCGGGCGCCCTTCGAGGTGCGCTTCCGCGAGGCGGCCGTCGTCGCTGCGCCGGACGGCGGGGGCGCGGCCACGACGGCGCCATCCGCGCCGTCCGCGATGCCGGTGCCGGTGCCGGCGCCGCCGTCCTCCCCGTCCTGGGCGCCCGCGCCTCCCACCGCGGCCGCACCGCCGGCGCCCGAGCCCGTGTCGCCGGACGCCTGCCGCGGCCGGCGCGTCTACATCCAGATCCACGGCCCGGCGCAGCAGGCGCAGGCGGCGTCGATGCGCCCGCCGTGGCGGCGGCTGGGCGCCGTCGTGCCGCCGGTGGAGGACGTGCTGGCCAGCGCCCGCGCCGCCGGCCGCGCACCGCCGGCGGGCTATGCGCGGCCCACCATCCTCTGGCATGACGCCGGCTCGCAGGCCTGCGCACGGCTGATGGCGCAGCGCCTGCCCAGCCCGGTGGGCGGCGCCTGGCAACTGCGCGCCCTGCCAGCGCGGCTGGTGCCGACGCCGGGCACGCTCGAGGTCTGGCTGCCCCGGCCCGACCTGGCATCGGCCGCCGCCGGCGAGCGCGCCGGCCAATAGGCGTCCGCCGGTGGGTGGAATTGCCAGATTGAGAATTACTCGTAAATAGAATCCCGCGCTCCACCGTGCGCCGCACCGCGCCGGCCCGGGGTTGCCGCCTGCCGGCCCGCCCCGCATCCATCACCCAATCCTGGAGGAGCGCTGCATGAAGCCCCTAGCCCTGGCCCTGGCCGTCTCGACCCTGACCGTCCCGCTGTTCGCGCCGCCGCAGGCGCTGGCGCAGCAGCAGCCCGCCGCGCAGGCGGCGCCGGCGGCGGCCACGCCGGCGCGCGTGGTGGCGCACTACGCCCGGCTCGTGCACGCCGGCTACGAGGACTCGCTGGCCGGCGCGCAGGCGCTGCAGAAGGCGATCGCCGCCTTCACCGCCGCGCCCTCGCAGGCCGGGCTGGAGGCGGCACGCAAGGCCTGGCTGGAGGCGCGCGAGTTCTACGGCCAGACCGAGGCCTTCCGCTTCTACGGCGGCCCCATCGACGACGACAAGGGCCCCGAGGGCCGCATCAACGCCTGGCCGATGGACGAGTCGTACGTCGATTCGGTCGAGGGCAACCCGACGGCCGGCATCATCAACGACCGCAAGGTGAAGATCACCAAGCAGCAGCTCGCCGGCCTGAACGAGAAGGACGGCGAGGAGAACATCGCCACCGGCTGGCACGCCATCGAGTTCCTGCTGTGGGGCCAAGACCTGAGCGAGACCGGCCCCGGCAACCGCTCCTTCGAGGACTTCGTGGACGGCAAGACGCCCAACGCCGACCGCCGCCGCCAGTACCTGACGGTGGTGACCGAGCTGCTGGTGGACGACCTGCGCTTCCTGGTGCGCGCCTGGGCGCCGGGCCAGAAGAACAACTACCGCGCGAAGTTCGAGCGCGGCGGCAACGAGTCGCTGCGCAGGATGCTGGTGGGCCTGGGCTCGCTCTCGCGCGGCGAACTGGCCGGCGAGCGGCTGGAGGTCGCCCTGGCCAGCCAGGACCAGGAGGACGAGCACTCCTGCTTCTCCGACAACACGCACCGCGACGCGGTCGCCAATGCCAAGGGCATCCAGAACGTGTGGACGGGCAGCTACCAGCGGCGCGACGGCAGCACGCTGGCCGGGCCTTCGCTGCGCGACCTGGTGGCGGCGAAGAACGCGGCGCTGGCCGAGCGCGCGACGGCGCAGATCGCCGCCTCGGTGGCCGCCACCGAGGGCATCCAGGCGCCCTTCGACCGCGAGATCGTCGGCGGCAAGGACGCCCCGGGCCGCCAGCGCGTGCAGAAGGCGATCGACAGCCTGACGCAGCAGAGCAAGGACATCGTCGAGGCGGCCGGTGCCATCGGCATCACGCGCCTGACGCTGGTCAACCCGGAGTGAGCAGGCCCGGACCCCGCTGGCGGGGGCGCCGGCTGGCCGCGATGGGCGCCGCCGCGGCGTTCATGGGCCTGCCGCCGGCAGCCATCGCGACCGCCGAGGCCGAGGTCTCCGAGGAGGAGCGCACCGGCGGCGCCGCCACGGTGCATGCCACGGGGCGCAACGCCTTCTCCTTCCCGGCCGCCAACCTGCCCGATGCGGAGCGCACGCGCTTCGTCATCGGCAACTCCTTCTTCCGCCGCAACTGGGTGCAGGCGCCGGCCTCCACCAAGGCGCGCGACGGGCTGGGGCCGCTGTTCAACGCGCGCTCCTGCGGCGGCTGCCACGTGCAGGACGGGCGCGGCCAGCCGCCGGACTTCACGCGCGGCCTGTCCGAGCAGCCGGTGGCGCTGCTGATACGCCTGTCGGTGCCGGGGCAGGGGCCGCACGGCGGGCCGGTGGACGAGCCGACCTACGGCGGCCAGTTCCAGAACTTCGCGGTGCAGGGCGTGCCGCCCGAGGGCCGCGTCGACATCCGCCACACCACGGTGCGCGGGCGCTTCGCCGACGGCACGCCCTACGAACTGCTCAAGCCCGAGTACCGCCTGAGCCGGCTGGCGCATGGCCCGCTGGCCAAGGGCACCATGCTCGGCCCGCGCATCGCGCCGCAGGTCATCGGCGTGGGGCTGCTGGAGCTGATCCCGGCCGCCGAGATCGAGCGCAACGCCCGCGAGCAGGCGGCCGCGCCCGGCCCGATCAAGGGGCGCGTCAACCGCGTGTGGGACGCGCCCTCGCAGCAGGTGCTGATCGGCCGCTTCGGCTGGAAGGCCAACGCCGCCACGCTGGCGCACCAGACGGGCGCGGCCTTCCGCGACGACATCGGCATCACCTCCGCCGCCTTCCCGGAGGAGGGCTGCACCCCGGCGCAGAAGGCCTGCACCGCCGCACCGCGCGGCGCCCAGGGCAAGGCGCCCGAGATCGACGACAAGACCTTCCGCGACGTGGTCTTCTACCAGGCCACGGTGGCGCCGCCGGCCCGGCGCGATGCGCGCGACGCGCAGGTGCTCAAGGGCCAGCAGCTCTTCCGGCAGGCCCAGTGCGCCACCTGCCACCGGCCCAGCTACACCACCGCCGGCGAGTTGTTCCTGCCGCTGTCCGAGCAGGTCACCAGCCGCGCGCTGACGGGCCAGGCGATCCACCCCTACACCGACCTGCTGCTGCACGACATGGGCGAGGGCCTGGCCGACGGGCGGCCCGACTTCCTGGCCGGCGGGCGCGACTGGAAGACGCCGCCGCTGTGGGGCATCGGCCTGGTCCCCGAGGTCAACGGCCACCAGCGCCTGCTGCACGACGGCCGCGCCCGCGGCGTGCTGGAGGCCATCCTCTGGCACGACGGCGAGGCGCGCGACGCGCGCGAGGCGGTGCTGCGCATGGACAAGGCCGAGCGCGAGGCGCTGGTGCGCTTCGTCAACTCGCTGTGAACCGATCGAATGGAGCCTTCCCGATGACACCGGCACCCAGCCGCAGGCGATCCGGCCTGCATCGCCGCGCCGCCTGCTGCGCCCTGGTCCTCGGGGCCGTTCTGGTGGGCGGCGCGCGGGCCCAGGTCCCCGATCCCGTGCCCGCGCCGCGGCCGGGCACGGTCGACATGCTCTCGGCCGCCTACGCCACGCGCCTGGCGCCCGCCGCGCAGGCTTTCGCCCGCGCATCCGCCGAGCTGACCGGCGCGGTGGCCCGCTGGTGCGAGGGCGAGGCGGCCCAGGGCGCCGCCGGCCTGGAGGCGGCACGTGCGCAGTGGCTGCGCACCACCGCCGCCTGGGACCGCCTGGCCGGCGTGGCCGTCGGCCCGCTGGTCAAGCGCCGCGCGCTCACCGCGCTGGACTTCAACCCCACGCGCCCGGCCACCATCGAGCGGGCCATCAAGGTCGCGCCCAGCGGCCCCGAGGCGATGGAGCGCATCGGCACCCCCGCCAAGGGCCTGCCCGCGCTGGAATGGCTGCTGTGGACGCATGCGCCGCAGCCGGGTTCGCCCGGCTGCCGCTACACCCGCGAGGTGGCGGCCGACCTGCAGCGCGAGGCCGGCGCCATCGCCGCCGACTTCGCGCAGCAGGCGGCCACGCCCTGGGCCGACGACCACACGAAGACCTACCTGGCTCTACAGGAACTCATCAACCAGTGGCTCGGCGGCGTCGAGCGCCTGCGCTGGACGCAGATCGACAAGCCGCTCAAGGCGGCCGAGACGGGCAGCCGGCCGCCGGCCTTCCAGCGCGCCGCCAGCGGCGCCACCGGCGCCACCTGGGCCGGCCAGTGGGAGGCGCTGCGCGGCCTGGGCGGGCCGGTGGCCGACGCGCTGCGCGCCCGCGGGCAGGGGCCGCTGGCCGAGCGGCTGGGCCGGACGCTCGCCCAGGCCGACGCGGCGATGGCGAAGGCCGACCCGGCGCAGCCGGCCACGCTGGCGCCGGCCGTCAGGGAACTGGGCGCCCTCAAGAAACTGATCGAGGCCGATGTCGCGCCGGCGCTCGACGTCACCATCGGCTTCTCGGATGGCGACGGTGATTGAGGCCCTGCCGAACCGCCGTCGCTGGCTGGCGCAGGTCGCGGCGCTGGGCGCGGCCGCCGGGCCCGCCGCCTGGGCGGCGGGCGCGCAGGACGACGGCCCGCTGCGCATGGCCGCCGCCTGGGAGGCGCTGGACGCCGCCGGCGGCTGGCGCGTCGGCGTGCTGGAGCGCCGGGGCACGCGCATGGCCGTCGCTTCGGCACTGGAAGTACCCACCCGCGCGCACGGCGTCTGGGCGGAGCCCGGCGGCACGCTGCTGGCCGCCGCGCGCCGCCCGGGCGACTGGCTGGTGCGCCTGCGCGCGGCCGACGGCAAGGCGCTGGCCTGGCACTGGATCGACGGCGGCCGCGCCTTCAACGGCCATGTCATCGCCAGCGCCGACGGCCGGCACCTCTACACCACCGAGACCGACCTGGAGACGGCGCAGGGCCTGGTCGGCGTGCGCGATGCGGCCTCGCTCGAGAAGGTCG
>Ga0222428_100500_pt1 | contig 12941 bp, 14 predicted proteins | sample 2B5Ametagenome_FD_182471 | JGI IMG/M metagenome (GOLD analysis project Ga0222428, IMG submission 182471) | Enriched microbial communities from leaf-cutter ant dump, University of Wisconsin, Madison, United States - 2B5A (version 2) | ecosystem: Environmental > Terrestrial > Nest > Insects nest >...
AGATGCCCGCCGCCGTGCCGGGCAGTGCGATGCAGCGCTGGTATTCGGCGAGCGCGCGGACGTCGAACGGCGCCAGCCCGGCGCTGCGCCGGCCCATGACGTCGCGCACGTAGGCGGCGGGGTCGGCCTCGATGAGCCGCTCGGGCAGCGGCGCGGGCTGGATCAGGAAGAACCAGTGCCAGTAGGCGCGCGCGAAGGCGTCGCCCGCCTGCTCGTACATCGCCAGCGTGGGCGCCACGTCCAGCAGCGCCAGGCGGGGCACGGCCTGCGGATGGTCGGCCGCGAGCCGGTGCGCCACGCGCGCGCCCCGGTCGTGGGCCAGCACGGCGAAGCGCGCGTGGCCCAGGTGGCGCATCACGGCCAGCAGGTCGGCGGCCATCAGGCGCTTGGCATAGGCCTCGCCGCCCTCGCCCGGCGCGGGCTTGGCGGAGTCGCCATAGCCGCGCAGGTCCACCAGAACCAGCGAGAAATGCCGCGCCAGGCGCGGCGCCACCTTGTGCCAGATGGCCAGGGTCTGCGGATGGCCGTGCACCAGCAGCAGCGGCGGCCCCTCGCCGCCCGTGAGGGCGTGGAGCTGCACGCCGCCGCCCACGGGAACGTGCTGCGCGGCGAAGCCAGGGTAGAGGCTGGCGAGGTCGTCGGTCATGGTCGTCATTCGGCGGTGATGCCACGCTCCTTGATCAGCTTGGCCCACTGGCCCAGTTCGCTCTGCAGGCGCGTGCGCGCCTGCGCGGGGGTGGTGGGCAGGGGATCGAAGCCTTCGCGCACCATGCGCTCCTTCAGCGCGGATGAGCCCAGCGCCTGGTTCAGCGTGGCATTGAGCTTGTCCAGCACGGGCTGCGGCGTGCCGGCGGGCGCGAAGACCATGAACCAGGTCTCGAACGCATAGCCGGGCACGCCGGCCTCGGCGATGGTGGGCACGTCGGGCAGCAGCGCCGAGCGCTGCGGACCCGTCACGCCCAGCGCGCGCAGCTTGCCCGCCTGCACGTGCGGGCGCGCGGCCGAGAGCACGGGGAAGCTCATCGCCACTTGGCCCGACATGGTGTCCACCAGCGCCGGGCCGCCGCCGCGGTAGGGCACGTGCACCACGTCCGTGCACGCGACGGCCTTGAACAGCTCGGCCGACATGTGGAAGGTGCTGCCCGGCCCCGCCGAGCCGTAGGAATACCGGCCCGGTTGGGCCTTGAGCAGCGCCACCAGCTCCTTCACGTCGCGCGCGGGCAGGTCGTTGTTCACCACCAGCACGTGCTGGGAACTGGCCACCATGCCGATGGGCGCCAGGTCCTTCAGCGTGTCGTAGGGCATCTTCGGCGTGAGCGACGGGTTGATCGCCAGCGACACGGTCTGCAGGCCGATGGTGTAGCCGTCGGCCGGGGCCTTGGCCACCATGTCCACGCCGATGTTGCCGCCCGCGCCGCCCTTGTTCTCGACGAACATCGTGCCGCCGAGCGCGCGGGCCCATTCGTCGGTGATCAGCCGCGCGGCGATGTCGGCGCTGCCGCCCGCCGCGTAGGGCACGACGAGCCTGACCGGCTTGGTCGGATAGCTTTGCGCGATGGCGCCCGTGGCGGCCAGGGCCAGGCCGGCCAGCGCGCCCAGCGCGAAGCGGCGGGTGGCGCGGGGGAAAGAGGTGGAGTGGATGGTCGTGGGCTTGTCTCCTGTGCTTGTGGGTATCGGGCCAATGGTATGAGTGAATAAAAATCGCATAAAGTCCTGCCGGTTTATTTCATTCATAAATCAAACGCACGAATCCGCCATGGACGGCTTTTCAGACCTGCGCTTTTTCGCCCTGCTCATGAAGGAAGGCAGCCTCGCCGCCGCCGCGCAGCAGATGGGCCTGACGGCGCCCGCCGTCAGCCGGCGCTTGGCGCTGCTGGAAAAGCGCCTGGGCGTGCGCCTCTTGCACCGAACCACGCGGCGCATGCGCCCCACGCCCGAGGGCGAGACCTATCTGCTGGAGGGCGCCCGTGTGCTGGCCGAGCTGGACGCGCTGGAGCGCACCGTCTCCGGCGCGCGCAGCACGCCGCGCGGGCTGCTGCGCATTGCGGCCACGCTGGGCTTCGGGCGGCTGCTGCTCGCGCCCGCGCTCTCGGCCTTCGCGCGGCGCTATCCCGAGGTGGAACTGCAGTTGCACCTGACCGACCGGCCCGTGAACCTCGTCGAGCAAGGCTTCGACGCCGTGGTGCGCTTCGGCGAACTGCCCGATTCGCGCCTGACGGCCCGCAAGCTCATGGACAACGAGCGCGTGCTCTGCGCCGCCCCCGCCTACCTCAAAGCCGCGGGCGAGCCGCGCACGCCCGCCGATCTGCTGCGCCACCGCTGCATCGTGCTGCGCGAGGCCGACGAAACCTACGGCACCTGGCACCTACGCCAGGGCGATCGGCAGGAGACGGTGAAGGTCGCCAGTCCCTTGAGCACCAACGACGGCGGCGCCGCGCTGGCCTGGGCGCTGGACGGCCAGGGCATCCTGCTGCGCTCGCTGTGGAACGTGGAAGATGCGCTGCACAGCGGCCTGCTGCGCCCCGTGCTGCCCACGTGGAAGCTTCCGCCAGCGGACATCTACCTCGTGCATCCCACGCGCAGCGAGCTGTCGGCCAAGACGCGGGCGCTTTCGGAATTTCTCTGCGAGTGGTTCGCACGCTGACCACCGCACTTCTCTTTCGATAGCTGCTTGCGCTTGTGCAGCAAGCGATCAAGCCCGTTTTTTCGCAATATCCAGATTTATATAGCGGTATAGGAGGCTATCGCGTATTCCCGCGTAGACTACGAACCCAATGGCACCGCAGGCCGTCCGGCCCGCGGGAAACAAGGCAGGCTTCCATGGGCACCACGCACACCACATCAACGGCGATCGAGGATGACAGCGTCTTTGAGACCGCTGCGGAACTGTTCCGCGCCATGGCCGCGCCCATGCGGCTCAAGATCATCAGCCTGCTGTGCAACGGCGAGAAGAACGTGAGCGAGTTGCTCGCCGAGGTCGACACCACGCAGCCCAACATGTCCCAGCACCTCAACACGCTGTACCAGGCCGGCGTGCTGGGCCGTCGCCGCGAGGGCGTGAGCATCTATTACTTCATCACCAACGACAACGTCGTGCAGATGTGCCGCAGCATCTGCGTGCAGATCGCCATCGACCAGGAGTGACGGAGACGGCCCTCAAGGCTTGAGGTAGGCGTAGCCTTCCTTGGCCTGCAGGCGCGCCACCTCGGCCACGCCCGAGGGCACGACCTTGGCCTCCATCAGCAGGCGGCTCTCGTCGATCTTGCGCGACTCCATCGTGTTGCCGCAGGCGCGGAACTCCACCCCGCGAGAGGCCAGCGCGCTCACCTGCCCGCTGAACTCGCGCCCCTGGGCATCCTTGGCGTCGGAGAGCAGGAAGTCGATGCCCGCGCCGTGCGTCACGACCACGATCTTGGCCTTCGGATCGGCATTGAGGTGGTTGGTGACGTTGCCCAGGATGCGCGACGCCGATTCGACGCCGGTGTTCACGTGGTACACGGCCTTGATGTCCTGCGCGCCGGCGGTGGCGGCGCAGAACGCGAACAGCAGGGCGAAAAAGGCTTGTCTCATGGTGTCGTCTCCTTGTGGTTCTGCAGGGCTTGCGGGACAGGCGCTTTTCAATCGCCTGTTACTTATATTAGCACCCGCAGATCCAGGTTACGGCGCCACCGGCGTCACCACCGGCGCCTGCTGCGTGGGCGGCTGCGCGGTCTGCACCGGCTCGGCGAGCCAGCGCTCCATCAGGCCGGCGCCGCCCCACATGCCCAGCAGCGTGAGCCAGGCGGTCAGGGCGAAGATCGCGCCGCCGGTCATCCCCGCCCCCACGGCGCAGCCGCCGGCCAGCATGGAGCCGAAGCCCATCGCCATCGCGCCAGCGATGTAGCGCGCCATGCTGTAGCCGTCCTTGAAGCCCTCGACCTTGAACTCGCGCCCCACCAGCGCGCCGATGAACGAGCCGGCGAACACGCCGGGCAGCATGCCCGCGTCGAATCCGAACGCCGGCGCCGGGCTCGCCAGCACGCGCATCAGCCATTCGGCCGAAGGGCCGCTGAAGGTCAGGCCCTGGATCTGCACCACGTCGAAGCTGGCCTGCGACACCGCATAGGTGAACCACCAGGCCAGCGCCACCGCCAGCCCGCTGCCCACGCCGCCCACCCACATCCACGGCCGGTTGCCGCTGCGCAGCGAGAAGAACACCGCCACCGCCATCCACGCGAGGCCGAAGGCCAGCCCCGCGAGGCGGCCCGCGCCGAGCAGGGCCAGCAGATCGCGCGACGCCCCGCCCTCCACCGTCCACCAGCCGGCGACCGCAAGGCGCAGCGGTGCCAGGCTGCCCGACAGCGCCGCCTGCGCCGTGACCGCGAACACCAGCCCCGACAGCAGCGCGCGCAAATTGCCGTTGGCCGACAGCACCAGCAGGCGGCTGGCGCAGCCGCGCGTCATGATCATGCCCGCGCCGAACAGCAGCCCGCCCGCCAGCGCGCCCGAGAGGCTGCCGCGGTTGGCGAGCTGGCGCGCGTTGCCCACGTCCAGGCCACCGGCCAGGATCAGCGCCTGCACGGCCACCAGCGCCGTCGAAAACGCCAGCAGCCAGACGGAGAGCTTCTCGCCGAACTTGCCGTGCCAGAACTCGATCACCGCCGCGCGCAGGCAAAAGCGCGAGCGCTGCGCGAAGAAACCGAACAGCACCCCGATACCCGCGCCGCCCACGGCCAACGCAGCGCTGGTACCGTAGCGCTCCACCATGCTTGCCAGTTCGACCGCCATATTCAATAATTAAATAAGCAATAACTGATAAATGGTAAGGGGACTTCATGCGATCCGTGATTGATCGGCGTCAAATTCTCCAGCGCTGCGGTTGCGCGGCGCTGTCGGCGGGCCTGGGGCTGGCCTGGGCGCGCTATGCGGAAGCCGCCGCCAGTGGCCCCGCCGCTGCGCCGCCGATGGTGCCGCGCGAGGTGGCGCCCGGCTGCTGGTATGTGGAAGGCCTGTCGGCGCTGGGATCGCCGGCCAACCAGAACTTCATCTCCAACGCCGGCTTCGTGGTCACGCCCGCAGGGGTGGTGGTGATCGACGCGCTCGGCTCGCCAGCCCTGGCGCGCCGCCTGCTGGCCGAGATCGCCAAGATCACGCCGCAGAAGGTCACGCACGTGGTGCTGACGCACTACCACGCCGACCACGTGTACGGCCTGCAGGTGTTCGAGGAGGCCGGCGCGCGCATCATCGCGCACAAGGCCGGGCGCGAGTACCTCTACGCCGACACCGCGCAGCTGCGCTTGCAAGCTTCTCGCGAGGAACTGGCCCCCTGGATCGACGCGCAGACCCGCCTGGTGGCCGCCACCGAATGGATCGACGGGCGGCGCGAACTCACCATCGGCGGCACGCGCCTCGTCGTGCAGCCGGTGGGGCCGGCGCACACGCCCGAGGATCTGGCGGTGTTCGTACCGGCTACCCAGGTGCTGTATGCGGGCGACCTCGTGTTCCGCAACCGCATTCCCTTCGTCGGCCAGGCCGACAGCCGCAACTGGATCTCGTCGCTGGACAAGCTGCTGGCCTTCGGCGCCACGGTGGTCGTGCCCGGGCATGGGCCGGCCTCGACCGAGGCGGTCAAGGACATGCGGCTCACGCGCGACTACCTGGCCTACCTGCGCACGTCGATGGGACAGGCCGCGCGCGACATGACGCCGTTCGACGAGGCCTACCAGGCGGCCGACTGGTCGGCATTCGCGCACCTGCCCCTGTTCCAGGCCGCCAACCGCATGAATGCCTACAACACCTACCTGCTGATGGAGCGGGAAGCGCAATGAATCCGACCTGGCGCCGGCGCGAATGGCTGCTGGGAATGGGGCTCGCCGGCACGCTGCCTGCGGCACTGGCCGCGGAGGGCGCGCTGCCCGTGCCCTCCTCCATGGCCGGCGCCCTGGCGGCCGCGCTGGCGCGGCGCGAGCCGCTGGTGGTGATGGCCAGCCTCGCAGGCTGCCCGTTCTGCCGCATCGTGCGCGAGCACTACCTGCTGCCGGCATGGCGCGAAGGCATGGCCGTCGTGCAGATCGACTTCCGCGACCCGCGGCCCGTGCGCGACTGGGAAGGCCGCGCGACCACGCAGGGCGCGCTGGTGAAGGAGCTCGGCGTGACGGTGGCGCCCACCGTGCTGTTCTTCGGCCGCGCGGGCCGCGAGGTGGCCGAGCGCCTGAGCGGAAGCTACATCTCCGACTTCTACGGCGCCTACCTCGACCAGCGCATGGCCCAGGCCCGCGCAGCGGTCCGCGCCTGACCCGTATCAAGGGTTTTCACTGAGGCGATCGGCCATGCGAGGCCCCGTCTTCGCCTCTAGAATCATTACATAAACATATACTTATTTAATGAACCGCCGCAGAGCGGATCCAAGGAGTACCCCAAGTGACGCCCTCGATGAAACCGGCCCTGGCCGCCCTGGGACTGGCCGCAGCCCTGAGCCCCCTCGCCGCTTCCGCCAACCAGGCCCTGGCCCAGCAGAAGGCCTGCCTGGCCTGCCACGCGGTGGACAAGAAACTGGTCGGCCCTGCCTTCCAGGACGTGGCGAAGAAGTACGCCGGACAGAAGGACGCCGAGGCCGCGCTGGCGCGCAGCATCAAGGCCGGCGGCTCGGGCAAGTGGGGCCCCGTGCCCATGCCGCCGCAGCCCACGCTGAGCGAGAGCGAAGCCCAGACCCTGGCCGCCTGGGTCCTCACGGGCGCACGCTGATGCACACCCTCTTCTTCAATTGCCGGGAGCAGACGTGAATCTGCAGACATGGATCTCAGGCCGGGTGCGCAAGGCACCCGAGAACTTCATACCGGGCAGCGGCGTGGGCACCGTCTTCGCCGAGGCGCGTGCTGGCCGGCGCGACTTCATCCGCAATGCGTTCGCCGCGGCGGCCTCGGGCGTGGCCGCCAGCGCGGCGGTCGCCCAAGGCGCGGCCGCCGTGGGCGACGGCGATCCCGCCATCCTGAAGCTGCCCGCGCACAGCACGGGCCTGGGCCAGCCGGTGGCCGCGGAAGGCTACGGCAAGCCCTCGAAATACGAAACCAACGTGCAGCGCCGCACCAGCCCGGGCCTGACGCAGACGCGGCAGGCATCGGTGTCGTTCGCGCCGCTGCAGTCGCTGTTCGGCATCGTCACGCCCAGCGGCCTGCACTTCGAGCGCCACCACCAGGGCTGGTGGGACATCGACCCGTCCCAGCACCGCCTCATGGTCAACGGCATGGTCAAGGCCGCCAAGGTCTTCACCATGGACGAGATCATGCGCTTGCCCTCGGTATCGCGCTTCCACTTCATCGAGTGCGGCGCCAACACCGGCATGGAATGGGGCAACGTGGCCGTGCCCACGGTGCAGTACACGCACGGCATGCTCTCGTGCAGCGAGTTCACGGGCGTGCCGCTCATCACGCTGCTGCAGATGGCGGGCGCCGACCTCAAGAAAGGCCGCTTCGTGCTGGCCGAGGGCGCGGACGGCTCGTCGATGACGCGTACGATCCCCATGGAACTCATCGAGTCCGGCGAGGTGCTCGTCGCCTACGGCCAGAACGGCGAGATGCTGCGGCCCGAGCAGGGCTACCCGCTGCGCCTCGTGGTGCCCGGCGTGCAAGGCGTGAGCTGGGTGAAATACCTGCGCCGCATCGAGGTGGGCGACCAGCCCTGGGCCGCCAAGGACGAGGCCGTGCACTACATCGACCTGATGCCCGACGGCCAGCACCGCCAATACTCCAGCATCCAGGAATGCAAGAGCGTGGTGACCACGCCCTCGGGCGGCCAGATGCTGCTGGACAAGGGCTTCTACAACATCACCGGCCTGGCCTGGTCCGGACGCGGCAAGGTCCAGCGCGTGGACGTGAGCGTGGACGGCGGGCGCAACTGGCGCACCGCGCGGCTCGAGTCGCCCGTGCTGTCCAAGTGCCTCACGCGCTTCAACATCGACTGGGTGTGGGACGGCCAGCCCGCCATCATCCAGAGCCGCGCCATGGACGACACCGGCCACGTGCAACCCAGCTACCAGCAACTGCGCGCCGCACGCGGCTCGCGCTCGATCTACCACAACAACGCCATCCAGTCCTGGGCGGTGCAGGCCAATGGGGAGGTGATCAATGTCCAGCTCTCCTGATCTGCTGCGCGCCGCCGTGCTGGCGGCCGCCCTCTGCGCAGGCCTGGGCGCGCAGGCCCAGGGCAAGCCCGGCAGCGCCCCTGCCGCGTATCCCGGCATCGGCCGCGACGCCACGCCCAAGGAGGTGGCGGCCTGGGACATCGACGTGCGTCCCGACTTCAAGGGCCTGCCCACCGGCTCCGGCAGCGTGCAGCGCGGCCAGGACGTGTGGGAATCCAAGTGCGCCTCGTGCCACGGCGTGTTCGGCGAATCCAACGAGGTGTTCAGCCCGCTCGTGGGCGGCACCACGCCCGAGGACATCCAGACCGGCCGCGTAGCGCGGCTGCGCGACACGGGCTTTCCGGGGCGCACCACGCTCATGAAGGTGCCCACCGTCTCGACGCTGTGGGACTACATTCACCGCGCCATGCCCTGGAACCAGCCCAAGACGCTGAACACCGAGGAGGTCTATGCCGTCACGGCCTATCTGCTCAACCTCGGCGGCATCGTGCCCGACGACTTCACGCTCTCGGACAAGAACATCGCCCAGGTGCAGGCGCGCATGCCCAACCGCAACGGCATGACGACCGACCACGCCCTGTGGCCCGGTCCCGAGTTCGGCAAGGGCCGCAAGCCCGACACGGCCGCCAAGGCCTGCATGCGCGACTGCCCCGTGGAGCCCAAGGTGGCGTCGCGCCTGCCGGACTTCGCGCGCAACAACCACGGCAACCTCGCGGACCAGAACCGGCCCGTGGGCGCCCAGCGCGGCGTGCAGACGGCCGACCCGGCTGCCGCCCCCGCCAAGCCGGCAGCGGCCGCAGGCGCCGCGGCGCCGACCGCCCTGCTCGAAAAGAACGCCTGCACGGCCTGCCACGCGGCGGACAGCAAGCTCGTGGGCCCCTCCTTCGCCGACATCGCCAAGAAATACGGCGGCCAAGCCGACCACATCGCAGGCCGCATCCGCTCGGGCAGCAGCGGCGTGTGGGGCAACATCCCCATGCCGCCGCAAACGCTCGGCGACGACGAGGCGCAGGCCATCGCGCGCTGGCTGGCCGGCGCCGCGGCCCAGCCGTAACCGCACAATCCCCTCCCCCATCCCAGATTCATTGCAACAGGAGACGACGATGATTTCTCGCAAGACCTCTCGCAGAGCAGCCCTCCAGCAGAGCCTGGCCGTCGCCGGCATGCTGGTGGCCGCAGGCGTGCTGCCGCGCACGGCCCTGGCCTACAACAAGGAAGCCTTCGACGCCAAGACCGTGGCCGATGTGGTCAAGGCCCTGGGCGCCGGCGCTCCCGCCGAGAGCAAGGACGTGACCATCACCGGCCCCGACATCGCCGAGAACGGCGCCGTGGTGCCGCTGGGCGCCGCGACCACGCTGGCCGGCGTGAAGCAGCTGCTCGTGCTCGTCGAGAAGAACCCCAACACCATGGTGGCAGGCTTCAACGTGACCGATGCCGTGGAGCCCAACTTCCTCACGCGCGCCAAGCTCGGCCAGTCGTCCGACGTGTACGCCGTGGCCATCACCAACGACGGCAAGGCCTTCTACGCCAAGAAGGAAGTCAAGGTCACCCTCGGCGGCTGCGGCGGCTGATCCCACCACCCTTTTGCACAGGAGAAGAACATGGCAGATCCGATGCGCATCCGCGCCCAAGCCTCCGGCGGCAACGCCACCGTGCGTGTGCTCATGGCCCACGAGATGGAAACCGGCCAGCGCAAGGACGCTTCCGGCAAGACCATTCCCGCCTGGTTCATCCAGGAAGTCACCGCCTCGCTCAACGGCAAGCCGGTGCTGACCGCCGAATGGGGCCCGGCCGTGTCGAAGAACCCCTTCATGCAGTTCACCGTGAAGGGCGCGAAGGCCGGCGACAAGATCGCCGTGACCTGGAAGGACAACCGCGGCGACACGCGGACCGACGAAGCCACGGTGAGCTGACGCCCGCCGTGCCGGCCGGCCGCCCATCCCGGCGGGCGGCCGCGGTTTTTTGCCAAAAGCACTACAAGGAGAGGTGGCCCCATGAGGAAGACAACACTGTGCGCCGTGCTGGCGCTCGCCGCGTTCGCGCCCCACGCGTGGGCGCAGAAATCCACGTCCGACGGCATCGCCGAATACCGCGAGATGCTGCAGGACGGCAACCCCGCCGAGCTGTTCGAAGCCAAGGGCGAAGACCTGTGGAAACAGAAACGCGGCCCCAGGAAAGCGTCGCTCGAACGCTGCGACCTGGGCAAGGGGCCCGGCGTCGTCAAGGGCGCCTTCGTGGAGCTGCCCCGCTACTTCGCCGACACCGGCAAGGTGCAGGACCTGGAGTCGCGCCTGGTTACCTGCATGAGCCAGCTGCAGGGCATCGACCCCAAGGAAGTCATCGACGGCGCCTGGGGCAAGGGCGAGCGTGCAAACGTCACCGCGCTGGCCACCTGGGTCGGCTCGCAGTCCAAGGACATGAAGTTCAACCTGCCGCAGTCGCAGCAGCAGGAGCGCGCGTTCTACGAGGTGGGCAAGCGCCTGTTCTTCCAGCGCGGCGGCTCGCACGACTTCTCCTGCGCGTCGTGCCACGGCGAGGAAGGCAAGCGCATTCGCCTGCAGGACCTGCCGCACCTGAGCGGCAAGGCCGAAGACGGCGTGGGCTTCGCGGCCTGGCCGGCCTACCGCGTCTCCAGCGGCGAGATGTGGACCATGCAGCACCGCCTGAACGACTGCTACCGCCAGCAGCGCTTCCCCGAGCCCATCTACGCCAGCGACGCCACCATCGCTTTGGGCGTCTACCTGGGCGTGAACGCCAGGGGCACGAAGTCCGCCGTTCCGGCCATCAAGCGCTGAGGCGAAAGGAGCACACGATGACACGCAAGAACACCCTCCGCTTTTCCCTCGCCTTCTCTGCTGCCGGCCTGGTGCTGGCGGGCTGCGCCGGCAGCATGCAGCAGGGCGCCGGCATGACCCCGGCCGAGCTCGATGCGCTGACCCAGAAGGTCGTCAAGGAGTCCTTCCGCGACAAGGGCATCGTCAAGGTCAGCCAGGCGTTCGCCGACGACCCCACCACCCGGGCGTGCGACGCGTCCGACGTGGCCGGGCAGCCGCTGTCCGCCGAACGCGCCAAGGAGATCGAGGCGCTCAACATGAAGACCATCCGCTGGCCCGCCGACGGCAAGTACCTGGGCGACTGGAAGGAAGGCGAGAAGATCGCCCAGAGCGGCCGCGGCCGCACCTGGACCGACAAGGCCGGAGCGGCCAACGGCGGCAACTGCTACAACTGCCACCAGATCACCAAGGAGGAAATCTCCTTCGGCACCATCGGCCCGAGCCTCTACAACTACGGCAAGATCCGCGGCGTGACCGATCCGAACAGCCCGCAGACGCTGGAGATCGTCAAATACACCTGGGGCAAGATCTGGAACAGCAAGGCCTACAACGCCTGCTCCAACATGCCGCGCGCCGGCCATGCCGGCATCCTCGACGAGAACCAGGTGCGCCACATCGTGGCCCTGCTGCTCGACCCGAAGTCTCCCGTCAACCGCTGACCAGCCGCGGCGTGCCATGAACCTTTCCAAGCGTGAATTCCTGCAGGTGCTGGGCGCCGCCGGCGCGGCCGGCATGGCCCTGGGCACCCATGCCCAGGCCGATGCCGCCACGGCGGGCAACGCCCTGTACGACGTGCCCGCCTTCGGCAACGTCTCCTTCCTGCACATGACCGACTGCCATGCGCAGCTGCGGCCGATCCACTTCCGCGAGCCCAATGTCAACATCGGCATCGGCGCGATGAAGGGGCAGCGCCCGCACCTCGTGGGCGAGGCGCTGCTGAAATCCGTCAACGTGCGCCCCGGCACGCCGGGCGCGCACGCGTTCACCTACCTCGACTTCGAGCAGGCCGCGCGCCGCTACGGCCGCGTGGGCGGCTTCGCGCACCTCTCGACGCTGGTGCAGCGCATGAAAGCCAGCCGCAAGGGCGCGCTGCTGCTCGACGGCGGCGACACCTGGCAGGGATCGGCCACGTCGCTGTGGACGAACGGGCAGGACATGGTCGATGCCTGCAAGCTGCTCGGCGTTGACGTGATGACCGGCCACTGGGAGTTCACCTACGGCATGGAGCGCGTGCAGGAGATCGTCGAGAAGGACTTCGCGGGCAAGGTCGATTTCGTGGCGCAGAACGTCAAGACCGCCGACTTCGGCGATCCGGTGTTCAAGCCCTACGTGATCCGCGAGATCAACGGCGTGCCCTGCGCCATCATCGGCCAGGCGTTTCCCTACACGCCCATCGCCAATCCGCGCTACATGGTGGCCGACTGGAGCTTCGGCATCCAGGACGACAACCTGCAGAAGATGGTGGACGAGGCGCGTGGCAAGGGCGCCAAGGTGGTCGTCGTGCTCTCGCACAACGGCATGGACGTGGACCTCAAGATGGCCAGCCGCGTACGCGGCATCGACGCCATCCTGGGCGGCCACACGCACGACGGCATGCCCGTGCCCACGCTGGTCGAGAACGCGGGCGGCAAGACCATCGTGACCAACGCGGGCTCGAACGGCAAGTTCCTCGGCGTGCTCGACTTCGACGTGCAGGGAGGCCAGGTGCGCGACTTCCGCTACCGCCTGCTGCCCGTGTTCGCCAACCTGCTGCCGGCCGACAAGGCCATGGACGCGCTCATCACGCGCATCCGTGCGCCCTACGAGGCCAAGCTGGCCGAAGTGCTGGCGCGCACCGACGGCACGCTGTACCGGCGCGGCAACTTCAATGGCACGGGCGACCAGCTGCTGCTCGACGCCATGATGGAGGTGCAAGGCGCGCAGATCGCGTTCTCGCCGGGCTTCCGCTGGGGCACCTCGCTGCTGCCGGGCCAGGACATCACGCGCGA
>Ga0222428_100501_pt1 | contig 12901 bp, 11 predicted proteins | sample 2B5Ametagenome_FD_182471 | JGI IMG/M metagenome (GOLD analysis project Ga0222428, IMG submission 182471) | Enriched microbial communities from leaf-cutter ant dump, University of Wisconsin, Madison, United States - 2B5A (version 2) | ecosystem: Environmental > Terrestrial > Nest > Insects nest >...
TGCTGGTGCAGAACCTCGCGCCCGGCGCGGCGGCGCGCATGGGCCTGTCGTACGACGCTTTGAAGGCACATAACCCGAAGCTCATCGTCTGCGACATCAGCGGCTACGGCAGCGACGGCCCCTACCGCGACAAGAAGGCCTACGACCTGCTGATCCAGAGCGAGGCGGGCTTCCTCTCGATCACCGGCACGCCCGACACGCCGTCCAAGGGCGGCATCTCGGTTGCCGACATCGCCGCGGGCATGTACGCCTACACCAACATCCTCTCGGCCCTGCTGCTGCGCGGCAAGACGGGCGAAGGCAGCCACATCGACGTGTCCATGCTCGAAGCCATGGGCGAGTGGATGGGCTACCCGATGTACTACGCCTTCGACGGCGCCCCGCCGCCGCCGCGCACCGGCGCATCGCATGCCAGCATCTACCCCTACGGCCCGTTCACCGCCGGCGACGGCGGCACGGTGATGCTGGGCCTGCAGAACGAACGCGAGTGGAAGGTGTTCTGCGACGCCGTGCTGCAGCGCCCCGAAGTGGCGACCGACGCGCGCTTCGACAGCAATGCCCAGCGCAACCAGCACCGCGCCGAGCTGCAGGCGCTGATCCTGGAGACCTTCGCCGCGCTCACCGCCGCGCAGGTGGTCGAGCGGCTGGACGCGGCGGCAATAGCCAACGCCCGTGTCAACGACATGGCGGGCCTGTGGGCGCACCCGCAGCTGCAGGCGCGCGGCCGCTGGCGCACCGTGGCCACGCCCGCGGGCGAGGTGCCCGCGCTGCTGCCGCCGGGCGTGAACAGCGCGTTCGACTATCGCATGGAGGCGATCCCCGCCGTGGGCCAGCACAACGCGGCCATCCTGGCCGAGCTGGGCTGGACGGCCGAGCAGATCGACGCCCTGCAAGCCCCGCACGCCATCTGAAACCATAGCTGCCTGCGCTTGTCCCATCAGCCCTGGAGGCCAAAATGAAGCAAGAAACCCCAGTGACCATCCACCCCCTGGCCCAGTTCGCCGCGGCGCTGCAATGGAGCGACGTGCCCGACGCCGTGCAGCGCCGCACCGAAGACCTGTGGGTGGACTGGTTCGGCTCCGTGCTCGCGGGCTGCCAGGCGCGGCCCGTGGCCAGCATCGCGCGCTTCGCGCTGTCGCAGGGCCCGGCCCAAGGCCCCAGCGAGGTGATCGGCCTGGGTGCCAGCACCTCGCCGATGATGGCGGCCCTCGCCAACGCCGCCGCCAGCCACGTGGCCGAGCAGGATGACGTGCACAACGGTTCCGTGTTCCACCCCGCGGCCGTGGTCTTCCCGCCCGCGCTGGCGGTGGCGCAGAGCATCGGCGCGAGCGGCGCGCAGCTCATGGCCGCGTGCGTGGCGGGCTACGAGGTCGGCATCCGCGTGGGCGAATTCCTGGGCCGCAGCCACTACAAGGTCTTCCACACCACGGCCACGGCCGGCACCCTGGCGGCAGCCGCCGCCGTGGGGCGCCTGCTGGAGCTGACGCCCGCGCAGATGCAGCACGCCTTCGGCTCGGCCGGCACGCAGTCGGCGGGGCTGTGGGAGTTCCTGCGCACCGCCGCCGACAGCAAGCAGCTGCACACCGCCCATGCCGCTGCCGCCGGCCTGATGGCCGCCTATCTGGCCCAGAACGGTTTCACCGGCGCGCAGGACATTTTCACCGGGCCGCAGGGCATGGCCGCGGGCATGTCCACCGATGCCGATCCTTCCAAGCTCACCGACGGCCTGGGCACGCGCTGGGCCACGGCCGAGACCAGCTTCAAGTGGCATGCCTCGTGCCGCCACACGCACCCCGCGGCCGATGCGCTGCTGCAGGTCCTGCAGCGGGAGCGGTTGGCCCTCGCCGACATCGCGCAGGTCACCTGTCACGTGCACCAGGGCGCCATCGACGTGCTGGGCCCCGTGGTCTCGCCTGCCACGGTGCACCAGTCCAAGTTCTCCATGGGCACGGTGCTGGCACTGGCCGCGCGCCACGGCCATGCGGGTTTGACCGAGTTCGACCGCGAGTACCTCGCGCCCGACACTGTGGCCCTGCGCGACCGGGTGGCCATGGAGCTGGACGCCGAGGTGGACGGCGCCTACCCCCGCCGCTGGATCGGCAAGGTGACGGTGCAGACCACCGACGGCCGCCTGCTCCACGGCCGCGTCGACGAGCCCAAGGGCGACCCCGGCAACACCTTATCGCGCGAGGAAATCACCGCCAAGGCGCTGCGCCTGGCCGCCTACGGCGCCGCCGTGCCCGCGCACCAGGCCGAGGCCGCCGTGCAGCGGCTGTGGCAGGTCGCGCAGTGGGGCCGCGTGGAGCGGCTGGTGGCGCAGCCATGAATCCGGACGCCGGCACGCTGGGGATGTGCCGGCGCACCTCTCAACCCCCCGAACAACAGGAGACACTATGACGCACAACACCGCCCTGATCCGCCGCCGCGTGGCGGGAGCCATCGCATCCGCCTGCGCCCTGCTGGCCATGGGCATGGCCCAGGCGGCCACCTGGCCCGAGAAGACCGTCACCCTCGTCGTGCCCTACAGCGCCGGCGGCCCCACCGACGTGGTGGCGCGCCTGCTGGCCGTGCCCATGGGCCAGTCGCTGGGCCAGACCGTGGTGGTGGAAAACACCGTGGGCGCGGGCGGCACCATCGCGCCCAACCGCGTGGCCAAGTCCAAGAACGACGGCTACACCATCCTGATCCACCACATGGGCATGGCCACCGCGCCCGCGCTCTACAAGAAGCTGCCCTACGACCCGCTGAAGGACTTCGAGTACATCGGCCAGGTGCTCGACGTGCCCATGACCCTGCTGTCGCGCAAGGACTTCCCGGCCAACACCTTCCCCGAGCTGCTCGACTACGTGCGCAAGAACCAGGATAAAGTGTCGCTGGCCAACGCGGGCATCGGCGCGGTGTCGCAGCTGTGCGGCATGCTGTTCATGCACCAGGTCGGCGTGAAGCTGACCACCGTGCCCTACAAGGGCGCCGGCCCCGCCATGAACGACCTCATGGGCGGCCAGGTGGACCTGCTGTGCGACCAGACCACGCAGACCGTGCCCGTCATCCAGGACGGCAAGCGCGCCAAGGTGTTCGGCGTGACCACGCCCCAGCGCCTGTCGTCGCTGCCCGACATCCCCACGCTCGACGAGCAGGGCCTCAAGGGCTTCGACGTGAAGGTGTGGCACGGCATGTACGCACCCAAGGGCACGCCCAAGGAAGTCATCGACAGGCTGAACAAGGCGCTCAACGTGGCGATCAAGGACGACAACGTCAAGAAGCGCATCGCCGAGCTGAGCTCCGACCTCGCCACGCCCGAGAAAGCCACGCCCGAAGGCCTGCGCAAGCACCTGGAGGCCGAGGTGGCGCGCTGGGACAAGGTGATCAAGGCGGCCGGCGTCTCGGCCGAGTAAGGCCCATGGCCGACCTGCTGCAGCACGCCTGCACCTTCCTCTTCGTGCCTGCCACCCAGCCCGCGCGGCTGGGCAAGGCCCTGGCCAGCGGGGCCGACATGGTCATCGCCGACTGGGAGGATGCCGTGGCCCCGGGCGACAAGGATGCCGCCCGCGCCGCGCTGGAGCAGGCCGTGCAGGCGCTGCCGCCCGCCGACCGCGCGCGCCTGCTGGTGCGCATCAACGCCCAGGGCAGCGCGTGGTTCGGCGCCGACCTGCAGGCGCTGGCGCGGCTGGCGGCGGCCGGCGTGGCGGGCGCCGTGGTGCCCAAGGCCGAAGGGGCCGGCGTGCTGCGGCAGGCGGCCGAGGCCGCGGGCGGCGGCTGTGCGCTGGTGCCGCTCATCGAAAGCGTGGCCGGCATCGACGCGCTGGACGCCATCGCCGCCGCGCCGCAGGTGGCGCGCCTGGCGTTCGGCCACCTCGACTTCCAGGTGGACGCGGGCATGCAGTGCGCGGCCGACGAGGGCGAGCTGCTGCCCACGCGCATGGCCCTGGTCATGGCCTCGCGCCGCGCGGGGCTGGCGCAGCCGGTGGACGGCGTGACCGTCGACACGCGCGATGCGGCCCGCACCGAGGCCGACACGCGCCGCGCCCAGCGCATGGGTTTCGGCGCCAAGCTGTGCATCCACCCGGCCCAGGTGCCACTGGTCAACGGCGTGTTCGACCCCTCGGCCGAGGCCGTGGCGCACGCGCAGGCCGTCGTGCAGGCCATGCAGGCCGCGCAGGGCGGCGTGTGCGTGGTGGGCGGCAAGATGGTCGATGCGCCCGTGCTGCGCCTGGCCGAGCGCACCCTGGCGCGCCATGCCTGGGCGTGCCAGCGCACTTCCAAAACAATAGCTGCCAGCGCTTGATGGGTGGGCGCTGGAGCCCGTTTTCGCTTTAAATGAGAAAGCCGACCCGCTCCTGCGGGTCCAACTGCCCGAGCAGCCCCGTCTCCCACGCCAGGTACTGCCGCGCGGCCTCCTTGTTGCCGTCGTGGCGGTCGTGCACGAAGAACAGGTAATCGATGCACTGCGCATCGCCGGGGCTGTGCGGCGTGGCCTCCGCGGGCAGGCCCGCCTCCAGCCAGGCTGCCATGCCGCCCGCGAGCAGCAGCGGCGTGCGCGGCAACTCGAGCGCGCTCCAGGCGGCGAGCCGGGCATCGTCGGCCACCAGCACCACGTCGCGCGTGTCCCCGCCCAGGTCGTGGGCGAGGCGCGGGCGGATCGACCAGCGCGCGCCGGGAATGTGCCCGGCGCGGTACTGCATGCCCGCGCGCAGGTCCACCACGGCCACGTCGCTGCGCTGCGCCAGCGCGGCCGGGGCGACCGTGGGCAGCGCGGGCGCGGCGGGCGCCTGCGCAACGTCCAGCGCCAGGCCGCTGTGCAGGCCGCCCCGCAGCACGCAGGCATCGTGTCCCATCTGGCGCAGCCAGCTGGCCGCCACGGGCGCGCGCACTCCATCGGCAGGGCCGTCGCCGTCGAACAGAACCAGCCGCGCGCCGCGCACGCCCACGTACTGGTCCAGCGCCTGGACCAGCTGCCCGCCCGGCGTGTGCTGTGCGCCGGGCAGCGTGCCGGCGGCGAACTCCTCCGGCGTGCGCACGTCGCAGAGGAACAGCGTGCGCGTGGGCGTGTCGGCCCAGCGCCGCACGGTGGCGGCATCCACCTCGGGCACGCCCATGCGCCGGGCCAGGGCCTGGGCCTGCGGGCGCAGGAAGGGGCTGCCGGAGCCGTCGGCATAGCGGCGCGTGCCGCCGTGCTCCAGCGGCAGGTCGGCCAGGAACCAGCCCTGCGTGCCGTTCTCCAGCGCATACACGGGGTTGGGCAGGCCCAGGTGGATGAGCGTCTGCGCGCCGATCAGGGAGCGCGTGCGGCCCGCGCAGTTGACGACGATGGGTGTCGTTTCGTCGGGAACGAGGCTGCGCACGCGCCAGGCCAGCTCGCCGTTGGGGCAGCAGAGGGCGCCGGGAATGTTCATCTTGCCGAACTCCGCCACCGGCCGCCCGTCCAGCACCGCCACCGGCGCGCCGGCCGCCTGCAGGGCCGCGAGCGTGCGGGCCGTGATGCGCGGCGTGTGGCAGGCATGCTCCACCAGCTCGCCGAAGGTCTTGGACGGCAGGTTCACGCCCGCGAACAGCGTGTAGCCCGCGTCGCGCCATGCGAGCGTGCCGCCCTGCAGCACGGCTACCTGCGTGTAGCCCAGTGCCCGCAGACGCGCCGCCGCGCGCTCGGCCACGCCGTCGCCGCCGTCGCAGACCACCGTGCGCACGGAGGGGCGCGGCACGAGGCGCGCCACGTCCAGCTCCAGCCGGCTGTAGGGCAGCGGCGTGGCGTAGAACAGGTGCGATTCGCCGTACTGGCCGTGCTCGCGCACGTCGAGCAGGGCGATCTCCTGGCCGTCATGCAGCCAGTGCTTGAGCATGCGGGCGTCGATGAACGAGGACATGAAGCTCTCCATGCGCGCTACCCGCGCTGCTTGCAACGGGCGTGCGCCATGCCGGCGGACGCCGCCCAGGGGGCTATCTCCGAGTCTGCACGCCGATGTCCTTGACGCTGCACGTGCCCGCCTCCAGGTCGTAGCTGGTGCGTGCGGTGAGCGTCTCCAGCGCGCGGCCGTACATGTGCAGGTGGCGGATCACCTGCTCGCCGTGGATCTTCACTGCGTGGATGTCGTCGGGCATCAGCGCGATGCCCCGGCCCGGCGCTACCTCGACCACGGCCGTTTCCGCCAGCGTGGCCCTGCCGGGCACGCTGCCGTCGTCGGTGCGTTCGTAGACGTGGTTGTGCTCCGTGCCCTCGACGGCGGCGATGCAGGCCCAGGTGGTGTGGTTGTGCGGCACGATCTTCTTGCCGGGGCGCATCACGTTGAGGTAGAGCGCGTAGGTCTGGTCCGCATCCTCGGCGATGAGGTAGCGCGCCTGGTGCTCGCCGTCCTCCGGCGCGGGGAAGTCGCCCTGCTGCCACAGCGCGCGCCGCGCGGCCAGGCCGAGCAGCTGCTGCAGCACGGCGTCGAGGCTGGTCCGTGTGGCGGGGCCGGGGCCGACGGCGGCCTTCATGGCGGCGATGGCCGTGGCGACGGCCTGCTGGCGTTCGGGGGCGGTGTCCATGGTGTTCTCCTGGGGTTGCAGCACTCTAGCCGCGCGGCCGGCGGGCGGACAATCCCTGCAGCGCGAAGAACACTTCAAGAAAATTCAACTATGGACACGCTCGATCTCGAACTGCTGCGCACGCTGGCCGCCATCGACGCCCAGGGCAGCTTCGCCGCCGCCGCCGTGCACCTGGGGCGCACGCAGTCGGCCGTCACCCACCAGATGCAGCGGCTGGAGGCGCAGATCGGCCACGCGCTCTTCGAGAAGCAGGGCCGGGGCAAACGCCTCACGGCCCACGGCACGCGGCTGCTGGGCTACGCGCGGCAGATGCTGGCGATCCACGACGAGGCGCTGCGCCACCGGCCGGTGGCGGGCATGGTGCGCATCGGCGCGCCGCACGACGTGGCCGACACGCTGCTGCCGCAGGTGCTGCGCGACATCGCGGCGCGCTTTCCCGGCATGCGCATCGACGTGCACGTGGGGCGCAGCCCCTTCCTCATGGAGTCGCTCAGGAACGCCGAGCTGGACATGGCAATCTCCAACCGCGAAGACCCGCAGTGCGAGGGCTTCGCGCTGCGCGCCAGCCCCACGGTGTGGCTCTGCGGCGCGGGCTACGTGCACGATGCCGCGCGCCCCGTGCCGCTCATCGTGGCCGACGGGCCGAGCGTGTTCCGCCGCCTGGCCTGCGAGGCGCTGGATGCCGCCGGCATCGCCTGGACGCCACGCCACCTGTGCACCAGCCTCGCGGGCATCCGCGCCGCGCTGCGCGCGGGCCTGGGCGTGACGGCGCGCGGCGTGGAGCAGCTCGACGCGGGCCTGCGCGTGCTGGGCGCGGGCGACGGCATGCCGCCGCTGCCCGACCTGGCCTACCGCCTGTGCGTGCGCCGGGGCGTGGCCAGCCGCAGTACGCGACAGGTGTTCGAGAGCCTGCGCGCGCGGGGCGGGTGATTCATGGAAAGAAACGGCTCCAGCGCTTGTACAGCAAGCGCAAGCAGCTATGTTTTTTGATGCTGGCGCGCGCGCTCGATGAGCTTGAAGGTGCCCGTGGCCAGAGCCACCAGCGTGCCGTCTTCGGCGCGCACCTCGCCGCGCGCGAAGCTGACGGAGCGCCCGCGCCGCTCGCAGTGCCCGGTGGCGACCAGGTCGCCCTTGCCGGCCGCGACGAAGTGCAGCGTCAGGTCGATCGTGGCCACGCCGAAGGTGGCCGGATCGTGCGCACGCGCGGCCGAGGCGAGCGCGCAGTCCAGCAGCGTGGCGATGGCGCCGCCGTGCGCCTCGCCCCGGCTGTTGGCCAGGTCGGGCTGGAAGCCCATGCGGATGCGCGCCGTGTCGCCGCCGATGTGCTCGCCGCGCAGCGCCATGGCGGCGGCCATCGGCATGGGCAGGCCGAACAGCACGCCGGGGGCTTCGTCCGCGAAAGAGGAAGGGGTGGTCTGTGTACTCATGGAGCGGGCATGGTAGCGGGCCTGCGCCGCAGGCCCGCCTTGCGGCTCCGGCTCAGTTCGCCTGCGCGCCCGAGATCTTGACCACCTTGGCCCACTTCTCGTTCTCGGCCTTCACGTAGGCCAGGAACTCGTCGGGCTGCGAGGTGCGGATGGTCACGCCGCGCTCCTCCAGCTTGGCGCGCACCTGCGGCGCGTTCACGCTGGTCACGACCGCCTTGTGCAGGCTGTCCAGGATGGGCTTGGGCAGCCCGGCGGGCGCCATCACGCCCACCCAGGCGTCCACCACCATCTCGGGCAGGCCCGATTCCACGGCGGTGGGCACCTGCGGCAGCTGCGTGACGCGCTCGCGCGAGGTGATGGCCAGCGGGCGCAGCTTGCCGGCCTGCACCAGGCCCAGCGCCGAGGGCAGGTTGTCGAACATCACGTCGATCTGCCCGCCGACGAGGTCGGTCAGCGCCGGGCCGCTGCCCTTGTAGGGCACGTGAACGAGGTCCACGCCGGTGAGGATCTTGAAGTATTCGCCCGTGAGGTGCGGCGAGGTGCCCGAACCGGGCGAGCCGAAGTTCATGGCCCGGCCGGCCTTCTTCGCGTAGCTGATCCATTCGCCCAGGGTCTTGACCGGCGTGGCGGGGTTCACCAGCACCAGGTTGGTGTAGTAGCCGATCTGGCTCACCATGGTGAAGTCCTTGATGTGGTCGAACGGCAGGTTCTTCTGCAGCACCGGGTTGATGCCGTGCGTGGCCAGCGTGCCCAGGTAGATGGTGTAGCCGTCGGGCGCCGAGCCCGCGACGAACTGCGAGGCGATGTTGCCGCCCGCGCCGGGCTTGTTCTCCACGACGATGGGCTGCTTGAGCTCCTCGGACATCTGCGCCGCCACGATGCGCGTGACCAGGTCCGTGGAGCCGCCCGGCGGGAAGGCCACGATGAACTTGATGGGCTTGGCCGGATAGCCTTGCGCCTGCGCGGGGCCGCCCGCCAGCAGGCCGGTGGCGGCCATGGCGGCCAGGGCCGCCCTCATGAGGGTACGCTTGTTCATGCTGTCATCTCCTTGAGTGGTTGTAGGGGTCGGCTCAGCGGTGGCCGAAGGTGCGTATGAACTCGTCCCTGAGCTGGCGCTTTTGCACCTTGCCCAGGGAATTGCGGGGCAACTGCTCCACGATGTGGATGGCCTTGGGCGTGCGCACCGCGCCGAGCGCGGCGCGCACGTGCTCGCGCAGCGCCTCGGCCGTGGCGTGCCGGCCCTGCTTGAGCTCCACCGCCGCCTCCACGCGCTCGCCCCAGTGGGCGTCGGGGATGCCGAAGACCACGCTCTCGGCCACGTCGCCGTGCTGCGCGAGGGCGTCCTCCACGTCCGAGGGGTAGACGTTGAAGCCGCCCGTGATGACCACGTCCTTGGAGCGGCCCTTGATGAACAGGTAGCCCCGCTCGTCCAGGTAGCCCACGTCGCCGGTGCGCAGCCAGCCGTCGGCCATGACGGCCGCGGTCTCGGCCGGCATGTCGAGGTAGCCGGTCATCAGCAGGTCGCCCCGGGCGACGATCTCGCCCATCTCCCGTGGGGCGCAGAGCTGGCCGCCCTGGCCCATGACGGCCAGGCGCGTGAGCGGGCCGGCGCAGCCCGCGCTGCCCAGGTTGGCGTCCACGGCGCTGGCCTGGCCGGGCATGCCGGCGATGATGACGGGCGCCTCGGTCAGGCCGTAGGTCACGCCCACCACGGGGCCCAGCAGGGCGCGCGCCTGGTGCAGGCGCTCCAGCGTGGCGCCCGCGCCGCCGTAGAGCAGGTTGCGCAGGCAGGGCAGGGCGCGGGGCTGCTGCGCCTGCTGGTCCAGCAGCTGGTAGAGCAGCGTGGGCGGCACCCAGGCGCAGGTGGCCTCGTGCGCGGCCAGGGCGTCCAGCAGCGCGTCCGCCCTGGCCCCGTCCATGATGAGGAGGCAGCCGCCCGCCGCCAGCACGGGCACGACGAAGGTGCCGGCGCCGTGCGTCATGGGCGGGCTGATCAGGAAGCGGTCGGCCTCCGTGAGGCCGTAGACCTGCATCAGCGACGCGACCATGGTGTTCAGGCAGCGCACCGACTGCAGCACGGCCTTGGGGCGGCCGGAGGAGCCGCCGGTGAACTTCATGGCGATGGTGTCCTCGCCCACGGCTTCCTCGATGGCGGGGGCCTCGTCCAGGGCCAGCGGCGGGTCGAAGCGCGGCGCGCCGCCGGCCGCGTGGCCGAGGGTGACGATGGGCACGGCCTGCCCGGCGGCCAGCGCGGCGGCGGAGTCGTCGAGCACCACCAGGTCGGGCTGCGCCACCGCGATCTGCTGGCGCAGCTCGGCCTCGGGGTTCTTGGGCGTCAGCGGGATCAGCACGCCCCGGCAGTGGTAGGTCGCCAGGATGCTCACCAGCATCGCGGTGCTGTTGCGGCTGGCCAGCACCACGCGCGGGCGGCGATGGCCGGAGAGCCGCTGGAACAGGGCGGCGGCGGCATGCACCTGCTGCGCCAGCGCGGCGTAGTCCACGCGGTGCAGGACGCGCCCGTCGGTCGCCACCTCGATGGCGGCGTCGGCGCCGGGGCGGCTGCGCACGGAGGCCCAGAAGAAGTCGATGGGCGTCATGGCTGGATGCGGTCGAGGACGGTGACGACGGCGGCGGCGTCTTCCACGCGCAGGAAGCCGCCGCCGTTCTCGGCCACGGCGATGCGCGCACCCTGCACCTGGCGCGGCCCGGCCTCGCCGCGCAGTTGCGTGACCAGCTCGTGCAACTGGATGATCCCGGTGGCCGCGATCGGGTGGCCCTTGGAGACCAGCCCGCCGGAGACGTTCACGGGACATTCGCCGCCGAGCGTGGTGGCGCCGCTGGCCGTGTAGGGGCCGCCCTCGCCGCGCGCGCACAGGCCCAGGTTCTCGATCTGCAGCACTTCGGCGAAGCTCGATGCGTCGTGCACCTCGACCACGTCGATGTCCTTGGATGTGATGCCCGCGGCGCCATAGGCGCGTGTGGCCGCGAGCGTCACGCAGTGTGATTCCAGCGCCTCGGGCGCGCGGTCCACGGTGCTGGACACGCCTATGCCACGGATGCGCACCGCACGGGCGCGCCCGATGCGGTCCAGCGCCTTCTCGCTGCAGACCACGGCCGCGGCGGCGCCGTCGGAGATGGGCGCGCACATGGCGCGGGTCAAAGGCCAGGCGATCAGCGGCGTGTCCAGCACCTCCTGCACGCTCATGGGCGTGCGGTACTGCGCGAGCGGGTTCAGCGCCGAATGGCCGTGGTTCTTGGCGGCGGCGTGGGCGTAATGCGCCTGCGTCGTGCCGTACAGCTTCATGTGCATGCGCGCGAGGGCCGCGTACACGTCCATGAAGAAGCTCTGCTGGCGCCAGTCGCCGCCGGCCGCCTGCTGCGGGCCGATACCGTCGCCGATGCGCTGCAGGCCCGCCCAGGTGCTCTGCATCTCGTGCACGTCGGTGCCGCCGAAGAAGGCCTCCATCATGGCCTGGCGCTTCTCGGGGTAGTACATCTTCTCGACGCCCGCCACGACCACGATGTCGTGCAGCCCGGCCTTGATGGCGGCATAGGCCTGGTACAGCGCCGAGCTGCTGCTGGCGCAGGCGTTCTCCACGTTGAAGATCGGGATGCCGCCCAGGCCCATGGCGGTCAGCGCGCACTGCCCGCGGATGGAGTTCTGCCCCTCCATCTGCCCCTGGCGCACGTTGGCGAACCAGGCCGCGTCGATGGAGCCCAGATCTACGCCCGCGTCGCGCAGGGCGCCCCCGACGGCCTGGCGCGCCAGCTCCTTGACCGATGTGTCCGGGTGCCGGCCCAGCGGGGTCTGCGCGATGCCCGCGATGAAAACGTCCATGCCACTTCCTTGGAGTCAATGGCCTGGAATTCCAATATCTGGACTTATCGCAGGCCGCGTGAAAAAGAATGCGTTGCGGCAAAGCATAGAATTGGCCCCTCTGCGATTCTTGGATTTCCAGATATTGGAAAAATGGCACACGGCACGCAAACCCTGGAACGGGGCATCGAGCTGCTCAAGCTCGTCGCCGCGCACCACCCTTCGGGCGTGCGGCTGACGGATCTCGCCGCGCTCAGCGACCTGGAGCGCCCCACGGTCCACCGCCTGCTGGGCAGCCTGGTGCGCGAGGGGCTGGTGATGCAGCACGAGACGGGCAAGCGCTACGCGCTGGGGCCGTACTGCCAGCAGCTCGCCAAGGCCGCGGGCAACGAGGCGCCGATCCAGGAGACCTACGGCCCGCTGCTGGAAGAGATCGCGCAGGCCACGGGCGATGCCACCTTCCTCGTGGTGCAGAGCGGCTTCGACACCCTGTGCATCGCCCGCGCCATCGGCACCTACATGATCCAGGCGCTGGCCGTGAACGTGGGCCACCGCCAGCCCATCGGCGTGGGCGCGGGAGGCCTGGCCATGCTGGCGGAGATGCCCGCGCGCGACGCGGACGCGCTGATCCGCGCCAACCGCGAGCGGCTGCCCTACTACCGCAACCTCACCATGGCCGCGCTGCGCGGCATGGTGGCGCAGGCGCGCACGGACGGCTACGCGGTGATCGGCAACCACGCCGTGTCCGGCGTGGTGGGCGTGGGGGTGGCGCTGCGCGACCCGCTGGGCAACATCGTCGGCGGCGTGAGCGTGGCCTCGATCAAGTCACGCATGGGCCGCGAGCGGCAGGAACTCGTCGCGCGGCAGATGCGCGAGCTGATCGCGCAACGCTGAGGCTTCAGGGATACAGGCCGCGCATCTCGCGCGCATGCAGGATGCGCTTGCAGGCCACGATGAAGGTGGCCGTGCGCAAGCTCACCTTGTGCTCCTGCGCCACGTGCCATACGCCCGCGAAGGCCTCCTGCATGATGCGCACGAGGCGGGCGTTGATCTCGTCCTCGGTCCAGAAGAAGCTGGAGAAGTCCTGCACCCACTCGAAGTAGCTCACCGTCACGCCGCCGGCGTTGGCGATCAC